>Ga0181520_10002006_pt1 | contig 39641 bp, 30 predicted proteins | sample PEATcosm2014_Bin_29_FD_132451 | JGI IMG/M metagenome (GOLD analysis project Ga0181520, IMG submission 132451) | Peatland microbial communities from MTU Mesocosm Facility, Houghton, MI, USA - PEATcosm2014_Bin02_30_metaG | ecosystem: Environmental > Terrestrial > Soil > Wetlands > Peat | place... | reverse complement strand
CCGCCGCTTGAGGTCCACCTGGGACTTGCGAAGCGTCAGGATTTCTGACCACCGCATACCTGACTCAAGAGCGATCCGAACAATCCAACCCATCATCGGGTTTGAGTGCTGGTCAACGGCAGCCAGCAGGCGAGATTCTTCCTCTGGCGATAGCCTCCGATTCCTGCCGGCCCCTGGTGCTGGTCGCCTGATATTTGTGACCGGGTTGGCAGGCAAGTTCACGCCCCACTCTTTGATCGCAATTGTCAGCAGATGACCAAGAAGGGCCAGATCGAGGCGAACGGTACTGTTAGATCTCGGTATTGGGTTTCCGGCCTCATCCTTACGATCTTCCCCAGCCAAGCGCATATCCCGGAATTGGGCAATGACCTCTGGCGTCAGAGAGGTGAGGGAATACTTACCGAGATGTTTCACGATAATCTTGGAGCGCTTTTGGTCGGCCGCCTGTGTTGTCGGCCGCTTTGAAGGGACTACATCGGCCAGATAGCGCTTCATCGCGGCGGCGACCGTCATGCGGTCGCCAGCAGCCCGCTGGATGAATGCGCCCCGGACCATGTCGTCTTCGGTACGACGAGCCCAGTCTCCGGCGTCTCGCTGGGTCCGAAACGTCTTAACTGTCATCGGCCAACCGGCCCTGCGGATGATCGCCTTCCACTTGCCTGATGGGGTTTTTACGAGAGTAGCCATTCGGGTCTCCAGAGAGTGCGCTGGTACCTTGTTTGTATCCGCACTGTACCTGAAATTGTACCCGAACAGCAATGTACTACTCAATAACAGAAATTACGGAGACCCCGCGCAATCCTCGAATTGCGTCCATTTTGCTCATTTTATTGGGTTTATTTGTGAACTTGATTGGTGCCGGGAGGGGGGGTCGAACCCCCACGACCTTGCGGTCGGCGGATTTTGAGTCCGCTGCGTCTGCCAGTTCCGCCATCCCGGCATGGGGTAGGGACCTGCTCTGCAAAGTATCGCACAGCCGTTCGTTCTTGCGCTAGCCTGCGGCTCTCCTGTTCTGGTTCCCGGTTTTAAGCGGCGAAGCCCGCAGAGGCCCGCATCTTGTTGCCCATTTCGAATCGATCCTGCTGCCCATTTCGAATCGCCGCGCGATCCCCATCCCGTTCCTCGCCCGGAAACTCAGACGTCTCTTCTATGCACCGGAATGTGTGCAATTCGCCGCCCTCGCCGCATTCCCCGCCTCCTCGCCCGCCAACCAAGATGAATGGCGTGCGACAATGGAGGCAACCGTGATGACTAACGCCTCCTCTGCCATCGTTCCCGAGCCGGTTTCGGTTACCCCGGAGTTGCTCGCCCAGCACAGCATCACCCCGGATGAATACAGCCGCATCGAAGCGGCCTTGGGGCGTGTCCCCTCGCTCACTGAACTGGGCATTTACAGCGTCATGTGGAGTGAGCACTGCTCCTACAAGTCGAGCCGCGTCCACCTGAAGCGTCTGCCCACCAAGAGCGATTTGGTCGTCCAGGGGCCCGGTGAGAACGCCGGCATCATCGACGTGGGCGATGGATGGGCCTGCGCCTTCAAGATCGAATCCCACAACCACCCCAGCTACATCGAGCCCTTTCAGGGCGCGGCCACCGGCGTGGGCGGCATTTTGCGCGACATCTTCACCATGGGCGCACGTCCGCTGGCGGTGATGGACTCCCTGCGCTTCGGGACCATCGAACAGGGCGAGGAAGACGCGGAAACCGTGCGTCGGAATCACTCTGTCGTCGACGGCGTGGTCAGCGGCATCGCCGCATACGGCAACTGTTTCGGCGTTCCCAACCTGGGCGGCGAAACCAAGTTTGATGCCTGCTACAACGGAAATCCGTTGGTGAACGCCTTTGCCCTGGGCATGGTCCGCAAGGATGAAATCTTCTACGGCAAGGCCACCGGCGAAGGCAATCCGGTGATCTACGTCGGCGCCAAGACGGGCCGGGACGGCATCCACGGCGCGACTATGGCGTCTGAAGAGTTCCACGCCGGTACCGAGGCCAAGCGGCCCAACGTGCAGTGCGGCGACCCGTTCATGGAAAAGCTACTGCTCGAGGCGTGTCTGGAAGCGATGCAGACCGGCGCGATCGTCGGCATTCAAGACATGGGCGCTGCGGGCCTCACCTGCTCCACCTGCGAGATGGGCGCGCGCGGCGGCGTTGGCCTCGACGTTGAGTTGGACTTTGTGCCCCAGCGCGAAACCGGCATGAGCGCCTACGAAATCATGCTCTCCGAGAGCCAGGAGCGCATGCTGCTGGTGGCCGAAAAGGGCAGGGAAGACGAAGTCCTGAGCGTCTTTGTGAAGTGGGGACTGGACGGCGTCATCGTGGGCACCGTCAAGCCCGAGCCGCGCCTGCGCATCCGCCATCACGGCGTGCTGGTGGCGGATATTCCCAACCAGTCGCTTACCGACGATGCGCCGCTCTATCACCGCCCGGTGGGCGTGTGGAAGTGTCCTCTACCGGCCGAGCCTTCCGAGCAGATTCAAGCCCTTTTGGCCGAGGATCGCGACTTCACCGCCGACCTGAAGCAGCTGCTGGCCAGCTCCAATGTCTGCAGCAAGCGCTGGGTTCACGAGCAGTACGACACCATGGTGCAGACCAACACAGTGCAAGGCCCGGGCGGCGAGGGCGGCGTCATGCGCATCAAGGGAACCGGGACCAAGGGCCACGAACGCGGCCTGTCCATGGCTCTGGACGGCAACAGCCGCTGGGCCTACATGAATCCCAAGCTGGGCGCGATGCACGCCGTGGCCGAGGCGGCCCGCAAGGTAGCCATGACCGGCGCCAAGCCCGTTGCCGCCACCAACTGTCTCAACTTCGGCAATCCCGAAAAGCCCGAAATCATGGCCCAGCTTTCCGCAGCCATCGACGGCATCGGCGAGGCCTGTACCGCTCTCGGTACGCCCATCACGGGCGGCAACGTTTCTCTTTATAACGAGACCAAGGGCGAAGGCATCTATCCCACCCCGGTTCTGGGCATCGTGGGCATCCTCAACGACGTAACCCTGTCCGTGTCCGCCGACTTTCAGCGCGCCGGCGACGCCATTCTTCTCCTCTGGCCCATCCCGAACGGCGAACAACCCAACCCCGAGCTGAAGGTCCCATTCCATCCCGAGCCGATGAAGTATTCCCCGGTAGAGGATGTCGATCATGATCCGGTTGCGGATGCGGACCCCGAAGAGCCGGAAGCTGTGGCCTCCGAGGAGCTGGCCGTCTTTGGTTCCTCCGAATACGCCAAGGTGGTTTTGGGCGGAGTCTGGGGCCAGCCGCCCCCGCTCGATCTGGACGCTGAAGCCGATCTGCACTCCTTGTTGCAGGTGCTGGCCGAGCAGCAGCTGGTTCACTCTGCCCGCGACATCGGCGATGGCGGCATCGCCGTCGCTCTGGCCCAGGCGGGCTTTGCACGCGGCATCGGCGCAACCGTCGAGCAAGAGCAATCTCTGCTGGTTCATCCCCTCTTCGGCCTCTTCGCCGAGCCTGCTTCCACTGTCCTGGTCAGCGCCGATGCCAGCCGCTTCGCGCAGATTGAATCCCTGGCCGACGAATTTGGATACTATGCAGTCCGCATCGGGACCACCGGCGGTGACCGTCTGGAAATCTCGGTCTACAAGGATTCATTCATCTCCGCTTCGCTTTCCTCCCTGCGCAAGCCCTGGGCCACCGCTCTGGAAGCAACCCTGCACGATGAGGTGCTGGCATGACCAAAGCAATCATTAGCGGCGCAGCCGCAACTCGCCGTACGCGCAGTACTCGCCGTGCGCGCAGCACTGAGGTATTGGCATGACCCGGTTGCTGTATCAGGGCCTCGAAAACATCGCCGACGAATCGGAACAGATCAAAGCTGAGGCCAATGGCCGCGAAGCGGCGGATCGCTGTGCGCGCAGCACGCTGATCCCTGATCCCTGTTCACTGATCCCTGAGAACATCTCCAACGGAGATGTTCTCCACGAAGAATGCGGCGTCATCGCCATTCATGGCCATCCCGACGCCGCGCGGCAGGCTTATCTCGGCCTTTATGCCCTGCAGCATCGCGGACAGGAGTCAGCCGGCATCGCCACCGCCGACGGTCAGCATCTTGCCAACATCAAGGGCATGGGCCTGGTCTCGGAAATCTTTACCGACGATGTGCTGGCCAAGCTGCCCGGCCAGATGGCCATCGGCCACACGCGCTACTCGACCACTGGAGACTCGGCGCTGCTGAACGCCCAGCCCATCCGGGTCGATTCGACCAAGGGCCTCATCGCCATCGCCCATAACGGCAACCTGGTGAACCTCGGCAGCGCGCGCGCCCGTCTGGAGCGCGACGGGGCCTACTTCCAGACCACCTCCGATTCCGAGATCATCGTCCAGCTCATCGCCCACTCCAAGGCCGGTTCGCTGGTGGACGCCATTGCCGACTCGCTCAGCCAGGTGGACGGCGCTTTCTCCATCGTCATGATGACCCGCGACCGCATCTTTGCGGCACGCGATCCGCGCGGATTCCGCCCGCTCTCCATGGGCCGCATCAAGAACCCAGCAGGGCCCGACACCATCGTCTTCGCCTCGGAGACCTGCGCTTTCGACCTGCTCCGCGCCACCTACGAGCGCGACGTGCTGCCCGGCGAACTGGTCATGGTCACCGAGGACGGCGTCACCAGCCGCCAGTACGCCAGCGGCGTGGCCCAGTCCAGCTGCATCTTCGAGCATGTCTACTTCGCCCGCCCCGACAGCCGCATCTACGGCCACTGGGTGCAAGAGAGCCGCGACCAGATGGGCCGCCAGCTCGCCCGCGAATCCGGTATTCCAGCCGATGTGGTGGTTCCGGTGCCCGACTCCGGCGTGACCGCGGCGCTCGGCTATGCGGAGCAGGCCGGCATTCCGTTCCGCCTCGGCCTCATCCGCAACCACTATGTGGGCCGCACCTTCATCGAGCCGGAGCAGCGGGTGCGCGACTTCGGTGTGCGCCTCAAGCTCAACCCGGTGCGCAATCTGCTGGAAGGCAAGCGTGTCATCCTCATCGACGACTCCATCATCCGCGGGACGACATCCAGAAAAATCGTCCGCATGGTGCGCGGTGCCGGAGCGGCGGAGGTTCATCTGCGCATCAGCTGCCCGCCCACCATCTCGCCCTGTTTTTACGGTGTCGATACGCCCAGCAAGCGCGACCTGATTGCCGCCAACAAGTCCATCGATGAGATTCGCCGCTATATCGAGGCCGATTCGCTGGCCTATCTCTCGCTCGACGGCCTGCTGAACTGCTGCCAGACCAAGGGCGAAGAGCATCCCACCGGCTACTGCACGGCCTGCTACACCGGCAACTACCCCACCCAGTGGGTCGATGTCGAGGAAATATTGCCGGTCGGGGCGAGCCTGTAGGAGCTGTGGACAGTATCGAGCCGCTTAACTTTCATGGGTGCCTCATTTTGGCTTTCTCCTTGAAAGTTGGGCGGCATCAAGGATTAGCCTCTTCTCCCCGCTGGTAAGCCATTGAAGGCAAATAGCAATGTCATCCGTCCAGACGTTGTTGGCTTGGAGGCACACCGGCTGAAAAATCTCAATCAAGGTATTGTCCGCCGGTCTAGGCAGAAGCCAGTTGGCGACGGTGTATCGAAAATCATTCCACCGGCGCGTCGCCGGGTGCATGTTTACGGCGAGGATATCGAAATCCCCAAACCGATAGGGGCGGGTAGCCACATCTGGTGCCTGAGAAGTTCCGGAGGCACCTGAACGCTTCTTGCCACTTCGGGTCTTTTGGACCTCAACAACATAAAATTCGTCTGCGTATTGTTTCGGGTAGTATTGCTTCGGCGTCCCCGCCTCAAGGCGCTGGAGCTTGATCTGAATGCGAACGGAACGCCCTGCCTTTTCCAGCAGCGCATCAAAGGGCCAATCACCTGCCGGGGTTGTTCCGGATTTCCAGCCCAAAGAGGCAATGGTTGGTAAGACCTCCCTCTCAAAAACGGCCTCTGCAATAATGCCACGCACACCGCGTTTCGTCAGGTCCGACGACCTCCGGATTGCACTCAAGATCGTGTCCGCATCGACGCCCCACTCGTCTTCAAGCGGGTGGCGGGGTAGACCGATGGCGAGATGGTGAGCGAGAGATTGCCGTTCCTCAACAGGGCATTCGTCAATTTGTCTTTTCAGTGTTTCGAGCGATTCCTTCATTCGAGGGTCTTCCTGCAGGCTCCGGCTTGAATGCTTGGATTTCCGAGCGGAGAAGGAGAACCTTCCCCCCGATCTCCAACGTATGAAGCCGCCCTTTCTTGATCAGCTTTGCGATGGCCTGCCGGGTGACGCCACGGAGGCGTGCCGCTTCCGCTTGTGAGACCCAATCCTGCGCATCTGGGAAATTGGTTGACAACGTTAACCTATTTCTGCTACCGTTTTTCCTTGTGAGGCCGTACCATGTCTACAGCCGTGTCTACAAAACCCCAACCCGACCCCATCCCCGATGCCAGTTCGGTCGCTATCGCAACAGTTGGTGCGGTGGACGAGCGGCTGGGCCACCCCTCTCATTTACTGGGGAAAAAACCGTACTTTGCCTCAAGATTTGGCGCAGCCTATCTGGGTGATTCCCTTGAGATGCTAAAGGAAGTACCCACAAGTTCCGTCAACCTGGTTGTTACCTCTCCGCCATACGCACTCCACTTCAAGAAAGAATACGGCAACGAGCACAAAGATCGTTATGTCGAATGGTTTTTGCCGTTTGCAAAAGAGATTCGGCGGACGCTCACAGACGATGGAAGTTTTGTATTGAACATTGGTGGCAGCTACAACAAAGGCACGCCAACCCGCTCAATCTATCATTTCAAGTTGCTTGTAGCGTTGGTCGAAGAGGTCGGGTTCCATCTGGCGCAGGAGTGTTTCTGGTATAACCCTGCCAAGATGCCGGTTCCGGCTGAGTGGGTCACTGTCCGTCGCGTACGGGTGAGAGATTCCGTCGAATACGTTTGGTGGTTTTCCAAGAGTCCCTACCCGAAGGCATCTAACCTCAGCGTATTGAAAGAGTACAGCGAAGACATGCTGAGACTCAATCGAAACGGATTACGCGAGACTGTGCGGCCATCCGGACACGTGATTCGAAACTCATTTGACAAGATCGCCGCTGGTGGCTCGATTCCCCCCAACGTTGTGGAGAGCAACTTCGAGGACTTCCCTGAAAGCATGATGAAGATGGGCAATAATGCCGCCAACGACGTTTATACCCGGCGGTGCAAGGAAGAGGGAATCAAGATTCATCCGGCGCGGTTCCCGGCCTCTCTCCCCAAGTTCTTTATCAAGATGCTTACCGATCCGGATGATCTCGTCCTTGACCCCTTCGCCGGTTCACTAACAGCTGCCGCAGTTGCAGAGAGCCTTGAGCGGCGGTGGGTCGCCGGAGAAGCTGTTGAAGAGTACCTGCAGGCGGGTCGGTTTCGGTTCGAAGAGATGACACAGAACCCGCTTCTGTTTTAGGAGTTTGTCTCCACGTTTCTTGACATGAAAGGCAGCCCAATCCACAACGAATCTGACACTGGCGGGATGACCTCCCTTCATGGAAGGAAGCCCACATCAAAGGTGTTTGACGACCTGATGACCGGACTGGACGAAGTGGATGCCTTCCTGGCCGGGGAAACTGCTGGTTACAATGTCAGCCGTGATCTCCCATCGCCCGGAAGCGGTGCTTGAGGCCTTGGCAAGCTAAAGAAAAACGGGCCGCCTCCCCAAGGAAGCGGCCCGTTCTTCTTACTGCTTCTTCGCTTACTCCGGCAATTCCACCGTTCCGGCAATGCTGAAGTTCCCCGTCACTCCCGGCGCGCTGGTGCCCGGCTGTCCGCCGCCGACAAACACTCCGTAAGCGCCTTCGGCCACCGTGGGAACCCCCGCCTCCGTCACCATGCTCAAATCGCGCGGGTTCAGCTCGAACTTGACGGTTTGCGAAGCGCCCGGCTCCAGGTGAACCCTCTTGAAGGCCCTTAGAGCCTTCAAGGGAGCTCCCGGAACGTTGGGGAAGGTCAGGTAGAGCTGCGCTACTTCGTCGCCCGCCTTGCTGCCGCTGTTGGTCACCGTAGCTTCGGCCATCAGCGGGCTGCCCGCTGCAATGCTCGCCGGAACCGTCAGGCCGCTATACGCGAAGCTCGTGTAGCTGAGCCCGTAGCCGAACGGATACAGAGGCGTGCCGGTGAAGTACCGGTAGGTGCGTCCTTTCATTGCGTAGTCTTCAAAAGGAGGCAGCTGGTCCACGCTCTTGTAGAAGGTCACCGGCAACCGCCCAGCCGGATTGTTCCGCCCGCTCAGCGTTTCGGCTACTGCCGCGCCGCCCTCTTCGCCCGGATAGAACGCATCCAGAATGGCATTGGCGTGGTCGTTGGCCCAGTTCACTGCCAGAGCGCTGCCGTTTGTCAGCACCACCACCAGCGGCTTGTGCGCTGTCGCCAGCGATTCCAGCAGGTCCTGTTCCGGCTTGGGAAGATCGATGCTGGTGCGGTCGCCGCCCTTGAAGCCCGCCTCCACCACCTTCATCTCTTCGCCTTCCAGTTCGCTGGTGATGCCCACCACAGCCACCACCACATCGGCGTTCTTTGCCGCTTCCACTGCCTCGGGCAACGGCCTGCGGTCCAGCTTCTTCCACACCAGTTGCATCACCGAAGGATGCGCATCGGTCACCTCATATTCGGCTGCCAGCCGCGCCTTCTGGCCCGCCACCAGGAGCACCGGAGCGAGCTTGGTCTCCACGTCGCGTGTATCGTAGTCCGTTGCCAGGTCAACGCCGTTGATGGACAGCCGGAACGATCCCAATCCCTTCAATCCCAGGTAGAACTCGCCTGTTTCGGTCGGCGTCAAATCCGTTTCCCAGTGAACGCGCAGCGGGCGAACGCCCTTGGTTTCCACCGGCAGCGCGCCCTCCGCCAGGTTGATGGCCGCTTCATGCCTGCTCACCAGCACCGGAGGCTTCTTGACGTCCGGGCCCCAGTCCATCACATACTTCGAATAGCTCGCCTTCAATCCCTGCTTGCCGTCAATCGCCATCAGTTGCGCCGGAATCGGATCCGCCGACTTGCTCAGGAATTGCGTGCCCTCCACAAAGTTGATCTGCGCCTTGGGGAACTCCTTCTTCAGTCCATCCAGGATCGAAACAATGTGCGTCGGCATGCCGGTGTAGTTGCCCAGCAGGAAGTGCGTCTGGTTGGCCAGCGGACCCACCACGGCGATCTTCAGCCCTTCGGTCTTCAGCGGCAGAATGCCGTCGTTCTTCAGCAGCACCATCGACTCGTTGGCCAGCTTGAGCGCCAGAGCGCGATGTGCTGCGCTGTCCAGTTCCTTGGGATCGATCTTGCTGTAGGGAACCATCGCCGGCGGATCGAACATGCCCAGCTTCATCCGCGCCGTGAACAGCCGGGTTACCGCTGTATCCACGGCGCTCAGGGGCAGATATCCCTGCTTCACCGCGTCGAGATACGCCTTGTAGTCGCGGTTGTCTTCCACCATGGTGGTAAAGTCCACGCACTCGTTGTCCATGCCGCGTTCCAGCGAGATCGCCGAAGCCTGCGCCTGTGTCGGCTTGAAGTGATGCCCCGCGAAGATGTCGATCACCGCGCCGCAATCCGACACCACGTAGCCTTTGAAGCCCCACTTGCCGCGCAACTGATCTTGAAGGAGAAATTCGTTCGCGCAGGCCGGTTCGCCGTTGATGCTGTTGTAGGCGCACATCACCGACCCCGCCTTGCCTTCGACAACCGCCGCCCGGAAGGCCGGCAGATAGGTGTCCATCTCGTCGTGCTTGCTCACCGTCACATTGGCTGTGTGGCGCGTCGACTCCGGGCCGCTGTGCACGTCGAAGTGCTTCGGCGTCGAGATCACCCGGTAATACCGCGGATCGTCTCCCTGCATGCCGGTCACAAAGGCCACGCCCATGCGCGCCGTCAGAAACGGGTCTTCGCCGTAAGTCTCTTGCCCGCGGCCCCAGCGCGGATCGCGGAACAGGTTCAGGTTCGGCGCCCAGAAGTCCAGGCCTTCGAAGATCTTGCTGTTCCCGTTGGTCAGCGCCATCGCGTGCTTGATGCGCCCCTCGATCCCGATCGCCGTGCCCATCACCTTGATCGTCGCCGGGTCAAAGGTGGCTGCCAGGCCAATCGGCTCCGGATATTCCGTAGTCCCGCGCTGCGCCACGCCGTGCAGCGACTCGCTCCACCAGTCGTACGCGGGAACCTTCAGCCGCGGAATCGCACGCGACTGGTTCACCAACTGCGACGCCTTCTCTTCCAGCGTCATCTGTTTCACCAGGTCCGCCGCGCGCTGCTCCGCGGGCAAACTCGGATCGAGATACGCCGGCTTTGCTTCCTGTGCCTGCGCCTTCCAGGCGGATCCTGTCAGAGCCAGTCCGCTGCACACCAATCCCAGGGCAAACAATCGAATTAAGGGGTTCTTCATCATTTTTCTCTCCGGCGAGGTCTTTCGGTTCGCGTAACTCTAAGTCGCAAATTCCGTGTCCTGCTTCCGGTTGCCAACCTTATCGTTTGCCACAATACGCTGTCAAGACGCGCGTCTTGCGCGATAATCCAAATAGAAAATCGCTTTACCGTTCATCAACTTGCGGCGATCGCCCTCTTGGGGGCACGAGTGCCCCCAATCCGGAGAGTGCGAGTTCTTTCACCATGATTGGGTGCCCCAGGTCCGGGGTCCCCACGGACTGGTCTTCGTCCGTGGGGTGGAGGTCCCTCGCTTTTGGGACCAGGGAAAGCACGAACCTCCGGTTGTCCCATCACTCATCCGCACCGCCTTCCATCCCCGCGCGTCTTTCGAGCGCGGACCGGCCGGAGGCGGCTGCCGCACCGCAGGTGCCGCGGGCCACGCGAAGCGTCTGCCGCACCGCAGGTGCCGAAGGCGTTCGCCCCCACGGCAAATGGGTGTAACCTTTCTCTTTCCTGCCGCGTAAGACTGAATGGAAGGGGAAGATCGGATGCTAAGCACCTCGAACGACGTTCTGGACCGTTTCCGTCACGGCGATCCCGACGCCTTCGAAGCCCTCTTTCGCCTCCATCGGCGCGCCGTCTACGGCTGGATTCTGCGCATTGTCCGCAACCCCTCCTCGGCCGAAGACCTCACCGTCGAGACCTTCTGGCGCATCCACAGGGCCCACGCCTGCTTTGACCCTGCGCGCGGATTCGAAGGCTGGGCCCGCCGCATCGCCACTCACGCCGCGCTCGACTGGCTGCGCACCCAGCGACCGGCAACCGAAGCGTCTAGCGAACCGCTGGATGCCCTGCCGGCCCCGCAAACAGCCGACCCGGCCATCTCGGCGGAAATTCGCCGCTGCACCGCGCTTGCCTTCACCCGCCTGCCGCCCAAACTGCGCATTGCTGCGGTTCTCGCCGTGGTGGAAGAGCAGCCGGGCAGGGAAGTTGCCGAGGCGCTGGGAATCTCGGTCGCCGCCGTCAAACTGCGCGTCTTTCGCGCCTTGCGCCTGCTCCGCAAAGATCTCGAACGACAAGGAATCAAGCCATGAACAAACCCGAACAGCACCGCTATCCGAACGAAAAGCAGGACCGAATTGCAAGCCTGCTCCGGCAAGCCTTGCCGCCCGTCGAGAATCCCGAAGCCGGCCCCGACCGCGACCTCTGGCCGCAAGTGCTCGGCCGCTTGGATGAGAAGCCCTCCGTCCCCTGGTTCGACTGGGCCATGCTCGCCGGGCTCACGGGGATGCTGCTCTTCTTCCCGGCCTCCGTCCCGGTGCTGCTCTATTACCTGTGAGAATGCTGCCGCCAACTTGCGAACTCTCCATCCCCGCGTAAGCGGGGGCTAGCTTGCCAAATCCGTTTCAAATCGATGTTGACCCTTGTGTCTTTAACCCGCGGCTCAACTTCGTTCGCAAAAGGAGAAACGCCATGAACACCCATCCCTACCTCCGCGCCTATCTCGCCGGAACCTTTATCACCACGCTCATTCTGCCTCTGTTGCTGACCCTGTTCATCGTCGTCCGCATCGTGCTCCAAGTCCCCGTCCCCATCGAACAGGGGCTCATCTTCCCCATGGCCGCCGTACCCCTTCTCTGGGGCCTGTGGAACATGCTCTGGCTGGCGTCGGCTCCGCGAACCCACCTTCCCCTCGGCCTGCACGGAGCAATCCTGCCCCTGTTGCTGATGCCCATGGGCGCAACCCTGGCCAGTTGTCTGGGAGTGCTCTCCATTGGCGCGCAGGGCGTCGTCTGGTTCAAGCTTTGCTTCGTGCCCTACACGCTCATCGCGCCCATGTTTCTGGCCGCCCTCGCCGGCTACTACCTGGTTTGGAAATACGTCGTCGGCTTCCTCAACCGCGTGCTGGGCATCGCATAACGGCTCCCGAATGGTTTGCGCGCCCATTGGACTCAGTCGGGCCCAGTCGAACCCAGTCGAGCAAGGAACAGGAAATGAGCTTTCTAACCCTGGATCTTCTAATCCGGGATCTTCGAAGCCTCGATTTTCGAGAAATCGAATGGCTTTTCCCCTTCGTCCTGACTCTCCACAACGCGGAAGAAGCCATATGGCTTCCCGAATGGTCGAAACGAGTCGGAAGCTGGTTTCGACCTGTGGCTCCAGGCGTCTTCCGTTTTGCTGTGGTGGTCGTCACCCTCCTGGTCTACGTTTTGACTTGGCTGAGTGCGAACTCGGGTAAACAGAGCGTTTGGACCTACCTGGTATTTGGATCGATCGCCGTCGCGCTGGTCAACGTCCTGATTCCGCACCTTGCGGCGACCATAGTCCAGCGCAGCTATATGCCTGGAGTCGCAACCGCCGTGCTGTTGAACCTGCCGGTCATGTCTTTGCTGGTCGTTCTTGCCGTCAGGGAGGGATACGTCTCCGGCTGGAAGTCCGTGGCGTATTTCCTGGCAGTGACAGGGGTTTCGGCGGCGTTGATCCCTGCGCTCTTCAAGCTGGGAAATAAGCTGGGGTTCTGAATCGGCTCGCGCCCCCTAACAAACTGCAGATCGAAGACGCGCCGCAGACCCAACCTCGCCTGTCATCGCTGAGCGGAGCGTGCCGGGGTCTCCGGCGACAGGTCTTCGTCGCTGAGGCGGGGAAGCGAAGTCGAAGGCAGCCTGCGCTTCGGAAACGGAGGGAGCCTTGGGGCAACCCCCGAAACAGAAAATCGAAACTTCGGCATTCACGGCTGCGGGAAAACTCCATCCGGCGGGCAAGAAGCGTCAGGGCATGACTTTAGTCGTGCCGATGAAGTTAAAAGAAAGAATGATGGGCTTCAGCTCCAGCTTAGTCCGATTCCGGCGTTTCACTTGAATGCGGGCCCTATTCCGCAGCCTGTTCAGGCCCGGCAGGCGCCACATGAGCACTATCGATCAGACCGTCGTCATGGGTTGATCTACGTTGAGGCGTGAGTGAAGAAGGGAATCCCATGACGAACGAAATTCAAGATGAAAAGATCCAGGAAATTCCCAGGACCTATTCCGGCGCATTGCTTGCGACCATTGCCGTTTCTCTCCTTTTAGGGGTGGGCGGCCTTCTCTGGTGCTACACGCTGAACGGCAAACTGGTTGCCCAGCAGCAGAAGCTGGATGATATCTCCACGCAGAACACCAAGCTGGCTGCGGGAACAGGGGAAACCAATGCCCGCCTGAATACGGCCACGGATGAGTTGAAGACCGCTCAGGGATTGACGCAGCAGCAGCTCGATCAAAAGTCGGCGGCGTTGCAAAGCCGCGAGGCGCGCGGCGAGAAAGCCACCGCCAAGCTCGCAACCGACCAGCAGCAGACCGAGGGTCAGGTGGTGGAAGTTACCAACGCTGTGACCACGGTGCAGACCGATGTCGGCGGCGTAAAGTCCGATGTGGCCAAGACGCGCAGCGATCTGGCCGACACCAACACCCAGTTGACCTCCATGAAGGGCGATCTGAACGGCCATAGCAGCCTGATCGCGCGCAACGGCGAAGAGCTGGAGATCCTCAAGCACAAGGGCGACCGCAACTACTACGCGTTCACACTGGTGAAGAACCAGAAGAAACAGGTAGGAACCGTGAGCCTGGAGTTGAAGAAGTCCGACGCGAAGAAGAGCATGTACACCATCGCCGTCTTCTCCGACGACAAGCAGTACCAGAAGAAGGACAAGAGCCTCAACGAGCCGCTCCAGTTCTACAGTGGCAAAGACCCCATGTTGTTTGAAATCGTGGTCAACACCGTGAGCGCGAAGAACACGGTCACCGGCTATCTGTCCACACCCAAGGGGGCCCCGGTCCCAATCACCGTTGCCGAGCGGTAGTTACGCATGCGGGCAATGCCGTGTAGATGCGGCACGGGAAGATGAGGGCGCACCTGCTTGGGGCAGGAGCGCCCCATCTTTGGCGTAAATCCGTCGCCGGGGTTCGAGAAGGCATTATCGCCCTTTTGGGATTACGGGATACCATGTAAACCCTGAGAACTTTGGGTCATCTCCGCATCGCCACTGGCCGCCATCAAACTTCGGGTCAGTTCCGGGCTCGACGGTTACTGTTCGCTTATCCTTTTTCGAGAACGACGGATATGCAATCCATTCGCCACCCTTCAAGACGTAGACAACATAGCCAGACTGTGGCAGTGCAAGCGTCGACTTCCTCGTGATCGGTTCCAGCGAGATCAGTTGCGCATCGATCTCCGGCCCACCTGTCCCACTGCTTGCTCCACCGCCAATTCCCCCATGAATCTCTCCGCGAAGGTTCAATGAAGCGACTTGATTGGAGACTCCCGGACCGAGCCATTGAACCGGTTTGAATGTCTGGTCACCGGAAGTGATTCGTACCCAATCAAAGTTCACAGGCGGAACAGGTTTGCTGGGTATAAACGGTGAAATGATCCAGAAAATGAACAAGGCCGCAGTGATCGTGCCTAAACCAATTCGCAACGCCATGTGTACGGGCTTGGACCGGGCTCGGATAAAACGAGGAAATAGAAATAAGCCATAAATCAAACCCAGAACAAGTGCAGAATCAGGGCCAATCTCAGCCAGTGCAAGGTACCACCCAGCCCCCAGAACCGCCATGCCGCCTGCCATCGCGCAGAGGATGCCGCCAATCAGGCGATTGAGCCATCGCGGGGTTGACGCAAAGCCAAGTACCAGGCTCAGTCCAAAGATTCCAACACCGAAGAAAAGGCAGAAATACGCAAAGAAAGGTGCAAATCCTATGTAGGAGGTAAATTCGGCCCACGAAGGGAAATGAACTCTGCCCCACCAACCGGGTCCGGGCCGGTCGCTATAGGGAAGATATCCAAAACAGCTTGAAAGGAATAAAAAGAGACTTGTGCCGACGCCCACAATTGCGCTGAACAGAAGCGCGGTACCAGCGAATCTCATCCCGAGCGATCTGATCGGTTGGAGGTTCATCTTACTCACAATCCTGGAGCAAAGAAATCGCTCAGCCCCGCTCGTTCGGCATGCGCGGCCATGGTGGCCTGAATCTCCAGCGCCAGCGCCAGCGCGTTGCGTCCTTGCCGTGCCGTCACCCGCGGCGCGCGGCGCGTCCTGACCGAATCGAGAAAGGAAGAAATCTCCAGCTTCAGCGGCTCGCCTGGCGTTACTTCCGGCTTCACAAAACTCAGCCCCGGAGCAGGGCCGTCCTTCGGCGGTTCGTTATTTGCCGTCGCGATTCCCAGCAGTGCGCCAACCTTGGCCAGCACCGCCGGCTCAACCTTGCCCGTTGCCGCCAACTGTGTCAGCAGCGCAGGATCGAATTTGCCCGAAGCCATCCCCGCCCTGAACCCGGAAATCAACTCCGGCGGCAACGAGGCCAGCAGTCCGGGCCCCAAACTCCCCGCCAGCGCCATCAGACCGGCCATGTTGATCCCCGGGGCCTGCGCGGCCGGCGAGTCCTGTTTGCTCGCGTCCTGATCGATCCGGATGGTCAGCAGATCCTGGCGTGCGTAGTCGATGGAAACATACTGCCGCGGCTCAAAGAAGCGCAGCTTCCTCACCCGTTCCGTCGACACCCGCGAGGCCGTGAAGTTGGCCACGCAGCCCGACTCGAACTCCACCCGCACGTTGGCAATGTCTACCTTTGGTGAAAGAATCGGCAGCCCCACCGCCCGCACCTCGCGCACCTCCGAGTTGGCGAAGGTCAGCACCACGTCCAGGTCGTGGATCATCAGGTCCAGAACCACGTCCACGTCCAGCGCCCGCGGCGTAAACACCGACAGCCGGTGCGCCTCAAAGAACATGGGCCGCGTCAGCATCGGCTCCACGGCCAGCACCGCCGGATTGAAGCGTTCCAGATGTCCCGGCTGCAGAATCCGCTTTCCCTTTTCGGCCCGCGCGATCAGGTCGTCGGCTTCGGCCAAGGTGGCTGCCAGGGGCTTTTCCACTAGCAGGTCGAGCCCGGCATCCAGAAGGTGCCCGGCAACCTGGTGGTGGTGCACGGTGGGAACCGCAACCGTCGCCGCGTCCAGGCTGAGCGGCGCAGCCAGCAACTGATCCACCGTCGAAAACACGGGAATTTCGTACTTGGTCGCCGTCTCGGCCGCGCGCGCCGGATTCGGCTCCACGGCGGCCACCAGCTCCACGCCCAGCCCGGCCGCCTGCAACTCGCGGTACACCCGCAAGTGATTGCGTCCAAACGATCCCGTACCGGCGACTGCTACCCGTAAATTGGACTCGCTTGCTATTTCGCTGCCTCGTTCGGCTTGCCTTCCACGACCAGCAAACAGCGGCCATAGAGCTCCAGCAGTTGTGTCACGTGTTCTTCCGGCTTGGGCGCCGATGCGCCGCTGAAGCCGGTCGAAGGAGCCGCGGGCCGTCCCACTCCAGCCGTCGCCGCCACGAACTTCAGCAGATCCAGTGCGATGTCCTCATTGCGCCGAGCGCCAAGGCCGGCGGCATTCAAAGCTTCCATCTGAAAAGTCTCCAAAAGGGATGCTACCAGATTGGGCGGCTGGTTGCGGGGACCGCGCGCATGGTTCCAGATGACAGAAGGAAGCTCGGGTACCACGCACTGGAATGGCCTTCGCGGGAGTGGCTTTGAAAGGGCATGGCTTTAGCCGTGCCGCAAGATCGACTAAAAAATCCTGGGCTTAAGCCCCTGAGGGAAGGTTTGAAAAACACCACAACGTCCCTCAGCGGCTAAAGCCGTCGCCAAGAATGCATCGACGACGGCACGGCTGAAGCCATGCCCTTTCAAAACGCGCCTTCCCGGAATCGACAAGCGAAGCGCGGTACCCTAGAGAGGTGCACACCGCCTACATCGCCATGGGCGCCAACATCGCCAGCCCGGCCGGGCCTCCGCAGGCCAGCCTTGCCGCCTCCGCCCGGGCCCTGGAGTCGTTGGGCCATTTGCGGCGCCGTTCCTCGCTCTATTCCACCGAGCCGGTGGGCATTGCCGATCAGCCCCGCTTCGTCAACGCCGTCGTCGTGCTCCAAACCTCGCTCTCTCCGCGCGGCCTGCTCACCGCGCTGCTGGCCCTGGAGCACGAGTTCGGCCGCGACCGCTCGGCAGGGATCGTCAATGGCCCGCGCACCCTGGACCTCGACATCCTGCTCTACGACGACGTCATTCTCGTCGAGCCGGCCGCGCCGCACCTGCAGATCCCCCATCCGCGCCTCGCCCAGCGCGCCTTCGTCCTCGTCCCCCTGGCCGAAATCGCCCCCGACCTCATCGATCCCCGCAGCGGAAAATCGATCGCTACATTGCTCAAGAACCTGCGCGCGTTTTTTCCCGACGAACCCGAGCAGGTAGTCCGCCTCGAAGACGGTACCTGGATTCCCGGCTGATCTTCGCACCAGCTGAGCAGCGCGCAAAAAAGCGGGCGCCGGAGCATAAGCTCCGTCGCCCGTTTTTCGCATTTCGCCCGCCGCACGCGCAGTGCCGCGGTCCGCGCAGGACCGTAGCGTTATCTTCCCGCTTCCCCCACCATCTTTTCCGCGCGGCTCATCGCGTCCACCCGGCGCTGTCTCTCCACCTGCAGATCCAAGCCGGCAAAGCGCCAACTCTCCGCCTTCATCCGCTCCACAAAGCCGTCCAGCCGCTTGTCGAAGCTTGTGTCGATGGCCGCAATCGAGGCCTGTGCCTTGGTCAATTGCTCGCTGAAGCGCGCCATCTCTTTCACCGCGTCTTCCGGGTGATAGCCGAGGCGGTCGCCGGTCTGCATGGCCAATACAAGGTCTTCGGTCGGCTCGGCAATCGGCGGAGTGTGCTGCATGGCCTCATAAGCTCCGCGCAGCCTTGTCATGGCTCCGGCAAAGCCGTCCAGCTCGCCGCGCCGCATCGCCAATCCCTCGGCCCGGCGCACCACCACCGTCACCTTGTGCGCGGTGCTGCCGCTCGGCACGGGAACGATCGTCGTCAGCGTGTTGCCCTCAAACGACCAGCCGTTCTTGCCAGTCGGCCCTGCGTGCCGCACCGCCGCGCCATTCACCTTCACTTCTGTCGGAGGCCAGTCTGCCGGCAGCCGCAGTTCATAGCCGCGCTGCTTCAGCATTCCGGGATAGCTGCCCTCGACCGGCCCGATTTCGATGGTCAGGTTATCGCCCGTCTCGGTCGCCCGCACCGGGGTCCGCGTGAACACGCCTTTCTGGTACTCCACCGCCGCGCCCGAGTCCTCATACACCGAGTAGCTCGACTTGGCGCCCGAGGCCATCGGCCACACATTCAAAATCAGCGGATCAACTGGTTTTTCTCCGGTATAGTGCATGGCCGGTTGCATGGGCACAATCGCCCCCGCCTTCACATACACCGGCGTCTGCTCGATGCTGAAGCTGCGTTCCACTTCGGCCGGCCCGGTCAGATGCTTGCCGGTCTGCATTTCGACCCATTCGCCTGCAGGGATCCACACCTTCTCCGTGGCCAGGCCCGTCGCCTTGTCGGCAGGCGCGGTCACCGGAGCGGCAATCATCTGCTCGCCGAAGATGTACTCGCCCCTGTGCGTATACGCCGCGTCCTGCTCCGGCCAGTCGTAGTAAAGCGGCCGCAGGAATGCCACGCCGGTGTCATACGTCCGCCGGGCTTCTGTATACAAATACGGCTGCAGCGCATAACGCAATTGGAATGTGTCGCGCAGAATCGACGAGTACGGCTCCGGGTAAGCCCAGATCCGCCGCTCGCTGTCCGGATTCTTCGTTGTATGCGTACGCAGAATCGGGCTGAAGGCCCCAAACTGCACCCAGCGCGTAAACAGTTCCGGCTCTACCGCGCCCGGCATGTGCCCGCCGATGTCGTGGCTCCAGTACGCATAGCCTACGTTGGCCGCCGTCGCCGTGAACCACGGCTGGAAGGCCAGCGAGTCCCACACGCTCACCGTGTCGCCGCTGAAGCCGATCTGGTAGCGGTGATTGCCCAGTCCGCCCCAGCGATGAAACAGCAGAGGCCGCTTGCCCTCTCTCTGCTGATCGGTGAAGTGCACGTAGTTTAGCCACCACGTCGGCATCACGCCCGCAACCTTGGTGGTCTGCTCCTGCTGCCAGTCCAGCCACCAGAAATCGATGCCCTGTTTCTCCAGCGGATGGTGCAGCAGGTTCATGTAGTTGGTGGCATATTTCTTGTCGGTGATGTCGAAGGGTACAAAATCCTTGCTGGCCGGATCGATGCCCATCGCCTTCGCCATTGCCGGATAGGCGTCTTCCCACGGTTGCACGCCCGAAGCGGGATGCATATTCAAACTGGTCTTCAGCCCGTCCGCGTGCAACTTGGCCAGAAACTGCTCGGGATCCGGAAACAGCGTCTTGTTCCACGTATAGCCGGTCCAGCCCAGGCTGTGCCCGTTGCCGGACTTATCAAAGAGCCCCTGCGCCTGCAACTGCTCGCGGCTGATGTGCCAGCCCATATCGATGACAAATACATCCAGCGGGACGTCATTCTCGTGGAAGCCCTTCACAATCTCTTCGATCTCCTGGTCCGTGTAATCCCAGTAGCGTGACCACCACGCCCCAAACGCAAACCGCGGCGGCAGCGGAATCCTGCCCGCAACCTTCACGTAGTCGCCCAGCGCCTTCCGGTAGTCGTGTCCATACCCAAAGAAATAAAGGTCCTGCCGGTCGCCCGCGGGCCGCTCCATCACCCACGGCCACGGACTCTTTTCGCCCTGCGCAAAGCTGAAATCGGCCGAGTCAAACAGCGGTCGCTTGGAGTCGTCCACCACCGCCCATCCCGCCCGCGACACGAGGCCGGGCTCAATCGGTTCTTTGGTCTCGCTGCCCTTCGCGCCGTCCAGCGTGCGCGTAGTGCCCTGCAGGTTCTCCAGATCCACATCGCCGGGATGCCAGACGACTTTCTTGCCGTCCACCATCAGCGTGATCGAGAGGTTTTCGGGTGTGAACCCCGAATCCTCGGCGGAATTGTAGCTCAATGTCAAATCGCTCGTCTTGATCTCGTCGTGACGAGCCCGGCCCACATTCTCGTATTCGTGCTCGAACTTCGGCACTGGTAGTTTGCGATTCAGAAACACAAACGAAGCATGATCCTCGAACTTCCCATCCGCGGCCCACTCCATGCGGATCAGTTGCGGAGTCAGCACGGTAAACCGGGCATGGCCTATTGTGACAACGGCATGGGGATCGGCGACAGGGTTCGTAATGTTTTCGTTGGTTGGGGGGTGAACGGCCGGGCTCTGCTGTGCTGAAACTCCAACACAAAGACCCACTGCAACTGCGGCGACTACAAAGTGGTACAAGGGAAAACGCACAAATTCCTCCTGTAAACTGCTCCGGAAAGGCTACCACCGCGACCGCGCTACCCGCATCTGCTCCACGATTATTGGGTGCCCCCGGTCCCTCGCATCTGGGGACCGGGGAAAGCGCAGATCTTGCCCCTGTCACCCCGCGCGTCTCAAGAGCGGGTGCCCCCGGTCCCTCGCTGTTGGGGACCGGGGAAAGCACGAAGCTGCCGCCCGCACGGCCAGTGCCCGCGAACTCCGCTAACTCCGCTGCCCACTGGTGCCTTTATCGACTACCATGCTCGGGAGGAATTTCTACCCATGAACTTCGTTCCGAAACTGCGTTACCTTTGCTTTGTTGCCCTCGTTGCCGCCTTGTTCGCCGCTCTCACCCTTGCGTCCGCTGCCCAATCCGCCACCGAAGCTGCCAAGATCGCCGCCGGTCTTTCACCCGCTGCACGCGCAGTGCTCGACCGCCTCAGTGCCCTCCACGAGTTGCCCGACGGCGCATGGAAGATCCACCCCGGCGACGTGCCCCACGCCGAAGCCGTCACCCTCGACGAAAGCTCATGGAAGCCCATCGCCGTGGGCGAAAAGGCCCCCAACGAAGCTGTCTGGTTCCGTCAAACCTTCCGCGTGCCCGAGTCGCTCCACGGATACGACCTGACCGGCGCGCGCATCTGGTTCCAGTTCCACGCCACCGCCAACGGACCCATGCCGCAGATCCTCTACTTCAACGGCCGGCGCGTGGCCATGGGCGACGATCTGGAGCCCATCGTCCTCGCCGACAACGCCAAGCCCGGCGATACCGTGGTTGTGGCAGTCAAGCTGCTGCACACCGTCGACACCAAGGACTTCCAGGGCGCGACGCTCCGGATCGACTTTCCCGAAGACCGCCCCAACCCCGAAGACCTGCGCCAGGAGTTTTTGTCCGCAGCCCTGTTGGTTCCCGCCTTAGCCAAAGATGACGCCGGCAAAATGGAGATCCTCAACTCCGCCATCCAGACCGTCGACATCGCCGCTCTGGATCAGCCCGAAGCGCAAGGCGCGGAAGCGCGATCGAAAGCCCAGAGGGCATTCGACGCCAGCCTCACCGCCTCCCATGCCAAGCTCGAAGCCCTCACCCCGCTTCTGCAAACCGTCACCTATCACCTCACCGGCAACTCCCACATCGACGCCGCGTGGCTCTGGCCATGGACCGAGACGGTCGACGTGGTCAAGCGCACCTTCGGCACCGCCCTTCAACTCATGCACGAGTATCCGCTGTACACCTACACCCAGTCGGCCGCCGCCTACAACGAGTGGATCGCCGACAAATACCCCGACATGAATGCCGAGATCAAGCAACGCATCCAGGAGGGCCAATGGGAGATCGTTGGCGGCATGTGGGTCGAGCCCGACCTCAACATGCCCGACGGCGAGTCCCTCGTCCGCCAGATCCTGGTCGGCAAGCGCTGGTACAAGCAGGCCTACGGGGTTGACGTTCGCATCGGCTGGAACCCCGATTCCTTCGGCTACACCTGGCAACTTCCGCAGATCTACAAGAAGAGCGGCATCGACTACTTCGTCACCCAGAAGATGGCCTGGTGCGACACCAACCAGTTGCCCTTCAAGTTCTTCTGGTGGCAGTCGCCCGACGGTTCAAAGGTGCTGACGTATTTCCCGCACGACTACGCCAACGACAACCTGAACCCCGTCCGTCTTGCCCGCGACTTCACCATCGCCCAGAAGCAGGCCACGGGGTTGCCGACCATGATGGACCTCTACGGCATCGGCGACCACGGCGGCGGACCCACGCGGGCGATCCTCGACCAGGGGAACCATTGGGCACTGTCGGATCTTCCTGCTCACGTCATGCCGCGCATCGAATTCGGCACCGCGCAAAGCTATTTCACCTCGCTCGAAAAGCAGATCGCCCCCGCAAGCCCGGTGTGGGACTACAAGACCATCGCCAAGGGATACACCGCCCCCGCCGCCATTCCCGGCAAGGTCTCCATCCCCACCTGGAAGAGCGAGCTCTACTTCGAATACCACCGCGGCGTGATGACCACCCAGGCCAACCACAAGCGCAACATGCGAGACGCCGAAGAGGAAGTGCTCAACGCGGAAAAATTTTCCTCCTTGGCCTGGGTTCTGGCCGGGCGGGCATACCCTTCGACTGAGCTAACCGAGGATTGGAAGAAAGTCCTCTTCAACCAGTTCCACGACCTCGCCGCAGGCAGCGGCATCGGTCAGATCTACAAGGACGCTCAGAAGGACTATGACGTGGTGCGCTGGTCGACGAATGAGATTTCTTCCGGCGCGCTGCAAGTGGTGGCTGACCAGATAAGTACGTCTACCCCGAACATTCGGGAACAGGCCATTGTCGTCTTCAACCCGCTTGGTTGGGAACGCTCAGGGCTCGTCCGGATGAACATCACCGGCTTCCCGGAAGGCTTCGTGATTCGTGATCCAAACGTGGATGGCGAGACTCCAGACTCCTTCCTGGCTAAAGGAGACGGCGAAGTCTTGATACCGATCACGAATGTTCCCGCAATGGGGTATAAGACCCTTCAGATTGCTCCGGCTTGCCATGCTGGCGATTGCCTGGGACACGGACGAGTCGAATCAACAAAACACGTGGAGACCCCTGACTCATTGAAGCTGGGGAATGAGTGGCTAGATATCGCGGTTCGAAAATCAGATGGTTGTCTTACGACTGTTTCACTTAGCCGTAAGAGCGCTTTTCAACGGGCTCCAGGCACTGAAGTTTTGGCAAAGGATACCTGCGGCAACCAGCTTCAGTTCTTCAAGGACAATCCGAAAGATTACGACGCTTGGAACATCGATCCTGGCACGCTCGATGTGGTCCCCACCGTTATCGAAAAGGCCGATGCAGTTGAGATGATCGGCGAAAAGGATGGTCATCCCGCCGTCCGCATCACCCGCCACTACCAAAACTCAAAATTCGTCCAGACCATCACCCTGCAAGGCGATCAGGTCGACATCGACAACGAAATCGACTGGCACGAGTCCCACGTCCTGCTGAAGGCCGCCTTCCCGCTCGCGGTCACCAGTGACCACGCCACCTATGAAATCCCCTACGGCGCCATCGACCGCGCCACCACCCGCAACAACAGTTGGGAGAAAGCCCAGTTCGAAGTCCCCGCCATGCGCTGGGCCGATCTTTCCGGCACCGGTCCGGACGGCAAAGTCCACGGCCTCTCGGTCATCAACAATTCAAAGTATGGTTATGATGCCGTCGGCAACGTCCTGCGCATCTCGCTGCTGCGTTCGCCCAAGTGGCCCGATCCCGAAGCCGACATGGGGCACCACCACTTCCACTACGCGCTCTACCCACACGCCGGCGACTGGAAAGAAGCGCTCACCGTCCGCCACGGCTACGAGTACAACTACCCGCTCACCGCTGTTGTAACGACCGCCCACGCAGGTTCTTTGCCCCCGTCGCATTCCTTCGCATCGGTCACGCCAGAGAACGTCGTCCTGACCGCCGTCAAGAAGGCCGAAGACCAGAACGGCCTGGGCGTGAATGGACTGATTTTCCGCATCTACGAATGGGCCGGCAAAGACTCCACCGCCGAGTTCCACGTTCCCGCCGGGGCCACATCGGCCACCGTCACCAACCTGATGGAAACCCCGGAAGGTTCGCCCCTCACGGTCACACCCGACGCAAGTAGAGGCGAGATCGTCCGCGCCCCCATCCACCCCTACGAAATCCTCACCCTCCGCGTCGACTACCCCGCCGCCGGACCGAAGCAGAATTAGTTCTGCCTGAAGTATGGGTGCCCCTGGTCCCTCGCTTTTGGGGACCAGGGAAAGAACGAATCTCAACCAGTCGACTTCTCCTCCCCATAGCTCTCCCATCCGCGCTTTCTTCTCGCGCGGACCGGCCGAAGGCGGCTGCCCCACCGCAGGTGGCCTCTGTTAACCTACCCCTCAAGGAGTCTGCACAATGAACTTCTCTTCCCCGTTCTTCATCGTTCCATTGTTCGTCGTCCTCTTCACCGTGCTGATCCTCTTTGCGACCAGCAGCAAGGAAGACGGCCACGCCTCCCACTAATTCGGTCTGACTCCGGCTGCCCCTGGGCAACTGCCGTTTTACGGGGACTCGGCGATTCGAGGAACCTTTACCCGCCCGCTGCCGTACTGCAGAGGAAGAGGGCGATAGCCATGATCTCGAAAGCAGTCAAGAATGCGTTGTGTCTGGCCTTTGCGGCCGCCGTGGCCACCAGTCTGGCCGGGTGCCGCGTCCAGGTCGACAAGGATGCCAACGGACAGGAAAAGAACGTGCAGGTCGACACCCCCTTTGGCGGAGTGCATGTGAACACCGACCAGGTCACGGCCACCGACCTCGGCTTGTCCGTCTATCCCGGCGCAAAGCTGGTCAACGACAACGAGAACCACAAGAGCGCCGATGTGCACATGGGCTTTGGCGAGTGGCAGATGCGCGTCCGCGCCGTCTCCTACTCCACAAACGACTCCCAGGACAAGGTGACCGCTTTTTATAAGAAGGAACTCGGCCGCTATGGCGACGTCATCACCTGCCAGGGAAATACAGCGGTCGGCACGCCCTCCGTCACCTCCGATGGGCTGAATTGTGGAGACAGCAACGGACCCAAGGTCCAGGTCGATGGGCGGGACTTCGGCAGTGGCAACGGCCTGACACTGAAGGCTGGCTCCAAGCGCCACCAGCACATTCTCGGTTTTGAAAACCCGCAAGAAGGCCAGACCCGCTTCGCCCTCGTGGCCCTCGATCTACCCGCCACGGTCGACAACAAATCCGACCACAGCGACTAGCACTTGCCGTGCGGGCGACTGCCTTTGGCGCGGCCCGCGGCACCTGCGGTGCGGCAGACGCCTTCGGCCGGCCCGCGCCAATGAAAAGGCGCGGGATCTGGCGTTTGTGTGGCTGAGGGCAAAGGCGAAGCCGCAACTGCCGACCCGCTAACCCGTTCTTGCTAACTCCGCCAACTCCGCTAACTCCGCCAACTCCGCCAACTCCGCTAACTCCGCCAACTCCGCTAACTCCGCTAACTCCGCCAACTCCGCTAACTCCGCTAACTCCGCCAACTCCGCTAACTCCGCCAACTCCGCTAACTCCGCCAACTCCGCTAACTCCGCAGGGCTTAGTCCAGCCGGAACTTGCGAATCACCCCTCCAGATCGGCTGCCGACGAGATTGCCAACCAAAAGAGCTCCTTGCATGCCTCCGCCGCGTCGCCGGCGACCTTGCAGGAATCTGGCCAGGACACCTGGCCCGGTTTTCGCCCGAAGCAGCCGCTCTAACGCGTCCGGGAAGCGGGGCGCGCCAGGAGCGCGGAGCGGGCCGGCACGGTCGCCATCCACTTCCCGCCCGTCTGTTCCTCGCCGTCGAGACGGAACTGGCGAATCACATGGTCCATCTCACCCACCAGGCTCGAAAGCTTCTTCCCGGCCAGGTCGGCATTCTCGGCGTCCTCGGCGTTTTCCGAGGCCAGCTTCGAAATCTCGCTCGCCGATTCCGCAATCTCCCGCGACGCCGCAGCCTGTTCGGTGGACGCCGTCGCAATCATCTGCGTCTGGAATTCCACCTCTCGCGACGACGTGATAATCAGCTCCAGGCTGTTCCGCGCGTTGGCCGTATCTCGCATGCCGGATTCCACCGCTTCGTGGCTATGCGCCATCACGTCCACCGTCTCGCGCGTCTCCTGCTGAATGCTGTGGATGGTGCCGGCAATCTCTTCCGTCGCACCTTTGGTGCGCTCCGCCAGCCGCCGCACTTCGCCCGCCACCACCGCGAATCCCCGTCCGTGCTCCCCGGCGCGCGCCGCCTCGATGGCCGCATTCAGCGCCAGCAGGTTGGTCTGCTCGCTGATCTCCTGGATCACGGCCACCACCTTGCCGATCTCGGTGGAGCGGTGCGCCAGCGAGTTCATCTTCTTCGACACATCCTCGGTGGCCGCGGCAATCCGCTCCATGGTGGTTGCGGCCGACTGCATCACCACCCCGCCCTGGGCCGCCATATCGGCCGACTTGCGGCTGGCCAGCGCCGCGCCTTCCGCGTTCTGCCCGATCTCGCTGATGGTGGACGTCATCTGCTCTGCCGCCGCGGCAATCCGGTTGGTCTGCCCCGATTGGGTTTGCGCATTGCGCTTCGAGTTCTCCGCGCGCCGGTCCAGGTCGCTGCTCGCCTGCGACAACGTCTCGGCGCTTTGCGTCAGCGTCCGCAGCACATCCCGCATCGCTCCAACACTGGTATTGATGGCCGTGGAAAGCTGGCCCAACTCGTCCGCGCCCCGCGCCTCCACATGCGCCGTCAGGTCTTTCTCCGCCAGCCGCTCCAGGGCATGCCGCGCCGCATGCAATGGAGGAACAATCAGCCGCGTCATGGCCATGCCCACAATCGCGCACAGCAGCACCGTAATCGCGATCAGCGCGCAAGTGGTGAACAGCAGCGTGCGGATCAATCCAATTGCCCGCGCCCCTTCCTCGGCGCCCGCCTTGTTGTTCAACGCGACGTCCGCCTCCACCGCATCCACTGTTGCGTTGTACAGCTTCACCGCATCGCCATACAGCAACAGCTTCGACGCCCCAGCCGTGTCCCCTGCGTCGGCCAGCTTCCGGCTCTGGTCGCTCAATGCCACATAGGCATCCGCGTTGGCGCGCAAGGCCTCGAATAGCTCCTTCTCCCCAGGGGCCGTCACAAGGGGCTCGTAGGCCTGCATGGCCTCGCGGTACGAGGCAATGTACTTGATCCGCTTGGGCGTCAGCCGCGCCATGCACTCCGGCGTGTCGCACAGCAGCAGCAGGGCATCCGTGCGCCGGATCGTCGAAACCGAGTAGCGGATATCGCCCAGCGCCTTCATCGATGGCATGCGGCCGTTCACCATGTTTTCGGCGGTGGACCGGACCTTCAAAAATCCAAACAGTGCGGCGGAGCCCAAAAACGCGGTCAACAAGCAGACCATTCCAAAGGCATAGAAGAACTTGCGTGCTACGCGCAGGTCGCGAAATGCCGGCATAGTGAAAGTGGCCCTTCCGGAAAAGTGTTCTCTCAAGGGGATCCCGAGAGTCATCTGTGCCCTCTATCGGCAAACCGGCAAAAGAAATCAGCAATTGCACGTCGCGGGAAGAGTTAGAATCAGCTGATTTTTCGTATTTGGCGCAGATGCTCAGGAAAGGGAATCGACAGAGGAAATTTCGAATCTCAAGCGCTTCTTTACTTGTCGGTCCCTCGGCTGTTCTTTTTCTGTCGAGGGCGCAGGGGCATTTACGGGCTGCGGAGAAACTCGGTTTCGTCTGGCTTTGTAACCGGGCACGACTTTAGTCGTGCCGATAAAGCCAATTAAATGATCAGGGCTTTAGCCCCTGCTGAGGCTCATTCGAGCGATTTACTCAACGCCAGGCTCTTTTCCGAAGCCTGTTTCGATCGGGTCCTTCAACTATTCGACCCTTGATTCATTGAAAGTGCACTTCTGATTCTTGATTCCGCGGGCCATGCCAGGAAACTGCCGCACAACAGGCGCCGGTTGACCACCCGAAGCGCATTTCCGTATGCTGCGTGGGTTTCCACGAGGGCTCGCACCCACGGCTTGAAACGCGATGGGAGAATTCGTATGAACCCGATTCCTGTTCTAGACGAGACAACTTCCGAAGTTTCCGCTGCTCCATTCCTGGTCCGCCGCGCCGCCGTGCTGGGCGCAGGAACCATGGGATCCCGCATTGCCGCGCACCTGGCCAACGCCGGCATCCAGGTGCTGCTGCTCGATATGGTTCCCGCCATGGTCCCGGCCGCCGTTGCTTCGGAAGCCTCCCAACCGCGCAACCGCCTGGCCCTTCAGGCGCTGGAAGCCCTTGGCAAGGCCAAACCCGCAGCCTTCTACGACCCGGCGCAGACCTCGCTCATCACTCCCGGCAATTTCGAAGACGATCTTGCCAAACTCGCCCAGTGCGACTGGGTCATTGAGGCGGTTGCCGAGAGCCTGGCCATCAAGGCCGACCTCCTCTCCAAAGTGGCGCCGCACCTGGCCCCCCATGCCCTGCTCACCACCAACACCTCCGGGCTGCCGGTCAGCCGCATCGCGGCTGGGCTGCCCACGGCGCGCGAGCGTTTCTTCGGAACCCACTTCTTCAACCCGCCGCGTTACATGCGCCTGCTGGAAGTGATTCCCACCGCCGACTCCAACCCCGCGCTGGTGGCTTCCTTTACCGCCTTTGCCGACCGCATTTTAGGCAAGCAAGTCGTCTTCGCCCACGACACTCCCAACTTCATCGCCAACCGCATCGGCATCGCCGTCATGTTCAACGCCGCCAAGCTAATGATGGAGCAGGGCCTTTCAATTGAGGAGACGGACGCCCTGACCGGCCAGGCCATCGGTTGGCCGCGCACCGGTACCTTCCGCCTCGCCGACATGGTGGGCATCGACATCCTCGCCCACGTCGCCGCCAACTTCCCGCAGGGTGTCAGCGGCAGCGGCTTTTTTCCCATCCTTCAGGAGATGGTCCAGCGCGGTTGGCTGGGCGACAAGACGGGCCAGGGCTTCTACAAGAAGACCCGTGCCGCCGACGGTTCCGAACAGCGCTTCGTCCTCGACCTCGCCACCTTCGAGTACCGCCCCGTCGTCAAGGCGGCTCTACCGGCCTTGGACATGGCGAAGAACGCCGCCTCCCTGCCCGAGCGCCTGCGGCTGCTTTTGGCCCCAGACCCCCAAAAAGACAAGGCCGCTCGCTTCCTCTGGCCCTTCCTCATCGCCCTGTGGAACTACGCCGCCGACCGTATCGGCGAAGTTGCCGGCGACGTTGCGTCCATCGACCAGGCCATGCGCGCCGGCTTCAACTGGGAAATGGGCCCCTTTGAATTGTGGGATGCGGCGGGCGTCGAATCCACCCTGCTGCGCATGACTTCTCTCGGAGTGCAGCCCAGTCCCCGAGTCGCCGCGCTCCTTGCCGCCGGGCACTCTTCCTGGTACGCCAACGACGGCCGGGAGTGTTTCCACCCCGAGCACGGCCGCTTGCAACCCGTCCCTTTGCAGCCCGGCCACGCCCGCATTGCCGACTTCCGCCGAACCCACGGAGCGGTCCGCTCCAATCCCGGTGCGTCGCTCATCGATATCGGCGACGGCGTTGCGGCAATTGAATTCCATTCCCCCAAGAACGCCATCGGCGGCGACATTCTTTCCCTTGTTTCATCGGCGCTTCACCCCGATTCCGCTGCCGTCCATGACTTCAAGGCCTTTGTCCTCAGCGGTGATCGCGACCACTTCAGCGTCGGCGCAAACCTCATGCAGATGCTCATGATGGCCCAGGAAGGCGAGTGGGAGGAGCTGGATGGAGTCATCCGCGCCTTCCAGCAGATGACCGCGGCCATCAAGTTCTGTCCCCGCCCGGTCGTCGTGGCGCCCTTTGGCATGACCCTCGGTGGAGGAGCCGAGGTCTGCCTGCACGCCGCGCGCCGCCAGCCTTTCGCTGAAACTTACATTGGGCTCGTCGAGGCCGGGGTCGGCCTCATTCCCGCCGGCGGAGGAACCAAGGAGATGCTGCTCCGCGCCATGGATGCGGCCGCAGCTCTCGCCCCGCCCGATCCGCGCGATCCGCCTGCCCGCTTCGCCCAGTCCGGCGAGCTTTCCACCGCCCTGCGCCGCGCCCTTGAAACCATTGCCCTGGCCAAAGCATCCACCTCCGCCGCCCACGCCCGCGCGCTGGGATTCTTTGCCCCATCCGATCGCATCACCATGAATCGCGAACGGCTGTTATTGGATGCCAAGGCCCAGGCCGCCACATTGGCCGAGGCCGGCTACACTGCTCCCCAGGCGCGTACGCAGATCCCGGCACCCGGTTCGGCCGCCTTGGCCACCCTCGAAACCGGCGTCTTCCTCATGGGCGAAGCCGGCTTCGCCTCCGAACACGACCAGAAGGTTGCCCGCTGGGTCGCTTACATCCTTGCCGGTGGCCGCGTCACCGCCGGAACCCTGGTCAGCGAACAGTACCTGCTCGACCTTGAGCGCGAGGCATTTCTCTCTCTCGCCGGCGAGCGCAAAACCCAGGAGCGCATCGCCCACACCCTCAAAACCGGCAAGCCGCTGCGGAATTGATGCTGCGGCGCGGTAACGCTGGGACAATGTTGTGAAAGGGGACGTCTCCATGGATCGCGAAAACGCCGAACAAAAACACGCTGGAAGACCGCGGCAGCGCAGGCCAAAGGTTATCGCCGAATGGCAGCCGACAAGAAGCGCGAAAGGGAAGCTGAGGAATGGACGGAAGGATTGATTGGCGACTCTCTGGAAGTTGACAGCGAATTGGAAGGCGTCTGAGCAAGCTACGAAGAAACCGAGTTCGTTCGGCTTTGTAAGAGGCGACGATTTCAGTCGTGCCTCATGCGCCGTAAAATCAACGTGGGCTTTACAGGCTGCGAAGGAGACTTACGGTTGGCAAGAAGCGTCAGGGCACGACTTCAGTCGTGCCGATAAAGCCAATCATATGAATGGGCTTTAGCCCCTGCGAAATGTCCTTCGGCCGCTCTGCAAGAGGTTCGGTTAATTCCATGGTTCGTGCAGCTCAAAGAAAGTCCGGGTTGCTCTCGTGCGGGTTGTTCCTCGCCTGCGCTTTCGTCTCCGCCCAACAGCAGCCCGCCGCCGCACCACTCGACATCTCCGGCCAGATCCTCCTCCGCGGCCGCCTCACCCCTTACCTCATCCGCCATTTGCCGGTCAGCTCCTTTCCCGAGCTCCCCACCACGGCGCAGAACTATCTCAGACAGCGCGGTTGCCTCATTCCCCAGACCTATCAGGCGCACGGACCGGAAAATGTCGTCCATCTCCGCCTGGAAGGCCCCAGCACCTCCGATTGGGCGGTGCTCTGCTCGGTGCAGCGAACCGTCTCGCTGCTGGTCTTCTTCGGCAGTTCCCCTGGCCAGCCGCACGTTTTGGCCACCGCGCAGGAGACCGAATGTTTGCAGTCCCACGACCCCAGCCCCGTTCTCGGCTTCAACTGGGGTATCGATGCCGCCTCGCCGCGGCGTATTCACGAGGCGCAAAGCGGCCTCAAAGAGCGCCAGCCCTGGCTCGACCATGATGCCCTCGCGGATTCGCTCCTCGATCGCCACACGGTCTATCATTTCTATTCCGGCACTGCCTGGACGCTGCTGAACGTTCCCGATAACTGAGCCGGTAGTTAGCACATGCGCCCGTGCCCCGTCATCCTGAGGGAGCGAAGCGATTCGAAGGACCTGCGTTTCGTTCCAGTGTTCTTTTGCCAAAAGGTTGGGAAACCAAGCACACGAATCATGGACCGCGAATCAAGGGCCGAATAAAGAGCAGTCAGCCCCGCCGCAGAGGCGCAATCGAGGATTTCCCCATGTCCGAAGCCGTTCTCGTCAGTGCCGTCCGAACTCCCGTCGGCCGCGCCCCCATGGGCGCGCTCTCCACCCCCCGCCCCGATGACCTTGCGGCCCTCACCATCTGCGGCGCGCTCGACCGCCTGCCCGCTCTCGACCGCAACGAAATCGACGACGTCATCCTCGGCTGTGCCCAGCCGGAAGGCGAGCAGGGATGGAACATCGGCCGCTTTGCCGCCCTCCGCGCCGGTCTGCCCGTCACCATCCCCGGCGTCACCGTCAACCGCCTCTGCAGTTCCGGCCTTGAAGCCATCGCGCTCGCCGATCTGCGCATCCGCGCCGGCGAAAACCGCGTCATCGTCGCGGGCGGCGCGGAATCCATGAGCCTCATCCCCCTCGGCGGAAGCAGGCCATGCCCCAACCCCTGGCTCGCCGAGAACTACCCCGCCTCGCTGCTCACCATGGGACTGACCGCCGAGCGCGTCGCCCGCCACTATCAGGTTTCCCGCGAAGATCAGGACGCCTTCGCCTACGCAAGCCATAGGAAGGCCCTCGCCGCCCAGGCCGCCGGAGCCTTTGCCGAAGAGATCCTCCCCGTCACCATCCAGACCGTAACCCCAGGCAAAGAGCCCGGCAAGCCCATCCGCCGCGAAACGCTCTTCACCGCCGACGAAAGCCCCCGCTCCAACACTTCGCTCGATATTCTGTCGCGCCTCAAGCCCGCCTTCCATGCCCAGGGATCGGTCACCGCCGGCAACTCCTCGCCCACCTCCGACGGCGCCGCCGCCGTGGTCCTCATGGACTCCGCGCGCGCCCGTGAGCTTGGAATCGCCCCGCTCGGCCGCCTTGTCGCCTACGCCGCCACCGGCTGCTTGCCTGAGGAGATGGGCATCGGCCCGGTCACCGCCATCCCCAAGGCTCTCCAGCGTGCCGGCCTCACCCTCGCCGACATCGGCCTCATCGAGCTGAACGAAGCTTTCGCCGCTCAGGCCCTGGCCGTCATCCGCGCTCTCGACCTCGACCCCGAAAAGATCAACGTCAACGGCGGAGCCATCGCCCTTGGCCACCCATTGGGCTGCACAGGAGCCAAACTGACCGCTACCCTGCTCGCGGAGATGCGCCGTCGCAAGGTCAGGTACGGAATGGTCACCATGTGCGTCGGCGGCGGCATGGGTGCAGCCGGCATCTTCGAGAACTTAGCTGGAGGTAATGCATGAATCTGACTGGAAGGCCTATCTCGATCGCTTGTTCCGTTCTGCTCGCCGGATGCGCCCGTCTTGCCGCATCCCAAATGGTTGGAATGATGTTCGGGATGGGAGAATCCGGAGAAGAGGGGCCATTGGCAGCAGTTTTTCTGATCGTCACTGCACTTGGCGTCGCCGGGCTGGCTCTTGCCGCGCTCGGGTCTTGGACCCGGCATCCCTTCTTTCCCCTGATTGCAACGGCGGGCTTCGTTGGCGTCCTTCCCGAGGCGTTGATCTATTTGAGGCAATCGGCTGAGCCAACAATTTGGCAATTCAACAGTCCGTGGATCGCAGCGTCCGGCATTTTCGCATTCGTCCTGGATATAGCCGCAGGCTGGCTGTGCCTGCTTCGCTTCCGTCAACTCGTGCACAAAACCTCACTGCCGGCTCTCCCTTCTCAGGGATGAGTTGAATTGAGTCCGCCACAAAAACAAAAACAGCCGGGATCGCTCCCGGCTGTTTCGTCGAAATCCGATCTTCGTTTCGCTTACTTGGTGCCCAGAACCAGCGCCTTCAGGCGGGCGTTCAGGCGGCTCTTGTAGCGCGACACGGTGTTGAGGTGAAAGATGCCCTTCTGCACGCTCTTGTCGAGAGCCGACGTGGTCGAGCGGTACTGTTCCTGGGCTACTTTGATGTCGCCGGCAGCGAGTGCTTCGCGCATCGCGCGCAGGCTCGTGCGAACACGGCTGCGGTTGGCGCGGTTAACGGCGGAGCGCTTCACATTTTGGCGGGCGCGTTTCAGAGAGGATACGTGGTTTGCCATTGGATCCTTAGACCTGGAATGGGATGTAGTTCAGAATGCAACCAAAGCCGCATCCCTCGCAATTTCTTATCTTACGGGAACCGCGGTCCAGGGTCAAACGGATGCAGGGATCAGGGATCAGAGAACAGGGAACAGGGAACAGGGATCAGAGAACAGGGATCAGGGGTCAGGGACTGAGGGACTGAGACGCTGAGACGCAGGGAACAGGGAGAGAGGAAAGATCGGAGAGCACGGACAAAAAGGCACGCCCGCGAGAGGTTGCACAATAATCGAGCGTCGGGGGGCGTCGTCTCAGGAGCGAGATTGTCCACACCGGCAACGCTAAACTGTCCAGCAGCCGAACTACTCGCCACAGTCCCACAGTCCCTGATCCCTGACCCCTGATCCCTGTTCCCTGCCGTTAATTCCCTGCAAAACCCGAAGTAATCACCCACTTTTCATCAGAAATACGCTTTGGGCACATTGACGTGGGCCGCCGACGGCGCTACTCTCAAGCCCAGATACCGGATTTGGTCGCCTACACCATCCCGCGGTTCCGCTGTACGGCCCAGAGCTTCGGCCCAGTCTTGTGCCTGGCTCAGCGGCCCCTTCACAGTCCGTTTTCCGTTCATCTGGCCCTTCTTGAAAAAATCCCATCCGCGCAGAATCTGCCGCATTTCGCCTGTCGGCGACCGGCCGGCAAATCTGCATTCCATCCCGCACCCCAACAACACTTTGGAGGCTCACGAAAATCTTGAAGATCGCCCTGGAGATTACGCCCAACCTCGAGCCCTTGTTCGGGACTCGCGATGAAAACCTCAGCCTGATGGAAGACGCGCTCGGCGTGCGCATCGATCTGCGTTCCGATGCTGTGCACGTGCAAGGGCCGGAACCGGGTTTGAAGCGGGTTCGGCAGATCTTCGAGGACTTTGAGGCCTTGCGCAAGCAGGGCGTAAACCCCACCAACGGCGAACTCAACGGAATGCTGCGCCTGGTGGTCACCGATCCCGCCGTCACCCTGCGCTCGCTGGCCGACTCCACCAAGCAGCGCTCCACCGGCGTGAAGAGAGTGGTCCAGCCGCGCAGCGTCAACCAGCGCAAATACATCGAGGCCGTCGAGCAGAACGACATGACCTTCGGCGTCGGCCCCGCCGGAACCGGCAAAACCTATCTCGCTGTGGCCATGGCCGTAGCCGCCTACAACGCCAAGAAGGTCAGCCGCATCATCCTCGTCCGCCCCGCCGTCGAAGCCGGTGAGCGCCTCGGATTCCTCCCCGGTTCGCTGCAGGAGAAGGTCGATCCCTACCTGCGCCCGCTCTACGACGCCCTCTACGACCTGCTCGATCCCGAAAAGGTCGACAAGATGCTGGAGAAGAACGTCATCGAGGTCGCTCCTCTGGCCTTCATGCGCGGCCGCACCCTCAACGACGCCTTCATCATCATGGACGAAGCCCAGAACACCACCATCGAGCAGATGAAGATGTTCCTCACTCGTCTGGGCAACAACTCCAAGGCCGTCATCACCGGCGACATCACCCAGATCGATCTGCCCAACCCGCGCAAGTCCGGCCTGATCGACGCCATCAACGTCCTCGACGGCGTGGAAGGAATCCAGTTCTGCCACTTTGAAGACTGCGACGTGGTGCGCCACACCCTCGTCCAGCGCATTGTCCGCGCCTACGAGGCGGTCAAATCGCAGCAGCAGGAACTGCCCCTCAATCTCGGCGAAGCCATCCAGGTCGGCCCGCAAAGCACCGAGAAGCAACCCGCCGCCCACGCGCCCAAGCCGCAATGAAGTCTGATTCAACCGAGGAATGAATTGAAAGAAAACTGCGAACGAAAGCTGTTGGCGCACGCTGGAAGTGGTTCGGTCTCAAAAGTCCGCTTCAGGATGATGAGTTTTGCAGCTTTCGCGCTGGTTGCTTTGTCGGGATGCAGGGCGCAGCAGAATCCGCAAAAGATCGCGATTCCTGAGCCCTACACCCCGAATGAATACTCAGTGGGCTTTGACATTAGCTCTCTACCCGGAAGCATCGGGAGCAGCCAGTGGCTTGCTGTGCGAACGACAAATGGGAAGACCGCCAGATTTAGAATTGAACTCCGTCCTTCTGCTCCAGCCAAGGGACAGAACGCATCAGAGCCTAACTTCAGCTTTGGCGATGGTTCGTTCTTTTCCGAGCCTGACTCGGATGCAGCGCCCCTGATTGCGGATCTGAAGAAAGTGCTCGAAGCCAAACATCTTCCCGGAAAAGCGCAAAGAGCCAAGTCGCTTTCCTTTACCTATGCGATTCTTGGCTCCAACCAGTCTCGCGACTCCGGTGGAGGATTCAACGACCAGCCCGCAGGGGACTGGATTGCGATCAAGGTTTTCCTTGGCGACAATGACGAAGGAGAGTTCTTCCTTAATCTGAATCCTGTGCTTCACAAAGGGGAGTTTTCGGGGAGTTTTCCCTAAAGGATCCGGATTATGGGGATTATGTCCTCAAGAAGCTCGCAGCGGTCCTTTGACTCCCCGTTGTATGCGCCTGATTGGTGATCCCAAACCTTCTAGGAACGGAAAGGGAACCACTCCGTGCGCACATCTTGTTTTGTTCTCCCATTGGACGTACACTGAGATCGAACCAGAAGCTCAGGAGCATTCCGATGACGCAATCCACAGCCGCCGAAAGCCACGAACGCCGCGCCCGCGCCTTCCGGCTGGGGTTTCGCGTTGATGCCGAGACCAAGCGACTGGTGGAGCGGGCAGCCGCCCTCGAGCGCCGCAGCCTCACGGACTTCTGCCTCACCGCGCTCACCGAAGCCACGCATGCGGCCATCCTGCGCCATCAAAGCCTTGTTCTTTCAGAGCAAGACCGCGTAACCTTTTTCGACGCCCTTGTTCACCCGCCCAAGCCCAACGCGCGGCTCAAGCGGGCTTTTCGCATGGCTGAGGAGCGGGTCGCCGCCCGATGAAGGCGTCGGCCGGTCAATTTCATCTTGAGCCGCTAGGCAAGGCTCATGATCGGGCCGGTTTTCATTGCGGTGTTGAAAGTCTCGATCTTTACCTGAAAACTCAGGCGTCTCAGGACATGCGCCGCAAGGCGAACGCTGTTTTTGTGTTAGCTCCTGAAGACTCACCCAACCGGATTGCTGGTTATTTCACTCTTTGCGCTTGCGGGCTGGCTCCCGGCGTTATTCCCGAAGCGGCAAAGAAGCACATTCCCCGTTACCCGATGGTTAGCGCAACGCTGCTGGGGCGACTCGCGGTGGCAACAGAGTTTCAGGGGCAGGGCCTCGGATCGGTCCTTTTGGCCAAAGCTCTCGCGAAGGCTTACGGGAACGCAACTCAGGTGGGTTCCTCAATGGTGGTAGTGGACGCAATCAACGAGTCCGCCGCAAAATTCTACGCAGCCCACGGATTTATCCGGCTTCCGGAGTCGCTACGCCTCATTCTGCCCATGCAAACCATCGCAGCCATAATCGAACCCGCGTAGAATGAAGGAATCGGGGCTCGCACCATCGCCCCACGACCGTTCTTGGAAACCATGATCCTCGTCGACCCAGACTTATCTCCCTCCCTGTTGCCCGCTTCCGAAGCGGCAAAGCCGGATGCTGCGGCCAACCCACCCCGCGCCCATCGCCTGCCCACCCCGGTCACCCTCACCCGCTTCCTCAAGCTCGCCCAGGCCTCCGTTCGCCTCAAGGGACAGGTCACCATCCTGCTCACCACCGACCCCGCCATCCGCAAGCTCAATCGCCAGTTCCGCGGCATGAACAAGGCCACCGATGTGCTCTCCTTCCCGTCGAGCGGCGCATTCCCCGGCCTGCCCGCGCACCTGCAAACCGCCGGCGACCTGGCCATCGGCGTGCCCACCGCGCTCAAGCAAGCCTTGCAGCAAGGCCACTCGCTGTCCACGGAAGTCAAGGTCCTCATGCTGCACGGCCTCTTACATCTCGCCGGACTGGACCACGAGTCCGACTCCGGCCAGATGGCCCGCCGCGAGCGCCTTCTTCGTGGAAAACTGAAGCTCCCGCAAGGGCTCATCGAGCGCGTGGAAGGGTCGAAGTCGGCGATTCGCAAATCTGCTTCAATTTCTACGGAGGCCACCGCTTTGAAAGGGCACGGCTTTAGCCGTGCCGCAAAAAGTCCCCGAAAGACACCGGCTTTAGCCGCCGAGGGAAGGTCTTCCCGGAAGAAGGTGATTCCTCCGACGCTAAAGCCGGGTGCCCCATCCTTGCGCGGTTCTTCGGGCGCAAGGGTGGGAAAGCACGAATCCTCCCCCATGCCAGCCCGCGCCACAAAGGCCAGCCCAGCCGCGCCGAAGGCAATTCGCGGCACGCGGAGTGCCACGCGCAGTGCGAGTGCCCGCCCATGAGCACAGGAACGACTCTCTCCCTGCTCCTGCTCGCGGCCGTCGAAACCCTTGCCGCCTACATCACCCGCATCTATGCGGAGTTCGGCAAGATCCTCACCCGCGAGGAGCAGGACAACCTCGACGCCTGGGAAGAGCTCGTTGAACCCCAGCTCGGCCTCACCCGCGACCACGCTTATCTCTGCGCGCAAGTACTGCAGCAACTCGCACTGGTCCTTCTCGCCCTCGGCGTCGGGGCTATCCTTTTCGACGGCACATCGGCCTTGACCCGGCCCACCTGGGACGAAATCCTGCAGGCGCTGGTCATCCTGGTCATGGTGGTGGCTTTCTGCAACCATCTCCTGCCGTCTCTGCTTTTCAACCGCACGCAGGGACGCTGGGCGGTGCGCATCATCTGGCCCATCCGCTTCCTGCTCTGGCTCATGACGCCCATCACCGTCCTCATCCGTTTCTTCTTTTCCGTGGGCGCGCTGGCCGAGGAGCCCCCCAGCCCCAAAGAAGACGCCATCGACGTCGAGGCCCTGCTCGAAGCCGGCGAAGAAGAGGGAATCCTCGAAGAGAGTGATCGCGACCTGGTCCGCTCCGCCGTCGAGTTCGGCGACAAGCTGGTGCGCGATGTGATGACCCCGCGCCCGCAGATCTTTGCCGTCTCCGGCGATATCTCGCTGGAGCAGTTTCTTGAGATGCTGCGCGTGCACAACTTCTCCCGCGTTCCCGTCTATCAGCGCACCCTCGACAACGTCACCGGCATCGCCTTCGCCCACGACCTGCTGCAGATAACCGATTTGGAGGCCCGCACGCGCACGGTGGCCAGCATCCAGCGCGCGGTCGAGTTCGTGCCCGAAACCAAGCGCGGCTACGAACTGCTCCGCGAGATGCAGCGCGAAAAGCAGCACATGAGGATCGTCATCGACGAGTACGGCGGCGTAGCAGGTTTGGTGACGATTGAGGACCTGCTCGAAGAGATCGTCGGCAACATCCACGACGAGCACGAACTCGATGTGCAGCTGGAAGAACCGCAGCGCCAGCCCGACGGCATCTGGCTGGTCCCCGCCGGCTTTCCCGTGGATCAGCTCGGCGACCTCTTCGGCGCGGAGATCGACCTCGGCCAGGAGTTCGAAGCCACCACCCTCGGCGGCCTGGTCAGCGAAATCGAGGGCCGCATCCCCCTTGCCGGCGAAGTCATCATGCTGGAACCCGCCGGCCTGCGCATGGAGGTCGTCGCCTCCACCGACCGCCGCGTCGAACGCCTCCGCGTCTTCCCGCCCGCGCCCGGCTCGGACGATAATTCAGCCTCATAGCCGCCGCTAACTGAAGGTGTCATCCTGAGCAGCCGACTCGCCGCGTCGAGTTACGGCTGAAATGAACAATGGGCGCAACCCGCAAAGGCCGCCAACTCGCCAACTTGCTATCGCGGCGAAGCCGCGGCCAACTTGCTGAT
>Ga0181520_10002004_pt1 | contig 39664 bp, 42 predicted proteins | sample PEATcosm2014_Bin_29_FD_132451 | JGI IMG/M metagenome (GOLD analysis project Ga0181520, IMG submission 132451) | Peatland microbial communities from MTU Mesocosm Facility, Houghton, MI, USA - PEATcosm2014_Bin02_30_metaG | ecosystem: Environmental > Terrestrial > Soil > Wetlands > Peat | place... | reverse complement strand
TGCCACGCAAGCGCTGCACGCCAGGCTAGGCCACGCCGAGCCGGCGAGCTTCGGGTTCCGCTCGCGATACGGCAAGGACACCGAGCGCCTGAGCCATCCGGCGGTGATCAACGGTCCTATCACCACGCCGTGGAGAGTCATCATGATCGGCGCGGACATGAACGCCCTGGTCAACTGCGATGTGGTACACAACGTGGCGCCGCCGCCCGATCCCAAGCTCTTCCCGAACGGTCTCAAAACCGACTGGATCAGGCCCGGTCGGGCAACCTGGGCGGATCTCGACGGCAGGAACGAAGCCGTCGAAGGACAGAAGGACATGGCGCGGCTGGCCGGGGAGCTGGGATTCGAATACAACGTGATGGAGGGCTTCTGGCGGAACTGGACGGAAGCGCAGTTGAAGGAAGTGGTGGATTACTCCCGCGCACGCGGCGTAGGAGTCATCATTTGGAGCAGCCGCGCCCAGGTGCAGGACCCGCAGAAACTCAAGGAATGGTTCGACATGTGCAGCCGGACGGGCGTGGCGGGCGTCAAGATCGACTTTTTCGACCACGAGAACAAAGAGGTCATCGATCTCTACGAGATGATGGCGAAAGCGGCCGCGGAGCACAAGTTGCTTGTCGACTTTCATGGCGCCAACAAGCCGACCGGGCTGGAGCGAACCTACCCTAACATCGTGGGAATCGAAGGTATCCGCGGGATGGAGTTTTCCGGGCCATACGCGCAACACGATGTTACCCTGCCATTCACGCGCATGTTGGCGGGGATGGGCGATTACACGCCTGTGAACTTCGGCTTGCGTCTGGCCGACACCACGTGGGCGCACCAGGTGGCGAATGCCGTTATTCTCCAATCTCCGCTGCTGGTCTATGCAGCGGACCCCGTCAACATGCTGGCCAACCCGACGGTGGATGTGCTGAAGAGCATCCCGAGTTACTGGGATGAGACGGTGGCGCTGCCGGTCTCCGAAATCCGGCAAGTGGCAGCCTTCGCCAGGCGCAGCGGAAACACCTGGTTCGTGGCGATCACGAACGGGCCCTATGCGCGCAACGTGCGCATCGATCTTTCCGATTTTCTGGGCCGCGGGGCGCGGCGCGGCGACAGCTTTCACGCTACGTTAATACGCGATACGGTGGAAGCGGCAGCCGTCAAGATCGAGCATCTTACGCTTTCGCCCAGCGACTCGCTCTCGGTCAATTTGAGTTCCGGCGGCGGCTTTGTCGCCATGATCAAGAAATAGACGAGGTTGAGGATGACGAAACTTTTGATTGCCCCGTGGCTGTGCGCCGTGGCGCTGGTTGCTCAGCCGGCGCCGCCCACCCCCGCGAACCCGGCCGGCATCGTCCTGGCCAACGATAAACTCGAGCTGACCATCGGCGCCGCCGGCGGCCGGTTCTCCAGGCTTCTGCTGCGCGAAGGGGAACCGCTAAGCCCATTTGCGGCGATGGGGCATTTCCTGGCGCTGGACGGTTTTGGGACGCCTTCCAACGAAGAGCGGGCGGCCGGCATGGCGAATCACGGGGAGGCGGGCCAGGCTCCCGCGAAGGTGATCGCCAAACAGGAATCCGGCCCCGTGCGCTCTCTCACCCTGCAGCTATCGCTCCCGCTGGCCCAGGAAACCCTAACGCGCACCGTGGAAATAGCGGAGGGCGAGAACGTGGTCTATGTCACCAGCGAACTGGAGAGCGCGCTGGCGGTGGACCGGCCGGTGTCCTGGGCGGAGCATGCCACTCTGGGAGCGCCGTTCCTCGAGCCGGGGAAAATCACCATCGATATGCCCGCGACGCGTTGCCGCGTGCGCGCCGAGAAGGCCGGATCGACCGGAAAGCTGGCCTATTTGAAAGACTTCGATTGGCCCATGGCTCCGCTGACCAAAGGGGGTTTTGTGAACCTCCTGACCGTTCCGGTGGGCGAGACATCGCTCGACCTGGCAAGCTGCCTGATGGACCCCGCCAGGAAATACGCCTATGTAACTGCTTTGCGCGCCGACAAACAACTGCTCTTCGGCTATGTATTCCGGCGGGAAGAGTACCCGTGGCTGATGAACTGGATGAACTACTCGGGTAATGCGCGCGCCACGCGAGGGATTGAGTTCTCCACACAGCCGTTCGACGTATCCCACCGGGAGACCGTGGACGCGCATGAGATGTTCGGCGCGCCAACTTACAAGTGGCTGCCGGCGAAATCCAGGATGCGCACGCGGTTTCTGTTCTTCTATTGCCGTGTTCCCTCCGACTTCACGGCCGTGTCGGATGTGCTGATCGAGGATGGCCAGGTCAAGATCAAGGACAAGTCGGGTAAGACCGTGGCCTTGAACGCGCGGCTCCAACTATAGCCTTTGTTGAAAACCTCAGCGATAGCGGTACAGCGTAAAGCGCTGGATGCTCCTGGTATCCGTCGCGGGCCCGCAGCATCCCGATTTCTCCAGCATCAGGAAGTTCCCCTCATCGCTGTCGTCGCCGTTCAACTTGCGCCCGGGAACCCAGCGGCCATTGACAAAAGCGCCTTCTTCCACGGTTGCCAGTCCGGCGCGTGGGGGCCCCGGCGTGTTCGGAGAAAACCGGACGGTCACGCCGCTGCCGGCCGCGAAGTACTCGTCGGGCCCGGTGGCGATGAAAATCGCCGCGGCGGGGGGCGGAGGATCCGGCGGCGGCGCCACGCCGAACATCTTTGGCTGTCGATAAAACGAGACTTCGAGCGTATAATCTCCCAATTGGATCTTCTGAGGCGGGTCGTTGGGGCTGCGCAGCAGGACCGCGGACATGGTCCCGTTGCCCTGGTGTTCGGCAATCAGAGGCGCCATTTGCGAAATGAGGTCGAAGCTGCCGATCAGATCGTTGTCGGGATGCGGTATCCTCGGGTCCTCGAGCCCCATGATCGTCCACCCGATGGCATCGTGGCGCCCGAAGATATAGAGCACTCGGGCGGCGCCATCCGCTCCACCCATGTTTTCGGGTATGAACAGCGGGTTTCCGGACCGGCTGTATTTTTCGCACCATGCCGTGAAGTCCCTGTCGCTGTATGCGTCGGGCGAGAGCATATCGATTCGCGGCCCGCCGGCTCTCCAGACGTCCATCAGGTCGGCCATGGGGCCGCCGATGGCGAAGGACCCTCTTCTTCCAGTTTTCACCGCGTCCGCAATGGAGGACGTTCTGGAGAGCGCGGCGTTCACGTACATCGGCAGCGGGTACTCGGCTTTGCCCGCTTCGGCCACCCGGCCGATGTAGCGGGCATAGCTCCAGGCCATGAAGATCTCATCCGTCGCCGCGTTCTTACCGAATACCTCTTCCCAGCTTCCGGATGTTTTGAAACCGGCCGCCTCCCACACCTGGCGAAACTCCGGAATGAGCGCATCCTTGCGCTGCTGAAGGTAGTCCATCAACTCCTTCGGAACCGGCCCCGCGAACGCCTTTTCGGCCGCCGGCGAGCGGTCGCGAGAGCCGCCCGACATTCCCACTTCATTCTCCAACTGGATCATGACGACCGTGTGCTGGCGGCCGTCCACTTCCTTGACATGCCGCATCAGGGCCGCGAAGGCGCGGGCATCGGCGTCCCGGTTGGCGTCGCTCGAGGGGCTGAGCAGCTCGATGCTTCTGCCCTCCCCGACCTGGGCGCGCGGAAACCGCTCGAAGTCCCGCTTCACCCAGTCGGGCGCGTAGCTGGACAAACCGTTCTTCCAGCTTGCGAACCACAAGAACACCAGACGCAGGTTGTGACTCCGCGCGTCCCGGATGATGCCATCCGGCACGCTGAAATCGAACTTCCCTTCCTGTGGTTCGATCTGGTTCCAGGCGACGCCCGCCAGCACGGTGTTGAGCTTGGCCTCAATAAGTTTGGGCCATACGGGCTTCATATACTCGACGCTGGTGGCGCTGTTATTGGTCAATTCCCCCGCCAGAACCAGAAACGGCTTGCCGTCCACGATCAACTGGGTCGCGGTCCCCCGCTTCTCGAGATGGGGAACGGGCGTGGCGGAGGGAGTCTGCGCGCTGCCCGTGACGGCCAGCGCGAACAATAGCATGACGGATGTCCGGGTCATAATCTCTGAAGCATTGTAATGCATGGTGCGCCGCCGCGCACAAGGTGCTAGCATTCTGTGGGTTCGTCCAACCGCTCCCTGACGGTCGCGGCTCGCCGGATTCATAACGAGCCGCGGTTCCCGGCAAGCGCAGAAGTGGCAGTTACCGCAGCGAAAGGAGATCTTATGAGTCTGCCGCACACTTACGGAATGGCGTTGATGCTAACGGTTCTGACCATGCTCTGCTGGGGTTCCTGGGCCAACGTGCTCAAGATCGCCAAAGGCTGGCGCTTTGAACTGCTCTACTATGACTACTCCATCGGAGTCGCGCTGGGCGCCGCCGTGGCTGGGTTGACGTTCGGCACTTGGGGCTCGGATGGCCTCCGCTTCATCGACGATCTGGCGCACGCGGGCCACACAAATGTTCTTTGCGGGTTCGCCGGCGGAGTGGTTTTCAACCTCTCGAACATCCTGGTGGTGGGGGCCGTCGCCGTGGCGGGCATGGGGGTGGCGTTCCCTATTGGGGTGGGCCTCGCTCTGGTGGTGGGAGTTATCTGGAATTACATCGTCAACCCCCAGGGGAATCCGCTGCTGCTGTTCGCGGGCGTCGCTTTGATTGTGGCGGCCATAGTGGTCGATGCCATTGCCTACCGCGCGCATGCCGTCAGAGGAAGCGCCGTTGGGGACAAGCAGGATGCCGCCGCCAAACGAGCGGCTACCTGGAAAGGGATCAAGCTGAGCGTCGCCGGCGGCATTCTCATGGGGATGTTCTACCCGCTGGTGGAGATCGGCAAGACGGGCGAGAAGGGACTCGGCCCCTACGCGGTGGGATTCGTCTTTGGCCTGGGAGTGCTCGCCTCGGTCTTCGTGTACAACCTCTACTTCATGCGATTCCCGATCGAGGGCCCGCGGCTGACTTTCGGAGATTATTTGAAAGGGAACTGGTGGGTGCACTTCCTCGGGATCGTGGGCGGCGTGATGTGGATGACCGGATCGCTGGCGAACTTCGTAGCCGCCAGCGCCCCGAAGGCGTTGCAGGTGGGACCGGCGATCAGTTACGCCATCGGGCAGGGCTCGACCATGGTGGGAGCGCTGTGGGGCGTCCTGGCGTGGAGGGAATTCGCGGGAGGCGGAGCGCGCGTAAATCGGCTCCTTGTGCTCATGTTCGCGCTCTTTGTGACCGGCCTGGCGGTGGTCTCCATCGCGCCGCTATACGCCGCCCGCTAGTGGTCTGGGGCGCTCGAGCGGAATCCGCCGGCCGGTCCCTTTCAACTGGCGCGGTACTGCTGCATATCCTGGAGCCGGATCAGCAGTTCGATCTCGTTGCGGGGCGCTCGCAAGGCCGCCGCGATGGTGGCGGCGGGTTCTCCGCGCTGGTGCATGCGGACCGCCTGCGCGCGCCTCGTAAGATTGAGACCGGGCAGCGGGGCTGGGGGCTGCTCCCCGGCCTCCGCCACGGCCTTGCGGAGGCGTTCGATAGCAAGTTCCGTTCCCTGCAGGCGGGCGGCGGCCGCACTCCCCGATTCCTCGAAGCGCCGCCGCACGGCGCAGATCTCGGCTTTTACCGCGAAGAACAGCGCCAGACAGGCGACCAGCGCGGCGGCCAGCGTTCCATATAGCGTCAGCGGACTCAGAATCCAGGCCAGCTTCACTTGCTTTCTCTCCCATCCCGCGATGCCGCGGCCCCAAGAATGGTGCTGGAGGCGACGCCCTCGCGGACGGCGGCGATTTCGGTGATGCGAACCCCGTAGTTGCCGTGGACCGTGACCGCGGCCCCGCGCGCCACCACTTTCCCATTCACCAAGAGTTCCACCGTGTTCTCGGAGGGACGGTCCAAATCCACCGCCGAGCCCACGGTCAATTCCAGAATGTCCCTCAGCAGCATCCTGGCGCTCCCGAACCGCACCGTCAAAGGCAGCTCCATGTCCAGCAGCAGGTCCAGCGCGCCATTCTCCCGTACGGCGGGTTTCTCCGGGCACGGCGCCGGCGGCTCCGCCTCGAACTCCGGATTGCGCGGTTGCGATGGGCTCATTGTTTTCTCTTGGGAGGAACGTTCCACACTCTCTGCAAATGCGACCGCAGCCTCAAAACCGCCTGCACGCGCAATTGCGCGATGCGGGAGAGATGCAGCCCTACAATCTGAGCGATTTCACTCAGGCTAAGCTCTTCGTAGTAGTAGAAATTCAGAATGGCGCGCTCGAGCTTCGGCATTCTCTCGATGGCCAGCGCCAGGACGCGCTCGAGTTCCGCGCGCTCCAGCAGATGTGAGGGCCAGTTCTCTTCGTCGTCGGACACGAATTTCAGCAGACTGCACTCCTCGCCATCGGGGCCGACGTGCTCCAGCCGCTTGAGGTCGATGGCCTGAATGCCGTTCAGCCAGACCCAGTAATCGCTGGGAGAAATGCCCAGTTCCGCGGCTATTTCCTCTTCCGACGGCTCCCGGCCCAGACGTTGCTTCGCGGCGCGAATGGCCGCTTCGATCAGTTTGGCTTTCTTGCGCGTTTCCCGGGGAACCCAGTCCATCTCGCGCAACCCGTCGATGATGGCGCCGCGGATACGCCGCTCCGCGTAGGTCTTGAGCTGCACCTTCAACGACGGATCGAAGTTGTCGATGGCCTCCATCAGGCCGATGACCCCGGTGGAAACCAGGTCGTCGAGACTGACGTTGGGCGGACAGCGGTCGTGAATGCGCTTCGCGATCATGCGCACCAGCGGGAGATATTGGAGAACCAGAGCGTCCCGCTGCAACGCCCCGTCGTCGCCAAGCCCGTATTGATATTGCGCGGACGCAGCCGTCATGGGTCTTCTAGGCTACCGCCTCAAGATCCTCAGGCAATCTTCGTACCAGGCTCGGGGTGATCCGGTCCTTGGTGGCCGCTTCCAGATCCTCGGGTATCACCTGGCCGGTGGAAAGGAAGGAAAGGGGCAGACCAGTCCTCGCTACCTCGCAAAACATGGCGGCGGTTGAGTCTGTTTCATCGAGGCGGGTGAAGAGCAGCTTAGCCGGCTGGAACGCCCGGAACAAGTCGACGGATCGATCCAGGTCGGCTTGCCGCATCGACGCCGTCAAAACCAGGTGGGTGTCAAGATCCTGACGGTTCTCGAAGAACGCCGCCAGTTCCCGTCCCGAGTCCTCCATCGAGGCCGGCGCGTAACCCGGCGTATCTATCAGGAGCAGGGTTTCCGGGGGCGCCGAGTCGATGGCTTGCGCCAGGGCCAGCGTGGTTTCGGCCAACGTGAAGGGCACGCCCAATATGGCCGCGTAGGTCCTCATCTGGTCGGCGGCGGCGATGCGATAGTTGTCAATCGAGAGCAATCGCACCGGACGCCGCGCCATCAGCCCGCGCGTCACCGCCAGTTTCACCAGGGCGCTGCTCTTCCCGGAGCCGGCGGGTCCCACCAGGGCTGCGATCCTGCCGATCTCGGGGGCTACCTCAAAGCGGCTCTCCAGCTCCTCGACCGTCTCTTGAACCACCACGTCGGCGCTCCATCCCGCCGCGCAACCGGGCCGGCCGATTTCGACCACTTCCCGCCTGCGGAGACGCTGATGAACGGCGCTTTCGATCTCATCGGCCAGCGCCCGGGTAACGCCGGCCGCGCAAAGGCTGCCGGACAGCAGATCGTAGCTCGTGCGGTTCCGTCCGCGCGCGATTCGGGCGGAGCGGAGGCGCAGATCCTTGACGCGCTGGCGAATATCCGCCGCCGGATAGGCGGCGGCCTCCGGGATGCATCTCGGGAGCGCCGGCGCGGGCCGGGTTCCGAAAACCGCTTCGCATTCTCCCAGGTGACGGCCCTCGGGCGGCGATTCCCGCATGTTGAGCAGGAGCGCTTCCGGCCCCAGTTCCACGCGAGCTCGTTTCATCGCCTCTTCGATGGACGCGGCGAAATAGGACTTGACATAGAGTTGAGAATTGTTTGCGGCGGTCGCCATGTTATTGAATCACCCCCAGGGACACGACTTTGGTTTCGATCGGTATCTCATTGTTCGACAGGAAGAAGACGTTTCTCATGGTTGGTTCCACGATCTGGCGGAAGAAATAGCGCGAGCCGGAGCTGGAGATAACCGCAACCGGAGTCTCCGGGTAGCCGGTTTTCAGACTGATCCGGCGCAGAACATCGCGGATCGCAGCCGGGCTCAGGTTCAAATGGCTGTTCTGTTCTCCATGCTCGATGGCGCTCTCCACGGCTTGTTCCGTGGACGCGTCCAGGACGTAGGCGGGAAGCTCCCCGTTGGCGTTCAGATAAGGCTTTACCACCAGCCGCCGCATCGCCTGTCGCACATACTCGGTCAGCAGAATCGGGTTTCGGGTGGATGTGGCGGACTCGCCGAGGGCCTCGAGAATGGTCACCGCGTCGCGGATGGAAACTCTCTCCCGGAGGAGATTCTGAAATACGCGCTGCACAGCCGAGAGTGGGAGCAGTTTGGGGACCAAATCCTCCACCACCTTCGGATGTTCGGCAGCCACTCGGTCCAGAATCTTCTTGGCATCCTGACGGGTCAGCAGCTCATAGGCATGCCGCCGGACGATTTCGGCCAGGTGCGTTCCGACGATGCTGACCGAATCCACGACGGTGAAGCCGTTTCGCCGGGCGCGCTCCGCCTGGTCCGTGGGGACCCACCATCCGGTCATGCCGAAGGCCGGCTCCCGCGTCTGCCTGCCCGCCGGAGGGGGATCGGCCTTTCCGACTGGAATGGCGAGTTCGCATCCCGCCGGCAGCTCATAACGCGCCACCTCGGCTCCTTTTATCGAAATGGCGTACTCGTGGGACTTCAGGCTGGTGTTGTCGACGATGCGCACCGGCCCCAGCAGGAAGCCCAGCTCGCCGGCGAGTTGCCGCCGGATTCCGCCGATCCGCTTGATGAGCGGAGACTCCTGGCCGCCGGCGACAAACCTCACCAGCCCCAGCCCTACTTCGACAGCCAGGGGCTCGACGCGCAGGAGGCTCTCGAGATTGTCGGCGGCAGACGCGGGCTTGGCCTTGGCTTCGGCCTTCTGGACAGCGCCTTTTTTCTTTTGAATGGTCCAGGCGAAGACCCCTAGACCAGCTCCCAGCGCCAGGAATGGGAACGTGGGCAGCCCTGGAAACACGGACAGCGTCAGCAGCACGCCGCTCGATAGAAAGAGCGGCTGCGCGCTGCCGAAGAGCTGCTTGTGGACGTCCGTCCCGAGCCGCTCGTCGGAACTGGCGCGCGTCACGATCAGGGCCCCGGATATGGAAATCATGAGCGCCGGAATGACCGTAACCAGGCCATCGCCGATGGTGAGCACGGTATAGGTCTGTATGGCGTGGGTGAGGTCCATGCCGTGCTGCAGGACCCCGATCAGGAAACCGGCGACGATGTTGATGGAAGTGATAATGATGCTGGCGATGGCGTCTCTCTGGGTGAAGCGCGACGCGCCGTCCATGGCGCCGTAAAACTCGGCCTCGTTGGCGAGTTGCTTGCGGCGGCGGCGCGCTTCATTGTCGTCGATCAGCCCGGAACTGAGGTCCGAATCGATGGACATCTGCTTGCCAGGCAGCGCATCCAAGGTGAATCGCGCGGTGACTTCCGATATGCGGACCGCTCCGTGGTTGATCACCACGTACTGGATGGCGATCAGGACCAGAAAAATGACCGCGCCGATGATGTAGTTGCCGCCCACCACGAAATTGCCGAACGCCTGAATCACCTCGCCGGCCGCGGACGTTCCCGTGTTTCCGTTCATCAGGATCAGCCTGGTGGAGGAGATGTTGAGCGACAGGCGGAAGAGCGTCAGCAGCAGCAGCATGGTCGGAAAAACGCTGAATTCCACCGGTTTCCGAATGTAGATGGCCACCATCATCACCACCACGGACATCATGATGTCGGTGACGATGAGGACGTCCAGCAAGACGCTGGGGACAGGCGTGATGAGGGCAATCACGATGCCCAGGACCGCCAGAGGCACGCCGATTTCCCGCCACGTGGCGGCTTCCAGCCTGGGGAACTGATGCAACGCCACTGCCTTGCTCTGCGCCAACGTCTGTGCTCCTTTCGCTCTCTAGGCCGGCAACCTGCCGTTCATCAACCGGTAAATGTACGCCAGAACCTCCGCGACCGCGCGGTAGAACTGGGCGGGTATCTCCTGCCCGACTTCGACGGATTTGTAAAGACCCTGCGCCAGCGGCGGGTTCTCGATCAACGGCACCTGGTTCTCGATGGCCCTCTGCCTGATCCGCAGGGCCAGGTAGTTCTTCCCCTTGGCGACCACCACGGGAGCGCCTTGCGCCTGCATGGCGTACTTCAGCGCGACCGCGTAGTGGGTCGGGTTCACTACTACGGCCGTGGCGTTGGCGACCTCGTGCATCATGCGCCGGCGCGCCATATCGCGCCTCAGGCGCCGGATCCGGGATTTCATCAGAGGGTTGCCTTCCACCTCTTTGAATTCGTCGCGGATCTCCTGCTTGCTCATTTTCATGTCCTGCTGGTAGCGCCGCTTCTGCCGGAACAAATCCACGGCCCCGAAGACAAGGAACACGAAAGACGCCTTCCAGAGCAGCGTCTGAATGGCGCCGCCCACCTGGGCGGCGCCCACCGATACGCTCTTCAGGGGCAGGGAAAGGAACCCTTCGAAGTCGTCCCGCAACAACACGTACACGGTCCATGCGAAAACGGGCAGCATGACGGCGGCCTGAAGCAGCGCCGGCACGTTCTGCCGGGGCAACTCGCGAAGGCGGGTGACGGGGTTAAGACGCTTGAAGTCCGGGGTGAGCTTCTTCACGCTCAAGCCCATGCGCGTAACCATGAGTTGCGCCGCCAGCGTGACTCCCATGAGGACGCCGCCCATGATGGCCAGCGGCATGAGGGTTTCCCTCCCGAACTGTAGGCCCAGACCGAGGATGAAGGCTGGATCGAGACCGTCCCCCAGGGCATGGCGCAACAGGGTGGCCATGCTTTTGTGAATTGCGCCGAGCAAAGTGAGGCCCCAGGAGCGCAGCAGCGCCACGAAAGCCAGAAACTGGAGAGCGCCGACAAAGACGCGCGCCGAGGGGAAGTTGCCTTCCTCGCGCGCCTTTTTCATTCGCCGCAGCGTCGGCTGCTCGGTTTTCTGGTCCTTTTCCGCCATATCAGCCGGCCGATTCCAGGCGCCCGCGCGCGCCGGTTGTGGGATATTGGCTTGCCATGACTATCGCGAAAGCAATCCTTTCGCCGCCGAGAAAGTGGCGCCCATGGTGTTTCGCAAGATTCCCGGAAGCAGGAACAGTATCCACCCGAAGATGGTCAATGCCAGCATCATCTTGATGGGAAAGGCCACGGTGAGAAGCTGTAACTGGGCGTTGATGCGGCCGAGCAGGGCCAGCGAGAGGTCCACCATGACGAGGACGGCGATAACCGGCATAGCCAGCCTTACCCCCGCCGAGAACATGACGCCGGCGGCCGCGAGCAAAGGCTCGGCGGCTCCCCGCGAGATCGTGAAAGATCCCGCCGGAACGGAGATGAGGCTGCCCGCGAAAACGCGAAGCACATCCCGGTCGAGACCCGTGGCGAAGAAAGCCAGTCCCGCGGCGAGTTGCGAGAGCACCACCAGCACGGCGGAATCGGCCTGCGTCGCCGGATCGATGGTTTGGGCGTAGGCGTAGCCCGCCTGGAGACCCATCACTTGAGCGGCTACATTGATGGCCTCCACGGCGAACGCCACCGCCAGACCGATGCCTATCCCCAGAGCGGCTTCGGAGACCATCCAAACCGCCAGCAGGCCCGCGGAAACCCCCGCATTCACCTGGGGCCAATACGGAAACAGGGCCAGCGTGACGGTGAAGGACAGGACCACGCGCGCCGCTTCGAATCCGGACTTCAGGCCGGGCATGGGCACGAACACGAATACGCCGGCCACGCGCGCCAGCGTGACCAGGAACCCGAGAAGACCGGCCGTCGATAGCGCCAACTCACCGTGCATAGCGGCTGAGATCCCCCAGGATCGCTGTGGTATACGCCGTGAGCTTATGGAGCATCCAGGGCATGGCCACAATGAAAGTGGTCAGGAAAGCGCACAGGCGGGGAATGGTGCTGAACCCGCTGTCCTGGATGGAGGTGACGATCTGAATGAGGCTCATGGTAATGCCCGCGACAAAGCCCACGGCCAACAGCGGGGCCGCCAGCCAGAACGCCGTCATCAGCGTCTCGCGCAGGATCTGAATGACGAACTCGGGGGTCATGCGTAGAATCCCTTCATCAACGAGCCGAGCACCAGGTTCCAACCGTCGGCCAGCACGAACAGCAGGATCTTGAACGGAGCCGAGATCATGACCGGCGGCAACTGGATCATGCCGATGGACAGAGTGACCGAAGCCACCACGATGTCGATGATCAGAAAGGGAAGGAACAGAACCGCGCCGATCTGGAACCCCGCCTTCAATTCCGAGAGGATGTAGGCCGGGATCAGCGCCTGAAGCGGCACGTCGGCCGCGCTTCGGGGAGCGGGGAGATGGGAAAGCCCGAGGAAAAGCGCCACATCCTTCTCCCGGGCGAACCGCGTCATGAAAACTTTCAGCGGCTGCGTCGCCGCGTCAAACGCTTGCGAAGAGGTGATCTCGTTCTTCTGCAGCGGCTCCCAGCCCTGTCGATACATCTCCGTGGCTACCGGTTGCATGACCAGAATCGTGAGGAAGAGCGAAAGCCCCAGCAGCACCTGGTTCGAGGGCACGGTTTGAGTCCCCAGCGCCTGCCGGAGAAAGTGCAAGACGATCGAAATCCGCAGAAAAGGAGTGATCGACATGACTACCGCCGGCAGGAGCGTCAGCACGGTCAGCAGAATCACGATTTGAATCGGGACGCTGACGGAGTCGCCGTTCTTGCTCATGTTGATGCCGAAAAGGGAGTTGTTGGATGAGGCCGCGGCGCTCAGGTGAGCCGACGCGGCGAGCAGGAGCGCCGGCATGGCCCGCATGGGACGGATCATCGGCTGGCCACCCTTTCCTCGGCGCTTTCCGGGCTCGAATCCACCCGCGAACAGCCTCCCGGAAACGCCGCCACCAGGATGGTCCGCTCCCCCACCCGCACCAGATGCAGGGAATGCTGGGGAGTGAGCGCCAGACGCTCCACCACTTTCATGCATCTGGTTCTTCCTCCGCTGCGGGCGCCCGGCGTGAACTGGGCGAGCCCTTTCCGCCGCAGCCACCACAGGGCGCCGCCGAGAACCCCCAGCGCGATTAACACGCCCAGCGCCTGCCGAATCTCTTCCATCAGCGTTTGCCCCCGCCGTAGAGCGGGCCTCCGGCCTGCCACGCCGGCGTCCCCGCCGGCGTTCTTCCTGACCCTGACAGACCACAAAAGGCGATGGTCTGTCCCACTTTGGATTGCAATGGATCGGGCTTCATCGTCGCCAGCATCAGCGGATCAACCCGATCAGGTCTTGTATCATCTGGTCCGAGGTCGTGATCATGCGGGAGTTCGCCTGATAGGTCCGCTCATAGGAGATCAGGTTGGTGAACTCGGTGGCGACATCGGCGGTGGAGGACTCGAGAGACCCTCCCATGATCTGCCCGCGGCCGCCTGTGCCGGCTGTTCCGATGGCGGGGACCGCGGTTGCGGCTGTCGCCTGCAGATTATTGCCGCCGACTCCGACCAGAGATTCCGGGTTTGAGATGCCGGCCAATGCCACCTGCCCCACGGTAACTTGTTGCCCGTTGGAGTAAGTCGCGACGATAAGGCCGCCGTTTGCGAGGCTCACGTTGTTGACCTGTCCGGCCTGGATGCCGTCCTGAGTGGCGGCGGAAACGCTGCTGGCTTGATCGAACTGCGTCAGCATCCCCTGACTGCCGTTGTACAGGTTCCAGTTGATGGTCATGTCGGATGCGCCGTCCGCCAATCCCGCCAATTTGACGGCGATGGGCGAAGCTGTGGCGGCGGGACTGGTCAATTGGCCCGTACCGTCGAATGTGAGCGCGCCGGTGGCCAGGGTGGTGCTGCCGCCTTTCGTCAGGTCCGCCGCCGGAACAGTGATTGCGTAGCTCCACGCATTAGTTCCGGTCATGGTGAAAGTAGCGGTCAAGGTATGCGTGCCCCCCTGGCTATCGACCACCTGGATCGGCGTGGAGTATGTGCCGGATGAAGCTCCGAGGGCGCCCGCGGAGTCCAGATTGACGGTGAGGGACATGTTCGCGGTGGGCACGGGGGCCATGGTCCCGCCTTCCGGTACGACGATGTCTTCGACCGGCGAATTCGTATTCACCACCCCGCCCGCCATGTTCCAGCCCTGCACGGCGTCCCCGCCGGCTGTCACCAGACCCCCGGTGGAATTGAGGGAAAAGGCGCCGTCGCGCGTGAAGAGCTGTTGATTGTTTTGTCCCTGGACGACAAAGAAACCTTCGCCATTGATGGCGGCGTCATAAGCTCCGCTTGTCTGTTGGATGGCGCCCTGGGTGTACGACGTGACGGTTTGCGCCGGGCCGACTCCCATGCCCATCTGCGTGTCGGTCGAGCCCGATCCCAGCGCCTGGCTCATGATGTCGGAGAACTGCACCGACTCATCCTTGTAACCGGTGGTGTTCAGGTTCGCGAGGTTGTTGCCGACGATGCTCACGGCCGTCGAGGCGGCGTCAAGCCCGGTGAGCGCGGTAGATAATGCGGTCATCATGATGTTATTCCTCGTTTCTTAGTCGTTGGAACTTGACTGCGTTGCAGCCGTGGTCGACGCATTCGTTGACGCGGTCGTCGAAGCCGTGTTGGAGGCCGCCGTTGCGGCCGTCGTGGCGCCGCTGGCGGGAGTGAAATCCGTTTCGATGTCCTGCCGGATTCCCATAACCTGCTCCAACTCGCTGAATTGCGCGAGCTGAGTCACGAATTGCATGCTGTCCGCGGGATTCAGGGGGTCCTGGTTCTGGATCTGAGCGACCAGCAACTGCAGGAACATCTGCTCGGTGGGAGCCGAGCTGCTCGATGCGGCGGCCGCACTGGAAGTTGCGCCGGCCGCTGGAGCGGAACCGACGATGGAACTAATCGCTGAAGCCATAATGCTTTTCTCCCTATCTTTCTTCGCCGCCCTCAAGGCTGCTTTCGAGTTCCGCGACCCACTTGGGCCGGTCGGATTGGCTATGGCCGCGCTGCCCGCCTTGTTGCTGCGACCAGCCGGATTGCTGTTGCGGATCGCCGCCGCGCGAGCCGGACGAACTTTCCCGCGTCTCTCTCAAAGGACCCGTTTCGCTGACGGTTCCGGCGGGACGCCAGCCCTCCGTGCGGAAGCCGTTTTCCTCCAGCCGGTTGACCAGCTCGGGAAGCGCCTGGCGCAAGGTATGGGCCATCTCGGGGTCCGCGGCCCGTACTGCCATGCGCATTTCCCCGGCGCGCTCCGTCAGGTGAAGCTCCACTTTTTCTTGCGGCGTCTGTCCCACCTGTATCGAAAGGTCTTTCAGTGGCCCGGGCGCTTTTTGAGGACTGGAGTCGGCGTGAAGAGCCGTGGGCGCGATGTCCTTCACGGGCGCGCCGGACGCTTCCACGGCCTCTGGGGAGGCGCTTTGCGAGGAGACCTCTCGAAGCGCCCACAGGCCCGCTCTCGCCGATGCGCTTTGAGCGGGGGCTTGGTCCGCGGCGTCGTGCGGATCCGCCGGCTGGACGTCTCTTGGAAACGGATTTCGCTCCCCAGCGCCGAAAGCGTCCTGGTTCGTGCCGCCGGCGTGCGCGTCGGTCCGCGGCTCCACCTTTATCGCAACCGCCAGGTCGTCCGGCGCCGGCGTAGCGTCCCGCGCCGCCGACGGAACGCTGGAGTCGCCGGCCGCCTGAGGAAGCGGCAGCGTCGAATTGCGATCCGTCCCGGCCACTGCGTCGGCGCTTCCGCCCGAAGCCCCCGAAGAGGCCGTCGCTGCTGAAGCGCTCGGCCGGGGAACGTCCTGCCCGCCAACATATATGCCGGCGCCGGTGAGAGGACCGGCCAGAGCCATTTGCAGAAATTCCTGGCTGGCCGGAGAGAAACTGCGAGAGAGCGACCCCCGCGCGGCCGCGAGCCGCCCTGGACTGGCCGACGAAAGACCGGGCCGTTCCACCGGGGGCTCGGCCGCCTCGGCGTCACTTTTGGCGGCGGCCTGGGGCGGCGGCGCGCCGCCTTTTTCCGCCAGAAACCCGTTATAAAAGAACGGCGCCCCGAGCGAGAACGGCGTTGGCCGGGCTGCCGGCGGCTGGCTGGGCGAAGCCAGACCGGCGGCCCCGTTCCCATCGTCCGCTTTCCGCTCCGCGGATTCCGTCTGGGAGCCTCTCGATGAACTCCTTGGACGAGGCGCTTTTCCGGTCTGGGCCGGCAACTCCTCCGAATCGTCGACGCCCCTCGACAGATAGTCCCCAAAAGTCGGTTGGCCGCTCTCGACCGATGCGCCCGGTTGATAGACGGCCGCGGCTTTGGCGTCAAAGCAGCGCGCAGCGGTTACCGGGCTCGTCGAGGTCACGCCGCCGGGAATTGCAGATCACTCGCCAAAGCGCGGCCCGCTTCATTTCAATGGTATGAGCGGTTCCGAGGAGTGTTGCGGTTTTGACTGTCAAGCGGCGTCGTCAAGATCTTGACATCGGATAATCGACTCCTAATCGCAAATATCGGCCGATGCGGCCCATTTTTCGAGACATTTCTCGAAAACTCTTGGCCATCAACTTGCACCGTTCCCGCCGGAACCAACTATGGACCCGTTAGCCATGTCGGCTGCAAGCGGCCTGCGATCGCGAATGCAATCGCTCGATCTGCTGGCCAACAACCTCGCCAACGCGGGCACCAGCGGATACAAGAGCGACAGCGAATTCTACGGCCTCTACGTCGGCGCGGACGCATCCGGTTCGGCGGAGGACGGATCGGCCTCCACCTCGCCCGAGATCGAGCGCCAGTGGACCGATTTCTCGCAAGGGCCGCTGCAACCGACCGGCAACCCATTCGATGTAGCTCTCTCCGGCCGCGGCTTTCTGGCGGTCAACGGCCCCAGCGGCGTCCTCTACACGCGCAATGGCAGCTTGCACGTCTCCAAATCCGGCGAGCTGGTCACCGGCGATGGATACCCGGTTCGCGCGACTGGCGGCGGCTCGCTGGCGGTGACCTCCGGCAAGCCCGTGGAGATCGACAAGGACGGGACTGTGCGGCAGGACGGCGCCACCCTGGGCCAGTTGGCGGTGGTCGATTTCAAGTCCACCGACTCGCTGAAAAAGCAGAGCGGGGCCTGCTTCCTGAACGACGATGCCAAGAACCCCCCGGTGGCCGCGGCCAATGTCCAGGTGGAACAAGGGCAGACCGAGGGTTCGAATGTAGCGGTGCCCGAAGCCGCCATGCGGTTGGTCGGCGTCATGCGGCAGTTTGAAATGCTGCAAAAAGCCGTGTTGATGGGCGTGGATATGAATCGAAAGGCTATCGAAGAGGTTGCCAAGGTCGGCTCTTAGCCATGCGTTTCAGGTCGAAGAATTAGGGAGGTATCGATATGATCCGAGCGCTTTACAGCGCCGCCAGCGGGATGACTGCTCAGCAGCTCAACGTGGATAACATCGCGAACAATCTGGCCAACGCCAATACCGCCGGTTACAAGACCCGCCGGGCGCAGTTTCAGGATCTGCTCTACCAGAGCATGGTGCAGCCAGGCGCCTCCGCCGGACAACAGACCACCGTGCCGACCGGATTGCAACTCGGTCTCGGCACGCGGGCTGCCTCCAACGAGATCATTTTCACGCAAGGCAACTTCACGGAAACGGACAACCCCCTCGATCTGGTGATTCAGGGAAACGGCTTCTTCCAGGTGAAGCGCGCCACGGGCGATACCGCCTACACGCGCGCCGGCTCCTTCCAGCTCGACGCCCAAGGGAACGTGGTGACAGCCAATGGCGATCCCGTGGAACCGCAGATCACCATTCCAGCGGCCGCTCAGTCCATCACCATCGCGACGGACGGCACGGTCAGCTATATCCTGCCCGGGCAGACCGCGGCCCAGCGCGCCGGACAGATTCAGATCGCCGGGTTTCAGAATCCCGCGGGTCTGAATAGCATTGGACAGAATCTGTACCTGCCCACGGATGCGTCGGGGGAACCGGTGGTGGCGAACCCCGGTGGACAGGAGGGCCTGGGCACGCTGCTCCAGGGATACCAGGAGCAATCGAACGTCAGCATCGTGGAAGAGTTCGTGAACCTCATCGTGGCGCAGCGCGCCTATGAGGCGAATTCCAAGGTGGTCAAGGCCGCCGACGACATGTATCAGCAGGTCAACAATCTTTCCAGATGACCCTCAGGTGCTTAGTGGCGCTGCTGTGGCTTGCGCGCTTTGCTCCCGCGCAAGCCCCAAAATGCCTGGCGGTGGAGGGAGAACACATCGTCGCCGGCGATCTCGCGGCGTCCCTCCCCGCCTTCGGCCAACTGGATCCCGAGACGCCCGTCGCGCTGACGCCGATGCCGGGCGTGCGAAGGGTGTTCCGCTGGTACGAACTGGCTGCCCTGGCGAAGCGCTATGGTCTGGAGGCCGGCTCCCCGAGTGACGCGTGCTTCGAACGAAAGATGGAAAACCTGGACCGCGACAAGGTACTGGAAGAAATGCGCCGGACGCTGGCATTGAAAGACGCGCGGATCGAAATCGTCGAAACCAGCGCGGATCCCGTTCCTCGCGGCCGGCTGGAATTCCGGCGGGAGGATCTCGGGCGCCCGGCCTTGCTCTCCTCGCCCACGCCGGTCACCTGGCGCGGCAGCGTCATTTACGGCGATAACCATCGTTTCTCCATCTGGGCCAGGGTCGCCATCTCGGCGCGCCAGCCTCGGGTGGTGGCCGCCGAGTATCTCAAGCGGGGAGAGCCCATCGGCGCGGCCCAGATTCGCGTGGAGACGGTGGAGGGCTTCCCGGTCGCCGGCGAAGTGGCCCAATCCATCGAGGAAGTCGCCGGACGGGAGATGTCGAGGGATTTGGTCGCGGGATCGGAAATCCGGGTCGCCCAGCTCATCGCCGTGCCCGATGTGAGCCGTGGGGAAATGGTCGATGTCGAGGTTCGAAGCGGCGCCGCGCGTCTCCTGTTGACGGGCAAGGCGGAATCGAGCGGCCGTTCCGGCGACATGATCGCCATTCGCAACATGACCAGCAACAAGCTTTTTCAAGCGCGCATTACCGGCAAGGGAAAAGCGCTTCTCGACGCCGGGCGCGCCCATGGGAATTGAAATGCGTTTGATAGGATGGATGCTCATTTCGGCGTTTGCGCTGGGAGCCCTGCCGGCCAAGGACAAAAAGGTCAAGACTCCGCAATTGACCCCGCTCGACCGGTATATCCAGGAGGCCACCAGCCATCCCCAGTCGCAGGCGGCGCAGCCGTCGCCCGGGTCGTTGTGGACGCCGGCTTCGCGCTTGACCGCGCTGGGGAGCGACGTGCGCGCCAGTCAGATTGACGACTTGATCACCATCGTGGTCGCTGAGAACGCCTCCGCCGTGGTGCAGGGAACCAGTAAAACCCAGCGGCAGTCGAGCGTGAGCAGCGCCATCACCGCGGCGGGCGGAGTGCCGAAAGCCACCGGCGCCCTGCAAAACCTCGCCGGCGCCACAACGCAAACCCAGTTGGACGGAGAAGGAACCACCAGCCGGTCGACGCAACTTACCACGACATTGAGCGCGCGAGTCTCCCACGTGCTGCCCAATGGCTATCTGGTAGTCGAGGGCAGCAAGGAGGTTGGGGTGAATTCCGAGCACCAGACGGTCACGGTGCGCGGCATTGTACGTCCGGTGGATTTGGTTGCCAATACCATTCAGTCGGTCCAGATCGCCCAGCTCGAACTGAAGATCGACGGCAAGGGCGTGGTGGGCGACGTGGTGCGCCGGCCCAACATTCTGTACCGCGTGTTACTGGGACTGCTTCCCTTTTAGGAAACAACAATGGCACGGCTTCTCGCGATTTCGGTTTTGCTGATCTCTCTGGTCGTGGAAGGAGCGGGGGCGCCAACCCGGCTGAAGGAGTTGATCTCGCTCGAGGGAGTCCGCGACAACCAGCTCATGGGGTACGGGCTGGTGGTAGGGCTGAACGGCACCGGCGACCGCCGGCAGACGGTGTTCTCGGCCCAGAGCCTGACGAATTTGCTGGAACGCATGGGGCTCGACGTGACCGCCACCTCGATTCAGGTCAAAAACACAGCCGCGGTAATGGTCACCGCGACGCTGCCTCCTTATGCGCAGCCCGGCTCGCGTATCGACGCGACCGTAGCGGCCATCGGCGACGCCTCGAGCGTCCAAGGCGGGATCCTGTTAATGACCGGCTTGCAGGCGCCCGACGGGCAGGTCTACGCCATCGCCCAAGGCCCGGCGGTGGTGGGCGGCTACGCGGCCGGCGGGGGGGGCAACACCCAGGTAGTCAACCATCCCACCGTGGGAAGATTGCCCAACGGCGCCATCGTGGAACGCCCGTCGCCATCGGCCAAGATCGCCGGCGACTTTCGGCTCCAGTTGCGGCAGGCCGACTTCACCACGGCGATGCGCATCGCCGAGGCGCTGAATAAGCGTTTTGGCGCGGTGGCGCACGCCGAAAGCGCCGCTCTGGTGGCCGTCGAGCTGCCGCCGGATTATCAAAAAAGACCCACCGAGTTCGTGGCCGAAATCGAGCGCCTGACCATCGAACCCGACCGGCCCCAGCGTATCGTCGTGAATGAACGCACCGGCACCATCGTGATGGGCAAGGATGTGCGCATCGCTCCGGTGGCTATCATGCAGGGCAGCCTGACCGTGGAGGTCCAGACCACCATGGAAGTCTCCCAACCCAACCCCATGGGGACCGGGACCACGCAGGTGGTTCCCCAGGTATCTCTTGGGGTGAAGGAAGCCCCCGCCCGCAACCTGGTTCTCAAAGAGGGGGCCACGGTGGAAGAACTGGTTCGCGCGCTGGGCGCGATCGGATCGACGCCGCGCGACATCATCGCCATACTCCAGAGCCTCAAGAGCGCGGGATCCATCGATGCGGAACTGGAAGTGATCTAGTGTTTAGACCGCATGGAACTGTTCGGCTGTGGGGCGGGTTGACAACCCGCCGCAGGATTGCATCCTGCCCCACACCCATGGAAATTCTTGAATACCGGAGGAATACCGCATGATCGTCACACTCGATTCTTCGACGGCGTCGCAGCAGGTGGCAGCGACGGCGACGGCCCAGGCGGGCGACGCCACCACCGCTTTTAGCGAGGCGCTCGGCCAGGCGACCTCGGTCGCCGCCGCCACGGCATCCACCGCCACCACCCCGGCGACCGGCCTGCAGGCCATCTTCCCCGGCGTGCCGGCCGATTGGGCCGCCGCGCAGGACCCGGCGCAGGACCCGGCGCAGGACGCCGCCCCAACCGCGGCGCCAACTATGGAGTCCGTGTTCGGTTCCCAGCCATTTCTGGACAACCCCGTCGAGACGTTGCCCGATGGCTCTTCTTACAGTCTGAACCCGATCTGGTTCGCCACCCCCGAAACTGCCGCCACGGTGGCCACCATGCTGGGCGGAACGGTGGTGCAAAGCGACCAATTCACGGCCCCGGGCAGTGTTGTGCAGCAGCAGCAGCCCAACGAAATGGTGCAGCTCTCCAACGGGACGCTCATCAACGCCGGCCAGGTAGCCTGGCTCTACGATCACGGTTTGCCGCAGTCATATATCGATGCCACCATTAACGACATGGTCACTGGCGTGGACGGCGCATAGAGCGGCGTTTAAGTTGTGGGGCAGGTCGGAAACCCGCGGCGGGTTGCCAACCCGCCCAGCACAGGAGGCGTTATGATTCAACCGGTTCCCGGCGGAGCCACGAGCAATGGCGGTCCGTCCGCGGCGTCCGTGAAGGAGCAGACGAAAACGGCGGATGCCGCGCGCCAGTTTGAAGCGCTGCTCATCGGCCAGATGCTCAAGTCGATGCGGGATTCCGAAGGCGGTTGGCTGGGAACGGGAGACGACGAGTCTTCGTCCTCAGCGATGGAATACGCGCAGGAGATGTTCGCCCAGTCGCTTGCGGCGGGCGGCGGCCTGGGGATAGGGAAGCTAGTTATGCGGGGCCTGGAAGCTCCCCAGAAGCCCTAGGATGATTACTTCCCCAAACGCCACGGGCCAGGCGTGCCCGGCCCCTGCACCGCGCCGTAGGGGCCGGGCATGCCCGGCCCGCAGCAAGGGAACAAATCCGTCCCTAAGCGCTCCAGGTATGCGCGCGACCGGCGTCCGATTCCATCCAGGGACCCGCGTGAGGCGCCGAAAAAGCATGCTCGGCGGGAGATTCGGTTTGCGGCGCACGCAGGGCGCTCCAGGCTTCGGCAAGGGTTCTCAGCAGCGATTCCGCTTCCGCCAGGGGCGCGTCCTTCTGCCGCATGTTCCCTTCCGTCAGCCTGCGCCGGATATAGCTGTACAATTCCTCCAGTCGCCGGCTGACAGCCCCGCCGGCGGCATGATCCAACGAGCCTTGCAGCTCGGAGATGGCGGCGATGGCCCGCGAGATGGCTCGCGCACGCGCGGCGATATCTCCGGCCGCCAGGCGCCGCCGGGCCTCTTCGATCGAGTCGATGGCGTGCCCGTACACCAGGCAAACCAATCCTACCGGGTCCGCCGAGAGCACCCGGCTTTCAATGTAGGCGTCCTTCCACATTATGCAGCGGAGCCGTCCTTTCCAGGTTGTGCCAGCGCGGCTGCCATCTTAAGCACCCGCTCCGGAGGAATCTGGTCCAAAACCTCGCCCGTCGTGCGCGACACGATTCGGATTACCGGTTTTCGCGTGTCGCTATCGCGCGTAAATAGCAGTTCGCGGTCCTGTCCGAACAATTCCGACTTGTTCAGCGCCCTCACTGCCGTCACCGCGGCCCGCGTTTGTTCCGTGTTGCCGTCCAGCCCGGCGGCCGAATCGATCGGCGTCAACGGATTGACTAGAGACAAAGGATTGATTTCCATAGCCGATCCTCACTGGGAACTTCCTATTCCCACATATGGAATCGGAGGAATGCGGCTGAAGTTCGAGGATATTTTCTATGCGAATAGTTGCCCCATTACTGACTTTTTTCGCGGCCGCGGCCTTGGGCGTCGCCGGTGACGAGCCCCGGCCGGCGGATTCGAAACAGGCCATGGCGGACTCGAAAGAGGCCATAACGGCCTCGGCCGGACGGCAGCTCCAGTCCGTCGCGGCCATGCAATCGGCCCTGGCGAACCAGCGCCTTTCCATCTCGAAGCAGGTTGGCCAAGCCTCGCCCGGTTCCTTCTTCCTGTTGGGGCCTCCTTCCCGGCCAACGGAAAATCCGGGAATGCCCGCGGAAACGGACTGCCCACCGCTCCCCGCTGCGGAGATCGATGCGCTGGTGGAGGACGCCGCCAAACGGGAAGACCTCGATTCCGACCTGCTGCGCGGAATAGCCAGGCAGGAGTCCGGGTTTCGTCCGTGCGCGGTGTCCTCCAAGGGCGCCATGGGGCTTATGCAGTTGATGCCCGCCACGGCCGCCGACTTGGGAGTCAAAGATCCGTTCGACCCCAAGGAAAACGTGGACGCCGGCGCCCGCCTGTTCAAACAACTGCTGACCAGCTTCGGGGACCTTCCGTTAGCCTTGGGCGCATACAACGCGGGCCCATCCAAGATCAATGATGCCAATGGCTTACCGAATATACCCGAAACCCTGGACTACGTTCATAGGATTTTGTCCGTTTTGCCCGTGAAGCCGTGACGGAAAACAGACTCGAATCCCCGCCCGGCCGGCCGATAAGAACTGGGTGGAAGCCCTTCTACGGAATGCCGAGCACATCCTGGAAACGGCAGTGCATGCCACCGACGGGCAATACCAGGACTGCACGGTCTGCGTTTCCCGCGACGGGGACATTCGCGTATCCACCGAACAGAGCGGCTGGTCCCTGCCGGCTCTAGCAGCCGACATGGGCGCCGCGGCAGTCTACCGCGTCGAGCGGCAACGGAGCACGGTCCGGGTGGAGGCGTGGTCGCTCGAAGGAAGCTGCGTGCTGCGGAAAGACCTGTTCCGGGCGCCGGGAGGAGGCCTCCCGCCGCTGGTTCCCTGGGTGAGGCCCTTATTTCTGCTCGCGCCCTAGCGGGAACGCCGCCAGACCGGCTTGAGTCTACCCGGCGTCACCTTGGATAGCGGACGGCTTCAGGCGACCATCGAGGACAAGGACCGCTCTGGCATCTCGCAGAAGGACCGCTCTCCACACGTACGGAACTCATAGCTGCAAATCCGCAAAACGGTTCCCCGTTCGGAGTAACCGATGACTTGCGCCCGGACAAACAACTCCAGGGGGCAGACGCCTTGCAGAAGGAACGGCCATGCGATCCAGGCCTGCACATTGGCCTGCAACGGCGGCGGAACGGGGGTATCGATGCGGACCCCGCCCCGGCTCAGATCAACCGTCAGGCCGCTTCCCACGTGGAGCTCGTCCCGCGCGCCGGTATACTCGAAGCGGATCGGCAGTTCCAGTTCATATCTGCGGTCAACCCGGCGATCGCCATGCAGGACTTCGTTGGACATTTCTCTCAGTCTCAAGAATCGACGTCTTCCCGCGAAATGTATAGATCCAGGCGTACCGGCAAAAGCCCGCAAAAGTACTTTTCGGCGCCAGTACTTTGTGCGCGATGCCCTCGCCGAGCCGTCCCTTCGGCCTGTGGCGCAGCCTCTCAGGCTGCCGCGTCGAGACTCGTCTCGACGCATGGCGGAGGGCCGGGCACAAAACTCGACACGAATGTCGATTCGGCAGGCTGAGAGCCTGCGCCACGGGAAAAACACGGGACCGTACTTGTTGAAACGGTAGACTTAAGAGGGGCGCCCTGTGCGGTTCGCGCAGTTTCTCTAGAAATCAACGGCGGCGTAGCCGATGAATACCGTGGCGGAAGCGCTCGCGGCTCGCTCGCGGTTAGGCGCGGAGCTAGAAAAAAGACAGTCCAGCCGATGTTCAGCCTTGCTGCACGCCTCAAGTCCGCCATTGGCAGCTTCATCTTCCCAGACAAGCGGAGGCGCGCCGATGTGCTGGCATCGGCGGCCCGCTCGTGGGTGGACAAAACCGCTGTCGAAAGGGATCGAGATCCGGACGTCGGCGCGGAGATTCTCGGATACGACAAACCCGGCGCCGCCGAACTGGGGGACCTGGCGAAGCTGCCTCCCTTCAAGCCGGTAGTGCTCCGGCTGTTGCGATCGTTCGATCGGGAAGACGTTTCGACGGCTGAGATCGCCGGCCTGGTGGAAGCCGACCCTGTCCTCACCTCGGAAGTGCTGGCCCTGGTGAACTCGCCGCTGTACGGCTTCGAGTCCAGAGTCACGGTTCCGTCGCGCGCGATATTGCTGCTCGGGATGGCGCGCTCGAAGTCGCTGGTGGCGAGTCTGGCGATGCGCGCCATGATGGCCAACGCTCCCAAGACGCCGGTGATGCGCCGCTTCTGGATGCACAACGCGGCCAGCGCCGCGGTGGCGCTGGAATTGGCGCCCCTCTATGGAGTAGCCGGGGATTTGGCGCACACCGCGGCCACAATGCACGACCTGGGCCGGATCGGCCTGCTGTCCGCGCACACGGAGCGGTACACCGTCCTGGCGCTAAAGGCTTTCGAAACCGTCGACGAGATCATCGCGGCGGAAGAGGTGGAGTTTGGAATGAATCACTGCCAGGCGGGTTTGCTGCTCGCCCGGGCGTGGGAGCTGCCGAAGATGTTTCACGAGACCGCGGCGGAGCATCACGGGCTCCCCAGCGGCCGCAACCTGCTCTCCCTGGTTCAACTTAGCTGCCGGGTGGCCGACGATTTCATGTTCCAGGCCATCCTCCACCGCGGCCAACGCCACCCCAGGGAGACCATAGAATCCTGCGCGCCGGAAGAGATGCGCGAGGCGTTGGAGGAGAAACTGACGAGTGCGGAGGCGCGCGTCATCGAGACGATTCAATCGCTGGATTTTTGAGGCCGGCGCGCCAATGGCGTGATGCATTCCTCAGAACCGCAGCCGGGCATGCCCGGCCCGGAGTTTCTATAGAGAACAGCCTTTCGCCCCGTTCCGGGGCTCGCGTTCTCACGTGCTATTCCACACGGCTCACGCCGTGGGCTAGTGTCTTTCGCCCTCCGGGCTTCGGAAATGTACAAACTCCACAGCCGGGCGTGCCCCATTGGCGCTAACTTAAGGGCCTATTCGCCCAACCTGTTGGCAACTCAATCCATGCCAACCACAACAGGTGGTGCGACGACATGGATTGGGTAACGTTATCTTAGCGCTCATAGGGCGTGCCCGGCCCCTACGCGACGGTGACAGGCCGGACGCGGCGCAGGACCTCGGCCAGCGCCATCAGGTCGACCGGCTTGGCGATGTAGTCGTCCATCCCGGCTTCCAGGCACCGGGCACGGTCTTCCGGGAAAGCCGCCGCCGTCATGGCGACAATGCGCGGCTGGCGGTCGGGCGGCAGATGGCGGCGTATGCGCCGGGTGGCTTCCAGACCGTCCATCTCCGGCATTTGGACATCCATGAACACCACGTCGTACGCGTCCCGATCCAGGCGTTCGAGCAACTCGCCGCCGTTGCCCGCCCAATCCGCCCGGTAGCCCAACCGCTTCAAAAAGGCCAGGGCCAACTCGCGGTTGACCGGGTGGTCCTCGGCCACGATCACGCGTAAGGCGGGCAAATCCGCGAAGGGAACATCCGCCGCGGCGGTCTTCCGCACCAGCGGAGGCGGGCGCCTTTCCACGGCTTGGGCCGGAACGGCGAATCGAAATGCGGATCCGCGCCCCGGTTCGCTCTCCACCGATAGAGAGCCGCCCATCCGCTCCGCCAGCGACTTGCTGATCGCCAGACCGAGTCCGGTCCCCCCATACTTGCGGCTGATGGAGGGGTCCACCTGGCTGAAGGAATCGAAGATCCGCGACTGATGTTCAAAGGGAATCCCCGGCCCGGTGTCGCGCACCACAAACACCATTTGGCCGTGTTCGCCTTCATCCGAACCCGCCACCGCCAGGGAGACCTCGCCGGCGCCTGTGAACTTGACCGCGTTGCCCAGCAGATTCACCAGAATCTGCCGCAGCCGCATGGCATCGGCGAGAATGGTCCGCGGCGCGGATGGATCGATGGTGAAAAAAAGACGCAGGCCCTTTTCGGCCGCCTGCACGGCCAGCAGGCCGACAACCTTCTCCACCAGGTTTCTGATATCCACGGGAGCCGCGTCCAGCTCCAGCCTTCCGGCCTCGATCTTGGAGAAGTCCAGAATGTCGTTGATCAGGCCCAGCAAAGCTTCGCCGCTGGAGCGGATGGTCTCGACGTAATCCCGCTGTTCGGCGGTGAGCCCGGTACCGGCCAACAGGTCGGCGAAGCCCAGCACCCCGGTCATGGGGGTGCGGATCTCATGACTCATGTTGGCCAGCAGGAGACTCTTGGCGCGGTTGGCCGATTCGGCCTGCAATTTGGCCTGTTTGAGCGCCTCTTCGTAACGCAGGCGGGAACGCCGTTCGCCCAGGATGGTGGCCGCCTCCGAGGCCAGAATGGGCATCTGCTCGGCCCGTTCGGGCGCCAGCGGGCCGCCGGCCTCGATCGATAGAATTCCCTCGACGTCGCCTTCCACGGATACGGGCAGCGCCAAATCGGCGCCGCGCAGGATCGGCGAGGCCTCGTCGATTTCCATCGGCAGGTCCTCCGGATCGGGCCCCCGGAGCGGAACCACCACGGTCGGCCGGACCCCGCTTCCGGTCCGGCGCCCGTACCAGACCCGGCGGAACCCGTATTGGTCCACCAGCGCCGCCAGCAGGGTCTGCCAGAGCATTTCCTCGGAGGCTTCGACTCCCACTCCGCGCAACGCCACCAGCACGCATTGGAAGGCGATCATGTCGGAGAGCTTCCGCTCCAGACCGGAGGGCGTCATGGGCGCAATCCCCGGCGGCCTTGCTCCAGGTTCTCTCGCGCGCGGCTGTACAGCTTCTCCACGCTCTCCCCGCGAACGTATTGCGCGCCCCCCAGAGCCACGTTGGCCCTCACCCTTTGCTTGACGCCGCCTTCGAAAGTGCTGTAGTGACTGTTGGAGAAGGACTCGCAAATGGCGCGGCACCACTCCAGGCGCTTGGCCAGAGTCCCTTCGGCGATCACCAGGAATTCGTCGGCCCCCCAGCGAAACAGCGCGTCTTCCTCGGGAAACTTGTCGCTCAATTGATGGGCCAGAGCCTGCAGCAGCTTATCGCCAAACGGCGGGCCATACCGCTTGTTGATCTCCCCAAAGCCCTCGATGTCGAACAGCAGGACGCAGACCGGCCCTTCCTGTTTGGGGATCCTCTGCAGGTACGTCTCCGCCACCCGCCGGCTGCCCAACAGCGTGAGCCGGTCGACTTCGGAGCCTTTGCGGGCCTGCTCCATGCGCTGCTGGAAGACCGTAATCTGCGATGCGAACTGGCGGACCGATTCGTCGCTTTCGCGGCGCATCTCTTCCACCGATTGCCTGAGCTTGACCACATCGTCGCGCAACCGGCGGCGCAACTCGGCGACGTCTTCCACGCGGGAAAGGGCGTCGAAGCCGTCGGCCAGTTTGGTGAGACTGGATTCGTGCCGCTCGCCGTGACTCTTGAAGCCGCTGAGAGCCACGGCGGCCGTATCCACCACGTTCTTCAGGATGGAATCGAATTCATCGAGCGCCGCTCGATTCGAGCGGCGGATTTCGTCGATCTGGCCGACGGTGGTCCTCCCGACTTCGTCGATCGCCTCGGCCGGGGCGTCGTCCTTCAAGGGCGCCGTGGTCCGCTCCAGAGCCTCCCGCCACTGCTTCGATACCTCCGGGCTGGCAGGCGCAACCATCTTGGGGAGAACGGCCGTCACGCCCAGGAAGGCGTTCAGCAAGGCCTTGAAGCGCGCCACCCGGACCTCCGAGTCCTCGATTTGTCTGCGGATGGAAATCAATACGGCCTCCGATTGAGCCCAACATCAAATCTTAGCAAGGGGCTCTAGAATAGGGTTGTGGTGAAATCTTCAAAGACCAAAGCGGAGAAGAACGGACGCCCTCAGCCGGACCGCCCCGTGTCCAGGCTTGGCAAGCAACTACGGAGGTTGGCCGAGGAATATGCGGCGTCCGGCGGCAAACTTCTCAATCGCCGCGAGCTCGACCGCGAGATCGCTGAGCGGCGGGGCCTGCGCTAGCTCTCTCATCAAGGTCGTCTATCTATTCGGTTAGCCCCACGTGCGCCAGGAGTCTTCCCGCGCTTCAGCAAGTCCCGCTCCTGGGCGTAGGGCCGGCGGCGCCGCAAGGGCGCAAGGCCTATTCCTTTTCTCGATTTTTCAGCGGTAGGCCTCGGAGCGGCGCTTAACGGCGAGAATCTCGATGGTATCGCCATGATCGTGGAAGCGAACGCGGTACGCGCCGACGCGCAAACGAAGCTCCGGCGGTTCGATGTCCCGAAGACGTTTGACGTCGCCCTCCTCGGCCTGTATGAAGCGCGCCAGGCCGTGCAGTATCCGGATCGCGGTCAGCCTATCGATGGCGCGAACATCGGCCTTGGCCTGGTCGGTCCACGCGATTTTCTTGGCCATGGTCTACTGGGCCGCGCCGTTGTCTTCCGGCGGCAGCGGCGTGCGGCCCATTCTCTCGAAGTCATCGAGGGTAAGCCCGAACTCGGCCAGCACTTCCTCATGCGGAATCGGCTTGTTGCGCTTCAACCACTCGCGAGCCCCGGCCACGGCGCGCTCTTCCTCCGCGCCGATCTTCTCGTCCTCGATAGGGGCGTTAGCGATGGCTCGCGACAGCGGATCGAGCATGGTCTCCAGCAACCCCCGAACAGCGCTCAGTTGTTCGGGCGGCAGGCGGTCGAGGTAGGCGTGGGCCTGGTGACGTTCCTGAACGAAGTCGAGAGCCATCGTCTTACTCACTCTCCCGCACCATCAGAGGAGCCTCCGATCAGGCCCAACATATCACATTAGCAGGACCCGCACTCGGGTATATCCCCGGCTAACCATTCCCGTTAACCTTTGGCGACTTGATGGCGGCGTTCTCCGGGTGATATTCGATACTGGAGACGCGCGCGATCCCCGGGCCGGAAGGCCGGTCCCCGGTTCGCCTTGGAAACGCTCATGCCTGGGTACGGAGTTCGAATGGAAGCCACCGCCAGAACCACGCCCCGGTTCCCAGGACTTCCGCCAGAGGCCAAGAACGAATTGCCGGGGACGGCCCGCGATCGGGAGCCACTCATGCGGAACCGTGAAAAAGACAGGTCTCGTTTGCGCAAGCAAAGGCAGCGAGGGTCGGAGATGCTGGAGTTCACGCTGGTGCTGCTCCCGCTGTTAGGGTTTCTGTTCCTCATCTTGAACGTCGCATGGGCGGTGTACACGCGGTCGACGTTGCAGTACGCCGTCGCGCAGGGTGTGCGCTATGCCGTCACCAGCCAGACGATGTCCGGCATGGGAGCGAGGGCCTCCATACAGAAAGTGGTTCAGAGCAACGCCTTTGGAAGACTGGGGGCCACTTCCGGCTCCGCGACCGGCGTGAACGGCTGGAACAGTATCTATGTGGATTGGTATCTCGTCAGCGCGAGCGGCACGCTGACGAATGAAGACGGGGTGGTTGGCGGCAACGGGATGCAGGCGGACGGGCAGCTCCCCCTGGTCGAAGTTTCCGTCCAATCCTTCTCGGCGAAAACACTCCTGCCCACCGTCCTTATGCCGGGGCTGGGCACACTCAATCCGATCGTGATGACCGCCGTATCCTGGGACCGGATGGAGGCGCCTCCCATATCCTCGGGAGGTTACGTGATACCGGCGCAGTAGGGGGCAACTCGATGAGCGATCGAAAAAGAACAAGTCGGGGCGGCGCCATGGTGGAATTCGCTCTGCTGGTTCCGGTCTGGCTTCCGCTCCTGCTCGGCACGATGTGGATTGGAACGGCCATGGTCCGAGGACAACAGGTCACCCAAATGGCGCGGGATTTGGCAAGCATGTACAGCCGCGGGGTCAACTTCTCAAGCGGCGGCGGTTCGGCCTCAAGCGCCATGCTCACCCAAATAACCCAGCAGGTCGGCGCAATCACCTCTTCGGGAACCGGAGTCATCGTCTTTTCCACTCTTACCTATGTGGGAAACAGCGTCTGCGCTTCGGCGGGTTCCACCTACGGCAGTTTGTCTCCGCTGTCACACACTTCGAAATGCACGAACTACGGGAAATTCGTATTCACGCAACAATACGTGCAAGGCAATACGAGCTTGAAAACCAGCTCTCTCGGCACGGCGCCCGCCGGGGATATGGATGCTAATTTCAACGTCGCCACAACCACTTACGTAACGGACTCGAGCGACGTGGCCACCTTCAACCTGCTGCCGGCGCCGCAGGAGAACGGCACGGACGGGTACCAATCCGGCCAACCGGTGTATGTGGTGGAGGCGTTTTTTTCGAGTACGTGGGCTAGGGGATACGCAACTGGGGGCAACTATGCATATGCGGTATTCTAATCCGCCCGATACCGGACCGCGCCCGGCCTCCGGCCCGCCGAATCGAAGGCGGAAGCGGCAGGGCGGCAGCGTCCTGATCACGTTTACCATTGTGATGGCGTTTTTGATGATTCCGTTGGTAGGGCTCGCGATCGATGCGACGATGCTGTATGGCGTCAAGGTGAAGCTTCAAACGGCCGTGGACGGAGCCGCCCTGGCCGCCGCCGAATCCCTGAGCGCCGGGCTAACCCTCGCCGCCCAGGAGTCGGCGGCAACCTTAGCGGCGGATCAATTCATCAGGGCCAACATCGTTACCGGCGCCGGTGGTTACTGGGGAGCGTACAATCTGAACGACAGCAATTGCACGGGGTCGACGTCGACCACCGCGGGAACCCCGACAGGCACGGGATCGCAGATCACTTACACCAACTCCGGCAACTGCGTGGTGATCTACCAGGACAACACCAACAAGCAGCGGACTGTGTCGATCGCGGCCAGTGTGCAGGTCCCCCTGATATTTATGCGGATGCTCGGTTTTTCCAACGGAACGGTAACCTCGACAGCCACGGCCGCCCGCAGAGACGTGGTGATGGTTCTGGTGATCGACCGGTCGGGATCCATGGGAGACGAGTTGGCGGCCGTACAGTCTGGCGCAACCTACTTCGTCAACCAATTTGCGGCCGGTCGCGACAAGCTGGGTCTTGTGCTGATCTCGGGAGGCTCCTACGTCGCCTATCCGCCGGCGGACTGGGGCACAAACCCGCCGACCGGCGCGACTGGCCCGGATGTTTACTTCAAGGGCACGACGGAAACTCCCAACATGCTCACTACCATCTCGAACATGGTGTCGGGCAGCAACACTGGCACGGCCGAAGGGCTGATGCTGGCTTGGAAGGAGTTGCAGGCGGCGGATGAACCGGGAGCGCTGAATATCATCGTGCTGTGGACGGATGGCGCGCCCAACGGCATTACGGCCGACTTCAACAACAGCTCCACCGGCTCCCTCAAGTCCGGTAGCGGGTGCACTCACACGAACGACGGAACCAACGGAGTTTATCCAAACGCCGTTGCGGCCAACTCGATGCTGGGCTGGATAGCGCAGTGGGGCTCCTATGCCTACAACAGCACCGCCACCAATGGAATTCGTGAACGGCCGCAATCGAGTACCAGCGGAATGTCCGTGACTTCGTGGGCCGAGCTGCTTCCCCCCGGCACGGCCTCAGCCGGTACTAACGAAATCGTCCTGAGCAACACCTCCGGCCCTGGCAACGGTTGCGGTTGGGGAACAGGGACCTCGGTTGCAAGCGTCGTCAACATACCCAGCGTGGACTACTATGGAAATTCGACCCAAGGGTCGAGCGTTTCGCCCTACACGCAGAGCGACTACCAGCAGTCCATGATCTGGAATACCACGACTGCCAACTGCCAAAAAGGGGCAGGGGGAACGGGCGGCGTCCCCCTGACCCTCACCGGGAACCTTTCCGGCGGAACGGCTGCGTCCGGCAACGCCTGCCAGATCGGGCTGGCCTCCTGGAATGTTGCGGATATGGCGGCCAGGCAAATTCATGGCGATACTACTCTCACGCCGGTAATTTACACCATGGGTTACGCAGGCAACGTCTCGGGCCCTGGGGGAGTAGACGTGGCGCTTCTGGAGCGCATGGCGAACTGCGCCCCGAGCGTGCCGTGTGGGCCGGGTGGGGCCAACGCAACCAATACCGTGTACAATTCCAGCATTCCATCGGGGATGTACCTGCAAATTCAGACCGTGGACGACGTTACGCCAGCGTTTCAAACTCTTCTTTCGGAGATTCTGCGACTGTCGATGTAGCCGGCCTGGCGTGCGCGGTACAGTTGCCTGGAGCGGAATCGCGTAACCTGTCCAAATCAGGTGACATACCAGCCCGCGCAAGGAAGACCGTGACGCAGCCCATAAGGTGAATACCCTATACACTTCGGCTCGGTTTCCGGCTAAAGTAGATGCCAATCTCTGTTTTTTTCGATACGGGAAGGGTGCGCGACATAGAAATGGACGCCTAGCCGATCACCCACGGAATCGCTCGAATCCGTGCGAACCATCGTATCGAGCCGAACACCAGGAGGAAAGAATGAAAGTTCCGGTTGAAGGGTCGCGCACCAGGATGCGGGTCGGTATGCGCGCCGTCGCCGTGTTCACGAGCGCCGTTTTTTTGGCCGGATTTGCCCTGGCTGAACCGCCGGCAGTCAAACCGCTGCAGGGCCTCGTGCGGGGTCACCCGCTCGTCGCCCCGGCGCATCCCATGGTTCGAAGCGGCGGCGGCGGGACAGCCACCGACCCAAGCAGCACAATCCCGAGCGGCTGGACGTGCGTCGGCAGTTGCGGCACCGACGGCGCCGATGGAGTGGTGACACTCTCGCCCATCGGCAGCAGCCACTACGAGTGGGTCTCGACGGCCGGTGGCTCAAATGGGGTCGGCGCGCTTCCAACAGGCGCGCTGGGCAGCGAGACGGACGGATCTACGCTCGCCACCCAGGTCTTCACGGCGACCGCCGGAACCTCCTTGAACTTCTACTTCAACTACGTGACCTCCGACGGAGCCGGATATGCCGACTACGCTTGGGCGGAGCTGTTCAACTCGGCGAACACCCCCGTGGCGCTGCTGTTCACCGCGCGAACGGTGGCCAGCGGCACCATCGTTCCGGGAACCGGAATGCCCACCCCCCTGGCAACCCTGACTCCCGCCTCGGTGCCCATCATCGGCGGTCCGCCGACATGGGCGCCGCTCGGTACATATTCGGGTTCCTGCTACGCCACCGGCTGCGGCTATACCGGCTGGGTCAACTCCAGCTACGTGATTCCGGCCGCTGGCAGCTATTATCTTAAGGTAGGGGTCGTGAACTGGTCCGATACCTTGTATGACTCCGGACTGGCGCTGGATGGCGTGACAGTGGGCGGCGCGCCAATCACCCCCCCCACCACCACACCCACAGTACCGGCGCTGTCGACTTGGGGACTGATCCTGCTGGCGCTGCTCATGATGGCCGCAGCCGCGCGCCTGTTCCGGCGCGCATCCGTGAGACGTTAGGAGCCTAACCAAATATCATCGCGCTATCGCCGAGGCGCCGAGGCGATAGCGCGTTTGTGTCTACGGCCTCGCGCCCTTCGAAATCCCGCCCCTCTTCTTTCCCCTTCCCTTTCGTCCCCTGCCCTCCACGGCTTGGGTGCGCGCCGGTTGGCGATCCTCCAGTTGAGGCAGCCCCGCCGGGCGCCGGAAGAAGACCTGCGATCTGAGGTCCGCGTGCAGCCAAAGGGCAAGCACGATGGCGGCCACGTAGGGCAGCGCGTCGGTGTTCAGGTAGTGGCTGAAATCCAGCAGAAAGACGCCCGCGCGAGAGGAGACCAGGGGCATCTGCTGCTGCAGGGTATGCGCCACGTACAGGGCGCTCGACGCCAGCGCCAGAACCCCCAGCAGCGCGGTTCCGGCCGCCATCGCGCGCACGGTTCGCCAGCTCAGGGGCGCCGCCAGAACAATGGCCCAGAACAGCGGCATGGCCATGGTGAAACGGATAAACAACTGGCGCGGCAGGCGGAGGGTAAGAAAACGGGTCTTGACCTGCGGCGTCTGGCTGGGGGCGAACATCTGGCGGGCCGCCGCTTCGAGCGGACTGGGAAGGGGCATGCGGATGGCCCAGTCCCCGCCGGTCTCCTCGGTGATTCGCGTCAGGGCGCCGGCGCGCGGCAGGGCCCGCAGCGCCAGCTCCGCGGACACCCGCACCATCTCCAGCAGCGGATGGAGCAGCAGCAGCCACCACAGCGCCAGCATGGCCGGCAAAAGAACCAGGCCGCGCAGCAGGAATCCGCCGGGGGACCGCGTTTCAACCCGCATCCAGCCCGGAAGCCGATCTGAGAACCGTCTGCGCCCAAAACCAGAAAAGCGCCAGGGTGACGAACATCATCAGGCTCTCGGCCGCGTACACATGAAGAAAGTCGAACCACGCCGACTGGGCCTGGCCGACGTAAAAAAGCACCAGAAAGCGGACCAGGTTAAGCGAGTGAATCACCACCATGCCCGCCGCCAGGCCAGCGGCCTTGCGCCGCCAGGGCGCCGGAAACGCCAGCACGGACGCGGCCCACAAAACGGTGACGTGGATTCCGTTGCAGCCGTTCATCATGCGAACGGAGAACCCGTTGGCCACCGAGCGCAGGATGGTTTGCTCGTTCACCACGCGGCCGCCGAACAAGCGGATCAGCGCCGCGGAAACCGTCACCAGCAGGGCCGAGAATTGGGTCACCACACGATCGACCGCCGGCCATTGCAAAAGGCCGAAGCCGGCCAGGCACAACAGCAGGAACAGGAACAGAAAGCGGCGCAGGGGCGCGGCGGCCGGCGAAGAGAGGCTGGAGTTCGTGCGGTCCATATTTGCTGGGAATCCGGAACCCGCCGAATCGGGCCCGAGATTGGCAACGAATATTCTATCTCGTTAGCGGGGGCCGAAGTTACGCACGCGGGATCCACGGGTGCGACATGAAAGTGGGGTCCTCGGGTGAAGCTCCGAAGGAGCGAAAAGTAGCCCACGGCGTGAGCCGTGGGAAGACATCGAAATCGGCCAAGCCCCGGCAGGGGCGAAAGAACTTTCTTCCGCCCCCTCCGGGGGCTGCCACGGCTGCTCCACCAGCCCCACGGCTTGCGCCGTGGTCTATCTTTCGCCCTGACGGGCGAGTGTAGTGCGGCCGAAGTTCTGCTAGTTTTGTGGGGCAGGCAATCTTGCCCAATGCCACTTAGTTTTCGAAGCCGTTCTCTAACTGGAACATTCTTTGGCACTTACGTTTCTACGCGGAAATCGGGTCAACGATTGGCGGCTTGCGGACTGCACGCCAAATGGCCGACGAGATTGCCTGCGACGCAAGGTGGCGAGCTGACTCCGAAGGCTGGCCCAATGGAATCAATATGTTGCAGACCGGCTCGAAAACTAAGTGGCATTGGGCAATCTTGCCTGCAGCCGCCTTTCCAGGCGGCTCTTTCCGTCCGCGGATCCCTCTCACACGGCAAACGCCGGCTGAAAGCCGGCGGCAGCCAGGATTGGCTGCCCCACAGGTATCTGCATACTCGTCATTCTGTTCGCCGCAGACCACTACTACCTTGACCGTTTGACTTGTTCCCTCGCCGCGGAAGTAATCACGCGGTCAGAGCACTATGGCTGGCGAGGCGCGACAGACCACTAAAAACGATGGTCTGTCCCACTCCGCCGCCGGCTGTCGCGCCAGGCATCGCGAATCCACTCGATGCGCGGCGGCTTCCCGAGGACGATGCCCACAATATCGAACCGCGTCCGCTCCCACTCGACGCCGGCGCGCCGGGCGTAGTCTCTGGCGGCGCGTTGGACGTGCTCCCGTTTTTCGGCGTCCACGGCCCGGTCCGGCGTTCCGAAGTCGGCCACCGCGCGCGTCTTCACCTCCACGAAGACCAGGGTTGCGCCGTGCCAGGCGACGATATCGAGTTCCACGCCGCCGGACGGCGGGCGGTAGTTGCGCGCCACGATGAAGCACCCGTGCCGGCGCAGATAGCGGTGCGCCATATCCTCGCCGATGCGGCCGTGGTCGTCGCGGTAGGCCCGCCGGCGCAGGGCGTCGGCGGCGCGGTAGAGCAGGCCCAGCACGATCCTCAGCCCGCCTTCAGCGCTTCGAATTCGAACTCCATGGCCTTACCGCGCACCAGGTAGCACAGGTAGTATTCCCAGAATCGCCGGAAGCGCGGGAACCGGTTCACCAGAAACTCGAATCCCAGACAGCGCCACAACGCCAGCAGTTTCACTCTCACCGAGACCTCGCGGAACCTTGCCTTGGTATAGTACCCAAACCCGCCGTGATTCTCACCGAAATAGCGGAAGCTGAAGCTGTTCAGGTGCTGCTTGTGGGTGGGGTCGCAGAAGGAACTGAAATCGGTGTAGTGGGGCGTCTCGATGCGCACCGTCCCGCCCGGCCGCACGAGGCGGTGGAACTCCTCCATGGCGCGGATCACGTCGCTGAGGTGCTCCACCACGTGGATGGCGGTCAGGCGGTCGAAGGCGCCATCCGCGAACGGATAGGGAAAACGGTCCAGGTCCGCCAGCACGTCGGCGCGGCTGGCGGGATTCCGGTCCAGTCCGATGGCGCCGGGCTGCTTGTGAATCCCGCAGCCGACGTCCAACACTCTCATCCGTTCGCGATGGCCGTCTTCAGGCACTGTTCCAGCGTCTCAATGGCGAAATCGCACTGGTCGCGCGTAATCACCAGCGGCGGGCAAAGCCGGATGGTGTTGTCGCCCGCGCCCAGCACGAGCAGGCCGGCCTGGAAGGCCAGGTCCAGCACCCGATCGCGCAGCGCCGGCGCCTTTTCGCGCGTTCCGCGGTCGCGCACCAGCTCGATTCCGATCATCAATCCAAGCCCGCGCACCTCGCCCACCACGGGGAAGCGCGCCGGCCAATCGCGCAGGCGGTCCCGCAAGTACGCCCCCATGCGCGCGGCGTTTTCCACCAGCTCTTCCTCGAGCAACGCGATGGTCGCCAGAGCGGCCGCGCAGCAGACGGGGTTGCCGCCGAACGTCGAAGCGTGCGCGCCCGGTGGCCAGGTCATCAGGTCCGCGCGCGCCACCGTGGCCCCCAGCGGCATACCGCTGGCAATCCCCTTGGCCACCGCGAAAATGTCCGGCACGGCATTGAAATGCTCCGCCGCCCACATGCGCCCGGTGCGGCCCATTCCGGACTGCACCTCGTCGAAAATCAGAAGGATACCATTTTGTTTGGCTACCCGCGCCAGTTCCTCGAAGAATTTCGGCGGCGGAACGATATATCCGCCTTCGCCTTGCACCGGTTCCACGAAGATGGCGGCGGTTTCCGCGGCGGGCGCTACGGTCTTCAGCAGAGTGTTCTCGATGAACTTGACGCACTCCACCGCGCAGCTTTCCGGTTCCTTGCCGAACGGGCAGCGGTAGCAATAGGGATACGGCGCATGCACCACGCCGGGCACCAGCGGTCCGAAGCCGGCCCTCTGCACGGCCTTGCGGGCGGTCAGTGAGAGCGCTCCCATGGTGCGTCCGTGAAAGCTGCCATAGAACGCCACGATTTTCTCGCGCCCCGTGGCCCAGCGCGCTAGTTTGAGCGCCCCCTCGACGGCCTCGGCGCCGGAATTGCCAAAAGAGACCCGCCGCGGCACAGCAGCCCCGCCGGGAGCGATTTCGGCCAGTTTTTCGGCTAGCGCCACCAGCTCCTCATAGTAGAAATCCGTGCCGGACATATGGACCAGGCGGGCGGCCTGCTTCTGAATAGCCTCCACCACGCGGGGATGGCAGTGCCCTGTCGCAACCACCGCGATGCCGGCGTTGAAATCGAGAAACCGATTACCATCGGCATCTTCCACCATAGCCCCCTCCCCACGCTCCGCTACCAGCGGATAAGACCTTGTATACGAGGGGGATATGCACCTTTGGTCGCGCTCGATTACGGCCTGGGCCCGCGGCCCCGGTAGAGCCGTAACCAGGCAGGGAAGATCCGGACGCACCTGTTCGGAAAGAACCGCCATATTAATCTCCAAACTATTAAAAGGACTGAAACTCTGCGCGCCGGAGCGCGCGCCGCAAGGGCAGCGGGGAGCTAATCGGAGCCGAACAGGCCGGGCCGGGAGGTGGAGGGGGTGCCCTGCATACCCCTATATTACGCCCGCCGGTGGTTTCGGCCTACATGAAAGTGTAAATTCTATAGCATCGGCCTGTCCTGCCCTATACATCACAAAGCCTTACGAAATGGTTGGCACATTGCATGGTTGCTTGACGGGAGGCGGGAATATGAGGGTGTGGTGGTGGATCGGGCCAGCGCTGCTGCTTGCGGGCTGCACGGGAGGTCATCCAGGCCGCCCCGTAGCGGACACCGGTACAGCCGAGATCCTGATCCCCGCAGGCACCCCGTTGCACGTTCGGGTAGACGAGCCGCTCAATACCCGCCGCAATCGCGCCGGAGACAGCTTCTTTGCCACCCTCGAATCGCCCGTCGAGGTGGATGGTGCAACCCTGATCCCGGCCGGCACCAGCTTTAGGGGACGGGTTACCGCCGCGGAGCCTTCGGGTGGCATGGAAGGCCGCGCCGTGCTGGCGGTCGAATTGGAATCGTTCTCAGTGGATGGCACGACGTTCCATGTACGTACCAACGTGATCGAGCGCGCCGGCGTGTCCCAAGGAAGCCGCCATATCGGCTTCGTTACTGGACGATCGCCATCGCCGGGTGGCGACGCCACGGCATCGGCGGCCACCCAGGAACTGGTCGGAATGCCGGCCGACGCCATGGTCACTTTCGCGCTCCGGGCGCCCCTTCGGATGTAGCATTTCGATCAAGTTCGCACCCCTTC
>Ga0181520_10002003_pt1 | contig 39674 bp, 29 predicted proteins | sample PEATcosm2014_Bin_29_FD_132451 | JGI IMG/M metagenome (GOLD analysis project Ga0181520, IMG submission 132451) | Peatland microbial communities from MTU Mesocosm Facility, Houghton, MI, USA - PEATcosm2014_Bin02_30_metaG | ecosystem: Environmental > Terrestrial > Soil > Wetlands > Peat | place... | reverse complement strand
GCGCATGAAATCTTTGTTGCGCTTGAAGCCAGGATCCTCGGCAAGAACTTTTCGGTAGACGGGGCCCCAGAAACCCCACGGCCGCACCCGCCGGTAGAAGTCTTTGAGGACTTTGTCGTCCTCAGGCTTGGTAAGCAGGGCGCCAGCAAAGCATCCGATGAGCGAAAGAACGAGAACCAGAGGGAAGGTAACCGCGACCTCGAGATTGAAGGGAACCCTCTCGAGAAGGCGAGCGACCGCAGGAATCTTCCCCATCGCTGCCGGCATCAGCAGCACTGAAGAGGCGATGCCGGTGGCCATGCCCCAGAAATATCCGTAGCCATTGAAACGCCACCAATACCACTTCAAGACGTTGGAGCCGATGTAGCCTCCCCACAGGCCGGAAACGATCCACACCACCACGGTGTTGACAGAAGTTACTTTCCACCCGATGAGAACGCCGATGACAACGACAGCGAACGAGGCGAGATAGCTCAAGCGGACATAGGTGCGCGGCGATGCGTCAGGACGGATGTAGCGCTTGTAGATGTCGTTGACAAAGTAGGGCGGCGCGGCATTCACAGTGGCCGCAAAGTTCGCCATGAAGGCGGCGAGCAGGCCGGAGATCAAGAATCCCAGCAAACCTACGGGCACGAAGCGCGCCAGGGCATACGGCAACACCATCTCGAAATCCATGTTGGTGCCCATGGCGCGAATATTGTCGCTGAAGAAGACGAGAGCCAGAATGGCGAGGCCGGCAGTGAGAAAGTAGCGTGGAAAGGTGAGCACGATGTTGACCCACGCGCTCATCATCGAAGCTTCGCGCGGATTCTTGGAAGAAAGCACGCGCTGCATGTCGTAGTTCGGCGCCGGGCCCGCGGCGGAGATCAGCACGCCCTTGAAAAGGAGCATCATAACGAAGAAACCAAAGAGCCCGTAGCCGTCCTGCGCGATCCGGGCATTTGCCGCCGGGATCAGCGCAGACCAGTCGAGATTCAAGTGCCAGCCAAAAAACACATTATCCCAGCCGGCCGGCACCACTTTGTGCAGCATCTCCGGCGCCACGCGGCGCATAGCGATGATGCCTACGGCGAAGGATGCGATGGAAAGCACGCAGAACTGGACAACCTCCGTTATCACTACGCTGATCATGCCGCCCTTGATCACGTAGAGGGATGTGATGACGATTAGGATCAGCGCGTACTGGTTCGGCGACAAGTGCCAGGGAAGAAATGTAGCCGCGAATTTGCCGATGCCCTTGAAGCCGTAACTGAAGAAGCCGATGATGCTGATGAATGCGTAAAGGACCACAATCAGGTGCGACAATTGCGCGCCGCGGCCGGTACCGAAGCGTGTTTTGATCCACTCCGCTCCGGTCATGACCCGCGAGCGCCGGAGCCACGCCGACAAATAAACCATGAGAAAGACCTGGTTGAAGGTTGGCCAGAGCCATGGGATCCAAACGCTTTTCAGTCCATAGACGAACATCCAGTACACCAGGAGCATGGTGCCGCTGATGTCGAACATGCCCGAAGCGTTGGAAAGGCCCAGTACATACCACGGCATTTTGTTGCCGCCCAGAAAATATGCGGTCATGTCGCGTGAGCCGTGGTGGGATACCCAATAGCCTACGAACACAGTGCCCAGCAGGTACACCAAAATGATTGCTATATCCAATGGTTGAAGATTCATCGAGTCCCCCGAATTCACTTTCCGATCGAACTCTCCCGGTCTCCAGTCGCATTTTGGCGATCGCGGCTCGCGGAGCGCTGGTTTGAAAATCTCTTCATGCAATTGCCCGGCCAACAAGAAGACAAGCGTTGCCTGCCAATTGATGGCGATCTCATTGCTGGCGTATGAGGACGTCTGGTCGGCATGGTACTTCTCCGGCGGCAAGCCCATTGGCAAGGCAGAAAACGGCGGAGACGAGTGTTACGCGTGTCTCGGTTCGATGAAAGCGCCATATCGCTCATCCGCTTCACTCGCCAGGTTCGGTTGGAAAGACGGATCAGTCTCTCACATCTCGAAGCACTGCGGCAACGACTTCCTTGGCCCCCGCCAAGCATGAGCGGGGAAGACTCTTGTTCCGTTTGCGTCGATTCGGCTATAATCACGCTTCGCCGTCAAGCGTATCAGATCGGGCTCTGCAAAATCGTTTCAGCACAAAAAGAGAGAATTGCTGAAAACGTTTGCAACTTTGCCCGATTCCCGAGGCCGGAGAGGAACTGAAGATGAAGTTTGGGTATTTCGACGATCAAAACCGCGAGTATGTAATCACGCGGCCAGATACCCCGCTGCCTTGGATCAACTATCTCGGTTGCCAGGAGTACTTCGGAATTATCTCGAATACCGCAGGCGGATATTCGTTCTATCGCGACGCGCGACTGCGGCGATTGACCCGTTACAGGTATAACAACGCGCCATGGGATTGCGGTGGCCGCTACATTTATCTGCGTGACGATGAGTCGGGCAGTTTCTGGTCGCCGAGCTGGCAGCCGACACGGCACGCCGCCGAGGACTATTCCTGCCGTCATGGCATGGGCTACACGACGATCGGCTCCAAATTCGCCGGTATTGAAGCGTATACGCGCTACTTCGTCCCGCTCGACGAAAACCTCGAGATCTGGCAGCTCACAGTCAGCAATCGGCGCGCAACGCCGGCGCGGATCTCCGTCTTCGCCAGCGTCGAGTTCTGCCTGTGGGACGCGCAGGACGACGCTACGAACTTCCAGAGGAACTACAACATCGGCGAAGTGGAGGTGAATGAAGGTGTCCTCTATCACAAGACGGAGTACCGTGAGCGCCGCAATCACTTCGCTTTCTTTGCCTGCTCGGAGCCAACAGCCGGCTTCGACACCGCGCGCGATGCTTTTCTCGGCCCCTACCGCGGCTGGGACAATCCTGCGGCGGTGGCATCGGGCCAATTGTCTAACTCCATCGCGCATGGCTGGGCCCCGATCGGCGCTCATCAGGTGAATCTCGTCCTGGCCGCCGGAGAAACACGGCAAATTATCTTTGTTCTTGGCTACCAGGAGAACCCGGTCGACAGGAAGTTCGATCCTCCCGATTCGCAGACGATCAACAAGAAAACGGCTGAGCCCGTGATCGCGAAGTATCTCGGTGCCAAAGAAGCGGATGCAGCCTTCGGCCGCCTGCATGAGCACTGGGACAAACTCCTGGGCATCTTCCAGGTGGACACGCCGGACCTCCATACCAACCGCATGGTGAACATCTGGAATGCGTACCAGTGCATGGCGACATTCAATATGTCGCGCTCGGCCTCGTCATTCGAGTCGGGCATCGGCCGCGGACTGGGTTTTCGCGACTCGAACCAGGACCTGCTGGGTTTTGTTCACATGGTGCCCGCGCGAGCTCGGGAGCGCATCCTTGACCTGGCCTCAACGCAACTCGACACCGGAGGCGCTTATCACCAATACCAGCCGCTTACCAAGCGTGGCAACAACGACATCGGAAGCGGATTCAATGACGATCCGCATTGGCTCATCCTCGGTGTCGCGGCCTATCTCAAGGAGACAGGTGACTGGAGCATCCTCAACGAGTTGGTGCCGTACGACAACAAACCCGGCACGGAGGAGCCGCTCTACGCGCATATGGGTCGCAGCTTCGGCTACACCTTGGAGCGCCTCGGACCTCACGGGCTGCCGCTGATCGGCCGCGCGGACTGGAACGACTGCCTGAACCTGAACTGCTTTTCCGACACGCCCGGCAATTCATTCCAGACCACGACCAACCGGGACGGCATGGTGGCTGAGTCAGTGTTCATCGCCGGGCTCTTCGTGCGCGCTTCGCGCGAGCTTGCTGCGATCGCCTGCCACCAAGGCCACCCGGACGATGCGAAGCGTTTTTTGGCAGCGGCCGAGAAGATGGAGCAGACAGTCAAGGAACACGGATGGGACGGTGAGTGGTTCCTGCGCGCCTACGACAGCTTCGGCGAGAAGATCGGATCAAAAGAGCGCGACGAAGGCAAAATCTTCATTGAATCAAATGGCTTTTGCGTGCTGGCTGGCATCGGGCTCGACGACGGCAGGGCCGCCAAGGCTCTGGCTTCCGTGCGCGAGCGCCTGGCCACAAAGCATGGGCTCGTTGTGCATCAGCCGGCCTACACTCGCTATTATCTGCACCTCGGTGAGATTTCTTCGTACCCGCCGGGCTACAAGGAAAACGCGGGCGTGTTCTGCCACGTGAATCCCTGGGTGATGATTGCCGAAACGCGGTTGGGCCACGGCGATGAAGCGCACGACTACTACCTGCGCATCAATCCTTCGGCGCGCGAAGAGATTAGCGAAGTGCATCGCTGCGAGCCTTATGTCTACGCGCAGATGATCGCCGGCAAGGATGCGCCGACATTCGGCGAGGCCAAGAACTCCTGGCTCACAGGAACCGCGGCATGGAACTATTACGCCATTACGCAGTGGATCCTCGGCGTGCGCCCGACGTACGGCGGCCTGGAGATTGCCCCGGTGATTCCGGCCGGCTGGCAGGGCTTTACCGCAACGCGCATCTTTCGTGGAGTGAAGTATAAGATCGCCATCGAGCGCGCGGGCCCTGGGAACAACGTCGCGCTGACCGTCAACGGATCGCCGATCGAGGGAAACATCGTGCGCCCTCCCACAGATGGCAGCAATGAAATCTCGATCTCGGCGGTCCTGAGCTAGCTCTGCTGAAGCATTTTTCCGTGCACCAAGGAGCCGTTTTGTATTCCGCCAACGAAAAACGCTACGACACGATGCAGTACCGCCGATGCGGTCTCAGCGGAGTTCGGCTGCCTGCGATCTCTCTCGGACTGTGGCACAACTTTGGCGGTGTAGATGACTTCGAGAACTCGCGCGCCATGGTGCGCCGCGCATTCGACCTGGGCATCACCCACTTCGACCTCGCCAACAATTACGGCCCTCCGCCAGGCAGCGCCGAGAGCAACTTCGGCGAGATTCTGCGTCTCGACTTCAAACCTTATCGCGACGAGCTGATCATCAGTTCCAAGGCCGGTTACGAAATGTGGCCCGGCCCATACGGCAACTGGGGATCGCGAAAGTACCTGCTAGCGAGTCTCGACCAGAGCCTGAAACGCATGGGCCTGGAGTACGTCGACATCTTCTACTCGCATCGTCCCGATCCGGAGACGCCCGTGGAAGAGACGATGTCGGCGCTCGATCAGGCGGTACGTTCCGGCAAAGCTCTTTATGCCGGCATCTCCAACTACAACCCGGCGCAAACGGCCACGGCGGTCAGGATTCTGCGCGAGCTCGGCACGCCGTGCCTGATTCATCAGCCCAAATATTCGATGTTCGTGCGGACTCCAGAGCACGGGCTTCTCGATGTGCTGGTCAATGAAGGCGTGGGCGCAATCGCCTTCTGTCCACTGGCGCAGGGCATGCTCACCGATCGCTATCTCAAGGGCATTCCCACGGATGCCCGAGCCGCAAAACCGCATGGTTTCCTCAAGAGGAAAGACGTCGATGAGGATCACCTCGCCAAAGTGCGAGCGTTGGACGACCTTGCGCGCGAACGAGGGCAAACGCTGGCGCAGATGGCTCTTGCGTGGGTGCTGCGGGATAGTCGCATGACGTCAGCGCTGATTGGCGCCAGCCGCGTGGAGCAGATCGAGCAGAACGTAGCCGCCTTGGCAGATTTGGCCTTCCCGGACAAGGATCTGGCACGTATTGACGCGATTCTGACTGACGGAGAGTAAGTGGGCTGCGAGGCCCACAATAGCCGCCAAACAAGGCTCTGGGTTTGGCCAAGCCGCATGCTCGTCGCACATCTGACACTTTAGTAATGCTTAGACATGGTTATCTAAGTTCCATATTCGACCCATAAATGGTTACCATCGTCCCATGGTGACTTGTTTTGCGGGCAGCCATAGATCGACGCTCGCGTGAAGGGTTCTCCCCGAAATCGTCCCACATTTATTCGTTATGGGCGGAAGAAACCTGCGAGTTCGCCTCGCGGACAAGATGTCGATTTGAGATTTCAGATGAGTAGGAGCCGGCACCTCAAGGAGCAACTCATACTGTGAGTTCAGCAGGCGTATCACCAAATTTCGAGACCAAACACGCCGAAATGATTGGCGCCACCCTCTTGTCGGTTGCCTTGATTGGCCCAGACGCTCAGAGACGTTCGGTGATGGCCAGGGCTCTCGCCGAAACTGGCCGGGCCAACGTCCGCGAATTCGACTCCTACCCGCCGGAACGTGAACACCTGCATGGATTGTTGGCGTCCTTCGAGGTTGTCATCCTTGATCTGGACAGTGATGCGGATGTCGCTCTGGATTTAGTGGAAAGAGCGAGCGCCAATGAGGCGGCGACGATCATGGTCTATTCAGAGAAGACAGATCCGAAACTCGCGATCCGCTCCATGCGCGCGGGTGCTCGTGAGTACCTGTTTCTACCGCTCGACCAAGGCGCTGTGGCGGAGGCTCTCGATCGCACAGAAACTGTCCTTCGCGAGAAGACTCCAACGGCTGCCAGGACTCTAGGAGGGTTGCATGTTTTTGTCGGGTCCAAAGGAGGATCCGGGGTTACGACAGTCGCCTGCAACGTTGCCATCGCCTTGGCGCAGAGATCCGGTCAAAGCATCCTGCTCGTCGACCTCGCTGTCCCCATCGGAGATGCGGCCCTGTGCCTGGGGATCACTGCGGGCTACTCGACGGAGGACGCCCTGAAAAGTATCGACCGGCTGGATGCGAGTTTTCTTCGAAATCTACTGGTCAAGCATCGGTCTGGAGTGTTCGTGCTGGCGGCTCCCACCAAAGTTCCCGACGTCGAGGTTTCTAAAGGCGCCATTGAAAAGCTGATCGCGATCGCGCGGCGCGAATTCGATCATGTGATCGTAGATGTGGGATCGAGGATTGATGTGGCGGCCAAAGTTCTCTTCGAAGAAGCCTCAATGATCTATCTCGTCACCCAAACCGGCATCTCCGAACTTCGAAATTCGAATCGCTTAGTCTCAAAGTTCTTCGCTGAAGGAAGACCAAACCTGGAAATCGTGGTCAATCGGTTTGAATCTCGCTTCCTGGAACCAGCGAATGAAGAGGTCATCGCTCAAGCTCTCGGCAGACCGGTGCGTTGGAAGATCCCCGATGATCAGGACGCTGCGCGGGCGTTACAGTACGGCGACTCCGGACTTCCTGAAACACGCATTTCGCGCATCAGCCGGGAGATGGCGAGTTCGATTTCAGGACGCCAGAGTCCACAAGGAAGGAAACGGGATTTTGACCATCCGGATCTGGGTAGAGACATTGCGCGGTTAGATTCTGGCAGGATTGAACCGCCGAGCGCTAAGGTTCTGCATTCGGGCGATGCGCGCACCACTTCGGCTATCACGTGGCCCGCGCCCGACCCGATTACTTACGGGAACAAACTCACATTCGCCCAGCTCAACGCGACCGCGTCGGTTGAGGGAACTTTGGTCTACACACCCGGCCCAGGCTATGTGTTGCCGGTCGGAACTCACTCGCTGTGGGTCACGTTCACTCCCGCGGACTCTAACGGCAACGCTTCGCAGCAGGCCTCGGTTTCAATTGTTGTGGCCAAAGCCAAACCGGTTCTCTCATGGCCAACTCCCGCCGGAATCATTTACGGCACCGCATTGGACGATGCTCAGCTGAATGCCTCCGTGTCGGTGCCTGGAAGATTGGAGTACTCTCCGGCGCCGGGCGAAGTGCTCCCTCCCGGAAAACATTCGCTTTCGGTAACCTTCACACCCGCCGACGGTGCAAACTACACAACGGCAAAGGCTAGCGTGTCGCTGGCCGTTGCCAAGGCAACGTGCGAGGTCCAATGGCCGGCGCCCGATCCTATTACATACGGATCAAAGCTCAGCAACTTGCAACTCTGTGCCATGGCTTCGGTTCCGGGAACGTTTGAGTACAAACCTGGCGTAGGGGCGGTGCTTGCGGCTGGAGAGCATAAGCTGTCGGTCGTTTTCACCCCGGCAGATACCGTGGGCTACTCTCCATCGCGGGCCGCCGCCTCAGTGACTGTGGCTAAAGCAACTCCCCGCATCATATGGCCAACGCCGGATCCAATTGCCTATGGCGTTTCCCTGAGCACAATTCAGCTGAATGCCAAGGCATCAGTACCAGGATCTTTTGTTTATGCACCTGCTGCGGGCGAGATGCTGAAGCCAGGAGTACATGAACTCTCAGTAACCTTCACCCCGACCGACACTTTGAACTACACAACGGTGAGCGCAGTCGTGTCGCAGCCTGTCACCGAGAAACTACCAACCATCATCACCTGGCCGGCCCCATCTGCAGTTCCTTACGGCACCGCGCTGGGTCCCGCTCAGTTGAATGCCACGGCCTCGGTTCCGGGAACATTTGTCTACACTCCTTCCGAGGGCCACGTACTTGCGCCAGGGAGATATACGCTCTCAGCATCGTTCACACCATCGGACACCGAAAAACACGGGACGGCGCAAGCCACGGTCGTAATTGAAGTGGAAGGCTCGCCTTACACTGCTTCATTGCCAACCATAGAGGATGAGCCTGAGTCCGCGCAGACCTTCACAACGACCAAGTTTGCCCCGGCAGATTCGGTACCGGCAGAAGCCACAATCGAACCCACTGCCGGCGAAACAATCCCGCGCGAAACGCGCACATACAAAGGCGCGGTCTACGAGAAAGGTGAGGACGGTCAATGGCATCTCCAGAAGAATTAGCTCCGTTACTACCTGAAACGCTTCCGGAGGACTTCACAGAATGGGATAGCGAAGGTTCTCCCGAGTCTAAGCCTGTTCCTTTGGGTGAATGGGAAGAATGGGAAGCCACTCATTCGTTCAGAGAAACTCCAAAGCCGCTTGGTCGATCCGTTAACCGCGATGAAACCAAGGCATCTTTGGGAGACAGGCCGCATGCTTCGAGTTCAGCTTCGTCCGCACCGGTCGTTGTCGAGCAACAAGTGGATTTTGGCTATGGGAACAGCGAAGCATCTCCTTCGACCAAACCTGTCAACTCTCGTGAAGAATGGGAGGCATGGATAGAGGCTCATTCCTTCGGCGAGACTCCAAAGCCATTTGGACAATCCGCCGAGCGCAGAGCAATCATGTCGCCCGTGGTGAACAGGACACGTACTTCGGATTCAGGCTCGTCCGCATCGGTCCTGGTCAAGGAGCAAGAGTCGACCAGCGAGCCGCAAGATCGATCGCCCAGCGCCGCTTCGCACGGTCCTCAGGATATCCGTATCGCGAATGAGGTTCCTGCGGTGCAGGGTCTGCCGAACGTTGCGACATCCGATGGAAAGCTTAACTCAACCCAACCCGCGGCGACATTGAAACGCGAAGCTGAGGAGGCTCTCTTCCAGTGGTATTCATCGAAGGACATCGAAGTTAAGGGAGAGCTGAAAACGGCGGAGCAGAAAACGGCAAAAAAGAAGTGGTTGACCGTTGCTGCCGTTGGCGCCAGCTCAATTCTTCTTCTGCTCATGATCCCGCTGTTCTATCACGGATCGAATTCCGTGGCGAAACCATCTGTTCAGCCAGTGCCGGAAGCGACCGATACTCAGCAGGAGGTGCAGGCGCCGGATCCGCCGGCGGTTGAACCGTTAACTCAGGACAAGCCGCTCGCAACGACCGAAAAGCAACCTGCAGTGAACGACCAGCCGGCCAGCCCGCAGGAGACAGCGAATTCGGCCCAGGCGCCGACGAAACTCCAGGCCAAGGTCATGGACGATCAGCTCACCGCGCCAACACTGATTCCGCAGGGCAATGAGAGGCAAGTCGCGGATAGCGCACCTCCCTCCGTGAGCCTTGGCGCAGCCGGTGCGGACGGTCTGGCCGGCAGCAGCGCGAATGCAAGATTCTTGAATGGACAAGCGCAACCAGCGGTCAAAGTTGTACCTTCCAAACCGATCGCCATTTCATCCGGCGTCGCGACCGGAATGTTGATTCTGAGGACGCCACCTGTTTATCCGTCCATCGCTAAAGCAGCCCGCGTGTCTGGCACTGTGGAGATGCATGCCATAATCTCCAAGACTGGAACGATCAAAGATCTGCAAGTTGTGAGCGGGCCGACCATGTTGCAGCAGGCCGCCGTCGATGCCGTGCGGAACTGGCGTTACAAACCGTACAGGCTCAACAACCAGCCGACCGAAGTTGAAACAACGATCAAGCTGATCTTCGCCCTTGAATGATGAAGTACCCAAGCCCGAAGGTTACTCGATCCCTGAATGCTCCCGCACGGGATTCCATAGAACGATTCACTCTAAATCCGCCGAGAAGGCCCCCATCGCACCGAAGCCGAGATCGCCGTCTATCTTCTCTTCTTTCTTCGCAATCCGGTGCAAATGTGAGTCGCAATCCGCTCGCGATCTTCGAAGAAGTTCGTTCTGCACCAACCCTGGTGATATTCACAGATTTACTTGACTTTTGCACTTGCATCCACAGATTCAGCGGACGTACTGTCACAACAACTGATGAGCCTGTAGGGCATCGGGAGTTGGTCGCCGGAACGGTTGGTGGAACGAAAAGCCGATGAGAGTCGGAAAATCGCCGCCGGCCCAGCCAGAGGGTGAAACCTGGGGCGAAAGCCCAAGAGGGATCGCTGGTTGCGCCAGAGATTACAAAAGCCGACGCAAGTCGGAAGTTGTCAAGCTGGCAGATCCGGAAGGTACGCGAACCGGTGGAAATTGAATACTCATCGACGGCTCAGCTGGCGATGCAAGGTTCGGTTGAAGCTAGGGGCGTACCAAAGGCCCAGCCGGAGGTAGAAGCGCTAGGCGCAAGCCGAGCGAATTGAGACCGGTGAAGCCGGAAGGTGGAACAGCCGATGCGAGTCGGAGGTTCGCCGCCGGTATGGCAAAAGGGGGCAACAGCCAGCGCGAGCTGGAGGCTGCAGCAGCAGACGGCGCAAGCTGGAAGCTGCAACAAAAGCCGGTGAAAGCCGGAGGTTGTTCGACCAGCCGAGCTAAAGGATCAGGATCCGATGTGAGTCGGCAGTTGATCGTCGGCCTTGCCGGTGGAGGGGTCGTTCGGCGCAAGCCGGATGGATCGCCATCGGTCGATCGGAAGCGCGCAACACCCGACGCGAGTCGGAGGTTAGCCACCGGTCGAGCTGAGCGAAACCACGCCGATCCGAGCCGGGGAAGTCGGCCGACGGTCGAGCCGGAGTGCGGGGCAGTAGGCGCAAGCCGAAAGTTCCGTGCCGGCGCAGCCAGAGGAAGGAGCGGCAGCGAAAGCTGCAGGTTCGCCGCTGGGGGAGCCGGAGGACGCGACAGCCGGTTGTACTATGCGATCATCAAGATTGAAACGCCAGAGGCTTCGGTCTCTGGCGTTTTCAATTTGGGCGCAGATTTTCCCGCTCACCTTGACTCGGCGGCCCTAAGAAAACTCCAGATCGATTCTTTGGCTTAACCGCGCACCAGCGGCAGCCCGGCGCGCTCCGCGATCAATTGCGCCACCCTCTTGGGCCGGTAGAAGGCATGGGATGTGAAGGTCACCGTGCTGGTGTCCGCGCCCAGAATGGTGAACTTGTGCGCATTCGGAATCCGCTTGTAGTGGACTGCGGCGATTCCATTCCACGGCATAAACACTTCTTCTGCGTCGTTGACGTTGTCGAGTTTGAAGTGCGCTCCATAGCTGTCGAGCAGAACCGAGGAATGCGCCATCAGGTTCCCCTGCCGCCACAGGAAGACCTGCGACATGGCCATCAACCAGGCTCCCAGCACCCACAACGCGCCTTGGGCAAACCTGTCGAGACTCATCGCGCTCAACGGGAAAACTGTCGTGAGGGCGACAAACAACATACTAAGCGAGATGATCAGCGAAGCGACGCTGCCCAGAAAGGTGAGAAAAATCAAAACACGGTTGTTGCGCAGCACCGTCGGGCACTCGCCGAGCAAATGAACTTGTCTGCTGACCCCCGTGCCCGGCGCCAGAATTTGTTCTTGCGCTTCGTACACAATCCCTCCTCCACGAAGACATCGTTGAGCCTACAGGGGAGGCAGGCTTGCTGATAATCCATCGTGCATCTCTTCACGTCGTCGTGGTCGGCGCCAGGCGCATCGCACTCGTAGCGCGCAGCCTGATCTTCCATCAAGATCGCAAACAGGGAAGTCCCTGGTGGAAGCACCGGCGAGGGGAGAACGACGGCAGGTATCCGAGATTACATCAACAATGAAGCCCTTGCAAGTATGCAAAGCATGAATTTCGCCGTTCTTTTTTGGCTGGTTCCATTCCTCCTTTCGCCGGTCTTTCGCCGCAGGTTTTTGCTGTCTCGTCTAAACTGTCTCAGGGCAAATATGAAGCTCGGTCTGGGGCTCTACCGGCACATGCTGAACGACGAATATTACGCATTCGCCGTGCAGGCCGGCTGCACCCATGTCATTGTTCATCTCGTTGACTACTTCCGTCAGGGCCAAGCCAATCCATCCAACAATCAACCGACCGGTGGCAAAGACAAACCTTGGGGCTTGGCCGGGGATCCTAACCGCTTGTGGACCACCGCTGAGCTGATCGCGCTTCGCAAGCAGGTTGAGGCTGCTGGCCTCAAGCTCGAGGGCATCGAAAACTTCGACCCCGCTCACTGGTACGACATTCTTCTCGACGGCCCCAAACGCGCCCAGCACATGCAGAACGTGCATGCAATCATCCGCGCCGTGGGCGAAGCCGGCATTTCCACCTTGGGCTACAACTTTTCCATCGCCGGAGTTGCCGGCCGTTCCAGCGGGCCCTTTGCACGTGGCGGCGCGGAATCCGTTGGCATGAACGGCCCCGTCGACACCCCCATTCCGAACGGTGTTGTCTGGAACATGATCGTCGATCCCAATGCACCCCCGGGCACGCTGCCCACCATCACCCACGACGAACTATGGCGCCGTCTGCAGCGGTTCCTTGAGGAAGCTCTCCCCGTCGCCGAAAAAGCCGGTGTCCGTCTCGCCGCGCACCCGGACGATCCGCCCACCCCCACCATGCGCCGCCAGCCGCGACTCGTCTACCAGCAGGGCATGTACCAGCGCCTCATCGACATTTCTCCCAGCCCGTCGAACATGCTCGAGTTCTGCCTCGGCACGCTCGCCGAGATGACAGAAGGCGACATTTACGAGACCGTCGAGCGCTACAGCAGCCAGCGTCGCATCGCCTACGTCCACTTCCGCAACATCGCAGGCAAGGCTCCGCACTATCACGAAACTTTCATCGACGACGGCGAAGTCGATATGCTCCGCATCCTCTATCTCCTCGAGAAGAACGGCTTCGACGGCGTCGTCATTCCCGACCACGCCCCGCAGATGACCTGCTCCGCACCGTGGCACGCGGGAATGGCGCACACGCTTGGTTTTCTGGGCGCGGGCCTCATGGCCATCGCTCGTGGATTCAGGCCGGAGCCAATTACGCGCGATTCCAATTCTCGGCTTGTCGCCGATTCGCGCGCCTGATTGCGCGGTAGTGAGTTATTTTGGTTCTGATTCCCAGGGCGCGGTCGCCCCGGGCCCGCTAGAACTACGCTTGTTTTGCGTGTCGCGCCCTGGTTGCCGCAACGGCCTTTTCGAGGAGTGTCTCAAGCACCTTCGCGTCCACATCCGCGAGCTTCTTGATGTAGAGGCATCCTTTGCCGGTCGTGTACTTGCCGAGTTTGGCGAGCAATGCTTCAGCGCCCGCAAAGCCTATCGCGCCGTACAAAACGTTTGCCGCCTTGCGCGGCGAAAAGCCGACGATGGGCATATCGCCCTCGCGTCCGCTCTCGTGAGTATAGTGGTAGCTGCCGAAGCCGACGATCGAAGGCCCCCACATGCTGGGCTCGTTTCCGGTGACCTTCTGCATCAGCTTGGCCAGAGCCTTGGCGTCTGCGCGCCGGGCCTTGTCAGTGCAAGCATCGAGAAACGCTGGAACGCTGACGGTTGTGGGTTTCGTCTTATTCTCGGCCATGAATTTGCCCTTGGGATGATCATCCAGAGCTTACGGGACAAATTCTATCTCCGGTCCGTCCTCAACTCAAGAAGACCGGCCAACTGTCCACTAGCGATCGTGGCGTCGTGTGAGGCAGCCGTTGCGCAGGTTGCGCAACTAGGTAGAACTAAGATGAACCGATGCAGTGGGGCAATGATCTTTGAGCTTTTGCTGCAACATGGGCAGGTCGGTGATATGTCCGTCAGGAATCGGAATCCGCTGGGTGATTTGGGTTGAGGTAGCTCCGTTGAACGATTCGAAAACCAATATCAGTCGAGCCGGTTGATCCAAAGCGACGGTCGCCTTCAGCAGGTACCTGCCGGAGAGGATCCAGGGCATATATGCCCCGTTACAGAACATGCCCTCGTCACCGAACCATGTGTCCGGTGCCGCCGCGAGCAGCCGCCGATAGCGGCGGTCAAAATTGGTGCCTTTAAACCAGTACGCGACTACCACGAGCAGGACGAGAATGCCCGTCAAACCGCCCACGATGATTTCGTTCTCTCGCAGGCTTGCGCCAGTAAACAGAGCGCCCAACACGAAAAGCCCTACGCACAATAAAACAAACCCCGAAACGCCCTTCCAATTCCACGGGCCTTCCTGGGCTTTTTCCCAGTCGCGTTGACTTTCTGCCCATTGCGTCCATCTCTCCGGCGTGTATTGCCAGTGCGCCCATGGATTGGCGATAACCGCCGACATGCCGCGATCGTTTCGCCGCGCCATCATGAATGCGATCGACAGCATGGGGCCGCACAAGAGCAGCACAAATGCGCCAAGGCCTTCCGGAAGCCATTGCCACGAAGATGGAAGCACGAGCGATGCCACTGCGTTGATAAGCAGGAAGACTACGAGACGCCAAATCCACTGGTAGACCTTGTGCCGATTGAAGCTGACCAGCCTGGCAGACGGTGGGAGCGCGGTAACATGCGAGTCGGTGATGCGGACAATAAAGATACTGGATCCGCACGCCAGCGCTAGAAGGGCCACGAAGCCCGCAATTCCCTCTACAACCGGCGACCGGCTCAATGAGCCATTCACAATCACATATGCCGTGCCAGCAACAACCGCAACGATCAGCAGAAAACCGCCGCCGAGCTTCAATGTGGTCTCGACGGAATAGAGCGGGCTCTTCCGCCAGCCGGCGAAAGCGCCGGCGATGGTGAGAACGCAAAAAATCAGCAGAGCTATTTGCACGTGCGCCTGACGTTCATCTCTAGATTCGATTGCATCTCTTTTTCAGCGGGCGGTGTGATTTGAAGTGCAGCCACTTATCGGTCTCCAACGGTATTCTCACCGGGTTTCGGCGAAGGGTTCGTTGAAGTATAGTGCAGCGAAGACAAGCTTGTGCCCTATTCTGCAAATCTGATCAGATCCCATGTATTCCGAGCCATCCGCTAGCTGCGTTGGCTTTGCCCGCTTCGCTCGCGGATAATAAACAGATGTAGAATTACGGCTTGGCGAATGCCGGAAGGGAATTCGTTCACCTGATACTCGATCGATTCAGCCTCAAAGGAAAATCCGCCCTCGTCACTGGCTCATCTCGCGGATTGGGTGCCGCTATCGCAGTCGCTTTCGCCGAGGCGGGCGCGAATGTCGCGGTGCACGGATCCAGCGCTGTTCCCACGGCCGCGCAGCAAAAGCTGATCGCTCTCGGCGTCGAGTCCATTGCCCTCGCCGGCGACGTCGGCGATGCGGATGTCTGCGCGCGTCTTGTGGAGGAAACCGTCCGGCAACTCGGGACGATCGATATCTTGGTCAACAACGCCGGCATCATTCGCCGATCGCCCGCCACCCAGCACTCCGAAGAAGATTGGAAGGCGGTCATCGACGTCAATCTCACTAGCGTTTTTCGCCTAACCCAGCACGCCGGCCGCCACATGCTCCCGCGCGGCGCGGGCAAGATCATCAACGTCGCTTCGCTGCTCACCTTCCAGGGTGGAATTCTGGTGCCTTCCTACGCGGCGGCAAAGGGCGGCGTTGGCCAGCTCACCAAGGCCTTCGCCAACGAGTGGGCTTCGAAGGGCATCAACGTCAACGCCATCGCCCCCGGCTACATGGACACTGACAATACCGAGGCGCTGCGCAATAACCCTGAGCGCGCCCGGCAGATTCTCGAGCGCATTCCCGCCTGCCGCTGGGGCAAGCCTGAAGACCTGGCCGGCGCTGCCGTCTTTCTTGCCTCGGAGGCCAGCAACTACGTCCACGGCCACATTCTCGTAGTGGACGGAGGCTGGCTCAACCGGTGATCCTATCCTTTACGGCTCCCCGCTCATGCGGCCGCCGGGCTTGAGGCAAAATCGATGAGCGAATCCAGAGTCATTTGCACGACCACCAACGCCACAAGGGTCACTACCCCCGAGCCGGGCATGATCCGCCAGGTCCTCGCCTACAACCCGCACCTCATGCTTGTGCGCCACACACTTGAGAAGAGTTGGAAGGGCGTGCGCCATAGCCACCCGCATCATCAAATGGTTTATGTTGTGCGCGGACACATCCTTTTTCAGGCTGAAGGCAAGAGCTGGGAAATGCGCGCCGGCGACAGCATCGTCGTCGATGGCGGCGTCGAGCACGAGGCCTCAGCCATTGAAGCTTCCGAGGTTCTGGACATTTTCACGCCTTACCGACAGGAATATGCCTAGCCTGCGGCTGCTTTCCCTTTGTTACCTGGTCCGCCCCCATCGGGCTTTGGAGGTTTTCTTGAGATTGACCATGAAATTCCGCTGGCTCTTGTCCCTCGTCGTTGCGGCTGCCTGCGCGGCAACTTTGATCGCTCAGCCGCCTCCGCCGGCTTCCAGCATTACGGGCATCGCGCACATCGCATTCCGCGTCAGCGACCTCGATCGAGAAATCGCCTTCCTCGGCAAGCTCGGCTATCTGGAATCCTTCGCCATGACCAACGCCGGCAAAACCACGGAGGCATTTATCAAGGTCAACGATCGCCAGTTCATCGAACTCTATCCCCAAACCGATCCCTCACAGCCCCTCGGCTGGATGCATGTTTGCTACGAGGCTGGCGACCTGAATGTGCTGCAGCACTACTACGCCACAGAAGGCCTCAATCCCTCGCCGGTCCGCAAGGCCGCGGCAGGCAATCTCATCTCCTCCTTCAACGATCCCGAGGGCCGCGTCACCGAGTTCACCCAGTACATGCCCGGTTCGCGCCACACTCTCGACATAGGCCAACACCTCGGGCCCGGCCGCATCTCCACTGAGCTGATGGGAATCGATTTGCCCGTAAGAGAAGGCGCCGCGATGAAAGAGTTCTATACCGACCTCGGGTTCGAAGCTGAAGATACCAACGGCAACGTGCGCCTCACCACCCCCGGTGCGCCCGATCTGCACATGGAATTCCGACCCGCAGGGCTTGGCTCCCAACCGGAGTTCCTCTTCCCAGTCGCCGACGCGAAGCGCGCTTACGAAGCGCTGGAGTACGCAGGCGTCAACGCGCAGCGCAGCGGAGGCCTTGTCTTCGTCAAGGATCCTGACGGCAATCTGTTTGTCTTTCTTTCAACCGGTCGTTGACAAACAGAAGGAGAGCATTCTTTTCCTGAAAGCAAAAGAGCCAACAGGGTTCGGCCTTGCGCTCAGTGGATGGTCTTCGACTTCCGTTGCATGTAATCCATCATCACGTACTGCCCCAGCGTGGCTGGCGTGGTGAAGTACGCCTTGCCCCGGCACATCTCCGAGACTTTGTGCACAAACTGCACCAGCCCGTAGTCCTGCGCCAGCATGAACGTATTGATCATCACGTTTGACCGTTTGCAGCGTGCCACTTCTTCCAAAGTCTCGCTCACCACCAGCGGGTCCAATCCGTAGGCATTCTTGTAAATTCTTCCATCGGGAAGCGTGAGTGCAGAGGGCTTCCCATCCGTGATCATCACAATCTGCTTCATGTCTTTGCGCTGCCGCGAAAGCACGCGCTGGGCCACACGCAAGCCTTCGCGCGTATTCGTGTGCCACGGACCCACCTTCACCCGCGCCAGATGCGACACCGGCAACTCCTCCGCTGAATCGTGAAACAGCACCAGCGACAGCGAATCGCCCGGATACTGCGTGCGGATCAAATGGGAAAGCGCCATGGCCACACGCTTAGCCGGAGTAAACCGGTCTTCGCCGTACAGAATCATCGAGTGCGAGCAATCCAGCATCACTACCGTCGCGCATGAGCTCTGGTAGTCGCACTGGTGCACTTGCAAATCTCCGTATTCCAGATTCAGCGGCAGCTCCAGCCCATCGCGCGCAATCGCCGAGCTCAATGTTGCCGTCGCGTCCAGGTTCAGCGTATCGCCGAATTCATAGCGCCGCGATCCGCCGCTCGTCTCGATCCCCGTTGCCCAGTCCCGCGTGTCGTGCCGTCCATAGCTCGACTTGCCTAGCGACCCCATCAAATCGCGCAGCGTCTTGAAGCCTAGAAAGTCCAGGCTCTTGTCGGTCACCTCGAAGCGGACGTTGTCGCGATCTCGCCCCTCCGCATTTCCCACCCGTCCGTTCGTCTCGTCAATGCGTGTTGGGCCATTTTGCGGCATTGCCGAGATGTAATTCTCCTGCTCCATCCGTTCCATCAACTTTTCGGCCAACTCGTCCAGCCTGCCCTCGGCCATCATCCGGTCCAGCAGCTCACGTGTCTCGCCGTCGAAGAAGTCACTGGTCTCGAGCACCCGCCGCAGCGCCTCGCGCAGATCGTCCATCGTGTGGTCCAGATCCTGAAAGCCCGTGAACGTGTCGTAGTAGCCGGAATCGAGCAGGTAATCAGACAGCGCATCGAGCAGGCCCTCGAGATCCATCTCCGAGGCCAGATCGCCGGTGTACTTCGTATATCGAATCCTCTTCATCGCTCGCGAGTCCCTAAGTCCCTGGTTCCTACGTCCCTGCTTTAGTTCAGCCCCCCGCCCTTGCGTGAGCGCCGCGCGCGCTGCCAGTCTTCGTACTCCATATCCAGATCCTTGCGCTCCGGGGTTGACTCCTCGCGTTCGCGCAGCCGCACGCTTTTCTCCGCGGCAAATCCATGCTGCTCGTTGCGGCTCAGCTTGTGATGCGCCACCAGGCCCTCCAGCAGAAACTCCGCGGCGGCCACCACCTTCGGCGCGGCGTCGCCGGACTTCACGCCCAGCGGCGGCAACTTGTCGATCAGTCCGTGAATCCCTTTCAGCTCCTTGAGCGCCGCGGCCGCCGATTGATCCTCGTCCAGCTTCACCGTTCCGCCCAGATTGAACCACTGCTCGATCTGTTCGGTGTCCACGCCTTCAAAGTGGCGGTCGTAAACCTTGCCCACTGCCATTCGAATCAGCTCGCGCACCACTGTGTCCGCGCCGCGCATCTCGCCTTCGTACTCCAGCTCCAGTTTGCCTGTGATTCCCGGCATCGCCGCATAGAGGTCGCTCACCCGCGGCAGCACCGGCACGTCGCCGGTCGCGAGCGCCCTCCGCTCAGCGTTTGAAATCACAAGTTCCAGCGTCGAAATCGGCAGCCGCTGGCTCACTCCGCTGCGCTTGTCCACCTTCTTGTCCTCGCGCGCGCTGAACGCCACTTGCTCCACCACTTCGCGCAGGTACTGCGGAATCTCGATTGCCCCGTCGCCGCGCGCCGCCCACGCCTCCTGCGCTGTGATCGCGACGCCTTCTTCCAGCGTCTCCGGGTAATGCGTCCTGATCTCCGAGCCAATCCGGTCCTTCAGCGGCGTGATGATCTTGCCGCGTGCCGTGTAGTCTTCGGGGTTGGCGCTGAACACCAGCGCCACGTCCAGCGCCAGGCGCACCGGATAGCCCTTAATCTGAACGTCGCCTTCCTGCATGATGTTGAACAGCGCCACCTGAATCTTTCCCGCCAGGTCGGGCAACTCGTTGATCGCGAATAGTCCGCGATTCGCCCGTGGCAGCAGGCCGTAATGCATGGTCAACTCGCTCGACAGGTTTTCGCCTCCGCGCGCTGCCTTGATTGGATCCAGGTCGCCAATCAAATCCGCCACCGTCACGTCCGGTGTCGCGAGTTTTTCCACATAACGTTCCTCGCGTTTGATCCACGCAATCGGCGTCGCGTCCCCTCGCTCCGCAATCAGTTCGCGGCATCGCCGGCAAAGCGGCTGGTAGGGGTTGTCGCGAATCTCGCAGCCCGCTACGTAGGCCATCCGCTCGTCCAGCAGCGCCGTCAGCGCGCGCAGGATGCGGCTCTTCGCCTGCCCGCGCAGCCCCAGCAAAATAAAGTTCTGCTTTGACAGCACCGCGTTCACAATCTGCGGGATTACCGTGTCTTCGTAGCCGACGATTCCCGGGAACACCGTCTCCCTCGCCTTCAGCCGCGCCATCAGGTTCTGGCGCATCTCATCCTTCACGTTGCGCGCCTTGATTTGCACTTCTGAGAATTGCTTGCTGGCGCGCAGTTCGCCGAGGGTCTGGGGAAGAGTAGTTGCAGGCATTCTTGGCCTCCTGTCCGGTTCTATCTGGGGAAGTACCGGCTGTAGTGATTAGGACGTTCGCTGCAGGGAAACGGCGTTGCCCAGCAGACAGAGAACGGGTTGACTGCAAGGCTTTGCCGCACGATGGGCCGGCTCTTGTGAGGAAATTTAAGGTCGAAAGCTGCTTGGGATCAGCATGAAAAAGGGGAAGACTCCTCGATCATTTTGTTAGACGCACAAAGGCGGCCTGCAGGCAGTATGCACCCGTTTTCCGGATTCGCAAAGTCCGGCCCGCGAAGCCGGCTCGCACCCCGATCCCGTGCGGCGATTCAGGCGAGCAGAGGAGGGAACACCATCTGCCGGTTTCAGTTACGCGCCGCGTGTGCCACTGCCGCCTTTTCATCGGCCAGCAGTTGCGCCAGCACTTTTTCCGGGCACAGATGGTGCGCCTCGCGCTGCTCCAACTCTTTTTCCGTTTCCACGCATGAGGCAATGGTCAGAAAGCAATCAAGGCAGCGCGAATTGTAGCTGCCATTTTCGTTTTGTGTGCGGCTGTACATGGCGATCTGAGGAAATACCCTACGATCCTAGCCGCGATTTGTTTCTTCAGGTCGTGACTCGCATCACCTACGCATGTTTATCCGCGCAAGGCCGCCTGTTCCGATCTCGTTTGCGATCAGTACGCCGGCGTCCCGACCTTTTCCCACTGGTTCGGATTCCGCCTGAGATGCCAACAGGGATCCTGCCCGCCTTGCGGAAACAGCGCGACGGCGCAGGGCACGTTCGCTGTTCCCAGGTAGTCGTATTCGGTTGCCTGTCCCTTGAGCGGAACCGACATGAACTGGCTCACGGCCACCGTTGAATGAGGCGAGCCGCGCAGCTTGTAAACCGTCCAATCGACCGCAAACGCCACCAGCGATAGGACTGCAATCGCCACGACCACTCGCAGAACCCACCGCCCCAGCCAGCGCATCATCTTTCCACTTTCTTCAGCGTCAGCTCGCAGAGCCAAGCTGCCGGGATTCCGCTTTCAGCGCGACGCCGGTCAGTCTCAACCGTCGCGCCTCGTTCAGAATATACGCCAGCTCAGCGGCGGCCTGCGGGTAGCTCAATCCCTCGGGCCGGATATTCGAAATGCAATTGCGTTCCGCGTCGGTCCGCCCCGGCCGTGGATTCCACGTAATGTACGCGCCCAGCGAATCCGGCGAGCTGAGTCCCGGGCGCTCGCCGATCAACACCACGGCGATCTCGGTGCCCAGGGCGGCGCCAATCTCGTCGCCGACAGCCACGCGGCCTTGCTCGACGACGCAAATCGGCGCCAACTTCCAGCCCTCGACTCGCGAATCTTGCAAGCGCGGCAGCAGTTCTGCCACGAGCGGCGCCGCGTGACGTTCCACCGCAAGCGCGGAAAGCCCGTCCGCCACGACCAGCGCCACGTCGCATCCGTCCTTCCGTGCCGCCAACTGCAGCGCCTTCTGGCTCGGCTCGTCTAGTCTGCGCCCCAGGTCAGGCCGCTGCAAATAGGTTCTCCGGTCTGCCGCAGCCGAGTGCAATCGGACCGCTTCGACGCCCGCCAGTTTGCTTAGAGCCGCCGCCAATGCCGTGCTCTCGAGCCGCGCGTGCACGGCGTCGCGCGCCTGCGCATGGCAACGCTGAAAATCCAGCAGATCGCGTGTCTCCAGGCTCACGCCTGTCCGCCCCAACGCCACGCGCGCCGGTGTCAGCGCTCGCAGCCGTGCCGCCACTTCGCCTGCCAGCTCCGGTGTGCGGCGCTCAAGGTTGCTCATGATGTCAGCAGCCTTTCCGGGTGGCGCGCCTCAGCCGTTAGTCGCGCGAAGTTCTCACCCGCGAGCCACGCCTCAAACTCCGGTGCAGCCTTGAGTCCCATCACCCGCCGCAGGTAAAGTGCGTCGTGAAAGCTGGTGCTCTGGTAGTGCAGCATGACGTCATCGGCGCCGGGCACGCCCATGATGTAGTTGACTCCCGCTGCGCCCAGCAGCGTCAGCAGCGTATCCATGTCGTCCTGGTCGGCCTCGGCGTGATTCGTGTAGCACACATCGCAACCCATCGGCAGCCCCAGCAACTTGCCGCAGAAATGGTCTTCCAGCCCCGCGCGAACAATCTGCTTGCCGTCATACAAATACTCCGGTCCGATAAATCCCACCACCGTATTGACAAGCATTGGCTTGAATCGCCGCGCTACGCCGTACGCGCGCGCCTCCAGCGTCTGCTGGTCAACTCCGAGACCATCGGCGCCAAAATGCGCGTTTGCCGACAGCGCGGACCCCTGCCCGGTCTCGAAGTACATCACGTTCGTGCCTACCTCGCCATCCGCGCACTCCGCGCCTCGATTCAGCGCCTTTCCGGCCTCCTGTGCTTCGCTGAGAAGCGCCAAGCTCACGCCAAAGCTCCGATTCGCCGCCTCAGTTCCCGCAATCGACTGAAACAGCAAATCCACCGGCGCGCCCCGTTCGAGCGCCGCCATCTGCGTGGTAATGTGCGCGAGGACGCAGCTCTGCATCGGGATTTGGAATCGCTCGCGCAGCGCGTTCATCATGCGCAGCAGTTGCGCCGTCGTCCCCACGTTGTCGCCGGCGGGGTTCATGCCCACCACCGCGTCGCCCGAGCCCATCATCAGCCCGTCCAAAATCGATGCCGCAATCCCCATCGCATCGTCAGCCGGATGATTCGGTTGCAGCCGCGCGCTGAGTCTTCCTGCCAGTCCAACTGTGGTGCGAAACCGTGTCACCACGCGAATCTTTCTCGCCGCGGCTATCAGGTCCTGCACCCGCATCAGCTTGCTCACTGCCGCTGCCATTTCTGGCGTCAGCCCTGGCCCCAGCTCTGCCAGCCGTCCCGGTGTCGCGTCGGCTGAGAGCAGCCAGTTGCGCAGCTCGCCCACCGTCAGCGAACGTACCGGTGCAAAAGCCGCAAGGTTATGAGTATCCGCGATCAGTCGCGTGACTTCATCTTTTTCGTAGGGCACAACCTGCTCTTCGAGAAAGCGCGTGAGTGCCACATCGGCCAGCGCGCACTGCGCAGCAACCCGCTCTTCGGCGCTCTCGGCCGCCACTCTGGCCAGCACGTCCCCGCTGCGCAATGGAGTAGCCTTCGCCATCAACTCGCGCAGGCTGCCAAAGGCGTAGCGCCGGCTTCCGATCGTGTGAGCAAGCGTCATGCGGCAGCACCGATTCCACGTTCAGAATAGCCGCAATCATGGTGTGCCCGGATGAAAGTTTCCTTTGCCGGCGCCGCTTCGCTGAAATCCGCCGCACCAACTCCCACCGGATTGATAGAATTCTCTGTCATTGTTCCGCCCAAAAGGAGAGTGTGTGTTTCCTCCGGCTTCTTTCTTTCATTCACATCGCAATTCCGCCGCACAGGTGGCTCTCGCGGTCGCAGTGCTCGTCCTTTTCGCGAATCCGCAGGCCACGCCCGCGCAAAATACGCCAGTTCCCGCGCAAAATGACGCCGCGCAGAGAGCACCGGCCTCCTCACAATCTGACCCTCTCGTCGTTCGGACCACCGCGGGCCTTGTTCGTGGCCTATCCCGCTCCAACGGCGGCGCGCAGTTCCTGGGGATTCCCTACGCCGAACCGCCCGTCGGTCCCTTGCGTTGGCGTGCACCCGTACCCAAAAAGTCCTGGACCGGTGTCCGCGACGCCATCGCCTTCGGGTCCTCTTGCTCGCAGCCCCTTCTCGGCGGCGCCTGGAACCGTTACGACGCGGAGCACAGCAGCGAAGAATGCCTCTATCTCAACGTCATCACGCCTGTCTGGCCCGCCTCCAAGCCCTTGCCCGTCATGTTCTGGATGCACGGCGGCGCCAACCAGGGCGGCTCCGGTTCCGGCTCGCTCTACAACGACGGCACATTGCTCAATCACGGCGTGCTCATCGTTACCATCAACTATCGTCTCGACATCTTCGGATTCTTCGCTCATCCCGCGCTCACCCGCGAGTCCACGCAGCACGCCTCGGGCAACTACGGCCTGATGGATCAGATCCTTGCCCTTCAATGGGTCCACGACAATATCGCCCGCTTTGGCGGCGACCCTGGCAACGTCACCGTCTTCGGCCAGTCCGCCGGATCTATCGATACCGGCATCCTTATGGTTTCGCCACTCGCTCGTGGCCTTTTTCAAAAAGCCATAGCAGAAAGCGGCGCGCCGTTTTATCCGGTGCTGGCGCCATTCGATCAGGCCGAGCAAGCGGGTGAGCAATTCGCCGCATCCTTTGACATTCCCGCAGGTCAGGATCCCATCGAATTCCTACGCCAGGTTTCGCCGCAGGATTTAATCGCGAACGCTTCAAAGGCCGTCTGGGGCAATCCTCCTGTCGGTCCTATCGTCGATGGCTGGGTTATTCCGCGCTCGCCGGAAGAAACCTTCAAGTCAGGCGAGGAAGCTCCCATCCCGCTGCTTCTCGGCACAACTACGCGCGAGTTCGGCGCTTCAGAATCTCCTGACGCATTGCGTCAGGCCATCGAAGATTACGCCGGAAATCTCGCGCCGCAGGCCCTCACGCTCTACGGTCTCGCCGGCGACGGCCAAGGCACAGCCGATCCGCTCTACGGCCCGGCTGGCGTCCAATGGAACGCCGATGTCGAATTCCATTGCCCAATCTCGACCGAAGCCATCTGGCACACTGCCGCGCATCATCCAACTTTCGAGTACGAGCTCGATCACGCCATTCCCGGCCAGGAGGCGAAGGGCGCGCTCCACTCCGCTGACCTGCCCTACGTCTTCGGTTCATTCCCCAAATCCGGTAACATCGCCGGCAATTTTGGCCCCGTCGACATTCATCTCGCCGATCTTATGGAAAACTATTGGACCAACTTCGCGAAGGACGGCGACCCAAATGGGGCCGGACTCCCGCATTGGCCGGAATTCGATGCCTCGCAACTCTATTTGATCTTTACCGAGGACGGCCAAAGCGTCGCTAGTACCGGGCCCCTCCGGACCCCGCAATGCGACCTCTATCGTGAGGTCCTCGCCGCCCGAATGAAGCAACCGCAATAGCGCGGCCCCCTTTTCCTCCAGCCCTCCGCTTGAACCCGGCAAGTCCCTTCTTGACAGATAGTACGGAGCGTATTATAGTACGATTCGTACGATGAGCACGAACTCTATCCTCGAATTGGCCCTTCTTGGACTCCTCCGTCAGAAACCGCAATCGGGCTACGATTTGCGCAAAACCTTTGCCACAACTGCGATGCGCCACTTCAGCGACAGCCCGGGGTCGATCTACCCCGCGCTGCGGCGGCTTGAAGCGCGGGATTGGATCGCAGCCGAGCCCCAGGCCGGCAACGATTCTGAAAATCGGCGCGGCCGGCAGGTCTTCCACTTGACCGCAGCCGGAACCGCTGTGCTCGTCGAATGGCTCGGACGGCCCGTCACCCGTGAAGACATCCTCTGGCGAATGCCGGAGATGATGCTCCGCTTCGCTTTCATGGACACCAACGTGCCGCGCTCCACAGCCATCCGATTTCTCGGTGAATTCGAACAAGCGCTGGGCGCCTATGTCGCGGAGCTGCGCATCGATCTCGATCGCATGAGCTCCAAGATGTCAATCAACACCGGTCTCCTCGCCTTTCAATCGGGGATTGAAGGCTTTGAGGCTCAACTCAGCTGGGCGCGGCACGCCCGCGCCAGCCTCGCGGAGGAAGCACGATGAGAACGATTCTTCGCATCGCAGTTTGTTGGGTTGCTTTCGTGGCAGCTCTGTTGGGTACTGGTGTCATCGGCGGGCTCCTGCATTTGCCCGCAGTCCCCACGCCGGGCGGCGCGTCTGCTCAGATGCTGTTTTTCATGCAACTTGTCGCCGGCCTTGTGCTGGTTGTCGGACTCGTTCCGCTTGCCCGCGGTCTCGCCGCATCGGTCGCACTGCGTGCCGGCTCGATCGGCAGTTTCCTCCTCCTCGCATTGGGCGTGAACGGCATGATCGAGGCCAAGATGTTCACCCACTTTCTCGATAACGGCATGGTCTCCGCAACCATCTTTTACGTGATTCTCGCCGTTATACTCGGCGCCGCGCTTGGATGGTCTTTTGGCGCGTCGCCGCAGCCCGCCAGTCTTCCCCATCGCAGTTGGCTGGCGTGGATTCCGCGTGTAGCCGCCGTCTGGCTCGCGTGGCCCCTCATCTACTTCCTATTCGGCTCATGTGTCGCTCCCATCGTTGTCCCCTATTACAACGCCGGAATCGCCGGTCTTCGCATTCCCGCGCTCAGCACCATCCTTGCAGTCCAGCTCGTTCGCAGCGTCGTCTTCCTCGCCGCATCGCTGCCCTTCGTTGCGCTCTGGAAGGGCTCGCGCCGCGGTCTCTGGCTCACCCTCGGACTTGCGCATGCCTTTACCGTCGGGTTCTATGGCCTCGTGGGTGCAACGTTCCTTCCCATGGTTCTTCGCATCGCCCACTCCGTGGAAATCGCCGGCGACTCCTTCGCCTACGCCGGCCTGCTGGTGCTGCTCTTCGCTGGGCCGGCCCCGGCTGATTCCTGCGCACGAACCATCGAAGCTGTGCCGCTCCAGCCACAACCACTCCGCTAGTTCACGGCGACGCGAAGCGCCTGCCTATCGCCAGCCAGGAGCGCGGAAAATTCCCCGCTCGCAAGAAAGGAAGACCATTGTGAAATCGAATTCCATCATCATCTGTCTCGTATTATGTGTCACTCCGTCGTTCCTCGCTGCCCAATCATCATCCACTGCGCAGAATCCTCTGCACCGCCAATACCACGACGGAGAAGCTCTGGTGTACAACATGACGGGAGTGAACGAGTCTTGGCACTACGCCATTCAAGCCGACGGAATCGTCAGGAAAGACGCGAGCGGCGCCTATTTCGAGGAATATCGCTGGACGAATCTTGTGTCGGACGGCCAGCCGACTCCGCTCTCGCCCGGAAGCGATGCTTTCCGCCAGCGCCTTTCACTCGATCCAGGCCAAAGCATCACCCCACCCGATCTGAGCAAGGCCGACCCCAGACTCGTCGGGCCGGTACTGGACTTCATGACGTTCTATGCCGATCTGTGGCTCGTCAACAAGACGGGCCAACTCAACCACGCGGGAGATCATTTCTATGTAAAGGTTGGCACGCCCAGCTCTTGGGCCAACGGCTCTCAGGTTATCCTCGGCCAGTCCTCGATTGACTTCGATCTTACCTTGAAGAGCATCAATCCAACTGACCGAACCGCTGTGCTCGTCGTCCGCCACGTTCCGCCTGACAAGTCGCAGGTCACGCTCCCCGCCGCATGGATGCAAACACCCGTCGCCGATACGCCCAACAACTGGGTGCAGGTCATCAAACTCCCCGGCAAATACCTCGCCTCGGTGGGTCAGGAAACCTTCACGGTGGAACTGACAGTCAGCCTTGTAGACGGAAAAATCCTCTCAGCCACCATGGACAACCCGGTGAAGACCATCATGCGCATGTGCACCGACGATGCGTTGACGCAGTGCGACCCGCCGCAGCCGCACGAAATCATAAGAAAGATTCAGATTGCTTTGGTGCAATAACGGGCTCGCCCTCGATTAGCGGCGTGAGGTGCAAACAAAGAGGGCGCGGCTCGCACCGCACCGCGCCCTCACCATAAATTGTCCCTAGCTGAAAGCTAGCTCTCAGAACTTCACGCTCGCAGCCCGCGGCGAAATCCCGCTCAGCTCCGCCGCGCGCGCCTCCGCATACGCCGCTGCGCCCATCAGCGCCGTGCGGCTTTCCAGAATCACTCGCACCGGCATATTCACCAGCAACTGGCTCAGCCGTCCCTTGTCGGTGAACGCCTTCATGAACGTGCCGTCCTTCAGCTTCTCCAAAATGCGGGGAGCGATCCCGCCGCCCACATAAAGCCCGCCCACTGAAAGAACCTTCAGCGCCAGATTGCCGGCCTCTGCCCCGTATGCCGAAACAAACATATCCAGGGCCTTCTCGCAGATCTCGCTCTTGGCCTTCAGCGCGGCATCGGTGATCGCCGCGTTCGGATCCTCCTGGGTCATCTGCTCCGCGAGCCACGCCGGCTCTTCCAGGCCCCTCACTTCGCGCAAGAATTCGTAGCAGTTCGTGATTCCCTGCCCGCTCACAACGCGTTCAAAGCTGATCCGCCCGTTGTACTTCTGCTTCAGGAATCGCAGCAGGTCGATCTCGTCCTCATTGCGCGGCGCATAGTCCGAGTGGCCGCCCTCCGATGGATACGGAACGTAATCCCGCCCATCCCACACCAGAAACGCCTCGCCCAGTCCGGTCCCCGCCGACATCAGTGCCCGATTGCCGACTTGCCGGGAATCGCCCTCGCTCAGCGTATAAATCTGGTCCGCCGCCAGCTCCGCAATTCCGTACCCATTTGCCTGCAAATCATTGATAAGAAAAACGTAATCAATCTTCAAGTTGCGCGCCAGCTCGCGGCTGTCCAGCGTCCACGGCAGATTGGTCAGTCGCAGCCGCCCGTCCCGCACCGGGCCCGGCACGCCAAAACACGCCGACGTCACCTTCTCCGCAACAACAAACTCCTTCACGATCTCTTCCAGCCCCGCATATTCCTTGGCCGGGAACTGCTTATCGCGAGTGTGTTTCAAATTGCCGTCGGTAAAATCGAACAGCGCCAGGTGAACTTTGGTGCCGCCTACATCGCCTGCCAGAATCATTCGGTCCTCTCGATAACCCCATTGCCTTGCGCGTCTGGCGCGGGCAGCAGCGTGGCCGCAGCCTGGTCCAGGAGCAAGGTAAGTATACCGTCCACGGGCACGATGAATTGGCTTGGCAGCCGCTCCGGATCGCGCGGTCCCTCCATTACCTCGTTTAGAATCATTGCCTTATCTGTGCCTGCGATCAGGAAGAACACTTGCCTCGCGGCATTAATCACCGGCCGGGTCAAAGTCACCCGCCACATGTCCAGTTTCTCTACGTAGTTGGCCGTTACCAGCCGATCGTTCACGTGCAGGGCATCGGTATGGGGAAAAAGAGACGCGGTGTGTCCATCAGGACCCATGCCAAGCTGCACCAAATCGAATCGAGGAATCCCCGCGCCCTTCAGTCCGAAGCTCTTTTTCAGATGCTCCTCGTACCTGGCCGCAGCATCGTCGGGCTCAAGCTCGCCCTCCATGCGATGAATCTGTTCCGATTTCAATGGCACGTGGTCCAGCAGCGCCTCGCGTGTCATGCGGAAGTTCGAGTCGGCGTCGTCCGGCGGAACGCACCGCTCATCCACCCACCACAGGTCGAGATTCTTCCATGGCATGCGTTCCCGCCATTCCTCGCCCGGCTCGGCCAGCGCGCCAAATGCCGACTTGGGCGTCGACCCGCCACTGATTGCGATCCGCGCCACGCCTCGCGCGGCCACCGCCTTCTCGGCCTCCACGACAAAAAACTCCGCCGCACGCCGCGCCAGCGCAGCCGCATTCGGCTCGACGTGGTAAACAATCTTCAAACCCAGGGTCATGAAACACACCCCTTCCGTCTATCTTCCTTCAACCGGTCATCGATGTGTTCAGTGCAGTATGCGCGATTCTGCTTGAGGTTTCAACGTCCTAAATACGTCCGGTACTGCTGCTCCAGTACGCCCGACGCGCGCGCCAACCCGATCTTCGACACGTTGTACGCATAGAGGCTCTCAACCAGGTTGTTCTCGGCCGTAGCCAGCGTGGCCTGCGCCGTTACAAGCGGCAGGTTGTCGTCAACGCCCGCGTTTACGCGGTCCGTCTCGTCGCTCAACGCGCGCGTGGCCAGGTCAACGTTCGACCGCGCCACATCCACCAGTTGCTTGTTCGCGCTCACGTCCAGCAACGCCGTCCTCACCTGTTCGTCGATGTGGTTGCGAAGATCGTCGAGCTGTGCATTTGTCTCGTCCATCTTCGCCTTCGACACGTCGCTATCGCCGCGCAGCTCTGCCTCGCGAAAAATCGGAAAGCTCAAAATCCCCATGGCGATGAAGTCGCCATGCGTTCCCGCGCCGTTCACGGTGCTGGTGCCGTAATTGCCATAGAAGCTCAGCGTCGGCAGCCGCTCGCTGCGGTACACCTTGTGCAGCGCCTTGTACGCCACAGCCTGATTCTCGTAGTTCTGGTAATCCTGCCGGTTTTGGTAGGCCGTCGCCTTCACTTCTTCCGGCGTCTGCTCGGCCAACTCGCTGTAGGGTGCCGGATCGGTCAGCTCAATCTCTTGCTCGGGATCGACGCCAATCTCCCGCTTCAGCAAAATAAAATCCTTTTCCTGCTGATTTTCGGCCGCGATCAGCGCCTGCTGCTGCGACTGCAACTGCACCTTTGAGCGCAGCTCGTCCAGATTCGCCGCCACGCCCGCCTCGTGCGACTCATGTGCGTGATCTTCGAACAACTGCGCCTGGGCGACAAGCGCTTTCGCGTTCTCCACTTCGCTCTCGTCCGCCACTGCTCGCAGGTATCCCACAGCCACCTGCTGCACCACTTCGCCGCGCGCCGTCATCTTGCCAAAGTGGGCGGCGCGCTCCGCCGCCTCCGCCGCCTTCCACCCCTGGATGACCGGCCCCGAAAACAGAATCTCGTTGTACTGGATCTTGCCCTCGGTCAGGGTATCGCGCGTAATCAGCGACAGCCCCGCCGGAATCTTGCCGCCGGGAAACAGCGACGTGAATTTGCCAATGGTCTTTGGTCCGAACCCAAGCGCCGCCAGGTCATGCATGTGGTAACCGGTGTCACCTGTCAGCGTGATTGTGGGCAGAAACAACTGCAGCGCCTCATCCACCTCGGCGTGGTAGGTCTTCTCCTCGTTCTCCACCTCTTTAAGCCCGAGGTTGTTCTTCAGCCCCCGCTGGATGGCGTCGTCGAGGGACAGCTTCAGCGGCTCGCCGGTTACTGGCTGCGCCGTTACGCTGCCCCAGAAGGGATTCTCCGCCGATGACGGATTCTGTGCGCCCGCTTGCGTGCACAGCAACATGGCCGTAAACACGGCAAGCAACCTTGCTGCACTGTGCAGCACAAAATGTTTCTCTCGTCTCACTTCCATTATTTTCTCAGATGATCCGGCTGAGGCAGGGGATTCATCTGTCGTAGCGATTACGAAGGGCTTTGCGATCCCCGCTTGCTTCTTAAGCAGCCACTCGATGGGATATCCTTCTCTCCGGCTGAATACCGCCTCGCATTTTGGCGCTCAAAAACGCCGCGAGCCTGCCGCACGTATCCAGCCCATGTTTCGTCGCCCGCGAAAGGCCTTCCATGCCGCAAAAATCTTTGCTGTCCCCGGTCAAACTTGCAGCCATCACCTTTTGTGCTCTCGCACCCGCCGCGGTGCTCGCTGCGCAAAACGGCCCGGCAGTGCCGCTCGGCATTTTTGAAGGTCAGCAGGACGTGGGCACTGTCCTCCACCCCGGCTCCGCGCATTATGACACCGCCACCGGAACCTATACGGTCAGCGGCAGCGGCGAAAACATGTGGTTCTCAAGCGACGACTTCCACTTTGTCTGGACCAAGGTCTCGGGAGATGTTGCTCTTACTGCCGATATCACGATCCTCGGCTCAGGCGGAGATCCCCATCGCAAGGCCGTTGTAATGATCCGCCAGTCCCTGGACAGCAATTCGGCAGCCGTTGACGTGGCCGTGCATGGAGTCGGCCTCACTTCCCTGCAATTCCGTGACGCGACCGGCGGCACGATGCACGAAGTGCAAGCGCATGTCACTGCACCCCAAACGGTGCGCATCGAGAAACGCGGCGACTACTTTTACGCTTTCGTATCCGGCGAAGAGGGCAAGCTGGAACCGGCGGGAGCTTCTACTAAGGTGGCGCTAACCGGCCCGTTCTATGTCGGGATCGGAGTCTGCGCGCACAACAAGGATGTTGTCGAGCGGGCGGCTTTCTCTCATGTCAAACTCGATCATCTTGCGCCCGCCGCGGGCGAGCCGGTCCTGGTGAGCGCTCTCGAGACCATCCCCATCGCTTCCACAGACCGTCATGTCGAGTATGTTGCGGCCGCCCACTTCGAGGCTCCGAACTGGTCCCGCGACGGTTCTTCGCTCTTGTTCAACCAGGACGGCAAGATTCTCAAACTGGCGCTCGCCGGCGGCCAGCCCGCCGTCATCGACACCACTCCCGAGCTGCATTTGAACAACGACCACGGCCTCTCGCCCGACGGTACCATGCTGGCCTTCAGCGACAACTCGAACCCGGACCATCAGTCGCGCGTTTTCGTGGTCCCCTTCGCCGGAGGCACGCCCCGACAGCTTACGCCCGACGGCCCGTCGTACTGGCACGGCTGGTCGCCGGACGGAAAGACGCTTGCATTCACCGGCCAGCGCAACGGCAACTTCGACATTTACACCATCCCCGTCGCGGGCGGTGCGGAGACCCGGCTCACTACCGCGCCCGGCCTCGACGACGGCCCCGAATATTCGCCTGACGGCGCCTGGATCTACTTCAACTCCGAGCGCACCGGCCACATGCAGATCTGGCGCATGAAGCCCGACGGCAGCGGGCAGGAACAGGTCATCTCCGACGACTCCAACGACTGGTTTCCGCACATTTCGCCGGACGGTCAATGGATGGTCTTTCTTGCCTACGCCCCCGACGTCACTGGCCATCCGCCCGGCAAGGATGTGGAATTGCGTTTGATGTCGATGACCGATAAACAGGTCCACGTGCTGACCAAACTCTTTGGAGGCCAGGGAACCATCAACGTTCCCTCCTGGTCGCCCGACAGCAAGAAGCTCGCCTTTGTCAATTATGAGTTGCTGCCACAAGAGAGCCTGAGCCCGCAATAGGCATAGCGTGAGCTTGCCACGACGTTGCGGAACCTTAACCGGCCAGTGCCTGCGCCCCTGCCGCGCCTTCCAATCGCGCTTTCTGGTCCCGGTAAACCACCGCAACCAGCGTTGTGTAAGCCGCCCAGATGCACGCCATCCAAAGAAGATAAGCGCAGAGGAACACAACCGCCCCAACGCCAATTCCGATATAGCCCCACGGAGCCATGGCCAGATGCAGCAACATCCCAATCAGCGCGACGATCGCACCCAAAAAGAAGATGACCATCTCCACCACCAGAAACGCGGCGTACGCGATGGCGTAGATCAGCAGGGCCAGCAGAAAGATGCGCCCTTTCGCGCCGTAGGTCAATCGATTGCTGCGGCAGACGCCGGTCCATGCGCTCACATCCTCGGCCACGCTCGCGGGCACCGCCAGCACCAGCCGCAGCATCACCAGCACGGCGTAGACCATCGATCCCAGGTAGAGCAGCATGAGCAAGGGGAACAGCATCATCATCGCGTAAGGATTGGAGCCCTGCCCGCGCGCGATCGAGAGCCCCGCTGTCCCGGCAATCACACCCGCAAAGACCATAATCGGCAGCATCACGATCAGCGCGCGCAGAATCGCCAGCCAGATGTAGCGCCCGGCTTTGCTCCACGACACTCCCCATGCTTCGCCAAATGTCGCCCGCGCTCCTGCGTTAACCTGGAGCGCTGCGTAGACGGCTGCCGGCTCGTAGAGCGCACAAATCACAATCATCAGAATGACGCCGAAGATGTATGCCGCGGAAAACCACACGATCGTCACGAGCGAGAAAGTAGGCGGCTGATTCATCATCAGCGGCTTCAACATTGGGAAGAAGGCCGCAAACATAGCTCCGAAATAAGCAATCATCCCCGAGCCAGGCACCAGGGCGATCCCCACAAAGAGCCGCCAGTTGGCCCGCATCAATCGAAAAACCCGGTCCAGAATCTGTCCGAATGTCATCGCACCCGATGGTACAGCCGCCGCAGGCGGCGGGGACGGAAGTGAAGAGGAAGGAAGGCCAGCTCCGTTCATAGGATTCCTCCGATCGTCTGGTTGGAGACTCGCAGGGATATTAGCACGGGATCGCGCTGCGGCCATCGCCGATCCGTAGCTTACGCAAAATAGAGAGCGGCTTCGGTCCAGGCTACGGCTTCCTGGTAGCTGCACAGCAATCCGGCCTCTTCGAGTTCGTTCGCGCTCGCGATCTCTCCGCACCGCACCCAATCGCCGAGTTCGTAGTGCTCCAGCCAATCCAGCACGCTTCGCTCGGCGACCTTCTCGCCCATGAGCGCCCGCCGAATCTCCTCGCGCAGCGGCATCGTCGGAGCCAGATCCTTCATCGGCGCGCGCAACATCGCGGGCAAAAGACTCAACAATCCCAGCAAATACTGTTCCGTGCCATCCAATCCGCACGCTCTGGCTGCGAGCTCGCAGAATCGCCCGCGCACAAACGCCATCCGCAGCAACTCCAGCGGCTGGCCCGCGTTCATCTCGCTCGTAATGGCCACCGTGGCCATGCGCCGGAACGTCTCCTCGCCCACGGCCAGCAGCGCCGCCTGCACACTGTGCACCTCCTGCGGCATGGCGCACACCGGCGAGTTGATCAGCCGCAGCAATCGATAGGTGAGCGACGCATCGCGCTTTACCAGTTGCGTTAGTTTGTGCAGGTTCAGCGAGTCGTCCTTGAGCAGCCGCAGAATCTCAAGTTGCGACAGCCGGTTGGCCGGCACCTGCCGGCTGCCAAGCAGTACCGGCCGGCAAAAGTAGTAGCCCTGCACCAGCGAAAATCCCTCATCCCGCGCCGCCCTGAATTGTTCCTGCGTCTCGACCTTCTCCGCCACCAGCGCGGCCGTCGTGTCGCTCAATTGTCCGAGCAGCGTTTGCCGGTTCCGCGGATTTGTTCGCGAGAAATCCACCTTCAGATAGTCGGCCATCTTCACCAGCGGCCTGACTGTCGGCTTCGCACGGGGTTCCCACTGCGATTGGTCAAGAGCAAGCCCGTACCCGGCCGCTTTCAGGGTGCGGCATGCGCTCATCAGCTCAGGCGAAACTTCTCCAGGATCCATGATCTCCAGGACTGTCATTGCTGCGGGAAGCATTTGCACCAGCGTCCCGGTCAGCATCTCCGCCGTGCATTTCACGAAACCCGGCAGTCCGCAGGTCAGTTTCTCCAGGCCAAAAATCACTGTGCTGTCGAGTAGCATGCGAGCGGCCACTTCGCGGTCGCCTCTGAACGCCGTCTCCGGCCCGCTCGAAAACAGCAGCTCATAGGCATGAACCTTGCTGCGCAGGTCCAGGATGGGCTGCCGCGTCACATAGCGCACCCCGGCCACGGCCTCGGCCGCAGAGCTCGGGGCATAGATCCTCATTTCCTGCAGTTTTGGCGCTTCAACCTGTGCCGCCATGCGACCCTTCCCGTCCATTTATCGGCAGGCCGCGGCGATCACTTGAAAAGAAGTCTTGTGGATTCCATTACTTTCGGGTGAGCAGCCTCACCCTCCCATGAACATGCCGCCATTCACGTCCAGCACGTGCCCGGTAATGTACGACGCCGCGTCCGAGGCCAGGAATTTCACCGCCTGCGCCACGTCCTTGGGCGTCCCCCGCCGTCCCAGCGGAACCGTCGCCAGCATCGCCTTGGTTTGCTCCTCGCTCAGCACTGCTGTCATGGGCGTCTCAATAAATCCCGGCGCCACAGCGTTCACCGTAACGCCGCGCGATGCAACCTCTCGCGCCAGCGACCGCGTCAACCCGATCAGGCCCGCTTTCGACGCCGCGTAGTTCACCTGTCCCGCTTGCCCCGCACGCCCCACCACGCTGGCAATGCTCACAATCCGCCCCCAGCGGTTTTTCAGCATCGGGCTCAGCAGCGCCTGTGTCAGCAGAAATGCGCCCGTCAAATTAATGTTCAGCACAAGGTCCCAATCCGCGCGCTTCATGCGCAGCATCAAATTGTCGCGCGTGACCCCGGCATTGTTGACGAGGATCTCCACCTTGCCAAACTTCTCCAGGATCGCCTTCGCCCCGGCCTCAATCGACTCCTCACTCGACACATTCACGGTGAATGCCGTGGCATCGATCCCCTGGGCCTTCAAATCGGCCACGGTTTCGGCCAGCTTCGTCTCGTTGACATCCGCCAGCGCCAGCACCGCGCCCGCCGCGGCCAGCTCCTCGGCAATCGCACGTCCAATTCCCTGCGCCCCGCCTGTCACGAGCGCAATCCTACCCTGCAAATCTCCCATGAGTTTCTGTCGACCTCTGCGCGCTCATTGTTGCGAGCCGCGCCTTTCCATCGCTCATTATAGATGGGCGCATCCCGGACTCTTGCGAATCCCGATTGCTGCACTGAAAGCATTTTGCTGCTCGGTCCGGTCAGGCGCCGGTGCAAAACTTTCGTTGACTTTCGACCCGCAAATTCATACATTCTAATCATCTAGATTCCTCCCAGTGCAGTTCATTGCAACTTCTCGCAAGCATCATTGCAATTCCTTCCAATTTCACGGGAGAAGACAAGAGCCTCACCATTCACTGCTTGTGACTGATCGTTTCCCACAGGGGGACTGGTGAAACCGTTTTTCTTAAAGCGACAAGAATATGCAACAGATTCTGGAGACCCGACGCTCGCCAAGCGCCGCCCGCTAGAACACCACCTCATTCGAAAGGGGCATGACAATGAAAAGCACCCAGATCGCCGCAAATTGTTTCGGCACGAACTGTTTGAAATCGGTGAAATGCTTAGCCAGTACAAAACCCTGTAGAACGCTCATTCTCGTCGTGGTTTGCGTTCTCGCAATCACATTCGCTCCTGGCCTGCGTGGTCAGGCAACCGGAAGCTTTTCAGGCAATGTCGCCGACAAATCCGGAGGGGCCATTCCCGGAGCGAGCGTAGCCGTTACCTCTGAAGGAACGGGACAGGAGCGTGACTCGAAAACGGACAGCGCGGGGCACTATCTGATCCCACTGCTCCCCGTGGGGACATACAACGTTAAAGTAAGTGCAACCGGATTTCAAAGCGCCGAGTCGAAGGATCTCCGTCTCCAGGTCGATGAGGCCCGCGAGCTCGATTTCACGCTCGAGCCTGCGAGCGTCACCACCACCGTGACTGTCTCCGGTGAGGCGGTCGCTGTCGAGACAACCAATCCGTCTCTCGGCCAGGTAATCACTTCGCAGGAGGTTTCGCAACTGCCTTTGAACGGCCGCGATTTCGTGCAGCTGGCCACGCTCACGGCCGGCGCCACCGCGGAGACCAATCCCGGCAGCTTTTTCACCGGGGCCACCGACAGCGAAGTGTCGGCCCGCGGCTCGTACTCTCTATCGGTTGGCGGCTCGCGGCCGAACGTCACAGACTGGCTGCTGGATGGCGTCGACAATAACGAGCTGACAGCCGGCGGTATCGGCATTTTCTCCTCGATCGACGACATCCAGGAGTTCAAGGTCCTCACCTACACCTACTCCGCGGAATACGGCACACGGGCCGGACCTACCGTTCTCGTAACGACGAAGTCGGGAACGAACAACTTCCACGGCTCACTTTATGAGTTCGTCCGTAACGCCGATCTCGACGCCAGAACTGAATTTGCCACTTCAACCCCGAAGTTCAATCTGAACCAGTTCGGCGGCTCTGTCGGCGGCCCCATTCGCAAAAACAAGACCTTTTTCTTCGTCGATGGCGAGCAGAAGTATCAGCGCGAAGGGATTGTCTACACCGGCCTGCTTCCTTCGACCGCTATGCGCGGCGGCGATTTTTCTGCCGACCCCTTTGGCAACACGCTCTCCGGAATCGGCTCCGCGTTTACTCCGGTTATTGCCAACCCCAACATGATTGGCGCATCAACCAACCCGGCCGCTTACCCAAATGTCTACTTTCAGTGCAATGCTTCGTCGGGCGCCCCGATAGCTGCCAATCCCGATGGAAGCCAGCCCCAGGGAGCAAATTGCAACAAGATCCCATCAAACCTGATGGACAACGTCGGCAGGGCCATGATGAACTTCTATCCCCCGACGAATGCCAACCTCGGCGTCCAGGGCGCAAGCTACAACTACGTCACCGAGCCGGTCCGCGTTCTGAATGAAACCAAGTTCGACGTCCGGGTGGACCATACGCTCACCGCCTCTGACAATCTCTTCGCGCGGTTCAGCTACGATCAGGCATTCTCATTTGCCCCCGGCGGCGCGCCCGCGCCGTACCTCGCTGAAGGCAATGCATTTGGTAGCAATGAGACCCTGATCAACCACGCGCGCAATGCCGCCATCGGCGAAACCCACGTGTTCTCGCCCACCACGCTCAACCAGGCCACAGTGGGCTACGACCGTATCTTCGACTACATCGCCTCGCAGGACAACTTCACGTGCGAGGGGGCCAAGCTGGGAGTTCCCGGCGCGGATCTTGGCTGCTCGGCTGGCGGTACACCTACCTCTGGCGGCTCCTACAGTCAAGGCGTGCCTTCCACCATCGTTGAGGGCGGTTATTGGTCTCTTGGCGATCGCGGCTACTCCCCGTTTCAGGGTGGAACGAATATCTTCTCGTTCAAGGACGATCTCGACCTGATCCGAGGCAAGCATGAGATTCACACCGGAATCGATCTTCGCGCCAATCAGATGAACGTCGGAACGGAGGCCTTCCAGGACGGCTTTTGGATCGTCGGCCTCTTCGGAAACTTCACCGGTGCAGGCCCCGCGCCCGGCGATGCAGAAGCGGACCTCCTGATGGGGATGACCGGATTGAGCGAACATGATCAGACATACGACGGCGCAGTCACCGGCCGCCGCTGGAAGATCGTGCGGCCCTTCGTTGAGGATGACTGGCGCATCATCCCGTCGCTGACCCTCAACCTCGGCCTGGCTTGGGATATGACCACACCGGTCACCGAGATCCATGACCGCATGTCGGACTACATTCCCTCAACCGGGCAGCTGCTCATTGCCGGCAAGAGCGGGGTGAGCAACTCCGCTGGCGTCAATATGTTCTGGGGCGCATACGAACCCCGCGTGGGCGCTACCTGGAAAGTTCTGGGCAACGAAAAGACCGTTCTCCGTGTTGGTTTTGGCATCTATCATGACTCCTCCTGGAACCAGGGCGCGCAGGGCTTATGGCAAAATCCGCCCAACCTCGGCGAGTCCGATGCACTTCCCGTTACATATTCAACCGGCTGCGCTTACACGACGTCCTACTGCTCCGTCACCCTCGGCCAGACGCCCGAGTTAGTGGACTACAACGGTGGCCCCCTAAACCTCTCAGCCGGATTTGAGCCTCTTCCCACTCCGCAAAATGTGGCCAGCTTTGTAGGCACATACGCTTACGAGCCAACCAACTTCCAGCCGGGCAGGGTTCACCAATATAACGCCAACCTCGAACGTGAATTGCCCGGCGATATTCTGCTCACTGCGGGCTATGCCGGGTCGACCGGCGGCCATCTGACGGTCATCGGCAATGATGTCAACGTCAACAGCCCGACAAATTGCGGAACCCCCGGGTACACGATTGGCTGCCTGCCCGGTGGCGCTCCCTACTTCTATCCCTACAACCCGCCAAACTTCAACGCGATCTTGCTCTACGGTGACCCAGGCAAGACGAATTACAACTCGTTGCAGATCAAGGCCGAGACCAAGACGCCCAAAAACGGCCTGTACGCGCTGCTCGCCTACACGTACTCGCGCACCTACGATAACGGCCTCTCCGAT
>Ga0181520_10002002_pt1 | contig 39681 bp, 28 predicted proteins | sample PEATcosm2014_Bin_29_FD_132451 | JGI IMG/M metagenome (GOLD analysis project Ga0181520, IMG submission 132451) | Peatland microbial communities from MTU Mesocosm Facility, Houghton, MI, USA - PEATcosm2014_Bin02_30_metaG | ecosystem: Environmental > Terrestrial > Soil > Wetlands > Peat | place... | reverse complement strand
TCTACGCGCGCCTGGTCGCGCAGCATCTCCAGAAAAGCGTTCTTCAGCAGCTGCTCACGGCTGTCGCGCAACGTCTGCCGGATCGTCTGCTGCACCCGCGGATCGTTCAGCTGGCGCTGGCCCGCCACCTGCCGGTCGATCAGCTTATAGATTGCGTAGCCCGCCACCTGCTTCGAAGGCCCTCCATAAACCGGCAGAACATCGGTTACCTGTCCCAGCTTCAGCTTCGCAATCGCAGCGTAGACCTCCGGATCGCCCCGCAGCTGCGATTCCGTAACAATTCCCATGTCGCCGCCGTTCCCCGCCGTGTTGGGATTCTCCGAAAAATTCATCGCCAGCGCGGCAAAATCCTCGCCGCTGTCCAGGCGATTGTGCAGCATCTCAATCTTGCGCTTCGCATCCGCTTCGTTCATCGCTTTGCTGTTCTGCAGATTCCCCACCTGCTGCGCCGGCATCGGCGCCGCGGTCACGATAATCTGAGCCAGATGGTAGGTCGGCTCGATCAGATTGAAGTCCGCCTTATGCTCGTTGTAGTAGCTGGCGATGTCGGCATCTGTAATGTTGATCCGCGACGTGATCTCCTTGTTGAACAGCTTCTCTTCCGTGCGGTTTTTCCGGATCTCCCGTTTCAAATCGTCCAGCGTCAGATGCTGTGAGTCCAGCCGCTTCTGAAATTCCTCCTGGGTAAACGGCGCTTTGATCTCGTTCAGCCTGTCCGACACTTCCTCATCCGTGGCCACCAGATTCTGCTTGCCCGCCCGCTGCATCACGATCTCTTCATCGATCAGCTGGCGCAGGATGTTCAGCCGCATGATCTCCGCCTGCATCTTCGACGGAGTCTGGTGCGACTCGCCCAGGCTGTTCTCGTAAATCTTCTCCACTTCGGAGCGGCCGATGCCCTTGCCATTCACCATGGCGACCGTGTTCGCATCGTGCGCCTTCTGGCACCCCAAGCAAAAAGCCAGCGCTACCGCCAGTCCTGCGAGCCTGATTTTGCCGTAGAAGTAGTCGGCGCCCCACGCGCCGGATGAATCCGATTGAGACGTCAAACAGTTCTCCCTGCAGCGGCGCCGCAAATCGGGGGGCGGCGCTCACGTTTCAGAATAAATGCCGTTCCCTCGCCATGCATAGGCTCACTGGCCTGACTTTGGCGCAGGCTGCGTGCCCGCCGCCGGCTGCGCGGGAGCCGGCGGGGCAATTCCCTGTTCCGTCAGCGCGCGATCGATCATGATCCACAGCTGATGTTCCTCCAGCTGTCCGGCCCAGCGCTCCCCGCTCACGAAAAACGTCGGCGTCGCATTCACGCCCACCTTATCGCCCGCCCGCATCTCCGCGATGATCCTGCTGTCGTCCTGCTTCGCCACACACGCATCCAGCTTCGCTGCGTCCAGATGCTCCTTCGAGCCTTCCTGATCCGCCAGCTTGTCCAGCATCGACGTCGACTTCGCCAAATCTCTGTCCGGCCCGTTCACGTCCTGCCCATGCATGTGCAGGTAGTCGACGTAGTTCCAGTATGCCGGCGCATTCTGCGCTGCAAGGCAATTCGCATTCACCGCCGCATGCATCGCCCACGGATGAATCTCCACCAGCGGATAATCCATGTAGACGAACTTCACCAGCCCCTTGTAGCGGTCCAGCGTCGCCGGAAAAAACTCCGCATGCATCTGCGCGCAGTACGGACACTCCAGATCGTCGAAATTGACCACTGTCACCTTCGCGTCCGGATTCCCCCGCTCCGGCCTGCTGTCGGTCGGCAGCGCCCCCGCCGGATCCGGTCCGATATCCCACTTGGAGAGCCTCGCCAGCGTGCTCGAATCCTTCGACAGCAGAAAATCCACCGTCTGCTTCTTCTGCGGCTGGCTGGGCAGCGAGAACGTCACTGCGATGGCGTCGTAGCCATTGAAATCGCTCTTCTGCCGCGGTCCGATCGCCAGCTCGTACTGAGGCGGCACGCCCAACTCGGAGCGAATCATGATCTCGATCTTCCGCTCCAGCGCCGGCACTGCCGTCGGGACCCCAGCTCCCCCCGTCGCGCTTGCCGTGCCTCCAGCCGCCGCGACCGGCGCGGTCGCAGGTGTCGCAGGATTCGGCGTGTTTTGTGCAGCGCAACGAACCACCGCGAGCGCCAGCACGCAGCACGTACAGAAAGAACTTCTAAACAAGAAAGACCGCCTTCTCCGGACCAAGCCCGTCACCAACAGGATTCCCCTTCCATTATCGCAGTTCGCCGTAAGCCCAGTGACCTATTCCCTACTCCCTATTCTCTGTCCTTCTCAGAACAAGCTGATCCGGTGCGCCAAATCCCCTACATTCGAGAACCCTGCGAAGTTCACGCTGTAAAAGTACTCCGTATCGTCGCGAATCGACCCCAGCGAAAACCGGCGGTACTGAAAATCCAACCCGCAGCAGTTCCAGTTGTATTGTGCCTGCACCGCCCCATACTGCAACTGCTGGTGCACGAGGTCGTAGGCCGCATTCACGCCAAAGCTCGGCCCCAGCTTGTTCGCCGCCCCGTAAATCGCCGCCATATGGATCTGGTTGAATGGGTTCGGTGCGTTGGGCGAACCCGGCGGCGTCCTCGCCGTCGTCAGTGGAGTCGTGCCCAGCGGCACGTTCACGTACGAATCCCCAAACTGTAAACGGTAAAATCCGTGCTGGTATCCGGCGAACACGTTGCTGGAAGTGATCTTCCCCTCTTTCGCGTCGTAATCCAGATCCCACTCCACGTCCGTGGCCGTTGTCGTGAGCATCCGCAGCCGCGAAATCACCGGCGTCGTGTGCCGCGCCTCAGTCAAAAAATCGATGCCCGTAAAATCCAGCGTCGTGTTCAGCGGATTCGGCGTCCCCTGCGTGATCGCGTGATCGAAGTCCGGCTCGAAATAATATTTCTGAGCTACCCGCCACGTAATCCAGTCCCGCGTTCCGCCCCCGCACGTCGACCCGGACCCCGAACCGGAGTCCCCGGCACGCCCGCTGGTGGAACCCTGCGCCGGGGGTGCCTCCGAGCCCGTACAGGGTCGCGCATCCACATGCCGCACAAACAACCGATGCGTTAGTCCATACTCCAGTTCGTTCGTGTTGCTGGCTATATCCGTGTCATCGAAGCGCAGGATCTCGCGAAAATCGTTGATGCCCGTCACGTATCGATAGCTGACCTCCGGCTCGATCGTGTGCCGCACCTCGCCGCCTAACAGACGCTCCAGCCAGGGCGAACTGAAATCGCGCTCCAGCGCCGGTGGCCGCAACTCGAATCCAGCCTCCACATCCGTCCGCGAGGTCCCCGCGCTGCGCAACTCGGGAATCTGTTCCAGATCCACCGGGAACTGGCTCTTCCCGTACCACGTCTCCCGAAAAGCCGCGTTCGGCCGAAATGTCCAGCCATCGAAGTGCAGCGGCATGGACAGTCGCGGATAGAAATCCACCCGCGGCACCTCGGACGTGGTCCGAAAAGTCGGATAGTCGTGCCGCGACAACGCACCAGCAGATCCGCTGATTCCCCACCACACCGGCGAAACGCTCATCGCACCGCCCAGCCGCCGGTCCGCCGACTCCACATCGACCTCCGGCAGGTGCAGAATTCTCACTTCATCGCCCACCACCGTGGCACTCTGGAAGTCCTCGTACCGGTTCGCCCGCAGGCTCGCCCAGAAATCGCGATCCTCGTGCGTCACATACATCTGCGACTTCACCTCGGAGTTGATCGCGATCGCGTAGTCTTCCTCAAATACCAGCCGATAAATGTACGAACTCAGATACTCCGCGTCGACCACCCCCGTCGTGTGCGGCGAAAAATCATAGCGCCCGTCCGCACTGATATCGACTCCGCCCTGGTTGATCGGTTTCCCTCCCGGGTTCGCCAGCCCACGGTCCAGCAGGCTGTGAAAGTGAATCGTCCCGAAATCTTCACCCGCCCCCCGATACCGGAACACTCCGTTCGGCGCCCATCCCCGCTTGGAGTAATACTGCGACGCCAATGTCAGATCAGCGCTCCGCCCCAACGTCAGATAGAAACCCTCTCCCAGAATCAGTCCCTTGCTCGTGTTGTTGCCGACGTAAGGGAGCAGAATCCCCGACTCCCGCTGCACATCCACAACGTGCGTGGCAAACGGCAAATACAGCAGCGGCACATGAAACATCTCGAAATACGCGTTGCCGGTCTTTGCCACTCCGTTGTTCAGTTCCATCGTCTGCGCGATGATCCGCCAGTCCGGCCGCGGCAATCGGCAGGAGGTCATCGTTCCGTGGATTACCCGGAAATGCCCCTCCCCCAGCTGCAGCACCTCGCGTCCAGTCAGCGCAAATGGATTGGGAGCCGTGAACACCATCCGCCCACGCGGATTGCGCTCCACGCCCAGCGTCCCCACCACATCGAAAAAATCGCCAGTATTCGCAAACACATTGATCGTGCCGTGGTCCGCGATAAAGTGCTCATCGTCGGGACCGCCATCGATCATCATGTGTCCCCGAGCTTCAATATCCCCGCTCGTGTCGTTCCAGGTCGCATGGTCCGCATGCACAATGGTTTTGCGGTAGTAAATCACCACATCGCCGTCCAGCGTGTAGAGGTTCGCATGCGGCAGAGATTCCCGCTTCTGATCGTTGGCCTTGATCTGGACCGGCTCGCCAGCCTCCGGCTGCGGCACCACGTGCGCTTCCGGCAAAGTGCTTTGCAGGCTCGGGTCGTCGGGCAGGTTTGCAGAACCGCTGGCAGCTGCCGCGCTCTGCGGCGGCCCGGCAGGGGGAAACTCCGTGGTTACCGTCTGCGCCCAAAGCCGCGGCTGCAACAGCAGAGACAGCGTGATACACCAAAGCAGGCGGATTCTCATTGCGCGCGGCAACTCCAGCATAGCAAAGCGGAATGTTGATGCCTCACCGTGCAAAGCGCCACTCAGTTCCCTTGCGATTGTCGTTCTTGTCCCGGGTTCTGCCTCAATAGGTTCACAGACGCGGTTCCGGCCCCTTAGTTTCTCCGCCGAATGCGTGCAGAATATGGATGAGGACGAATTGACCGGCCCGACTTCCAATCCGAACTCGCTCATCCCCGAGCCGCAGTCTCCCGCGCAGCCGGAACCTCCTGCCATCGTCCAGCCCGGGAAGGACGAAATCTCTGCCCGCGTCCGTACCCATCGCACGCGCAACCGCGTGCGCGAGGATCAGCCCGCCCTCCCCGGCATGGAAGATGCAGCGTCGCCCACATCGATTGCCGCTCGCGTCGCCGAGCGCTATGCTCGGCTTCCCTCCTACCGGGAAACCCTGGCCGCCCAAGCCGCAGAAAAATCCGCCCCCAGGTCACCCGCCGCCGCAAGCACTCCTGAGCCCACGCCGCCGCAACTCACCCTGAATCCGCCCGCCGCGGAGCCTGAGCCAGCCTCCGCTCCGGACCCGGAGCCGTTTCAGCCCGAACTCATCCGCTATTCGGTCAGCACCGACTCGCTGCCCACCCTGCGCTCCACCCCGCCCGAGGCGCGCATCGACAGCCCGGCCCCATCGCAGGGCCCCGAATTCGCCGTCATCGATCCCCTGGAAACCGCAGTCGTAGAACCCACCCTGCCGCTCCCTGCACGCCTCATCACATCTCCCCGCGAACTCGTTGCCCCGCGCAAAGCGCGCCCCCGCCTCGCAGAAGGACCCCTCCGCGACGACCCGTCAGCGCAGCACTCAGCCCCCGAGATCCCATCGGTTGCCGAGGAAGAACCGCCCGTGGCAAACTCACCTGCGGAAACAGCGGGGCTCCGGGTTGCTCCCGCCGCGCCCGCATCCGCCTATCCTGACCCGTCCGCTTCGACCCTGCCCGAGTGGCGCTCGATTCACCTGGATTCGGAGGCTCCCATCCCCGAGCCCCAGCCCTCCTCCGCGCTCATCGACGAAACGCCTTTGCGCGTCGCCTCGCTCAAAGACCGCGCTCGATCCGGCCTCATGGACTGCGCCCTGGTCCTCTCTGCCTTTCTCCTGTTCTGGGCGGTCTTTGCAATCTGCTCCACCAACCTGCCCCATGGCCGCATCGCCCTCATCGGCGCGTCCGCCATCTTGTTCGCCATGTGGCTCCTCTACCAGCTCTTGTTCTTCACCCTCACCGACGCGACACCTGGCATGCGCTACGCCCAAATCGCGCTCTGCACCTTCGATGACGAGAATCCCAGCCGTGCCCAGTTGCGCGGACGCATCGCCGCTCTCCTGCTCTCGGCCCTGCCCCTCGGCCTCGGCTTTCTTTGGGCCGTTTTCGATGAGGACACCCTCGGCTGGCACGACCGCATCACCCAGACCTACCAGCGCAGCTATCGGGAACAGTAGTTTCGCCGTGAATGACCGCGGAAATACCCATTGACGAACGCAGACGTGTGCATTCCAATCGGTCTACGAAACAAAACGGCGGATAGAGCGATTCCTATGCCAAGCGGCAAACATCGCGGCCCTGAGTTCCTGCGGTTCATCAAACCAATCGTCGAAACGCTGAAGGAACTGGGCAGTTCTGGCAATGCAAGTGAAGTCACTGACCAGGTAATTGAGCGGCTCCGAATATCGGAGGCTGAACAGAAAGAGACAACCTCAAACGGTCAATCGCGCGTTCGCAATCAGATCGCATGGGCTCGCTTTTATTTGGCGAAATCCGGGCTCCTGGATTCCTCCAAATATGGAGTATGGGCCCTGACTCAAGCGGGGCGTTCTGCCAAGCTGGATCCTGAGTCTGTCCGCCAGCTTTTCGATGATGTCCAAAAGCAGTTCGTCCGGAAAAAAGCGGATACCGCCGTCCCGACAATTGCAAATGACAGTGCCGACCGGGAGTCACCCGAGCCAGAACCCGATAACTATCGGGTTCGACTGCTCGAGGTTCTACGATCTCTGCCCGCCGCTGGTTTCGAGCGTATCTGCCAGCGCCTCCTTAGAGAGAGCGGATTTCAGCAGGTTGTGGTTACTGGGAAATCTGGAGACGGTGGAATCGACGGGCATGGGGTTCTGGAGATCAATCCTCTAGTTACCCTTAAGGTGCTTTTCCAGTGCAAGCGTTATGCTGACAACCACCCGGTGAGCTCAAATCAGATTCGGGATTTCCGAGGAGCCATGCAAGGGCGTGGGGATAAGGGCCTGGTACTGACCACCGGAACGTTCACCAGCGATGCGAAGAAAGAAGCAACGCGGGACGGAGTACCCCCAATTGAACTGGTGGATGGCGAGAAGCTTGTTGCGCTTTTCGCCAAGGTTGAGCTTGGCCTGAGACCGGTGCAGACCTTCGAAATGATCGATTCGTTCTTCGATGAATTCCGAAGCACTGATCAACTGACGAACACGAAGCCCTAATCCCTAATCCCTATTCCCTATTCCCCGGTGTAAGGGCACTTCATGTGCCGGCCGATAATCAAACTCCCACCGCTGCCGACGCTCCCCCGACTCATACCGGCTGTTCCACTCCAGCCAGTACCGATCCGCATCCCGCGTCTCCGGATAATGCTCCCCCGCCGGATACGGATATCGGCTCATTCCCTGGAACGGCATCTGCGCCACCGTAAACGGCGACGCCTCCCACCAATCCATGTCCTTCACGAATCCATTTGCGTAGAAGAAGTAGTCCCGCGTCCATCCCGCAGGCAGCGGCGGCAGCGCACTCGCGCTGAACTCCGCGTCAATCTCCTCACCCGTGCCGAAAATAACGTACCTGTTGTCGACATGTTGCAGCAGCGGTGTCACTTCGCCATACCGCGTGTACACGCCCCGCGCCCATAAAAACGGCCCGGTTGCGCTGATCTGGTTGTAGTCGTACGTCAAATCGCCCGGAGTGGCGCCCTCTATCTGTTTCGGGTAACCGCGAAACGCCAGATGCGCCATCGCCAGCGGCGCCTCTGTCTGACGCACGTCTGACACGGCCTCTGCCCCGTTATCCACCCGCACCCGATCCCAATAAATTTGCAGATTCGTCGTGATCTGGATCTTCCGCGCACCCCGCGGCAGCTTCCCCGTCAGATCCACCACAATCGTGCGCTCGAGGCCCGCCGGAAACCCCATGTCCTCGACAACCCGCCTCCAGCTCCCGTCGGACATTTGCACATCGACGCGCGGCGGCACCGGCTTTAGCCCCGCCTGCCAGGCCGCGTACATCGAGCTCGCGCTGAAGTACTCGATGTACCCATCCATCAGCAGCCGCAGCGGACGCGCCGGCGACCACGCCCCCACATCGAGCGTCAGCGTGTGCAGATTCGCAAAACCCGCATAGCTCAGATTCGTGAAATCGCGCACATACCGGTGATCTTTGTCTGACAACAACTCCCGCACGTCATGCCCGTTGTCATCCCAGGCACCCGCCACCGGCCGCGGGTCTGACACAGCCACCGTCTTGCCCGACGCAAACGGCGGCTCACTCAAAAACCGCTCGTCGGGATAAACCTCAGTCCCCGCCGGATGATCCACCGCCACCAGCCGCAGCTGGTCGATGTAGTTGACCTCCTCCATCGGCTCGCCAAACCGCAAACTGAGCAGCCCATCCCGCGCCCGCAGCTTGTCCCCATCCACCTTGACCCACTCGTCCGGATCATTCTGGTTCGTTGCCGCTGGCGAAACCCAGTGTCCGACAACCGCCGCGCCAATCACGTCCGACACGAACTGGTACTGCTTCCCATCCCACGCAAACAATGTCGGACACGAGCTGCCACGCCGATCCAGTTCCTTCAGCGCCAGCTCCGCACTTCCGGTCTTCCCGCCCGGCAGTTTGGTCGCATCGATATCAATCTCGTCCTGCGGAACCCCCGTCGGCCACAGCAGCCGCACCACATCCGCCGTCGTCGCCTGCCCCAGCCCTGCCACAATCTCCGTCGAACCCTGGCTCAAGTACCCCCCGCCGCCCGCAACCTCAAACTTCTGCCACTGCCCCCCGGCAAGAACCTCCACCTTCGTCCCAATCGCCGTCTTGTTGTCCGCCAACCCTGTCAGAGCAATCCGCAGCGAATGATTCTTGTTCCCACCCACATTCCGCAGCACCACCGGCGGTCCCCACCACTTCGTCACGATCAAGTCCGTCGCTCCATCCCCATCCACATCCGCCGCTATCACGGACCGGGCAATATCCAGGTCAATCTTGTCCAGCCCCAGAGCCGCGCTCACATCCTCGAATCCACCCGCCCCCAGATTCCGAAACACATGCAACTCGGTCCTGTTTCCGATTTCCAGTACCGCCGCCAGATCGATCCACCCATCGTTGTCCACGTCAATCGGCGTCACGCCCCAGGCCCCCGTCACCCCCGCCGGAAGCGGCAGCGCCACCCGCTCAAATCCCGCACCCTTCACGTTGTGCCAAAGTGTCAACCCCGGCGCGCCCACGTGCGTCACCGCAACATCCATCCACCCGTCTTTATCGAAATCAAAAACCGCCACACCCCGTGTCGGACTCAGACCCGCATCCTGATTCCCAGGGCCCCCGGCAAGTCCGGTCCTGGCTTGCTGGGGTGGATACAGTGGCATCGGCTTGAACGCCCCTTCGCGCTGGTTCAAATACACCGTCGGCCCGCCGTCGCCGCCACTTACCACCAGATCCACAGCCCGGTCGTTATTGATGTCCGACAAAATCGCCTGTGTCGTGCTGCCGCTCCCCGCCAATCCCGTCGGTCCCGTCCACTCCGTAAACGTGGAGTTCCCGTTGTTCCGCCACATCAGGTTCGCACCCGATCCCGGTCCCTCCGACCCCGTCACGAATAAATCCAGATCCCCATCGTGATCGAAGTCCACAAACGTCAGCCCCGCTGCATGATTCAGCTGCTGAATCCCGACCTTCTCCGTCACATCCTCGAATTTCCCGCCGCCCAGGTTATGAAACAGAATCACCTGATTCAACAGCGCAACGGCTAGATCCGGCAACCCGTCGTTGTCGAAATCCCCCACCGCGCAAGCCAGGCCATGGCCCCCAGCCTTCAACCCCGTCTGGCTCTCCGGCACGCTTTCAAACTTGCCATTTCTCAGGTTCCGGTAGGTCCCAATCGCATGCTCGCCATTTCCCATCACGACCAGATCTTGTGAGCCCGGCCCGTACAAATCGATCACGCAGGCACCACCTTCGATCAGCGTCAGCCCGCGCGTATGAGGACCAGGCCATGGGTCCCCCGTCCACGCCTCGAACCGCACCGGGATCATCGCCCCCACCGGCGCCGGCGGCACCGCCATCTCCTCCATCGTCGAGTAGTGCCCGCGCTCCCCATACCCCACGCTCAGCGGCGACGCGATCTTGGTTTGCGTGAAGTGCTGAAAAACCTTCAGATGCTCATGCGCCTCATCGACACGCCCCGACCGCTGCAATGCCCGCGCCAAGCCAAACTCCGCCGAGGCATGCCGAGGCTGCAACTTCAGCGCCGTCTCAAACTCCGCAATCGCTCCATTCATATCGCCGAGGCTCATATCCAGTGACCCAACAAAATAGTGCGCATCGGCGTCGTTGGGATCGATCGCCACTACCTTCCGCATGGCCTCGATTGCGTCCTTCTGATCCGCCTCGTCCATCTGCGTCAGGCCCAGGTTGTACCAAACCCGCGGATTGTCAGGCGCTATTGCCCCCGCCTGCCGCAGCGCCTTCTCCGCCTCCGGTAGCTTCTGCAGATACAGCAGCGCAATCCCACGGTTCAGCGCCGGAATCGCCGATTTAGGATCGGCCGCCTGCGCCTCCTCCAACTTCGCCTCCGACTTTTCCGTGAGCTGCTGATTCATCAGCGCCACGCCAATCGCGTTCAGCCGCGCCGCTTCGGTTGTGTTTTGATTCTCAGCCGCGGGCCGCGCCTTCAACGCCGTCAACGCGCCAATCAGCACGATGCCTGGAACAACAAAGCTAAGAAACGTGAGTGGGGCCTTGCGACGGGGGGTCAGAGGAGTTTTCCTGAATGGCATGATTCGCCGTCCATTATATGGATCGACGAATACGCTTCGCCCGGCGAGAACTCTAAACATCGTTCCCGTCGCAGATCATTCACCGATCCCAAGGTTTTTCTGAACGCTGAACGCCGAACGCTGAACGCTGGCTCTTTCAGCCCCCGATGTGCACCATGCTGCGCGAAGGCTTCAGAAACCCCGGCTCCCCAATGTGGTGCCGCGCTTCCTTCTGGTCCACCGTCCCCCGGATGAACCGCACCAGATCCTCATCGCTCCCGCCCCGCTGCATCACGCCGTACAAATCGTGATCGCTCTGCGAAAACAAACATGTCCGAATCTTCCCATCCGACGTCAGCCGCACCCGGCTGCAGTGTCCGCAAAACGCCTGTGTCACCGGCGCGATAATCCCAATCTCCCCCACGCCGTCATCGAACGTGTACCGCACCGCAGTCTCGCTCGCCGCGTTCGGCGCCATCCGCACCACTGGCCGAAACGTCCCCAGCGCTTCCACAATCTCCCTCATCGAAACCACAGAAGCCGGCGTCCACAGCCGATCTTCTTCGAGCGGCATGAACTCGATGAACCGCACAATCACGCCCTCTTCCCGAGAAAACCGCGCGAACTCCACAATCTGATCCTCGTTGAACCCGCGCAGCAAAACGCAGTTCACCTTCACCGGCGCAAGACCCGCCCGCTTCGCCGCGCGAATCCCCGCCCGAACCCGCTCGTAGCTGCCCGGCACCCGCGTAATGCGTACAAATTTCTCCGCGTCCACCGCGTCCATACTCACCGTAATGCGGCTCAGCCCCGCATCGCGCAGCGGCTCCGCCTTCTCTTCCAACAGATGCCCGTTCGTCGTCAGCGCCAGATCCAGCGCGCCGCCATCAAGAGTCCGCAAGTGGCTCAGTTCCCGAATCAAATCCGTCAGTCCGCGTCGCAGCAGAGGCTCGCCGCCCGTCAGCCGGATCTTCTCAATCCCCAGTCCCACAAACACACGCGCGATGCGCAGATAATCCGCGATCGGCAGCTCCGCATACACCGCACCCTCATTCCCGGTCCGGCAATAGACGCACTTGTAGTTGCATCGATCCGTGACGGAGATGCGCAGGTCGGTGATCGCCCGTCCGTGCTTGTCCATCAGCCTCTCGAGCTGTTCACCCGCAGCACCCTGGATTGGGTCCACAACCGTCGCCATGAGCTTCTACTCTATTCGATGCGCCCGGCCATCGTCAGCTTCAGTCCGTTTACCCCTGGTGGGGACGTTCCACGAATTCCGGCAAAGACCTAATCGAATAGAACCTTCTCCGGCAATGACGGCACCGGTAGGCCTTCAGACCGAGAACCCGAAAAAACACGTCAAACCACCGCAGACGCGAGTGTCGCAGAGCATCCGATCCCGAGCACCGCGGGCATTGCAATACCCCTCTGCTCATCCGAAACTCCTTGCTCGTCGCCGGCAGACTTCAGCCCGCGGCGGCTTCCAACAGGAGCGTGTCCTCAGCAGGCAGGCAATTCCCAACGGACGCTTCTGGTTGACCCGAACATCAATATGGCACCCACAAAATGCCGGCGTAAATGAAAACTTTGATTCCCCCGCTACATTCAGTCCCCCCGCTACATCCCGTCATAGTTCGGCCCTCCTCCACCCTCCGGCGGAACCCACCGGATGATCTGATAAGGATCCATAATGTCGCAGGTCTTGCAGTGCACGCAGTTCGTGAAATTGATCCGCAACTCCTTTGTTGACACGCCTTCGGGCTCGTGTCCGACGCCGTCAGACATTTGGCTCACCGTGTCGGACAAACGCCGCACCGTGTCCGACGCGGTCGCCTCCACCATCTCGTACACCGCGGCCGGACAAAAATACTGGCACGGATTCCCATACTCCTGCGTGCACCGTCCGCTGCAGACGTCCAGATCCTCCACCACCAGGTGCACCGGCTGATCCTCATCGTGCCGTGTCCCGGAATGAAAAACATCCGTCAGCCGATCAAAGGTCAGCTTTCCATCGCCCTTCGCATTCCCAATCATCTGCGCACGCTTCTCGTCCGCAGGCCCCAGCGCCTCCACCGACTCCATCCGCGTGTAGCCCGCATGGTTCTTCGCATCCGGCCCCAGATTTCCGCCGCCCATCACCGTCTGGATCCCCGCCTTCACCATCCCTTCCAGCATCCCGTGCTCAAACCCCTGGTGAAAATTCCGCACCGGCCACAGTTCTTCGCGAATCCAGCTCCGATCCACCGCCGCCTTATATGCACGCAACATGTCGGCCGAGCTGTCCCCACTCAGCAGCGCATCGAACGCCGCCTCCGCCGCCAGCATCCCGCTCTTGATCGCGAGATGAATCCCCTTCAGCCGCTGCGAATTTAAAAAGCTCGCCGAATCCCCCAGCAACATCCACCCATTCCCAAATATCCGCGGCATCGTCAGCCATCCGCCATAAGGCAGACTCTTTGCGCCGTACCGGATCATCTTCCCGCCCTCTAGAATCCGCCGCGCCAGCCGATGCTCCTTGAAGCTTTGGAACACATGGTGCGGATCGGTACGCGGATCCTGATAGTCGAGCCCCGTCACATACCCCACCGAAACCAGCGTGTCCGTGATCCCATACACCCACGCTCCGCCGTACTCCCGCGCCGTCAGCGGATACCCCAGCGTATAAATCACCTCGCCCTTCGCCACCCGCCCCGCCGGAATCTCCCAAAGTTCCTTGATCCCCACGCCATACGTCTGCGCGTGCTCCGGATCTTCCAAACCCAGCCGCCCAATCACATCCTTCGCAAGGTTCCCGCGCGTTCCCTCCGCCAGGATGGTGACCTTCGCCCGCAGTTCATATCCCGGCTCAAAGTTCGACTTCGGCTCACCCGAGTGGTCCACGCCCTTGTCATCGGTCAACACACCGGCCACGCGCGCCGTCTCAACATCTTTGCTGTCGGAATCCCATAACACTTCAGACCCCGCAAACCCCGTAAACACCGTGATCCCGGCTTCCTCCACCTTCTGCGCCATCCACTTCACGAACTTGTTCAGCGAGATCACGTAGTTCCCGTGATCCCGCAAAGGCGGCGGCACAATCGGAAATTTATGCTCCCCCTTGCGCGTCAAAAAATACACCGACTCCGTCGTCACCTCGGCATCGAGCGGCGCTTCCTTCTCAAATCCCGGCAACAATTCCTGCATCGAGCGCGGATCGAGCAACGCCCCCGACAAACAGTGCTGCCCCACCTCGCGTGACTTCTCCAGCACGTAGATGTTGTCCTTCGTCACAGACGAATCAGGGCGCGTGGCACGGTGCAAATCTACGAGCTGCGCCAGACGCAGCGCGCACGCCATCCCCGCCGGCCCTCCGCCGACGATCACCACGTCCGCCTCCATCTGCGGCCGCTCGACACCCTCAACCGGTTTTCGAAAATGAATCATAAGAATCAGAGTCTCAGATGCACCCGCGCCGAAGCGTGCATGCCGGACCCTCATTTCTATGGGAGAAGCACCAGACCGCGCAACTCAAACGCAGCTGCTCGTTTCAGCGAGATTCCGATGGAGCCTCTGTTTTGAAGGGGCATGGCTTCAGCCGTGCCGTTAGAAGCTGCGAAAAATTGGGCTTTAGCGCCTGAGGGACGATTCTCAAAGCCTGGGTCAGAATTTTCTCATCGCGAATCAGCCCGCAGCGCCATCCGCCCCGGCGGCCACTTCCGCCATAGAACCACCATCAACGCCGCCGCCAGGAGCGATGGCGCCGCAATCGTCAGCAACCCGCGCTGCAGCGTCCCCGTCGCGTCCTTCGACACCCCCATCCAGTACGGCCCAACAAAACCACCCAAAATCGCGATCATGTTGATCGTCGCCACGCCCGCCGCCGCCGACTTCCCCTGCAAAAACTCCGCCGGAATCGTCCACACCGGCCCGTGCACCGCCGCATTCCCCGCCACCACCAGCACCAGCGCCGGCAGCACAATCATCGGCGACACCGACAGCCCCACCGCCACATAGCCGGCCGCCATCAGCACCAGCGGCGTCACAATGTGCCAGAACCGCTCCCCCGTCCGATCCGAATCCCATCCATTCCCCAGCATTGCCAACGCGCCCGCCACACCCAGCCCCGCAATAATGAACCCCACCAGGGTTGTGCTCAATCCCGTCACCTGCTGCACGAGCGCTGGAGCCGAAAATGCATATCCATACGACGCCAGCAACACGCAGAAGAAGAACCCTCCCAGCAACCACACCCGTCCGTCGCCGAACGCCTCGGCCAGTCCGTGTTTCCCATGCCCGCGCGTTTCCGACTCCTCCATCAGCTTCCGCAGAATCCAGGCCCGCTCATCCTCCGTCAGCCACTTGGCCTTCGCAGGACTATCCGGCAGTCCCACCAGGAACGCAATGCTCATCAGTACCGCCGGCAGTCCCTCCGCCAGCAGCAGCCATTGCCAGCCCGCCAGGTGCAGCCGCCCATCCTGATGCATCAACCAGCCCGCCAGCGCGCCCATCACGGTCGAGCTCAGCGGCCACGCAATATAAAAACGGCTCACCGCTTTCGCTCGAGAGCCTGCCGGAAACCACTGCATCAGATAAAAGATCACGCCAGGAAAGAATCCCGCCTCCGCCGCGCCCAGCAGCAGCCGCATCACGCAAAACTCGACCGGCGTCCGGACAAAAATCATCGCCATCGAAATCAGGCCCCACGTCACCATGATCCGCGCCAGCCATCGCCGCGCCCCAAAACGCATCAGCAACAAGTTCGATGGAATCTCAAGCGCCGCGTAGCTCAGGAAAAACAGCCCCGCCCCCAACCCAAACACCGTCGCAGAAAAATTCAGCTGCCGGTTCATCTGCAGCGCAGCAAAGCTCACATTCACGCGATCCATATAAGCAATGCCATACCCCAGGCCGATCAAGGGCAGCAACCGCACGCTCGCCTTGCGCAGCGCCGACCGCCCAATCAATTCCTGGCGAGCCTCCTCCGTCAAAGGAGGCACCACCGCCAGCCCTGGATTCTCGGGTTTCCGTACAACCTGGGTTTTCAGCATAGGGAGCGAAGGGGATGGCAGATAGTAGCACGGGCAAAGGGGCATACGGCTTCCGCCCAGGACTACCGTCGCGCAACAACGTCATCGCCGCAATGTTGGCGTGCAGGGCGACGCGAAACCACAAACGGTCATGGTTGGAACGAAAGTCAGGAACACGACACAATACGGCTCATCTAGGCCCGGACAGATTGCCGTTGAGGAAGACGTTGCGCACTGCCTCCCACGATGAAGATCTCCGCGCGTGCTATCTCCCGCCCGAGAATCGGATAACCGGTCAATCGGTAACCGTCTTCTACGGACATCGCAGCGGAAAGGATCGCTGCCGCGTCCGGTTCAAAGGCCCTCAGAACGACGACTCGCTCAATCATGGAAAGAGACTCTCTGCTCAGCCGCGTCTCCATCCAGTTCCACACCAGTGCGATGGCCGCTCGCTCGGACTTGTCGTCCAGTTCATCGGCGCAAACGCAGAAGGTCCAGCTGCCGGGATCGACTGTCGACGTCGTCTGATACGCCATGCAGAGCAGGATTCCGTGAATCTCACCTCTTAAGAATTCCGCAAATGCGCGCAGGTCCCGCATCAGGTTGTGCGATCTCGTCACCATCTCGTTTGAAGCCATGTCAGCACCCCGTCATTCGGATCTTTGAGGGCATCGAGCCGGTCCGACGCATCCGACTGACCGGACGTGTTTCTCGGTGCGTAGCGCAGCGTGCTGTTCCACCTCGACACCAGAAACCAATTCGTCCTCAGTGCCCCGCTCAGGGCTTTCACGTCGCTCTGAAGACCGGCCAGAAGCACCAGATTGTCGAAATCTTGCACTTTGAATGCCGGCCGCGACTCAGGGTACTGGTTCAGGTTCAGCGTCCGGCACACAACGGCCTTCAACCCCAGCTCAACGACATACCCGCAAAGGTAGACGCACCCATCGAATTTCTGCACGGCGTATAACGCTTCCGCTTCTTCCAAACGAAGACCGGTGAGGTCCTGGAGTTCAGCATGAGTCATCGGGTCCAGCCTCGGATTGCAGCCCTGGAGCTATTATCCTCTGCTTTTCTTCACTTCTTCGATTAGCGCAGGCACCACCTGAAACAAATCCCCCACCACCGCCACATCCGCAATCTCAAAAATCGGAGCCTCAGGATCTTTATTGATCGCCACAATCGTCCGCGAACCCTTCATCCCCACAATGTGCTGGATCGCCCCACTCACCCCCAGCGCGATATACAGCTTCGGCGCGACAGTTTGTCCCGACGACCCGATCTGCCGCTCCAGTGGCAGCCAACCGTTGTCGCAGATCGGACGCGAAGCCGCTACCTCGCCGCCCAGTGCGCTGGCCAGGTTCTCCGCCAGCACCATATTCTTCTGCTCCTTGATCCCGCGTCCCACCGCCACAATCACTTCCGCCTGCGACAAATCCACCGTCTGCTTCGCTTCCTGGAAAACCTCATGCGGCGTTACCCGCCCCGGACCATCTGCAACCGCAGCGGTTACATTTTCAACCTGACCGGACCCTTCGGAAGAAAAATCCCCACGAAACGCCCCAATCTGCACCGTAGCCATCCACGGAGCCTCTCCGCCAAACGAAACATCCGCGGCAAACTTCCCCTGGAACATCTGCCGCGTAAACCGCAGCGCCCCACCCTCGTACTTGTAACCCGTCGCATCTGAAATCAGCGTCCGATCCAGCGCCAATGCCAGCCGCGGCGCAAAATCCCGTACCTGATACGTATGCGGAAACAGCACCAGCTTCGGCTGCTTCTCCCCGATGAACGCCTTCAGCGCATGCACGTACGCATCCGACGTGTACGCCTTCAACGCCTCGGACTCCAGCGCATAGACCTTCCCGACCGCCGCGCGGGCCAGCTCCTGCGCCAGCCCCGCGATCCCGCTGCCCGGCACCACAACCTCCACCGTCCAGCCGGTTTCCTTCGCAATCGCCTGCGCCCCGGCAATCGTTTCGAACGAAACTCGGTTCAGCTTCCCCTCCCGCTGCTCCGCCACCACCAGAATCATGTCCGCCATACGCAATTCAGGGGAGCCGAAGCTCCCCTTCATCCTTTCAAAATTCGCTCCCGGCTCCTGGCTCCGAGTTCCCAGCTGCTCTCTAGTATTCGTGCACTCGCCCGCGCCGCAGATAGGTCCCATACAGCCCGAACACCACTGCCACCAGGCCCATCACCACGTTGAAATAAAACATCGGATGCACCCAGCCCGGCGAATACGTCAGATCCTGTCCCGTCCACAGCAACAAGAGCACTGCGAAAAACGCGAACTGCCCCGCGATCACCTGGAACACCAGCCCCCACCGCCGCCGTTTGTCGAGCGCATCCACCTGCGCCGGGCTCAGGTTCCGCTCAAACTCGGGGATACTCATATTCGCCATCTTCGCTTCTCTCTCCTTCAGAGTGCTCAGTGCCAGAATCGACTTTTCCGGAATCGCCGCGTCGAACCGGGATCTTCGCGGTTTCCGACAGCTTACCAAACTCAACGCGCCGGGTGCGTCGTTGGCCGGCGTCGGCCAATCTGAACGCTGAACGAAGGGCGCATCCTCGCACGCCCTAAACTCTAATCCCGAAACTCTCAACTCTGCCCCTCACAGGACGCGTGCTTCGTTCTTCAAATACTCCACCACCCACTTCGCCGCCTCGCCCGCCGGAGCCTCAATCTTCCGCGTCTTCTTCTGGCTCCCCGGCACATACAATTTCTCAATCTTCTGCACGCTCTTCGACAGCTTCCCCTCAACCTCCGCCCAGGCCACCTTCCGCATCGGCTTCATCTTCGCCTGTTTGATGCCGATCAGCGTCGCATAGCGCAGCTTGTTGATCCCGCTCTGGATCGTCAGCACCGCCGGCACGGTCATTTCAATATGCTGATAATGCCCCGCCTCCAGCTCCCGCTTCAGCTTGAGTCCTGCATCGGTTTTCTCAATACCTATGATGATGGTCGCGTGCGGAATCCCCAAAATCTCCGCCAGCAGCACGCCCGTCTGCGCCGCCCCAAAGTCATCCGACTGCAGCCCCGTCACGATCAGGTCGAAATTCTCTCCCTCAATCGCCGCCGCCAGAGCCCGCGCCGTGTTCGCCGCATCCATCTGCGCAAACCGGTCGTCCTCCAGATGAATCGCCCGATCCGCGCCCTTCGCCAGCGCCTCCCGCAGCACCTGCTGCGACCGCGCCGGTCCGGCCGTGATCACCGCGACCTCGCCGCCGTGCTTTTCCTTCTGCCGCAGCGCCTCTTCCAGCGCATACGCATCCGGTTCGTTCGTCTCCCACGACACATCGTCCCGAATCCACGTCCCCTCGGGGTTCAGCCGCAGCGGCGCATCCTTCTGCGGAACCTGCTTGATGCAAACCAAAATCTTCATCGAAGCAAAGTATAACGAAGCCCCCTCGGCACAGGTTTATGCGCGAAGCGCGTGCGCCTGACGGACCGTCCCGTTATCATCAACGCGCATGCCACGCCTTCTCAGTGCCCACCCCACCCTGCGTGCCCGCGACATCAAAGCGCTCGCCGAGTGGTATCGCGACACGCTGGGTTTCGAGATCCGCCTTCTCTGGGAGGACCCGGTCACCTTCTCCATCGTCGAACGGGACTTGGCCCGCTTCGGCATCGCTCAGCGCGATGCCGCTTTTGGCCCTGTTGCCGTCTACGCCATCGTGGAAGACGTCGACGGCCTCTACGCCGAGTTCCTCGCCCGCCGCGTGACCATTAACCGTCCCCTCGAGATAACGAATTACGAGATGAAAGACTTCGACCTCACCGACCCCGAAGGCAATCGCATCTGCTTCGGTCAGGGTGTCGAGTCGGAGTAGTCCCGCCCCGCTGAACGGCGAGTTCACGGCCCACATCAGGCGCGAGTCGCGCGAAGCGCCGTTGTTCTATCAGCCGGACGCCGAGCAGCCGATTCAGCTGGTGATCAACGACATTACGAAGGATCACGTCCACGGTTACGTGAAGCTGACGGTGCCACAGGACTAGCCCCTTCGACGGGGCTCAGGGCCATGCTGTCCAGGCAACGACCCTGTGTGCATAGGGGACTCTTCCATTGCGTGCCTCCAACGACAAAAATCCTCGCCTGTCAGTAAGCACGCCCCGTTCCACCCATGCTCATCAGTGAACCATTGACTCTTCAATAGCTTGCCGGACCACGCAGCACTGCGGTCACCTGCAGAAATTCCCCGCCTCAGGAAAATCTTGCTCAACCAGGTTCTCGAATTCTCCAATCTCCTGCCCAAAACTCAGCAGGATTCGTTCGGATCTCGAACCGCTCCTTTGTTCGTCGCATGTCCTTCGTTTCCAATATCGGCATCAGCGCCAAAAATCGCATTCACGCCTCGTCCCTCGATACGACAATTCGCGAAGCGAGTCCGCCTGGACGGCCAGTCCTCGAATAAAATAGAAGCATCCCTGATTCATTGAGAGCTGCATGATTTCCGTTAGCAATATCACCATGCGCTACGGCGCCAAAGTTCTGTTCGAAGAGGTCAGCACCCCATTCAGTAACGGCCGTCGCTACGGCCTCACCGGCCCCAATGGCGCTGGCAAGTCGACCTTCATGAAAATCCTCGCTGGCGACCTCGACCCCCAGAAAGGCAACGTCGTCCGCCCGAGGAAACTCTCCGTCCTCCAGCAGGACCAGTACGCCTTCGACGCCTTCCGCGTCATCGACACCGTTGTCATGGGCAACAAAGGCCTCTGGTCCGCCCTCGCCGAGCGCGACAAAATTTACGAAAAGTCCGAACTCACCGACGCAGACGGCATGCGCCTGGCTGAACTCGAAGGCATCGTCGGCGAAGAGGACGGCTACACCGCCGAATCCGATGCCGCCGTTCTTCTCCAGGGCCTCGACATCCCCGACGACCTCCACGAGCGAAAAATGTCCGAACTCCAGGGTGGACAAAAAGTCCGTGTCCTCCTCGCCCAGGCCCTCTTCGGCAAGCCCCAGGCCCTTCTCCTCGACGAGCCCACCAACTACCTCGATCTCGACTCCATCCATTGGCTCCAGGATTTCCTCACCCGCTTCGAAGGCACTCTCATCACCATCTCCCACGACCGCCACTTCCTCAATTCGGTCTGTACCCACATCGCCGACATCGATTACCAAACCATCATCACTTACACCGGCGGCTACGACGACATGGTCCTCGCCAAGACCCAGATCCGCTCCCGCCTCGAATCCGAAAACGCCCAGCGCGAGAAAAAGATCGCCCAGCTGAACGAATTCATCGCGCGCTTCTCCGCCGGAACCCGCTCCTCCCAGGTCACCAGCCGCAAAAAGGAAGTGGAGCGGTTACAAACCACAGAGCTGGCCCGCTCCAACATCGCACGCCCCTACATCCGCTTCGACCAGAACCGGCCCTCCGGCAAATACGTCGCCGAAATCGAGGGCCTCCGCAAGACCTACGCCGACCTGACGGTCATCGATGGCTTCACCGCCGGCATCATGCGGGGAGAAAAGATCGGCCTCATGGGCCGCAACGCCCAGGGCAAAACCACCATGCTCAAGTCCCTGCTGGCGAATCAGAAAGACCTCGCCGAAAAAGGCTTCATCCTCGACGCTGGCAAGGTGAAGTGGGGCCATGAAGTCCAAATCGGATACTTCCCCCAGGACAACACCGGCGTCATCGAGCCCGGCACCACCGTCCTCGACTGGCTCCGTCAGTTCGACGCCAAAGCTACCACCGAAGACATCCGCGGCATCCTAGGCCAGATGCTCTTCCGCGGCGAAGAAGGCCTCAAGCCCACCGACGCCCTCTCCGGCGGCGAAGCCGCGCGCCTCATCTTCTGCAAGCTCATGCTCCTCAAACCCAACCTGCTCATCCTCGACGAGCCCACCAACCACCTCGACCTCGAAGCCATCAACGCGCTCAATATTGCGTTGCAGCGCTACGAAGGCACTGTCCTCCTCGTCACCCACGACCACGACCTCATCGACGAAGTCGCGACGCGCATCTGGCATTTTGAGCACGGCGTCATCGAGGACTTCAAAGGCCCCTACGAGGAATATCAACAAACCACAGCCGCCGCTCGCTGACCCGTGGCGGCGCGTGGCCCTCGGATCATCCTTCCGACGCCTTCTTCTGATAAAACGGTTCCGAAGCAGAAAGGGGCAAGCCACCTCCATGCTGCGGACCCTGGCCGTTCTTGCGACCGCACTCACAGCACAAAGTTTCGTTCAGCTACACGCCGCGGACTGTGCCGCGCTCAAACAACTCGCGCTGCAAAACACCACCATCACCCTGGCCGAACCGGTAACCTCAGGCACGCTGACCGTCCCCAATACCCCGCCCCTCGAGAAACTGCCCAGCTTCTGCCGTGTGGCCGGCGTGCTCCATCCCACCACCGACTCCATCATCCACTTCGAAGTCTGGCTGCCCGATCAGGATTGGAACGGCCGATTCCTCGGCACGGGCAATGGCGGATTCGCCGGGTCAATCTACTTTCGCCAGATGGGCGGCTACCTCATGCGCGGCTTTGCCGTCGCCGGCTCCGATGCCGGCCATCGCGCCGAAGCCGGCGACGCCAGCTGGGCCTTCGGTCATCCCGAAAAGGTAAAAGACTTCGGCTGGCGCGCCGTCCACCTCACCGCCGAAATTGCGAAGCAGATCATCCAGGCTTACTACGGCAAGCCTCAGTCCAAGGCCTATTTCGACGCCTGCTCCGATGGTGGCCGCGAAGCCCTGATGGAAGCGCAGCGTTTTCCAGACGACTACGATGGCATTCTCGCTGGAGCGCCTGCCAATAACTGGTCCCACCTGATCGGCGCGGCTGTCTCGGCCACGCAAAGCCTCACCGCCGATCCCCGATCGTACATCTCCGACCTCAAACTCCCCGCCATTCAAAAAGCCTCGCTCGCCGCCTGCGACGCCCTCGACGGCCTCAAGGACGGCATGATCGCCGACCCGTCCCAATGCCATTTCGATCCAAGCGTGCTGCTCTGCAAAGGCGACGATTCGCCCGATTGCCTCACCCAGCCACAGATCGATGCGCTCAAGAGCCTCTATGCCGGCGTCAAAGATCGCAACGGCGCGACCTTATTTCCCGGACTCACCATGGGCGACGAAACCGCCTGGAGCATTTGGGTCGTCGGCGAAGGCCCCGGAGCCTCGGCTGCCGCGCAATACGCACTCAACGATTTCCGCTACATCGTCACCGGCGATCCCAAATGGAATGTGCTCACCGCCGATCTCGACGCTTCCATCGAGCAGTCAACGTGGAAGACCGCCGCCGACCTCGACTCCACCGATCCCGACCTCAACCGCTTCGCCGCGCGCGGAGGCAAGCTTATCGTCTATCACGGCTGGAACGACCCCGCCATCTCGCCCCTCAACACGATCTCGTACTACCAGAGCGTGCGGCAAAAAATGGGCGCTGAAAAAGTCGACTCCTTCACTCGCCTCTACATGGCTCCCGGTGTCGAGCACTGCGTTGGCGGTCCCGGCCCCAGCGCCTTCGGACAACTCGGCGTCCCAACTGCCAAAGGCTCGAAGTTCGGCCTCTTCGATGCCCTCGAAGACTGGGTCGAGAAAGATTCTCCCCCAGGCGACATCGTCGCGACAAAATATTCTTCCCAGGAAACCGGCGGCACCAAGGCCGTCATGACCCGACCCCTCTGCCCATATCCCAAAGTGGCGAAGTACAACGGCTCGGGCGATCCCAACGATGCTGCCAGCTTCGCCTGCGTCGCTCCCTGAATGCGTCTGGCCGCGCCCCTTTTCGCTTTAGTCCTTGAGCCGGCCGCGTGACGGCCGAGCCGCTTGACCAGCCGACGCCTGTTTAGCTGCCGGCTACAGGCTACCGGCTGCATTAATATCCCGAACCTCCAGAATCTGTTTTGGATATCCCTGTGTCACGCACCGGATCATCGCCCGCCCCACATCCTCGAGCGTGCTCACATAATTCGGTATCACCACCCGCAGCACCGGATAAAGCCACCCCACCGCCTTGTAGGGCCCCGGAAGATGCCGCTGCCCCGGCATAGCCCGCATAAATCCCGGCCGAAAGTTATACGCGCCGCGAAACCTCACCCGCGTCAGAGCATTCTCCGTCCGCCCTTTCACCCGTGCCCACATCCTCCGCCCCTTCTCCGTCGAGTCCGTCCCCATGCCCGACACATACGTGAACACCATCCCCGGATTCACCCGCGCCACCGTCTCCGCAAAATGCAGCGTCATTTCGTACGTGATCCGCGTGTACTCCTCCTCACTCCTGCCCACGCTGCTCACGCCCGCGCAAAAAAAGCATGCATCGTACCCGCTCAACTCCCTCTCCACCCCGGCCAGCTGCATGAAATCCGGCACAATGCTTTCCTTCAACTTTGGAAGCGAAACCCCATAAGGCCGCCGGCTCACCGACAACACTTCCTCCATGTCCGGATGCTGCAGGCACTCCAGCATCACGCCCTCGCCCACCATGCCCGTCGTGCCCGTGACAATAACCTTCATTCGTAACCGTCTCCGTTGCTGATCCATCGGTCGGGAAGCCCTGGCTCCCGGCTCCTGGCTCCTGGCTCCCGGCTACCGGCTACCGGCTTCCAGCTTCCGGCTTCCAGCTTCCGGCTTCCTGCTGTCCTTCAGCAGTCCCAGCCGCACCAGACTCTCCGCCGTCGCTACGATCGCCTCGTCACTCGACCGTGGCTCCCAACCCAGCACCTTCCGCGCATGTTCGTTGGTCGCGTTCTTCCGCTTCCCCAACTCCGGCACAATTTGCTTCGCCGCCGCATCCCGCATCGCCACCAGCCGCACCACCCAGTTCGGCAGCTGCACCGTCGGCACGCGCTTCGCCCACACCCCCATGCGGCTCTTCAGCACTCGCGCCATCTCCCGCATCGACAGAAAATCTCCAGCCACCGCCAGAAAACGGTCCCCCTTCGCCTCCGGATGCGTCATCGCCCGAATATGCAAGTCCGCCACGTCCCGCACATCCACCACGCCAAACCACAGCTTCGGACATCCCGGCACCGCTCCATCCATCAACCGCTGCACCAGCATGATCGAAGTCGAGTAATCCGGCCCCAGCACCGGCCCAAACACACCTACAGGATTCACAACCGCCAGTTCCAGGCTGCCGCGTTCTCGCCCCATGAAGTTCCACGCCTCATGCTCAGCCACCGTCTTCGACTTCACGTAAGGCAGCACCCCTGCGCCTTTCAAATTCGTCCAGTTTTTCTCACTGAACGGCTCCTTCTGAGGCCGCTGCCCATACCCAATCGCCGCAAACGACGACGTCAGCACCACCCGCCTCGCGCCCGCATCGCGCGCCGCCCGCAACACCCGCACCGTCCCCTCAACGGCTGGCGCAATGATTTCGTTCTCGTCCTTCGGCACGCTCGCTGGAAACGGCGACGCCACGTGCAGCACATAGTCGCAGCCCTTCGCGGCCTCCGCCCACCCCTCGTCCTTCAGCAAATCCGCCGCAAAGAATTTCAGCCGCTCCCCCGGCTCCGCGCCGCCCACCTGCTCGGTGTCCCCTGTATGCCCGGGGTTGGCATGCTGGTGTGCGAGCATCGCCCGCACACCCGCTTCGCGATCGAGAGACCGCACTGTCGTCCGCACTGTATGCCCCGCCGCCAGCAGTTGCACAATGCAATGGCTCCCAATGAAACCCGAGCCCCCTGTTACCAAAACCGTGCTCATTCGTTCATACCGTCCCTGGATTCCCTTCGAGGATTATCTACCTGAGCCCCGCAAAACTGCGTAATTGCCCATCGTGAGCCGCATTTCATCACAAGGACCCTCACTCATGTCCATTTTCGTTGTAGCTTGAAGTCTTCATCCCCGGAAGGTCGGCACATCCATGAGCGACGTCCTCCACTCTCTCCGCATCATGCGCAAGGCCCCGCTGTTCACCTCCGCCGTCGTCCTCACCATCGCCCTCGCCATCGGCGCGAATATCGTCATCTTCAGCATCGTGAACGCCGTCCTCGTGCATCCCCTTCCCTTCAAAGATCCGTCCAACCTCGTCCAGGTCGCGGAGAAAAACGACAAGCTCCACCTCCCCAGCTTCGGATCCTCCATCCTCAACTTCATCGACTGGCGTGACCAGAACCGCTCCTTTGAACAACTCGGCGCCATCAGCTACGCCAACTACACCATCACTGGCTCCGGCGACCCCGAACAATTCACCGGCAATCCCATCAGTCCCGCGCTCACTCGCTTGCTCGGCCTCCATCCCCTCGCCGGCCGCGACTTCAACGATAGCGAGGAGAAACCCGGCGCGCCGCCCGTCGTCATGATCGGAGAAGGCCTCTGGAAGCGTCGCTTCGGCTCCGACCCCTCCATCATCGGCCGCACCATCACCCTCAACGGCCAGCCCACTGCCGTCGTCGGCATCGCACCCGCCGCGCTTAATCTGCTCAGCGGCGGGGACATTTATACGCCGCTCATCATCGATCCCGCCAACGAAAATCGCCTCAACCACGTCAACACTGTCTTCGGCCGTCTCAAGCCCGGCGTCTCCATCGCCCAGGCTCAGGCCGAGATGAATGCCATATCCGCCCACAACGGCCAGGTTCATCCCGAAATTCACGACTGGGGCATCCGCCTCATCTCCATGCTCGACACCTTCGTCAGCCCCGACCTCAAATCCGGTCTGATAATCCTCATGTCCGCCGTTCTGCTCGTCCTGCTCATCGCCTGCGCCAACATCGCCAATCTCCTGCTGGCCCGCGCTGCAGCCCGCCAGAGCGAAATGGCCATGCGCACCGCCATGGGCGCCAGCCGCCACCGACTCGTGCGTCAGCTCCTCATTGAAAGCGTCGTCCTCTGCTGCGGCGGCGGACTCGTCGGCTTCCTCGCCGCCATCGGCTCGCTCCGCGTACTCAATCGCGTCCTGCCGCCAGGCACCCTCCCCATCCCCGTCATCGCCATGGACGCCACCGTCGCCTGGTTCGCCGTCAGCCTCACCCTCTTCACCGGAGTGCTCTTCGGCATCGCGCCTGCCCTGCGCGGCTCCCGCGGCAACCTCAACGATGTCCTCCGTCAGGGTGGCCGCGGCCTCGCCGGCGCCACCGGTGCGCGCCTTCGCAATACGCTTGCCGCCGTTGAACTCGCCCTCGCCACCATCCTCCTCATCGGTGCCGGCCTCCTCATCCAAACCCTCGCCAACCTCGAGCACGTTCACATCGGCTTCCAACCCCACGGCCTGCTCACCTTCCAGCTCGACCCGCCCGTTGCGAAATATCCCCTCACCGGCGGTGGCGCAGCCCAACTCTATCGCGCTCTCCTCGACCGGCTCCACTCCATTCCCGGCGTGCGCGGCGCAGCCGTCTCCAGCGGCATCCCCTTCGGCGCCGGCAATTACACCACGCATCCTATGTTCGCCACCGGCCAGTCCATCCTCCCTCCCTCCACGCTCGTGCCCATCGACTGGCGCATCGTCAGCCCCGGCTACTTCGCAACCATGAGCATCCCTCTCCTCCGTGGCCGCGACTTCACCGACGCCGACAACTCCACCACCGCCGGTGTCACCATCGTCAGCCAGTCCACCGCAAAAAAATTCTGGGGCGATGCCGATCCCCTCGGCCGCGTCCTCCATCCCTCCGCCGCCCCCAAATTCGCATTCACCGTTATCGCTGTCGTTGGCGATGTCCGCGACACAGCCCTGAACCAGGAATCCCCACAGCTCTACTACCCCGTCGCCGCCCGCACCGCCGGCCTCATGGACGTCGTCGTCCGCACCGATCCACCGCCCGACTCCTTGCTCCCCTCCGTCCGTCAAAAAATCCGCGAGCTCGACCCCCAGCTTGCCCTCGCCAACATCCGCACCGAAGACGAGTGGCTCTCGAACAGCGCCTCGCAGCCGCGCCTCAACAGCGTTCTCCTCGGCGTCTTCGCTGCTGTCGCCCTGCTCATCGCCTCCCTCGGCATCTACGGCGTGCTCGCCTGGTCCGTCAGTCAGCGCACCGGCGAAATCGGCGTCCGCATGGCCCTCGGCGCAACCCGCCCCCATGTCCTGCGCCTCATCGTCGTTGAAGGCATCACAGTCGCCGCCATCGGCGTCGGCGTCGGACTCCTCGGCGCGCTAGCCCTCGGCCGCGTCCTCGCGAGCCTCGTCTTCGGCGTCCGCGTCCACGACCCGGCCACCTTCACCATCGCCGCCGTCACCCTCACCACTGTCGCCCTCGCCGCCTCCATCGTCCCCGCCATGCGCGCCTCCCGCGTCGACCCTATGGTAGCCCTCCGCCACGAATAGCTGCCTCAATCACGGCGAGTGTGGTGTCTCCGGAATTCGTCGAGCAGCTTTTCTTCGGTTTATATCGTGCCGCGACTGAATAGCTGCCGAAAAACCACCCCCAACCCCAAACCCGGAGAACGCCAGGTTCACCCCACTGCAAGAAGCGTGCTCCCCCGCAAGCCGACAGTCCATACCACTCGCCCCTCAATCCCTCCCGAAGGTACTCGCCTCAGTTCCATTTTGGGTTGACTCCATAAATGGCCAAAAAATCAAATGCCCTTGAAGCCCCCGACGGCTCTTCCTCAAACCACTTCCATCTGCCGAATCGATCACCGACCCGCAGAAGCCGCTCGCAAGTTACTTATTTGCAGGTCGAGAGCAGGCAACCACCTCCGCCACCCCAGCTCTCTATACGACCAGCTGTGAAGTTCCTTTGAAAAATCCCTGCATCTGCGCTCCGCTCGCCTGCCTGGTTCTCTCGGCCCTAATGTCCTGCGGCAGCACTCAGACCAGCACCACACCGCCGCAGACCACCTCCCCTACCATCTCCTCCGTCTCCCCCACCTGCAGCCCGTCCACCGTCGCGCCCGCCGCGACCTCACAATGCAGCGCCAACGTCCAGGGCACGGGCGCCTTCAGCTCCGCCGTCACCTGGTCCGTTTCGGGCGGAGGCACCATCTCCTCCACCGGACTTTTCACCGCGCCCTCATCCACGGCCACCGCCACGGTCACCGCCACAAGCACGCAGGACGCGACCAGATCCGGAACCGCCTCCATCGCCGTCCAGACCATTGCGCCCCCACCCCCGCAGGTTCCGCCAAGCCATCACGTCGTTCTCGTCATGGAAGAGAACCAAAGCTATTCCACCGTCATCGGCGCAACCACCGTCTGGCCCAATCTCAACACCCTCATCGCCCACGGCGCGCTCCCCACCAACTACTACGCCGACTCGCACCCCTCCATCGGCAATTACTTCATGCTGACCACCGGCCAGCTCCTCACCACCGACGACAACTCCACCACCGTCTTCAACGTCGACAACATCGCGCGCCGCATGCTCTCCACCGGCGCCTCCTTCCGTGTCTACGCCGAAGCCATTACACAGGGATACGCCGGCGGCAACACCGGCCTCTATCTCATCCGCCATAATCCCTTCGCCATGCTCTCCGACGTCGCCGGCAACCAGCAGGTCGCGAACGAAGTCATCTGGCCCTTCTCCCAGTTCGCCACCGACCTCGCCAACAATGCCCTCCCCGACTTCTCCTTCATCGTCCCCGACGTCAACGACGATGCCCACAACGGCACTCCGCAACAAGCCGACACTTGGCTTCAAACCAACATCGTCACCCCGCTCTCCGCCAACTCCGCATTCCAGTCCGGCGGCGACGGACTCCTCATTGTCGACTTCGACGAAGCTGCGGACACCGACACCACCTACGGCGGTGGCCACGTCTCCCCCGTCCTTTGGGGACCCATAGTCAAACCGGGCTACACGCAAGCCTCCTCCACCGTTTACCAGCACGAAAGCATGCTCCGCACCGTCATGGAAGCCCTCGGCCTCTCCAGTCCTCCCGCCGCAGCCGCCAACGCCCCCGCCATGACCGAGTTCTTCGTCCAGCAATAAAGCCGCGGCCCAAGAGGTCACAGCAATACGAGAATTCGTCACAGGAGACGCTCCCTCACCGGAGCGTCTTCGTGTTTCTCCGCGCCGGTGTTTAGAATTGTTGGCACTGTCCTTTCAGGAGCTTTTCGAATGTCGAAAGTGCGTGCCATTCTGTTCCCCTCGCTTGCTCTCGTCTGCCTCGCTCTTGGCCCCGTCTCGTTCTCCGCGCAAAGCCAGTCTTCCGATCCCGAAGACAAATACATCTGGCTCGAAGAGCCGACCGGTGCCCGTGCCATGGACTGGGTGAAGACGGAAAATGCCCGCACCGCCAAAGTCCTCGAAGCCGATCCGCGCTTCGCTACCTTCAACGACGAAGCCCTCAAAGTCAGCGAGGACCCGAACCGCCTGCCCGTCCCCGGCCTGCGCGGCGACCTCGTCTACAACTTCTGGAACGATGAGAAGAACGTTCGCGGCCTTCTCCGCAAAACGACTCTCTCCGACTACTCCAGCCCCACGCCTCACTGGCAGACCGTCCTCGATGTCGACGCCCTCGACAAACAGGAAAACACCAGCTGGGTCTTTCACGGCGCCAACTGCCTCTATCCCGGCGACGAATACTGCGTCTTCGATCTCTCCGTCGGCGGCGAAGACGCCTCCACCTCCCGCGAGTTCAACCTCAGGCAGAACAAATTCGTCGATGGCGGCTTCTCCTCGCCTCACAGCAAACAGGACATCTCCTGGGAAGACAAAGACACGCTCCTCATCGGCCGCGACTGGGGCCCTGGCAGCATGACCAAATCCGGCTACCAATACATCATTAAGGAGTGGCAGCGCGGCACACCGCTCGACACGGCAAAAGAGATCTTTCGCGGCGAACCCGACGACATCAGCGCACAGAGCGCTGTGCTGCACGACGCCCAGGGCGAACACGTTACCCTCTTCACGCGTGCGGTCTCCTTCTTCGAATCTCGCTGGTGGATCAAAACCCCCGACGGTCTGAGGGAACTCAACATCCCCCGCAAAGCGAACCCCGTCGGCCTGCTCGCCGGTCGCCTGCTTATCGACACCCACGAGGACTGGACCCCCGATCCCGCTGGTCCGAAGTTCACCCAGGGCTCGCTTCTCTCCGTCCGCCTCTCCGATATCCTGCGCGACCCCGCCCATCCAAAGCCCACCATCGTCTTCGCGCCCACGGCCGACGAGTTCCTCAATGGCTACGCCACTACGAAGTCACGTCTCCTCGTCGCGACCCTGAAGCACGTTCTCGGCCGCGCGTACGTCTTCACTCCAACCAGCAAAGACGCCTGGACCTCCAAACCCCTCGACGTCCCCGACAACAGCACCATCAGCATTGTCACCGCCAGCGATGCCAACGAGACCTTCTTCCTCAGCTCCCAGAGCTTTCTGACCCCGCCCTCCCTTCTCCAGGGCGACGCAGCCACCGGGCGCCTCACCCTCTCCCGCTCCCAGCCGCCGCTCTTCGACGCGTCCCAGGACACCACCGAACAGCTCTTCGCCACCTCGAAGGACGGCACCAAAGTCCCCTACTTCGTCGTTCATCGCAAGGACATGCAGCTGAACGCGCAGAACCCGACCCTGCTCAACGCCTACGGCGGCTTCGAAATCTCCGAAACGCCCCGCTACTCGGCGATCGCCGGCAAGCTCTGGCTCGAAAAAGGCGGCGTCTTCGTACTCGCCAACATCCGCGGCGGCGGCGAATTCGGCCCCGCCTGGCATGAGGCCGGCCTCAAGACCAACCGTCAGCGCATCTACGACGACTTTGCCGCGGTCGGCGAGGATCTCGTCGCGCGCAAAATTACTTCACCCGCCCACCTCGGCATCATCGGCGGCTCCAACGGCGGTCTGCTCATGGGTGTCGAAATGACCCAGCACCCCGACCTCTGGAACGCCATCGTCATTCAGGTCCCGCTCCTCGACATGCTCCGTTTCGAGAAGATCGCCGCCGGCGCCAGCTGGGTCGCCGAGTACGGCTCCGTCAGCGTGCCCGAAGAGCGCGCCTTCCTCGCCGGCATCTCGCCCTACAACCAGCTCAAACCCGACGTGAAATATCCCGAGCCGCTCATCTTCACCACCACGCGCGATGACCGCGTCGGCCCGCAACACGCGCGTAAGTTCGCCGCCAAAATGGAGGAATACCACGAGCCCTTCCTCTACGACGAAATCGTCGAAGGCGGCCATGGCGCCGGCGCCGACCTTAAACAAACAGCCCGCTCCTGGGCAGAAACCTACGTCTACCTCGCGGAAAAATTAATGCCGCCAGCCTCCTCGCAATAGCTATCAGGTACACCTCTCAACAGGGACTAAGTCAGAGAGCAGCGTTAGCGCAATCGAGCGCTGCTCCCGCCTCGCGCTTCCTGTCCCCTGCTCCCTGCTCCCCGCTCCCTGCTCCCAGCTCCCAGCTTCCCGCTTACCGCTTCCAGCTTCCTCCTTCCTCCTTCCTCGCACTTAAACGTTTTACCTTGACGACCATCCCCTCCGGCCATTAGCATTTTCCGGTTCGAGGTGACCATGCCGTTCTTTCCTCTCTCTGCCAGGCTCGTTCTGTGCTCTGCCTTCGTCGCCACACTTTCCATCTCTGCGCAAACCGCCCCCGTGCCCAGGCCCGACACCCGCCCCTGGATGAATAAGTCTCTTTCCCCCGACCAGCGCGCCGACCTCGTCATGAAGGAAATGACCCTCGACGAAAAAATGAACTTCGTCCACGGAACTGGCTGGAATGGCCTCCGCGCCGGCGCCATCGTCCCCAAAGGCTCCCTCGCCGGAGCCGGATATGTTCAGGGCGTCGAGCGTCTCGGCATTCCCGGCATCAACATGGCCGACTCAGCCGTTGGTATCCGCCTCGCCGCGGCGGGCAGCCACTACGCCACGCTGCTCCCCTCCGTCCTCGGTGCCGCGTGCAGCTGGGACAAAGACGCGCTCTTCCTCTTCGGATCCGTCATCGGCCGCGAGCTCCGCGACATGGGCTACAACATGTCCATCGGCGGTGGCGTCGACCTCGCCCGCGACCCCCGCAACGGCCGCAATTTCGAATACGCCGGCGAAGATCCCGTCCTTTCCGGAACCATGGTCGGCGAGCTCGCCCGCGGCGTTCAGGCCAACCAGGTCATGGGTGACATCAAGCACTACGCCTTCAACGACCAGGAAACCGGACGCAACACTGTCAACGTCACCCTCGATCAGCGCGCCGCCCGCGAGAGCGATCTCCTCGCCTTCCAGATCGCCATCGGCCTCGCCCACCCCGCCGGCGTCATGTGCTCCTACAATCGCGAAACCATCACGCCTCCCGGCAACACTGACTGGTCCTGCGAGAACGACTACCTCCTCAATCAGGTCCTCAAAAAAGACTTCGCCTTCAGAGGCTTCGTCCTCTCCGACTGGGATGGCACCCACTCCACCGTCCACGCCGCCCTCTCTGGCCTCGACCAGGAGCAGCCCAGTTCACGATTCTTCGGCGATCCACTCAAGGCTGCCGTCCAGAACAATCAAGTGCCAATGTCCCGTCTCGATGACGCGGTCCATCGCGTTCTCCGCAGCATGTTCGCCGTCGGTGTCATCGACAATCCGCCCGTCACCCAGGTCCCCGATCCCTTCCGCGGCCGTGACGACGCCCAACACATCGCCGACGAGAGCATCGTCCTGCTGAAAAATTCCGGCCACATCCTGCCCCTCACCGCATCCTCCGTCCAGTCCATCGCACTCATCGGCTCGCATGCCGACGTCGGCGTCCTCTCCGGTGGCGGATCGGCCCAGGTCGACGCACCCGGCGGCAACGCTGCCCCCGTGCATCCTCACCCCGGCGGCGCGTTCTGGATGGAAATCGTCTACTTCCCCTCTTCCCCACTCAGGGAAATCACCAAATACGCGCCGAACGCGAAGATCGCCTTCGATTCCGGCAACGATCCCGCTGCAGCCGCGAAGCTTGCCGGCAGCTCCCAACTCGCCATCGTCTTCGTCAACCAGCCCATGAGCGAAGGCAAGGACTCTCCCACCATCTCCCTGCCTGACAACCAGGACGCCCTCGTCGACGCCGTCGCCGCTGCCAATCCGCGCACCATCGTCGTCATCGAAAACGGCGGCCCCGTCTCCATGCCCTGGGCCGATCGCGTCGCCGGCATCATCGAAGCCTGGTACCCCGGCATCGGCGGCGCGCAGTCCCTCGCCGCAATCCTCTTCGGCGACGTCAACCCCTCCGGCCGCCTCGCCATCACCTTCGCAAAAAGTGACGATCAGCTCCCTCACCCCCAAATTGCCGGCATCGATCTGATCGGGAATCCCGGCGCTCCCCATCACGCCTCCGGCGAGCTGCCCGCTTTCGACGCCTACGCCACTGAAGGTGTCCGCGTCGGTTACAAATGGTTCGAGTCCGAAAAGAAAGACCCGCTATTCCCCTTCGGCTTCGGCCTCTCCTACACCTCTTATGAATACTCCGGGCTGAACGCCTCGCAGCACGAGGTCACCTTCACCGTCCGCAACAGCGGCAGCCGCGCCGGAACCGAAGTCGCCCAGGTCTACGCCACACTGCCTGCCTCCACCGGCGAATCCACCTTCAAGCGCCTCGTCGCCTGGAATCGCGTCTCGCTCGCCCGCGGCGAATCCAAAACCGTCACCCTCCAGCTCGACCCGCTCTATCTCTCCATCTTCGACGTTAGCAAAAACTCCTTCGTCCTCGCGCCCGGCGACTACACCATCCTCGCCGGTCCCTCCTCCGCCGACACGCCCCTCACCGCCACCATCCACATCGCACAGTAGAATTCGTCACCCAAAATAGAACGGCCTCGCATCCCATTGGATCCGAGGCCGTCGTCTTTGCTACCGGCTTCCAGCTTCCAGCTGCTTTTGTCAGTTGCTTCCAAACATTGCCCCCGCCGGTTGCCCGCTCACGGCGCCAGCCGGAGGATGCGAGCCGGCGCCTTTCGCACCGTCTCCTGTGCCATCCAGTTCGACCTTTCCGGAGAAAATCGCGTTGTCTTCCACCGACAGCCGCGCCGCCCGAATGTCCCCATTCACGTTGCTGCCCGACCGCAGCTCCACCCGTCCCGCCGCGTGAATATCTCCCTGTAAATGGCCCTGCACCACCACATCTTTCGCCGCCACATTCGCCGTCACGCGCGCGCTGGCCCCGATCGTCAGCTTATTCTCACTCAGCGTGATCGTGCCCTCTACCAATCCCTCAACCACCAGGTCCTCCTGGCCTTTCACCTCTCCGCGAATCTGTACCGACTTCCCAATCGTTGCTGTTGCTTCTCCAGGCATTGCGCTGACTCCCTTTTTTTCTTTGGCTTCCGCTTTGTCGCACTATACGCAACGCCACGCCGCGCCGCAACCAAAATGCCCCGGAATGGCACCAATCGCGCCACGTTACCCATCCGCCCGTCACCTGGCCCACACATCCCCTGGCCCCTGGCTCACCACAGATCCCCCTCGCACCCAGGCTGCATCGCCCCCGCCTCCACCCGCTGCACTGGCTTCTTGCCGGCGCTCCCACCCGGCAGGCTGCCCGCTGTAACCTGTAACCCGTAACCTGTACCCTGCCCTGGTCCCCACAACTCCGCCTGCACCGGCCAAACCAGCCCCTTCCCTCGCTCTGACTCGTCGCCGAACCGCTGTTCGAGCCCGTGCTTCCGCACCACCGCCCGCACCAGCGCCCTCACCCGCTCTAGGTACGGCTTCGAAACAAACGCCCGATCCCTGTACCGAGCCTCGTACGCCTTCTCCAGCTCCGGAAAATGCTCCCGCACAAACCGCAGAAACACCGCCTTCGAGCACGGCTTCAGAAACAACGGCTGCGACGAAAAAAAGCTTGCCCCTGCCTTCTTCGCCCGCCGTGCCATCGCCTCCAGCGCCCGCGGTGTGTCCGTAATCCCCGGCATCAGTGGCGAACACAGGATCCCCACCTTCAACCCCGCCGCCCGCAGCCGCTCCACCGTTCTGAATCGCAAATCCGGCCGGGGCGCCCGCGGCTCCAGTATCCGCGCCAGCTTCGCATCCGGCGTCGTGATCGTCAGGTGCAGCGTCAGCCGGTTCCTGCTCGCAATCCGCACCAGCAAATCGATGTCCCGCTCGATCAGCGTCGATTTGGTCACAATCCCCAGCCGCAGCCCCCGCTGCTCCTCGAACACCTCCAGCAAACTCCGCGTCACCCGCGCCGTCCGCTCAATCGGCTGATAAGGATCCGTCGCCGTCCCCAGCGCAATGTACTCCTCCGGCCGCACCTGCCTCAGCTCCTGCCGCAGTAGCCACGCCGCATTTTGCTTGATGTAAATCTCCCGCTCGAACAGCTCCGGATCCCGTTTCTCGAGGAATTCATGGGTGTACCGCGCATAGCAGTACCTGCACCCAAACTCGCATCCCCGATATGGATTGATGCCCCACGTCATCCATGGCAGCCGCTTCGAATCGACACGGTTCAGCACTGAACGCGTCGCCATCGTCCGAAACTCCACCAGGTGCCCCGCTCCGGCCTCCTCGCCCTCCGCCGCCAGCCGAGCAATTCCCACCGGCCGCTGCCCCAGAATCGGAAAAAGCCCGCCCGCAAACAGATCGCCCCCGAGTATCGCTTCCGCCATGTTCGCCTTTTGTTCGCCCATCCACAGAAACTAGCCCCTCCCCACCCTCCCGGTCAAGTCCCCGTCGCTCGGCGCGTACTGCACATCCTGCAGAACCTGCCGATAACCACAACAGACTCATTCGCTCAGCTCGAAATCGCACAATCCGCGAATCAGCCCAAAGAAAGTGTGAAGGCGATGCCCTTTATCGGCTGGAACGACCGCCTCTCAGTCGGGATCGCTTCAATTGACCGCGAGCACAAAGAGCTCATCGCGATCCTCAACTCCCTCTACGACGCCATCCGTGCCGGCGCCACCCGCGATTCCTTGTCCGAGACCCTCAGCCGCCTCGACGCTTACACCCGCTTCCACTTCACAAACGAAGAAGCCCTCTTCACCCAATCCGCCTACCCCGATGCCGAAAAGCATCGTCTGGAACACGCCAATACCGTCGCCTGGCTCGCCGAACTCCGCCGCAAATACGAAAATGGAACCGCTGCCGGCCTTCCCCTCGAGATCGTCAACTACCTCAAAGACTGGCTCTTCGATCACATCCTCGCCACCGATCAGAAATACACCCCGTATCTGCACGCCGCTGGCCTCTGTTGCTAGGGGACAGGCCGCTCCCGAGCGCAGTCACAAAACTCCACCTCTCCCGGTCGCGGCCGCCTCAGCGGCTCCCGTTGCTACCGGCTACAGGCTGTTCCTGTGACCCGGCTCACTGACAGCCTCCCCCGAGCCGTGTCACTCTTCTGCCGTCGAACGGCGCGCCGAGAAATCGCCCCTTGCCCCTCCGCCGCTCCCGGAGGACCTCTATGCCCGCCACCCTGCTCGTCACCTGGGCCACCCGCTACGGCTCGACCGAAGAAGTCGCCCACGCCATCGCCGACGACCTCCTCCGCCAGGGTCTCGCCGTCAACGCTCAGCCCATGTGCGACGTCAAAGCCCTCGACCGCTACAACGCCATCGTTGCCGGATGCGCTCTCTACATGGGCCGCCTCCACAAGGATGCGCGCCACTTCCTCGACTCCCATCGCGACCAGCTGATGCATCGCCCCGTCGCTCTCTTCGTCCTCGGCCCCTTTCACGCCGAGGAAAAGGAATTCGTCGAAGCGCGCAGGCAGTTAGAGAGGGAACTCGCGAAGTATCCCTGGTTCTCTCCCGTTTCTCAGGAGGTCATCGGCGGCCGATTCGACCCACAGCGGCTGCGCTTCCCCTTCAGCTTCATCCCCGTCCTTCGCAACTTGCCGCCCAGCGACGCCCGCGACTGGACCGCGATCCACTCCTGGGCCGGCAACCTCCCTACCGCCCTCCGTCCCTCGGCATCGCGCTAGCAAGAGTTGGGATCAGCCATTCCATCTCCTTGCCCCCTGTTCCTGTCTCCCGTCTCCCGCTCCTGTCTCGCTCCCGGCTCCAGGCTCCCAGCTCCCAGCTTCCAGCTTCCTGCTTCCTGCTTCTTGCTTCTTCCCGCATCTCACAGAAAAAGTGCGACCATATTTCGCGGAGGAATCCACCACCATGCCCGACCTCAAAGGCACATCCATCACCTGGCTCGGACACGCCACCGTCCTCATCGTCACGCCGAAGGGGACCACCATCCTCATCGACCCCTTCATCGAGCACAATCCCAAATACCCAAAGGGCTACAAGCTCCCCGACAAGATCGACCTCCTCCTGCTCACCCACGGCCACATGGACCACATCGCCGACGCCCTCCCCATCGCCAAAAAACACGGCCCCATCGCCATCGGCATGGTCGAGCTCATCGACTGGCTGCACTCAAAAGGTCTGAAGGACGAGCAAGGCATCGGCATGAACCTGGGCGGTTCGCACCGGCATGCCGACGTCACCTTCAGCCTCACCCCGGCGCGCCACTCCTCCGGCATCGAGGACGGAGGCCATATGATCTACGGCGGCGAACCCGCAGGCTTCATCATCGCCATCGACAACGGCCCCACCCTCTACCACGCCGGCGACACCACCGTCTTCACCGACATGCAGCTCCTCGGCGAGCTCTACCACCCCGACCTCGCCATGCTGCCCATCGGCGACCACTACACCATGGGACCAAGACTCGCCGCCGTCGCCGCAAAATACCTCGGCGCAAAAACCATCCTTCCCATCCACTTTGGAACCTTCCCGCCGCTCGTCGGCACACCGGCGCAGCTCGAAAAAGAACTAGCCGGTTCCGGCATCACCGTAATCCACACCGACCCCGGGAAACCAATCAGCTAGCCTGTAGCCGGTAGCCCGTAGCCGGTAGTTAAGTCGCTGGCAGCAACTCGGCGCGTGGCCAAAGAGGGGGTCAACCCCTCAGCAAGGTGTTGATTTGACTGAACCGATGGTCGGGAGAAGGCCCACATATTAACTATGTGGTTAACTGGGTCGAGACGGTAGTTAATGAGGTCGAGAAGCGCGTTTTCTTTACCTGGAATTTGGTGGTGGGTGAGGGTGCTGGCCCCTCCCAGCACGCTGATCTGGCGTTTACCGGGGCTTATAAGACCCCGCTGTACGGCTGGTGCTACCCACCAATGCGCGGAATCGTATTATGGTGTCGAACTTCATCGCGGCAGGATAAAACGACCGAAGAGGTAGTGTCCTAATTTGATTTCCACGCCCTCATGCTCCTATCGCGGCGCTCAACGTGCCACGAAGCTTATGAAAAAGATGGCTTTGGTGGGCGTTGCTTTCTTCGCAGTAACCCTGGCCGGTCAGCCAAACAATACTCCCCCCACCAAAGGGAACGGAACAGCAAAGAGCCAGCCGTCCGTTATTTCTGCGCAGAGCGACAATAAACAGCCCAACGGCGAAAACCATCAATCCGCCCCCGATGGCAACTCTCCATCCCGGGACGCGTCCTTCCAGCGGTCCCACTGGTGGTCTGACCCCAATTGGTGGCTTGTAATTGCCGCTCTTTGCACGGCTGGCGTAATTAGCTGGCAGTCTTGGGAGACAAGAAAGGCCGCTAGAGCTACCGCGGATGCGGCGAACGCGGCTTACGGAAGCGTTACGTTTGCTCAAGCGCAGTGGGACCTTATGCGCGAAAAGGAGCGAGCGAGGCTGGAATTGAACGTTGAGCGTACCAATCTAGAGGTAGAGGTCGCCGGGGAAGATCTTGTTCATTTGATAGCCACTGTTTCGGTCAGAAACATAGGGGAATCCAAGGCGTTCATAGGACGCACATCCGGCACCCTGATTACCAAACTTCGCAACGAACCGCTGGGAGACGTTGATTACTCTCCGCTCGGCCTTCCGGAACAGTTCATTGAGCCAGATAAGGCTCCAGTTGGAGTCAAGGTCTATTGTTTTCCAACTAGCACTACCGCGACTTTCGCCGAATGTTTGGAAAGAGGCACTTTTACTTTGCACTTCTTCGGATTCATCGAATACGAAACTCTTGGGCTCTGGCGGAGGAAAGAGTTTGGATACGACTGGAACGTTTTGGATCGTCACAGTGGATTGGCTGGACTGTACGGT
>Ga0181520_10002001_pt1 | contig 39691 bp, 37 predicted proteins | sample PEATcosm2014_Bin_29_FD_132451 | JGI IMG/M metagenome (GOLD analysis project Ga0181520, IMG submission 132451) | Peatland microbial communities from MTU Mesocosm Facility, Houghton, MI, USA - PEATcosm2014_Bin02_30_metaG | ecosystem: Environmental > Terrestrial > Soil > Wetlands > Peat | place... | reverse complement strand
TCATAATCGCTTTGCCCTGGAGAGCTTGCGCTTCCCGTTTTCCATCCCCAATCGCAAAGAAACTCCGAGCCAATCAAGGAGGATTCCCAACAAATGAAAATCATGCGCCCCGCTCTGTTCGCTCTGTCTATCGCGGCCGGTGGAAGTCTGTTCGCCGCGGCACAGGAAATGCATCACCCGCCGAAGGTCCTCTTAATCGAGCGGGAGTTTATCAAGCCAGGAAAAGCCGGCTCGCTGCACGACAAGTCGGAGAGCCATTTTGTGGCTGACATGGCCGCGGCCAAGTGGCCCACTCACTACATCGCCCTGAATTCGCTGTCGGGCAAATCGCGGGCCCTGTTTCTCGTCGGCTATGATTCCTTTGCAGCTTGGGAGACCGACAATAAGGCCACCGACAAGAATGCAACACTCTCCGCGGAGATGGACAAGGACAGCATCGCCGACGGCGAACTGCTCGACGGGATTGACCAGTTTGTCTTCACCTTCGACGAGGACTTGAGCTACCGTCCCGATGTTGACATTACGCAGGTCCGCGACTTCGAGGTTACGTCGTTCCACATCAAGCCCGGCCACGATAAGCAGTGGCGCGAGCTTGTCGCTTTGGTTATCGATGCCTACAAGAAGGCCGGGACCAGCGCACATTGGGCAGCCTATGAGATCGCGTACGGCGGCGACCATGAGTACGTGGCCTTCAGTCAGGATAAGTCGTTGGCCGAAATCGACACCGGCTTTGCGGAGGACAAGCAATTCCGCGATGCACTCGGCGACGACGGGCTGAAGAAGCTGGGTGAACTCGAAGCGGACTCCATCCAGGATTCCGATGCGGAGTTGTTCGCGGTCAATCCGCGGCAGAGCTACGTACCCGACGAATGGATCAAGGCTGCCCCGGATTTCTGGAGGCCGAAGCCTGCGGCGTCCGCCGCCAAACCGGCCGCCAAGCCCGCAGCAAAACCCGCGCAGTAGCTCTTCAACCCAACGTCTCGCGCCGGCGGCTCTGCCCTCTGCGGAACCGCTGGCTGCAAGATTGCATTTGGCGCCGGCCCGATACACCGAACCCGGTAAACTGAAAACGACCGGAGATTCCGCGCCATGAGCACCCCCACGAACAACGGTATTCCGCAAATCAGCGTGCAGGAACTCAAGCGGCGCCTCGACGCCGGCGACGATCTGATGATCCTCGACGTCCGCGAACCCTACGAGTACCAGATCGCCAACATAGGCGGCACGCTCATTCCGCAGAACGAAGTGCCACGGCGACTGGCCGAGATCGATCGCAACCGCGAAATTGTTGTCCAGTGCCGTTCCGGCGGCCGCAGCCAGCGCATCGCCGAGTTTCTCGCGCAGCAGGGCTATCCCAATGTGAAGAATCTTGCTGGAGGTATCCTCGCGTGGGCCGATCAGATCGACCCGAAGGTGCAAAAGTACTGAACACGCACTTCACCGCGTACGATCCATCCGGCGTCGCAGCCCGAAAGATTATGACCCTCGACTCTCCAGTTCTCACTGGTAGCCACATTCGACTCGAGCCGCTGTCGCCGGCTCACGCTGACGGTCTCGTTGCTGCATCCTCGGGCGATCCAAAGCTCTATCAGTGGAGCGCCGTGCCCATCGGCCGCGACGCCGTTCTCAGCTACATTGAAACGGCGCTCGCAGGTCGCGAAGCCGGCACGGTGCAGGCCTTTGCCACTGTCCGAATGGCCGACGGCATCGTCATCGGCTCCACGCGCTTTTTCGACATCGATCACTGGGCCTGGCCCGCGGGCCATCCGCGCCACGGACGTAAGGATCCCGACACATGCGAGATCGGCTACACATGGCTCGTGCACGAGGCTATTCGCACCGGTGCAAACACCGAGGCCAAGCTGCTGATGCTCACGCATGCTTTTGAAGTGTGGGCGATGCTCCGCGTCTGCCTTCATACTGACGCGCGCAACAAACGCTCGCAGGCGGCCATCGAACGCATCGGAGGTAAGTTCGAAGGCGTACTTCGCGCGCACAGGATAGCCGCGGATTTCACGGCGCGCGACTCCTGGCGCTACTCGATTCTTGCCGCGGAGTGGCCCGAGGCGAAGAGTCGCCTCATGGCACGCTTGCGGCCTGCCTGATTCACCTGAGTCGTTTCCGGATTGTTGACAGGCTTGCCGGTGTTTATCGCGTTGGCTTCGCGCCAAACAGTCTTCTGAACCACCCGGGCTTTCGCTCGCAATAAGGCGTCCGTTGGCGTTTTGAGTGTAAGTGATAGTCTCTGCATCGCTGGCAGTCGCCGTGCCGCTCACAATCCCTCTTGGGGCATGTGCACACGGCTGGCCGCTCGCCGACGATGGCAAAAACCCTCGACCCGGCTCTCATGACGCTTCGAGAGCGGGTTTCCCGTTCTCGTCCATCTTGCCAAAGATCATTTTGCCACTCGCGGTCTGCAGCACGCTGGTTACGGAGATGCCGACGGAGCGCCCGATCAGCTTCCGTGCGTGATCCACCACCACCATCGTGCCATCGTCCAGGTAGCCCACGCCTTGGTTGTATTCCTTGCCTTCTTTCAGGATTAGGACGTTCATGTGTTCGCCCGGCAGGACCACGGGCTTTAGAGCGTTAGCCAGGTCGTTGATGTTCAGCACGTCCACGTGGTGCAGGTGAGCCACCTTGTTCAGGTTGAAGTCGTTGGTGACCACCTTCGCTTCCCACTTCTTGGCTAGCTCCAGCAGCTTCAGGTCCACTTCGCGAATAGAAGGGAAATCGTCAGGCACAATTTGCACCTGAATCTTGTCGTTGGACTGCATGCGCTGCAACATATCCAGGCCGCGCCGCCCGCGCTGGCGCTTTGAGCCGTCAGTGGAGTCGGCGACGATCTGCAGCTCGCGCAGCACAAACTCCGGCACCACCAGCATGCCGTCGATAAAGCCGGCCTCGGCGATGTCGGCGATGCGGCCGTCGATAATGACGCTCGTGTCCAGCACTTTGGCGCTGCGCCGCGTAGGCTTATCGCCCGAGAATACGGTGCCCAGCGCGGCAGGATTCAGCAGGTCGCCCTTGCTGGCGCCCACCAGCAGGCCCACATAGGTCATGAGAAACAGCACGAAGATTTGCAGGACTGCTGAGTTGGAGCTGGAGAGCGGAGCCGCGCGCAACACCAGGCAGAATAGCGCGGCGCCGACGATTCCGAGCACGCTGCCCACAACGGCGCCGATTAGTCGCCGCAGCGTGAGAGCCCTGACCCGCAACTCGAAGATGATGACAGCGCAGGCCGCGACCGCTCCCGCGATTGTGCCCTCCCAACCCGTCTGGAGTCCAAAGGGCCGAAGGAAGTAACAAACCGTGGCAAGCAATACGACAAAAAGAAGACGTAAAAGAACCAGGTCCATACGAACCAACTTTCACCGGCAGCTGTACGTTGCCGCCGGCCGATGGCTACCGATGGCGAGTATGCCCACTGCGATGCACCATCGTCAAGAGGGAAGCCGGGAAGGCTCGGAACCGGGAACAGGCAATACGGATTAGCCCGGAACTAATGGTCAATAGCCAATGGATAGTAGAAGAGCGCTATCTCGCGGATTCCGCGTCGAAATGAATCAAAAGCGACCGATTCAATTGGCGGCACGCGCAGGTCTTTTCTTCTATTCCCTGCTGGCTATTCCCTACTGGCTGTTTTTCTCACGAAGCGGCAGCCAAAGCCTCATCTTGGTGGATACGCTGCGCGCCCTTGCGCGGGCCGCGCTTGCGCGCGCTCATCACTTTCACGCGCTCCAGCAGTTCCAGCGACGAGCAGCCCTTCCTCGCCATCACCGCATCGGCCACATGGATCTCTCCACCCGCCGCCTGCCCATCGGCGAGCAGGAGCATGGGCACGTGGGACCGCATGCGCTTGAGCCGCTCTGCAAGCTGAATTCCACTCATCTGGGGCATGTTGGTGTCGGCCAGGATTAGGTCGATTTGCGGCGTCGCCGAAAAAACGGCGATCGCCTCCTGGCCATTTGAGGCCGCCAGCACGCGGTAGCCATTCGTTGCCAGCGTGAACTTGAGCACGGAGAGCTCTTGTTCGTTGTCATCTACACAGAGAATCACTTTCTTTGGACGCATGGTCTTGGGGTTGCTCCTGGGTTCAAATTCACTGACATGTTTCAAGGCAACAGTTGGATACCCGCCCGGTGCGCGGGTTCAAGTGTTCATGGTTTGGCCCGGTCCCCGGAGAAAGACGTGCTCACGTTATCTGGATCGATGCGACCGGCTTGCCGGAGAGGAGATCCGCAACCCAGGAGGGCGCGGCTGCTCACACAACCGGCGACCGGCACAAGACCCTCCGCGGCTAAAGTCTAACTTCGCGGTCAAGTGCACAGCGGTTTGGCGCGCAATAGAACTGCAGAGGAAACGCGCCGAGGAATTGTCTGCAACGAATCGAAACATTACGAGTAACGGAGGTTCATGAAAAGAGGGAATAAGAAACGAAGACGGCGCTGAAAATCCAACTGAAACAAATTGAAAACGCCTACTAACAACACACACCATCACTTGCGAAGATGAATTTCTGTTGAAACCATGTGCATCACGGCAGGAAAAGCTGTCCTTTTGCTACAAGAACTGTGCTGCCCGCAACGCGCACATCGCGGACCCTCGCCGTTTCTCTGTTGGCGGAAAGGAAAAGATTGCTCGGTCGACCCATCTCCACACCTTGTCGCAGGTGCACCCGCTTGCCAGATGAAACTGCACCGCGAGCCACGAGATACGCGATGGCGCAACCGGCTGCCGAACCCGTGGCCGGATCCTCTCCGCCGTAGAACTGCATGCGTGCCCTGTACTTCGTTGCGTCCTGGTTTTGCTCGAGTGCAGGGGCAAAGACATAGAACCACCTTGCCCCTCGCTCGCGCAGCCACGCGGTAGCCTCCTCCTGATCCACCTTGAGGCGCGCCAGAGCCGCCTCGGAGCGAAGGGCCACAATGGCGAAGGCTGTTCCCGTCGAAACGACCTGTGGCGGCAAAGCAGGATCGAGGTCGTCCACCTCCAGACCTGCCAGCCGAGCGACAACCGTTGCATCCAGCTCTGCGCCGAACTCCGGATCCCGTTGGGTCATTTCACCGAAGACTCCCGTGGAGCCGCCAGCATTCTGCTCGAATCGCACGGGTACCGGCCCAATCTCGAGCGCCAGGGTCACCGTGTCGCCCTGCAATGTCTCCGGCGCCAGGGCCTTAAGCACTCCCGCCGTGCCCAGCGTGGGATGCCCGGCAAAGGGCAGCTCTTCGCGCGGAGTGAAGATGCGCACGCGCACCCCCTCAGCCCGCTCGATCTCCGCCGGCCTGCGCTCGACAAACGTCGTCTCCGAGAGGTTGAACTCGCGCGCAATCGCCTGCATCCGCTCGGTGGCCAAGCCACACGTATTCATCACCACGGCCAGCGGATTTCCGGCCAGCGGCTCGGTGGTGAAAGCGTCTACGACAAAGTAATCGAGGTTCGGCAATGTCTTGCGTGCCTCCGTTGTGGATTGAGTGTACGATCAACTGGAATCCGGCGCACTTGTGGAAACGCGCGCTCCTGTGGAAACGCTCATTGGACGTTGACGATGAAGGAATTATTTGCTGCCGCATCGATCATCGACGCCGCAAGCCTTACAAAGGCGAGAGCGGGCCACTGATCACTGACAACTGACCCCTGAAAAATGTCGTCAGAGCTGGATCAGCGGCCGCGGCTGCCGGATTCGGGAGCGATCGAGGAACAGCCTCAAGCGGAGAGCTTCGGCGCGTTCAACGGCCACAAGGCGCATCTGACGGCGCACGTGGTCGATGTCATCCAGCCGGTCCAATTGCGCTTCGTCGTGATCGGCGTCGCGTTCCAGCCGAGCGATGCGCTCTTCAATGGTTTGACGGAACCGCGGACTGATCTCGAATCCATCTTGGGCAGCGCATTGGATCGTCATTGAAGGACACCTCGAAGCGGGAATCACTGAAGTCGAAGTTTTTTCTCCCGCGACCTCAAGTTTCCTTTATTGCTGCCGATACTACAGAAGCGCCCTTCCCTGCGCCAGATTACGGCGTCGCGCAACTTCCGTAACCCACTGTCCAAAATTGCTACAGTTCGCAGTTTCTTGGGCGCGTTCAGATAAGGGCCCGAACGACGCGTCAGCAACCGTGCGCTGAGAACTGTGAACTCTGAACTTCGAACTGTCTTCACCTCTCCGCCACAACCCCCAACTCAATTTGGGTTCCATCCTCGAATTGAATGTTCTTGAGTGAACACAGTAGCACGCCTGAAGACGAGCTGTTGCCAGCGAGCATCACGCCAGGAATGCCCGTCGGACGGGGCCGGGCGCGAGCTGCCGCAACACCGTGAGCGCCGGCATCTACGCTCAAATCGCCGCTTTCCCCCGCTCCTGTGTTTACCGCTGAACCCGGATTGCGATTCGCTCTGTCGCTCGCTGAACTGGCCCCATCTGTGGTCCGGTCAACTGCGCCGCCTCGCAGACCGCCGGTGCCGTTCGTCATTCCTCCGCCTCGGCCATAGGCTGGACCGTCGCCGACGTCCACCCTTTCGCCGCCACTCATGGGCATGCCAATCATTCCGTCGTCGCTCCTCGAACTCGCGGCCAAGGCGCTGGCGCTCGGGTTCACCCCGCGGATCAACGAGTAAATTGCAATGCTCTGCCCGTTCTTCAACTCCGCGTGATCGAACGCAATGGCGATTCGCGCCGGCCCATGATCCGTGTCGTACGCCTGCGCCTCGATGATGTGCCCCACCAGCCGTGAGCCTTTCGGAATCACGGTGCCGTCGGAGGTCTGTACCTTCTCTGCGGTCTTGAGCACAATGCGATCGCCCACTTTGGCCGTCTTTGAATCCAGCTTGCCTTCAAGCTCGCCGGTGACCAAATTCATCTCATAGGCGTGCGAGGCTGCCAGATCGCCGAATCCTCCAGCGGCCGGTGCGTAGGTCACCTTTGCGGGGTCATTCGCCGATGAGTTTGCATTCGCGTCTGCGCCGGAGTCTTGCGCCAGGAGGGGAATGCCGGTAAGCGTGGCGATGGTCACCGCGAGGGTGATTGCGGTCTTCATTCGGTGATCCTTTTGAAAGCCCCGTCCGCGTCCAGGCCGGAGGATCAAATGCGGTGTAGGGATTCTTAGTTTCCCGGCGACGGTGCGTAGTAGCCCTTGCGCACCTGCACTTTCAGATTTTCGCCGTTATCGCCGTGACATTCCAACCCGATGTGCCGGAATGACCCGTCCTGCTTGGTATTGCTGGGGGTGTAACTGGCCACGTACTGCGTCCGCAGCTCGGCTTCGATCTGTTGAAACGCTGCTTGCAACTTGGTGCCGTTGTTGCCGACGTCTATCAGCCGGCCTCCACTCTCGTCCGAGATCTGTTTTGCCGGGGAATAGCCGTAATAGCCCTCTCCCTGGCTCCAGTACATGGCCCGGTCGGCAATCAGGATCACGTAAATGATGACGTTGTTTCTTTCCGCAGCGGCGATGGCGTCGCGGATCTTGTGATCGCTGCCCTCATCCTCGCCATCCGTCAGGATAATCAGCGCCTTGCGGCCGCTCTCCTGGTTGAGTTTGTTGTTCGTGGCTTCGTAAATGGCGTCATAGAGCACCGTGCCCTTGGGATCGCTGATGGGGACCGGGCCGCCGCCGAGCCCGGGAGGGCCCAGAGATCCGCCGCCTATGTTGATCTGCGCTTTGTCCATGGCGCGCGCCAGCATGTGGGGACTGTTGGTAAAGTCCTGCAGCAGGTCGATATTCACATCGAATGAGGCCAGAAAGGCTTCATCCTGTTTCCGCAAAACCTGCTCCAAAAATTGGCTGCCAGCCTGTTGTTCCAGCGGCAGCACGCGCTGCTGGCTGCCCGAGGTGTCGAGCAGAATGCCCAAGGTAAGGGGCTGGTCGGTTTCCGCCACAAAGCTCTTGAACGTCTGCGGCGTCTTGTCCTCGGTCACCTGGCACTCATTGCGGGTGAGATGCGGAATCAGGGTTCCGCTCTTGTCCTTGACGGTGAAGAACAGGTCGACGAGGTTCACTTGCACCTTGAGGGTCTCCATCGGCGTATCTTCCGGTGGAGGAGCCGGCGCAGTGCTCACCGGAGCCCCGTCGGGCGACGGCGCAAGCTGAGCCCATCCTGGCGTCGCCAATACCAGCAAGCCGACCAAAAACGCTGCCCATCCGTATATGGGGAAACACCCTAAGCGCATGATGCTCCGTTAGACGAAAACTGAACTCCTAAGAGAGCATAACGCGCCTGTTTGCGGCCCGGCCCGAGTATAGAAAGGCAACCTAGGTGCCTTTGCCGCGTCTGATACTCTGTCAATTGCTGCCTTACGGGCATGTGTTGTGTTTTTGGCAGCGCCTGTGAAGGGCTTTGGGAGGACAACTTCGCGGTGAAAGGGTGGAAGTCAGTTGCGCCTGCGGGGCTGCTGGGTTTGGGGCTGTTTTTGGCTTCAGGAGTTGTGGCCCAACAGCAACAGCCTCCCGTTCCCGATGCGCCCACGCCGCAAGCTCCGCCGCCGCTTCCAGGAATAAACGGGGCGATCACGCCCGGGAGCGGCAACGCGGAGACTCCTGCCATTCCCAATCCCACTCCCGCCGCGGGCCCGGTAGAGGCTGGCCCCGATCAACCGGCTGCACCTCCGAGCCAGGAGCCTGCGGTCGATCAGCAGCAAGCTCCGCCGCAGGCCACTCCACCTAAAGAAGGCAATGCCGCAATGGCAACGTTCCGCGTGCAGGTCAACTTCGTCCAGGTTCCAGTCACGGTAAAGGATTCCAAAGGCAACCTGGTATCGGGGCTCACGTGGCGCGACTTCACCGTCTACGAGGGGAACACCCGCGAGCCGCTGCGCGTGTTTAGCGTGGATCCTCAGCCACTCTCCATCGCTTTTGTGATCGATCAAACACTTCCCTCGAACATCATGTCTCAGGTGAACAACTCCATGGGCTCCATCCAGGGTGCTCTAGCGCCCTATGACGAGGCTGCAGTCTTCACCTACGCCAATGGCCCCAAAGAGTGGACGGGCTTTACCGGCGCGCAGAGCGCCCGCTTGCCTGCCGTACTTTCATTAGCGCAGGCGACTGGCAGCGACCCGATGGTCCCTGACCCAAGTTCTCCGTTCTCGGCTTGCGCAATTTCGATCAACGGAAATTGCCCCGACCCGAACCTCCAGCCAGGCAAGTCGACGCAGACGATTGGGGAACTCAATCTTCCCAAAGAGATTCACACCCTGAACGACGCCATCCTGGCCGCTGCCAAGGAGCTTTCCACGCGTCCCAAGGACCGCCGCCGCATCATCTTCGTTATCTCCGACGGCAAGGAGTACGGCAGTAAGGCCACCTGGAAGGAAGTCGTGCGCTACCTGCAAACCAACAAGATCGCCGTTTTCGGAACGTTGGTGGGTGACACGGCGCACTGGGGTGGGGAATGGGTTGACCGCATCCACATCCCCCTCACAGGTGTCTACGACAACATCCTTTACAGGTACACTGCCGAGACAGGCGGCGATTACTATGCCGAGGGCAGCGTGAACGGAATCGAGCGAAGCTACACCCGAATTGCCGAAGAGGCCCGCAACCAATACACGCTGGGCTACCTGACCAGCGAGTCGTTCTACGACGACAAATTCCGCCCCATCGATGTGCGAGTAGACCGGCCTAACGTTACAGTGATCGCCAAGCGCGGTTATTATCCTTCCGCGCAGGATTACAAGTAAGCCTGCGCCGCTTTTCAGCCTCATGAACGCGAAAGCCCGTGCGTAGCACAGGCTTTTGTGTTTCGCTTAAAGTTGTAGCGCCTTGAATCGCGAATTTGGACGATGCGGCACAGCCCGAAGTCGCCGTGTTGGCTGCTAAGGCAGCGTCGATTCCAGCGTCTTATTTAGGCTCGACCGGTGCGTTCGAAGCCGCAGGCGGGGGTGGTGTGTTCTGCTGCTGAGCAGGCGGCGCTGGCGGTGGCGGATCGGGTGTGCCTTTTATTCCCTCGCGGAAGCCCTTCAATCCCTCGCCCAATCCTTTGCCCAGCTCCGGCAACCGCTTGGCCCCGAACAGCACAAACGCAAGGATGGCCAGCACGACGATGTGCCACGGCTGAAGTAGATCGCCCATCGATATTCCTCCGCGCGCTAAACCATATGCTGCGCGCTATTTCAACTCTCTATTGTCGCACAAACCCGCAGCAGGATGCTCTTTGACGGGCAGATGTGGCAGACTGGGAAGAATCATGGAGGTCTCTCAATGAAGACCGTCAAGCTGCTCGCCCTGGCGGGATTACTGGCGCTCGGCGGCGCCGCGGCCAAGTCCGCCGGCCGTGACATCTATCCCGATCCTTCCCAAGCCAGGGCCGACCTTGCCGCTGCCCTTAAAACGGCCGCTGCGACGCACCGCCGCATTCTTCTGGACTTTGGCGGCAACTGGTGCGGTGACTGTCAGGTGCTGGATCTTTACATGCACGACAGCAAGAACCAGCCTTTAATTGAGTCGAACTTCGTCGTGGTCCACATCAACATCGGCCATTTCGACGCCAATCAGGACATCGCCGAAAAGTATGAGGTTCCCCTCAAAAAAGGCGTGCCCGCGCTGGCCATCCTGAGCGAGCACGGCGCGCTGCTTTACAGCCAGAAGAACGGCGAGTTTGAAGCCATGCGCAGCATGGAGTCGTCGGCGCTGACCGAGTTCTTGGTGCAATGGAGACCCGCGCGTCCGGGATGCTCGGCTGTTGTGGTCAACTGCTAGAGCGCATCCAAACGGCACGGCCAAACGCGCCGCCCCAAAGGAGACTCGATGCACCCGGTCGATGACAACGACGGCCATGGCGCAGATCGCTCCATCACTACGCTTTCAAGCCGTGAGGTCTACCGCAATAGCTGGATGCGCGTGCGCGAAGACGAGATCCTGCGCTCCAATGGCCAAAAGGGCATCTATGGCGTGGTAGAGAAGCACGACGGAGCCATCATTCTGCCCATCGACGACGGGCGCATCTGGCTGGTGGAACAGTATCGCTACACCATACAAGAGCGTGCTCTGGAGCTGCCCCAGGGCAGTTGGGAGGAGTCGATCGAAGATCCCGAGGAACTGGCGCGCGGCGAGTTGCAGGAAGAGCTCGGACTTAATGCCACGCAAATGATTCAACTTGGCAACTTGTGGATTGCCTACGGCTTCGCGCGCCAGCGCCAGCATGTGTTTCTGGCATCGGGTCTCTCGCCGGCGGAGAAAAACCCCGACGCCGAAGAGCACGATTTGGTGAGTCATTCCGCTTCTATTTCGGATTTTGAGCGCATGATGCTCGACGGGACGATCAGGGACCAATGCACGCTAGCGGCTTGGGGCTTGTATCTGCTTTGGAAGGCTCGGCAAGGGTAAGCCACCTGCTCATCCCGCCTCTTCAGACGCCGCCATCCGGCGCGTGACTCGCGTCACAAGCCAAAACCCGCAATTCCTGAATAATCAAGCCTGAACGAGCAGCACGGAACGACCTTCGCGCTGGCGCGCGGGTGCGCATGGGTTCTGTGCGAGGAGCAATCCGCCTTGGTCCAAGGCTCCGGAACGTGAAACAGGGATCGAAGCGAAGCGCGAGACAAACCATGTTCAAGATCGTTGAAGCCTGCACCGCCGGTCTCAATATCCGGCAGCTTATCGTTTTGGCGCCGCGTATCGCACGCAAGCAGCGGCCAGGGCAATTCGTCATCCTGCGGCTTCACGACCAGGGCGAGCGGATTCCTCTCACTATCAAGAGCGCCGATCCCGCGACCGGCACCATCACTATCGTTGTGCAAGCCGTCGGCAAGACAACTTCGCTGCTCAACTCGCTTGAGGCGGGCGACTCAATTCTCGATGTCGTCGGTCCTCTGGGCCGGCCCTCCGAGATACGGAACTACGGAACGGCCGTGATTTTGGCCGGAAGCGTGGGCACTGCCATGGCGCTGCCGACAGCCAACGCGCTTCGTGAGGCCGGCAATCACGTCATCTTCATTGAAGGCGCTCGCAGCAAAGAGATGGTGGTCTTTGAAGACGAGGTACGCTCCGCAAGCCATGAGGCGTACCTACTCACAGATGACGGCAGCTACGGCGAACGGGGCCTCGTTACGAAGAAGCTCAATGAGTTGCTCGCTGGCGGCCGCAAGCTCGACTTCGTGCTCGCCGTAGGTCCTGTGCCCATGATGCGCGCAGTGGCCGAAATCACCGCGCCGCTGGGCATCAAAACCATGGTCAGCCTGAATTCGATCATGGTCGACGGCACAGGGATGTGCGGAGGCTGCCGCGTGCTTTTGGGTAGTCAGAGCAAGTTTGCCTGCGTCGACGGGCCGGAGTTCGACGCTTCGCTTGTGAATTTTGACGTGCTGTTGCAGCGCAACGCCATGTATCGCGGCCAGGAGTGCCAGTCCCTGAAAGAGTTTGAGCGGCATAAGCAGGAGGAACTCGTCGCACTGCGCGCCGCGCTGGCCACCAAAGAGAAAGAGGCGGCGCAACTGCGCGCAAGGCTCGAAGCACAGGGGGAGAAGAGTCATGCCTGACGCGCCGGCGATCACCGCAAATTCGCGTCCCCTCAAGGAGCGGATGCAGATTCCGCGCGTACAAATGCCGGAGCTCGATCCGCGACTACGCTCACATAACTTTGAGGAAGTGAACCGGGGATTGGCTGCTTCCGGCGCCGTGACAGAAGCCACACGCTGCATCGCCTGCGCCAGGCCCGGTTGCCAGGCGGATTGCCCGGTAGGCGTCAAGATCAAGGAGATTGTGGCGCTGATTGATTCTGGCGATTTTCTGGCCGCGGCCCGGAAGATGCGTGAGGATAATGCACTGCCAGCCATCACCGGCCGAGTGTGTCCGCAGGAGAGCCAGTGCGAGGGCGGTTGTGTGCTCGGCAAGAAGGGCGAGCCGGTAGCTATCGGCAACCTCGAGCGGTTTATCGCCGATTTCGAGCGCGGTAGCGGCCGGCTCGGACTGCCGGCCATTGCTCCGCCCACGGGCAAGAGTGTAGCCGTAGTGGGCAGCGGCCCGGCGGGACTTTCAGCGGCCGGCGATCTGGTTCAGAAGGGCCACCGCGTACGCGTTTTTGAGGCGCTTCACGAGCTCGGCGGCGTCCTCGTCTATGGCATTCCCGAGTTCCGCCTGCCCAAGGCAATCGTGAAGGAAGAAGTCGACAATCTGCGACGCATGGGCGTGGAGTTCGAGACCAACGTGGTCGTGGGCAAGAGCGTGACGCTTGACGAGTTGATGCGCGTGGAGGGCTACGACGCGGTCTTTGTGGCCACCGGTGCTGGCCTGCCCGTTTTTCTTGGGCTTCCCGGCGAGCACCTGAATGGCGTCTACTCGGCCAATGAGTTCCTCACTCGCACCAATCTGATGCGCGCCTACAAGTTTCCCGAATTCGATCAACCAATTTACGACTGCTGTGACCGCGATGTGATCGTTGTCGGTGGCGGCAACACAGCCATGGACGCAGTGCGCACCGTGCAGCGGCTTGGCGCAAAAACCGCGACGCTCGTCTATCGCCGCTCCGAAGCCGAAATGCCCGCTCGCGCCGAGGAAGTAAAGCACGCGCGCGAAGAGGGCATCGAGTTCCGCATGCTGACCAACCCGGTCGAGTTCCTCGGCAACGAAAATGGCTGGCTCACCGGCGCTCGTTGCGTGCGCATGGAGCTGGGCGAGCCCGATGCCGACGGACGCCGCCGCCCCGTACCGATCCCCGGCTCGGAGTTCGTGTTGCCGGTCAACGTAGCCATCATCGGCGTGGGAACAACCGCCAATCCGCTCATCCAGAGCACCACGCCGGATCTCGCGACCAACAAGCGAAACTACATCGTGGCCGATCCCGAGACCATGCGGACTTCGAAACGCGGAGTCTTTGCCGGCGGCGACATTGTCACAGGCGGAGCCACCGTGATCCTGGCCATGGGAGCGGGACGCAAAGCCGCGAAAGCGATCGACGAGTATCTGAAGACCAGCGATTGGAGCTGACGGATTACGTCTCTGCATCAAAAGAAAGGGCGGCAAAGCTTTCGCTCTGCCGCCGCCCTGTCCCTGGGTTGTCTTGAAGGTGCTGCAGTCTTGCGAAACCTTTCTGCTTATTGCAGGAGCTTGGTCACTTCCTGCTGCACTTGGTTAGCCTGCGCTAATGCAGCGATGCCGGTCTGGCTCAGAATCTCGTACTTCGACATGTTCGAAGTTGCCGAGGCGTAGTCGGTAGCCTGGATCGCGTTCTGCGCCGAAACCACGTTCTCCTGCTGGGTGCTCATAACTTGGCTCAGCGAATTGAGAGTGTTGATCTGAGCGCCGATGTAGCCATCCTGCGCAGCCACGTCGCTGATGGAAAGATTCAGCAGGTTCAGCGCGGATTGAGCGTTTGCCTGGTTGAGGAGGTTGGTGTTGCTCAGATCGTCGCCCGCGCTGTCGGAATAGCTCATGGTCGCGATGCCGCCTTGGCCGTTGGGGTCGGCAGTAAGGAGAGAGCTCACCGCCTGCCCGGTGGCCGCATCCTCCATGGTGGCTCCGCCCGCGGGATTGGTGACTCCAATCGAGTAAAACGCAGCCGCTGGAGTCCAGGTCGCGGCCGCGTTTCCGTCCGTCGTATCTTCCACGTTGGTGGGCACTATGGCCGTCTTGGAGCTTTCCGAAGTAAACGAGATGCTGGCATCCACGCCGGCACCGCCGCCGGTGTAAGTTGCCGTGATCCCGTAGCCGAGGCCGCTGATGTATGTGGCCAGAGCGTTCATCGTGGTGGGGACGCCACCCACCCCCAGAACCAGAGTGTGCGTCACGCCCGACGAGTCAGTGATTGCGAGACTCCCGGAGAGGACATCGCCGTCAGCACCGGCGCCAGCCACGGGTAGCGCCAGCGAGCCGAGTGAACCCGGCGCAACCCCGCTACCCACGCCTGCACCCGAGCCGGAGAGCTGGATGCCGGTATCGGTGCCGACGCCCGCAGCCACTGCCTGCTTGCCTGCCTGCGCTGCAGTAGAGAAGGTTGCGGTCAAGCCCAGGTTCGCGTTGTTGATGGCGCTAATCATGCCCGCGACCGTATCCGCGTATCCGGTGGCGCCGCCCACACTGATTTGGGCGGTTTGGGTGGCGACAGCGCCGCCCGCTCCCGTGGCCTGGTAATAGACGTTGAGCGTCGTTGTTCCATTGACGAAGGCATCGCCAAGCGTCGCATCTGTGCCGGCCTTCGACAGGTCGATAAACACGTTGCTCTGTCCGTTGCTATAGGACATTGTGCCGTTCGTGTCGCCCAGTGCCGAAGAAGACAAGGAGTGAATATTCAGGTCGTCGACCGACGAGCCCTCAGTCGAAGAGTCGCCAGTGTAAATGGATACTACCGTGCCGTCGAACACCTGCTCCTGGTTGTAGGTGGTGGTCGATCCAATGTTGGTGATCTCTGCCAGGATGGATTGATACTCCTGGTTTGCCGCACCCTCCTGGGTCGAATTGAGGGTCCCGTTTGAGGCTTCGGTAGCCAGCGTTACGGCGCGGTCGAGCAGGCTCGTCACCTGCGACAGTGCGCCGTCTGCCACCTGAAGCAGACCTACGCCCTCCGTGGCATTGGTTCCTGACTGCGTCAGCGCAACCGAATTAGCCTCCAGTCCGTTGACCAGCGAAAGTCCGGCCGCATCGTCCGCTCCGGAGTTGATGCGCGACCCCGACGACAACTGCTGCAACACCGTCTGCAGGCTGGCGTTCGTGTTGTTGAGGTTGTTCTCAGCGTAGATTGCCGACAGATTGTTCAAAACACCGAGGGCCATGGGGTCAACTCCTTCTCGGATGCCGCGTGGTCCGCAAATCCGTTGGCGCCTCGTTGGTCTTGCCAAAGCCGCCATCACTTCCGGATGGGCCTGTTCGCATCCACCCCCTTCATCGGTCCATGCCGAAATAACTTTAGTCATCTCCTTCAAGTTTTTTTCGAGCCTCGGTTGTTTCGCTGTGATTCAAGGTGTCGCCCGGACGAACAAACGCTGTCGCAGCTCGCTCCAGTCGCTGTCTCGATGCTGTGCACCTGTTTGTCTCGCTTCGAGGCAATGTGTCCACAGGTCTCGCCTCGCCCTCAGGGCGCTCTCTTGTTCATTTCAGAACTCAGAGACGCAGAAGCATCATGCTCTCCGGCGTTTGCCGAAAGGCCTGAGCCAATGTGGTGATTGCCGTCTACGCTAGTTCCTTGCGCGTTGGTTTGTGCCCCCACAGGCCGTAGTAGGCCACGTAGAGATAACCGACGATGGGAATGATGAATGCGTACTGGATGCTCGTCTTGTCGGCCAGCAGCCCAAACAAGGGCGGGATCACAGCGCCTCCAACATTGCCAATGGTCAGCACGCCCGAGCCTTTGCTGGTAAGCGGCCCCAGCTCCACCACGCCCAGCGCAAAGATGGTTGGGTACATGATGGAGTTGGCCAGCCCGGTCAGCACAAGGCACGCGATGGCCACGGTTCCATGGGTGGACATTGCGGCGCACAGCAGCGCAACACCACAGAGGCCCAGAAGGACGAGCAATTTATCTGCCTTGATCCAGACCATGATGACGCTGCCGAGCAGGCGACCGATCATCATGCCGAGGTAAAACAGGCTGACCATCAGGCTGGCGGTCTCAACCTTTGTCATGCCTTGGCTGAGACAGAACTGAATCATGATCGATGCCAGAGCGATCTCCAGTCCGACATAAAAGAAGATGCCCACCATGCCGAGCACCGTGTGCGAATAGTTCCAGATGCTGCGCTCAACGGCCGGGCCACCGCTCGTGCCGGGAAGAGGCTCGCTCGTCATGGTAATGGCCGGCAGGTGCAGCATCATCACCGCGAAGGCCAGCAGCAAGAGTGTGATGGCAATCGCGATGTAGGGCCCCTCGAGCATATGGGCGGTGGCGGCTGGGTCTAACGTTATTTTCGGATCGGTAAGGATGAAAATGCCCGCGACCCACGGAGCGGCGAGTGAACCGATGGAGTTGACGGCTTGCGCCAGCGTAAGCCGCGCGGGGGCGCTGCGCTCCGGCCCGAGAATCGAGACATATGGATTGGCCGAGGTCTGAAGCCCGCACACGCCCGAGGCCAGCACAAAAATGGCAAAGAGCGTCATGTGGAAGCTGACCATGTTGGCTGCCGGAATAAAGAGCAGCGCACCCGCCACCATGACAAACAGCGAGATGACCATGGTGCGCTTGTAGCCCACCGCCTCGATCACTTTGGCGGCGGGGACCGAGAAGACAAGATAAGCGAAGAACCATGCTGCCGTGGCCAGCATGGCCTCGCCATGCCCCAGCCGGAAAACCGCCTCCAGCTTGGCCACCAGCACGTTGTTCAGGCTGGTCAGGAAGCCGAAGATTCCGAACAGAATAGCGACCGTGATGAACGGTCCGGTGTAATTGGGCGTGGTGGTCGCGGCCGCGGGATTCGAGCGTGTTGCCATAATGAGTCTTCCTCCGCCGGGTTCAAAGAAAACGGCTTGAACGGGTCCGCAAACACTCTATCCAGCATGGCTGCTCACGTCCAGTGGAAAATGAAAAGGTTTTCATCCGGTCTCCCCTGAATAGCCAGTCCAAAAGCCTGCTGCATGCAATGCCATTTACACTGGAATTGCATGATTCCCACCCTCACATGGACCCCTGAGGGCGTCCGCTTCATCGATCAGACCAAGCTTCCGCTTGAAGAGAGCTACGTGCTCGCCACTACATACGAAGAGGTGGCTGAGATTATCGTCACCATGGTTGTGCGCGGCGCTCCCGCCATCGGTGTCTCGGCGGCCTACGGCGTTGCGCTCGGCGCGAAAGACACCAAGGCGACCACGCCATTGGAGTTCGAACCAGAGTTCGAGGCGATCTGCGCGCGGCTCGCTGGCACACGCCCAACGGCCGTCAATCTCTTCTGGGCAATCGATCGCATGAAAGCGCTGTTTGCGAAGCTGTTGGCTTCAGGCACGCCCCTCGTCCAAATCCAGGAAGAAATTCTGGCCGAGGCAAATGCGATGTACGACGAAGACATTGCCGCCTGCAAAGCAATGGGCGCATTTGGCGCGGAGCTGCTGCCGGACGAGGGCGGCGTTTTGACGCACTGCAATGCCGGTGCGCTGGCCACCTGCGGCTACGGAACCGCTCTGGGTGTGATTCGCGCCGCAGTCGAGCGCGGCAAGCGCATTCACGTTTATGCCGACGAGACGCGGCCGTTTTTGCAGGGAGCGCGGCTCACCGCGTGGGAGCTGATGGCCGACGGCATTCCAACGACCGTCATCTGCGACAACATGGCTGCCAGCCTGATGCGGCAGGGAAAGATTCAAGCAGTGGTTGTCGGCGCGGATCGCATTGCCGCCAATGGCGACACGGCAAACAAGATCGGGACCTACAACGTCGCCATTCTGGCGCGCGAACACGGCATCCCTTTCTACGTAGCCGCCCCTTGGTCCACCATCGATCTCGCCACCGCGACCGGCGAGTCGATCCCCATCGAGGAACGCCCGGCGAGAGAAGTGACACACCACGGCGGCAAGCAACTCACGCCCAACGGTGTCGGCATCTGCAACCCTGCCTTCGACGTCACTCCGGCCAAATACATCGCCGCCATCATTACCGAGCGCGGAGCGCTGCGCGCGCCGTATGCGGATTCGCTGAAAGGAATGGAGCTCGTCAGCTAAATCGCAACTTCAATCGCATTTCTACGCAAACGTACGCACTTCGCTCGAAGTGCCTCCCGCCGCGGGAATGTAGCAGCCCAGTGTGTAGTCCATCACCATGCGGTCGGCGTTGAAGCGCCACCCCAGCGTCCGGATCGTCCGCTTCATGCGCCTGATCCAGCCCCGTGGCAGCCCATCGCGATCGCGCTGGTAGTAGAGTGGAATCACTTCGTCCACAAGCACGCGATATAGCGCCTCGCCATCGCGGCTGTCATGCACATCCATATTGGAGTGCGTTCTGCCGTTTCCGATGGCGAATCCATTCAGCCCGTCATAGGCTTCCGCCCACCAGCCGTCCAAAACTGAAAGGTTCAAACCGCCATTCAAAACGACCTTCATGCCGCTCGTTCCCGAGGCTTCGAGTGGCCGTCGCGGATTGTTCAGCCACACGTCGACTCCCTGCACAAGGTGGCGGCCAACATTAATGTCGTAGTCCTCAATAAAGACGAACTTTTCGCCGAAGTCCGCGTGGCGCATCATCTGCGCGATCTGCTGCAACACTCTTTTTCCCGGCTCGTCGTGAGGATGCGCCTTGCCGGCGAAAACGAACTGAACCGGGCGCTTGGCATCGTTCACCATCGCAGCCAGCCGTTCCAAATCTTTCAGCAGAAGATTGGCGCGCTTGTACGTGGCGAATCGGCGTGCGAATCCAATGGTCAGTGCATCGGGCGAGAGTACCTTGTCCAAGCGCTTCAAGGCCTCGGCCGGTTCGCTGCGCCGTTCGGCCTGCTCGTGCGCGCGGCGTCTCAGGAAGTTAAAGAGCTGTCCTTTCAGGCTGAGGTGCGTCTCCCAAAGCTCGCCGTCGTCCACACTCTCGATGGCCGACCAGGTGTGCGCCGCTCCGCTCTGCCGCTGCCAGCCCACGCCAAGATGGCGATCATACAGCCGGCGCATCTGCGGAGCGAGCCACGACGGCACGTGCACGCCATTGGTTACGTGGCCAATAGGCACCGCGTCCTCCGGCCCGTCCGGATACAGTCCTCGCCACATGGCACGCGACACTTCGCCGTGAAGTGAGCTCACTGCATTCACGCGCCGCGCCAGCTTCAGGCCCAGCACCGTCATGCAAAAGGTTTCCTGGAAGTCGGTGGGATGCTCCCGGCCAAAACCCATCAGGTTCTCGTGGGAAATGCCCAGCTCATCGCGCAACGGTCCAAGGTGCTCCTCGATCAGGTCGGGACTGAAGCGGTCGTGTCCCGCGGGCACCGGCGTGTGCGTGGTAAAGATCACTTCGCGTGGAATCTGGCGGGCAGCGGAGTAGAAGTCCAGTCCCTCCTCTTCCATGCGGCTGCGAATTGCTTCGAAGACCGCGAATCCGCTGTGGCCCTCGTTCAGATGCAGAACGCCCGGCGTGATGCCCATGGCTTTCAGCGCGCGATAGCCGCCCACGCCCAGCAGCAACTCCTGGCGAATGCGCGTGCGCGCGTCGCCGCCATAGAGGCGCGAGGTCGTCTCCAGATCCTCCGGCGCGTTGCCGGCCACGTTGGAGTCCAGCAGCAGCAGATCGCAACGGCCCACCTTGGCGCGCCATACTTTGGCGCGAATCGAGCTGCCGCGCGTGGCAATTTCCACCACCACCGGCTCGCCGTTAGCGCCGATGGCCTGTTGCATCGGCAGTTGATTCACGTCGGTCTGGAGATATTCCTCACATTGCCAGGCTTCTTTGTCCAGCCGCTGCAGAAAGTAGCCCTGTCCGTAGAAAAGCCCCACCCCGATCAGCGGAATGTCCAGGTCCGATGCGCTCTTGATGTGGTCGCCCGCCAGCACTCCAAGGCCGCCGGAGTAGATCGGCAGCGACTCATGCAAGCCGAACTCCGCGGAGAAATACGCCACTGGCCGCGGCCTCAGCACGCCGGCGTGGCTGGCTCCCCAAGTGCGGTCGTCGTGAAGGTACTCCTGTTGACGCCGGAACGCGTAGTTGATGCGGCTGTGGAGCACCAACTCCGTGGCCCGCCGCTCGATTTCCGCCAACGGGATTTCGTTCAACAGTGCGATCGGATTCTGATTAAGCTGGCGCCAGCGCGCCGGATTCAGATCGCGAAACAGGCTGACGCACTCGTTGTCCCAGCTCCACCACACGTTGCGCGCCAGTTCCCACAACTTCTCCTGAGCCGGGGCGATGAAGCGGGCGAGGGTTCGCGCCTCGCTCACTACCGGCGCAACTTGGGCCGCCGCCTCCACTAGCATGCGAATTTCATTTTCGCGAAAGACTCTCTGGTCCTTGGTCTGCACTACCAGCACGCCCTGCAGAACGCCGCGGTCGATCAACGGCACGCCGAGAAACGAGTGATACTCCTCTTCGCCCGATTCCTTGAAATATTTGTAGCGCGGATGCTCGCGTGCGTCTGGAACCGCCACGGGAACCAACTGCTCGGCGACCAGGCCGGAGAGCCCTTCGTTCAAGGGCATGCGCAGCGTGCCGATTGATCGCGGGTGAAGGCCCAGCGTGGCAGCGAGCACCAGGTTCGAACGGTCCGGCTCCAGTAAGTAGGCCGAGCAAACATCGGTCCGAAATCGCGTGGCAATCAGGGCCACCACATTCATCAGCGTGTCGGCCGGCTTGCCCTCCTGTTCCGCCAGTGTGGTGATTTCCTCCAGTGTCAAAACCAGATTGGCGTCAGTGGATTCGCTGATTGGAGTCATCGACTGCGTACACCTCGCGTATTGAGATGGAAAACTCGTGTCCCGCGCGGCGACCCAATCTGAAAAGCGTAAAACCGTGGGACGAAGACACGCGGTGGAACCGAGGCAACAGACTATTTTGACTTAAGGGAAATCCCGCGAATGTTTTCTGCGGGATTGATTCGACAATACCATACGCGCCGGGCGGCTTCGCCGCTGCGCAGACACAGCCTGCCGCAAACAGGGAGCCCGCGGGCACACCAATCTTGGCCAGAATCATGCGGTGCACCGTTACGGCGCGCTTGGTCAGTCTGCTCCAGACTCAGCGATGGAACTGGAGATAAAATCCCGTAATCGCGACGCCCGCACCCACCGGCATCAAGACCAGACCAGCATCCTTGGCCTCACTGCAGCCGTGGCTTGAGGGGCTACAGTACCCAATGGATTGCTCAGTCGCAAAGAGGGCTATCCCGCTGACGAGTGCCGCAGTTCCAACAACGGCCAGCGCTATGCCCAGCCCATGATGCGAAGACTTGGCCTTCGCAACTGGAGGCTTGGCGGGAGCAGCGGTCGAAGGCGAGCTCTGTGAAGACGAGCTTTGGCCGCCGTCTTGCGCGATCGAGAGGAGCGGATCTGTCGCCGAACTTACCAGGCTGGCCGTTTCCACGTTCGGAACTGGAGCCGATACCTCCTTTTCCGCTGGAGTCGCAGGCGTGGGGCTCGTCTGCGCGGTGGCGGGCGCGGCGTCTTGCGCGGGACCGGCAATGTCGCGGCCAAATCGCAACTGGGCAGCGCACTGGCTTGCAAAAAGGAGGGCGGCGCAAGCGAACGACGCCACCAGAATGGACCTGCAGAGGCGCACTTCCCCTCGGCTCAGCCGGATTTTGTTCAAAATGAGATGTAATCTCATCGGGTGACCTCCAGGCAGTTTTTGGGGACTTTCAGGGAACTGCCGCAAGTGTACTCCTGCAGCCAAAACCATCCCACAGGTTGTTTGCCAAGCCTTTACAGCGGCCCAACTGTCGGCGACCATTCAGACTCTTGCCAACCGCGCCGCCATCACCGCAAAGATGGGAAACGTCAGATACACCAACCCGATCTCCGAAGAGTATCCAAGCGGCGTCATCTTCATAGGCCCGAAGGCGAACATCGGGTAGTCGCAGATCAAATTGATGGCAAGCCAAACAGTTCCTACCAGCGCGGCCTCGCGAACCGAAACCGCCCGCTTGCGAAAGTACCAGGCCAGCAAAAAGCCCGCGGTCACCAGAACTACCAGGTACATCAGCGTGCTGAACAGCGGAGCGTTGGATTTCTTCAACGGAAATAGGGCGAATCCGGCAACGAATGGGACAAACCAGCTCAACAGTCCAATTAGAAAGGCCCGAGTCCACGCTACCATGGTTCCCTCCAAGGCAAGTCTGTCGCCTCCACTTTGAGAAGGCTAGAGATTTCACTGCGACGGCGGCGAGCCCATCTGGATACTCCCCCCGTACGATTGCACCAGCTGATGAAAGGCCGGCAAGGACCGCGAAAGTGCGGCGGCGTTCTTCGCGCTCAAGGTGACGATCCACACGCGCCCGAGGTCTCCGATATACGCCGTTTGCTCGAATGCGTTGTGTTCCTCGCCGCTCTCAAATGAATAGTTCTCAGCCTTCTGTTTCACCCTCGGAAGAACAAGAGGCTCTTCAGCACGAACGATTGCCTTGGGGAAGCGCCGTTTGAAGCCGTCGATATCAGATTGAATGGCGGAGTGCAGGTCCCTGTCGTCTTCTTTTGGGCCGATAGGGCTCGCGTCGAGAACCACCCAGGCTTCGGCGTTCCGCGGATCGGTCCCTTCGGGCAGGAAGAAGGCCAGCCCCGGCCCGTCGGCCTGCACCCAACCCTTCGGCGTATCAAGCGCCACAAAACCAGCGGCTGTCGCGACCATTCCGCGCGGCTCATTTGAATTGCTGTTCGGATTCTGCGCGGTACAGACTACGGGGAACGGCAGCATTGCGGCCGCCAGAACAAACGTGGCCGCTGCCGCAGACACAGACCGCAAGAAACCTGCGTGCATGCGCAACACCTCCGGTAACCTTGGGCAGTTGCCCAGCATTATAGCGTGGAGGCAAAACAAGTGGGCCAAGTCTTCGTACAGGCATCGGCATCGCCATGCTAAATTGAGATTCCACGGGGGTCCTTATGGAACTCGGCGCTCAGCTTTCGACGGGCGGCGAAACAATTGAGTTGCAGCAACAGGTGGCGCGGCTGCAGGCGTTGCTTGAGGCCTCGCGCCAGGTGCATTCCACGATTCGCGAGGACGAAGTCCTCGAATCCGTTCTGCGCATCGTCGTGCGCGAGCTGGAGATGGCCGGTGCTGCTTTTCCCGGAACCGGCCTCACCTACGGCAGGCTCCCGGCGGATGCCGCAGCAGACGCCGCGGGCCCAGATCAACTGCTCCGTTATCCGCTCGCCGATCGCGACGGTCGGAAAATGATCGATCTTGTCGTGGCGTCTCCGGGAGGGCGCGAGCTTTCGCTCTCCGAGGCCGATTTCCTCGAGGGCTTGGCGCTGCAGGCCGCCGTGGCTCTCGAAAACGCGCGTAACCACAAGCGCAACGTCGAGTTCGCCCGCCTCCAGCAGGACCTGGACGCGGCGCGGCAGATTCAGCGCTCGTTGCTGCCGCAGAAGCTGCCAGAGATTCCCGGCTATTCAATCGCTTTCCGCTCCGATACCTGCTACGAGGTGGGCGGCGACTATCTCGATATCGTCGGACAGCCGGACGGCAGCCTCCTGATCGCTGTAGCCGATGTGGCTGGCAAAGGACTGGCCTCGGCCATCATGTCCACGAGCTTTCGCGCGGCTTTTCGCGGCATGGCGCTCACCGGTCCGCCGCTCGACGAGCTGGCCACGCGCATGAACCAGCACCACTGGGCCGAAGGCGAGGAGGCTCGTCGGCGCTACGTCACCGCAATCTTCCTTCGGCTGCATCCAGCGGGCCAAATCGAGGTCGTGAATGCGGGTCACAATCCTGGGTTCCTCGTCGTGCCTGGCTCGCCGCCAATCCAGTTTGACGCGGCAGGAACGCCCCTGGGCCTTTTGCCCGGCATGCGCTACACGAGCGAGCGACACAGTTTCACTGAGGGAGCGCGGTTGCTTTTCTACACGGACGGCCTGACCGAAGTCTTCAGAGGAGATGAAGAGTATGGTCCGGAAAGGCTTTTGAATGAATTTTCTACGTGTCCAGTGCAGAAGGCCGATGGTATCCTCGATGCATTGTGGGTAGCCATTGAGGCGTTTGCAGAGGGCGGTCCGCAAGCTGACGATATGACCGCATTGGCGCTGTGCCGCGGAGAGATGTTGGAATGACCGAGCCGAAAACCACCACTGTCGAGGTCCGTTTACCCACCAAGATGGGCTACGAAAAGGTGGCCATGAGCACGGCCTCGGCGGTCGCCAAGCTGATGGGTTTCCCTGAGGATCGGATCGAAGATTTGAAGACGGCCGTGGCCGAGGCCTGCATCAACGCCATTGAGCACGGCAACCGGCTGAACGAAAAGCTGTCCGTTGGTGTGGTCCTTCGCGCCGATAACGACGCGCTTGAAGTGAAGGTGATCGACGACGGCAGGGGAATCACGACTCAGCCGGCCAGGCCCGATATTGATCGCAAGATGCACGGCGAAGAAGACGCGCGCGGCATGGGAATGTTCCTCATCCAGGCATTGGTGGACGAAGCAGAGTGGGTGACCGGGGCCGATGGCAAGAGCAGCTACGTCCGCCTGGTGATCAAATTGGACAAAGCCGCGGTGTAGGCTAAAGCGGAGTCGAATCGCAAGTGGAGGCAATCGCAAAGTGGAGAGCGAGACCAAATCGCACGTTGACCAGATCAAGTCCCCATCCGGATACCCGGTAGCTGTCCTTCGCTTTGAGGGCGATATCGCAAGCACCTCGAAGGACGCGGTTCTGGGTGCCTATGAGGGTCTGCCCAGGGAGACGACAAAGCTCATCCTGCTGGACTTCACGCGCGTGGACTACATCAATTCCAGTGGAATTGCCTTGGTCATCCAACTGTTGATTCAAGCCGCGCACTCTGGGCAAACAGTCTTCGCCTTCGGACTCTCGGCGCACTTCACCAAGGTCTTTACCATGGTGGGCATCACGAAATACGCGCGCCTGTTCCCCAACCAGGCCGAAGCCATCGCCGCGCTCTAATCACGCGTTCCATTTAAAAAGCTGATTGAAGGAGCTTGCGCTCCGGTTCGCCATAGCGGCTACTGCGGCCCCTTGTCGCCCCTCGAGAACGGGTTCGGGAGGTGGAAAGGCGTTTCCGGCGACGACTCTCTCTTCTTCGTGCTTGAATCCTGCCGCAGCACGGTCCGCTGCGAGTTGATGCACAGCCAACCGCCGTGCACCCGCTCGAAGACTTGTGTAAAGACGCCTTTTTCGTCCACCAGGCCTGAGGTGGTCTTGTGGTGCAGTGTGTACGTGCCGTTGGCCACGGCAATATCGCCGAGCATGCGCACGGTAACCACCTTTTGCGTAAGATAGAGGGCTTTGTCGTCGACGCTGAGCACCTGCGCCACTTGCTGATTGCGCGTTGTCACGTCGCCGCTCGCTGAAACGTCGACAAAGAGTGGAGATAGCACCAGTTCCAAGGCGTACTGGTCGCGCCGGTTCACGGCGTCGGACCAACTGTCTTCGATCTTCTGGAATTGCAGGATCTCCGGGCTGACGGTTTCCATCACGCCGGGCTTGTCCGCGGGCGGAACGGCGGTTGCTGCAGGGTCGGAAGTGGGAGTTTGGGCAGCTGCGGTGCAGCACAAAAGAGCAATAGAAACAAACGAAAGAATGCGGTTCATGCGTGGATTGAGCTCCAACCTTGAAAGCAGAGTTCCTCCAAGAATCATAGCTCTTTGGACTCCACAATCGAGGCGCAGGGGAGTGAAAAAGTGAGCTCCGCCGGGCTTCTTCAGGAAGATGCTACAGAAGGCCTTGCAGCCGGCCGGGTTGGTGAATGGTCACGTTGGAGTCTTCGATCGAGATCCAGCCGTCCTTGCGGAACTGGCCAAGGGTGCGGGTGACGGTCTCGCGCGTGGTGCAGGTCATCGAGGCCATCTCCTCGTGCGTCAGCAGAAGCGGGAACCGGTATTCTCCGCCCTCGGTATGTTCGCCGATCTGATGCGCAAGTTCCGTCAGCAGGCGAGCCAGCCGCGCGGCCACGGTTTCAGCCAGGGCGATGCGGCACGCATCCTGCAGGGCGAAGCGGTACTCCTGGCAGATGCATTGCACGGCCCGCAATTGTGCTTCCTTGTGGTTGCGCAGAAAACTCAGGAATCGTTCACGCTCCACCGGACGTAACTGGGCGGGCGTCAATGACTCCGCTGAAACCTCGTAAACGCCGTGCGAAAGGACCGCGTAAAGGCCCAGCATCGATCCCGGGCCTGCAACCCGGACAATCATGTGCCGATCTTCTGGTCGGCCCGCTGTCAGCTTGAGATAGCCGCTGCAAATCAGGTACAGGCAGCGGGCGTCTTCACCTTCGGTAAAGAGCGCAGCCTGCCCGGGCAGCGAAATCGTGCTTGTTGCCAGCTCCAGATCGGCCAAAACGGCGCTGCCGAGTGAGCAGAACCAGCCGGGACGGCGATTTGCGCAGGCCGCGCACCCCAGCGGCGACGATCGGCCCAGGTGCTTCGATCGCGTCGGCTCCTCCATCAAAATTTGTATGTCCGCCATCGTCTTCCTTCTTCCCATTCCGACGCGGCCCCTCGTCTCTCCCGCTTTCTGGCCTTCATTCCAGTCCGTTCCGGCTGCGGTTGAGATCGACATGCCGTGTTCTTTCCCATCTGCAGCGGCACTTGCTCAAAGTTTGCTTGAAAGTTGGTTTCTTTGGATGTGATGGGCCTCACGTTCGAAAGTAGGATTTTTGGCAGTGTGACGGCACACCGTGGCGTCCAGAGGCATGGAAAGCGTAAATGAATGTGGTAAATCGGCTTGTACTCCAAGACACATCCCCAAATCTTATGTGATAGACGTCACCGCCACATGTTATGAGCAAACCGTAATCTTTCGTGCATGTGGTGATGCTCCACACCGGCAAGCGCCCGCAAAAGGTTCCAGCGGTGCTCGCGCTCACATGGAGAATCCACCACATTCAGCCTGAAGCAACGGCTGAGGCCCGTATTAAGCAGTGCCACGAAGTTCTTTGAAGGCGGTATTTTCCATGCATACAGATAGGCCGGTAACGCGCTTGTTCAGTTTGTCCAACGGTGCGGCTCTCGGGAAATGTCCGGGACTGCGAGTGTTTTTGATGATTTTGCTGGGCGCCGGCATGGTTTGCGCAACGGCATTGGCTGCCCCGCCACAGGGAACAAAAGCCCAGGATGCGCCGGCCACTCCAGCTGGGCACGCCGAATTTGTCGGCTCTGACACCTGCGCCACTTGTCACGCAGACGTGGCCAAGGGTTTCGCCACCAATCCGCACACCAAAATGGCGTTGATGCCCGGGAACGCGAATGGCGTGACCTGCGAGAACTGTCACGGCGCGGGCAGCGAGCACGTGGCTGGTGGCGGCGACGTGACCAAGATCTTCGACCCCGCCAAGGCCTCGGCCAAAGACGTCGATACCAAGTGCCTGAGCTGTCATGCAGGCGCGCATCCCAACTTCGATCGCTCTCCTCATGCCAAGGCCAACGTCGGCTGCACCAGCTGCCACAGCATTCACGGCAGCAAGGAAGATACGCTGCTCAAAGCTCCGCAGCCCACGCTTTGCTTCCAATGCCATGGCGACCAGAAGGTGCAATTCGGCATGCCCTTCCATCACCAGGTCAACGAAGGACTCATCAAGTGCAGCGACTGCCACGACGTTCACGGAACCTTCGGGAACAGCAACATCAAGTCGACGGCGGACCAGAATGCGATCTGCACCAAGTGCCACACCGATGTCCGTGGTCCTTTCGTGTATGAGCACGCGCCGGTCAAGGCGGAGGGGTGCTTGAGCTGCCACAGTCCTCACGGATCGCAGAACGCGCGGCTGCTCAACATGCCAAGCATCAATACTCTGTGCAACCAGTGCCACAGCCCTGTTTCGTCGCACACGATCACGGGAATGGGCTCGGGATCGGCGGAGCTTGCTCCTTGCACAAGCTGCCACACCTACATTCATGGATCAAACATCAACGCGGCGTTCCTGCGATAGGAGATTCGGAGTTGGGCCGCGCCAGGCCAAGGCGGCACCGCTCAACTCCCTTAACAGATTCCACAACGGTTCACGGTTTCGTAGTAGGCAACAAGTTTTATTCAAGTGAGGCTTCATATGAAGAATGTTGGCTGGTTATCTCGGATTCGCAATCAACAGCCGTCTTTTGCAATGTTCCTGGGCATGGTAGTGGCAATGTTTCTTGCGGCGGCATGCATCGCCGTCGCGCAGAATCCGGCTGAGCCGGTTCCAGCGCCAGGTGCGCCGGTATCTGCGCCCGACGGTTATGTCCTCCACCAGGCTTTCGATGTCGGCGGCCACATGAATAGTCTTGAGGGCAGCGGCGCCATGTACGACTCGATGATCAATCAGAAGTCAGGGCCCCGCGTGCTTGGCGAGACCTTTGAGCTTCATGCGGCACCAGGAAATAAGAACCCTCTTGTCGATGATCTGAAAGCGTTCAGCAATGGCTTCGGTGGTGATCCGAACAACTTCGCCAAGCTCGACTTTTCCAAAGGCAAGATCTACGAGTTCTCCGGGATGTTCCGGCGCGACCGCCGGTACTTCGACTACGATTTGCTGGGCAACCCGAATATCCCCAGCGGTCAGACGATGCCCATTGGACCAACTGCTTCGCCCACAGGCACGCTGGCTTGGCCGCAACTGAATACATCTGCGTTCCTGTTCAACACCGTCCGCCGAATGACCGACACCAGCCTGACGCTGCTGCCGCTCTCGAAAGTGACGTTTCGCGCCAGCTACTCGCACAACACAATGGAGGGGCCTAGCCTGTCGCCGAGCGGATACCAAATTGCCGGCTCGTACGATCTCCTGCTCCAGGAATATCAGCGCCACAGCACCGACGATTTCACTGGCGACTTCGAGTGGAAGCCCGTGCAGGGCACGCGGCTGACCTTTGAAGAGCAGGTCGACCATTACAAGGGGAATTCCTTCTTCACACTGGACCCCAGCTACCTAACTGTCCAGGAGGCGGACGGAACTAAGGTCGCGCTTCTCGCGAACTACGATGCTTGGACGCCCTACACCAGCAGCTCCTGCGTTGCAACCAGCATGGGCGGCAACCCAATGCTCACGGCGTCCAGCACAGGCGGCGCACCCATCATCAATCCGGCTTGCGCCGTGTCGTCCAGCTATCTGCGCACCCAGCCCACGCGGGTCATCTTCCCAACGGAGATCTTCCGCCTGCAGAGCACCAGCATCAAAAACGTATCCATGAACGGCGAATTCCACTACACGAGCGCCAACATGACCCTCCCGAGCTACTACGACTTCTTTCAGGGTCTGAGCAAAACGACGCGCTCAATGGCCTACACGGGCACAGCAACTGCAAAACGCGAGGCGGTTGCTGCCGACTACGGCATCTTCTGGCAGGTCATGCCGAAGTTCAGCCTCTCCGAGCAGATCGACTACTCCCTTGTCCATCAGCCGGGTACGACGACCATGACAAGTGAGACGACTTTGTCGACGGCCGCGGATACGACCACGTCAACTGGAAACGAGACCATCAACAATCCAACCCTGACCACGACGAACGCTGCCGCCGGAGCCTCCACGTTTGAAGGTAGCGGCACCATCGGTACACCCTGGCCTGCCTTTTTCGGCCAGAAGTTCGTGACCAATAATCTGACCGCGACCTGGGATGCCACGGCTCGCACCACCTTCTCGCTCACCTATCGCTATCGCACGCACACAATCGCGGAGAACGCGTACAGTCCCGCTACCTCTACTGTGCCCGTTGATCCCGGTGGCAATCCCGGCAACCTTCCATTGACTCCCGGCGAAACAAACGATGGGACAGTCACCATCAACGAGAACGGCGGGATTTTCAATGCCGCTTTGCGCCCCAGCAACAATTGGGATATCAATGGCTCGGTCGAAGTACTTTATGACGACAACGCCTTTACCCCGATGGGCCCGCGGCAAACAAAGCACTATCGCGTGCACAGCATCTACAGGCCGAAGACCTGGGCGACGATCTCCGGCGCATATAACGATCTGGAGCGTCACAACAACACCAACAACTCCGGATCGACGCCCATCGACGGCCCGCTCAACCATGTCGATCACAGCCGCGTGTTCAGCGCTGCAGCCGACCTCGCCGCCAACGAGCATTTCGGCTTCGATTTCGAATACGCCTATAGCGATGTGTATCTCGCAAGCAATATCTGTTATGACGGCGGCGCGTCCGCTGCCCTGCCATTGGCCGCAGCTCCGGCGAACGGCGCAGGCTGCCCCGGCGCGACCGTAAGAGGTGCCACCTATCTTGAATTCGGGCCGGTCAAGAACTTCATGGACGCTCCGACGCAATCGGGATCGGCGGCAATCTCGATCTCCCCGTCAACCAAGACCCACGCCAATGCCGGTTATCGCATTAGCTCCGTCAACGGCAGCCGGTTCTTCAACGATCCCCGCGACGTTAACGGCTCGCTCGTGTCCAAGTATCAGACTCCCTTTTTCAACCTTTCATATGCGGTTCGTCCGGCGTGGATCCTGAGAGCGGAATACGACTACTATAGCTACGGCGAAGGCGGCCCATCCGGCGCGCAGTATTGCTCGACTTCCACTGCTCTGCCGTCGGCTACAACCGCGGCGCCAGTCGTTGCCTGCAGTTCGCTCACGGGTGTGCAAACCGGCGTGAACCTTTCGAATGCCGGCGAAACCCTTGCGCGAAACTTCCATGCCAACAACGTGACCCTTGGCATGCACTGGGAGTTCTAGCCGCGGGATGCCGCTTTACGATCGAGTCCTGCGACCGAGATGAGAATCACGCTAAGCAAGAGGAGATTGGCAATGAAAACCAAGGCTGGATTGATGACAGTCGCCATGCTAGCTGCCTGTACGGGAACCGCTGCGATCGCGCAAAGCTCGGGGGCAGACATCTACAAGGCAAAATGCCAGAGTTGTCACGGAGCTGAGGGCACGCCGAACCCCGGCATCGCCAAGATGATGGGCGTCAAGCCCGTGAGCGATCCTTCGGTCAAGTCGCTGAGCGAAGGGCAGATGATTACCGACACGACGAACGGCAAGGGCAAAATGCCGGCATTCAAGGGCAAGCTCACGGATGCCCAGATCAAGGACTCTGTGATGTACTTCCGTTCCCTCGCCAGGTAAAGGCAACAGTTGTAGGGCAAGACGAAGTGTAAGGGCAAAATCAAGCCGGCGCGGTCGTCGGAGTCAAAGCCTCGATCGCGCCAGTTTGCGTCAGGTGGTTCCTGTTACTATCTCGATTGCGGAACCGACGGCCGCGATTCCCGGCCGGTGTCATCAACCTCTAACCACGCGCCATGCGCTCGATTGCGCGAACGGGCCTGCAAAAACAACGAAGGAGTTTTGGCAATGACTAAGAGTTTTCGTTCCTATATCGTGCTGGCCGCAACGGTGCTTCTGGCTGGCTCCATGAGCTTCGCTGAAGATGGTTCAGCGATCTACAAATCCAAGTGCGCGATGTGCCATGGACCTACCGGAACACCGAGTGCGGGTATGGCCAAGGCCATGGGCATCAAGCCCGTCTCCGATCCTTCGATCCAGGCTCTTACCGCGAGTCAAGTTGCCGCGACAGTGAAGAATGGCAAAGGCAAGATGCATCCCGTTGCCGGACTGACTGATCCGCAGGTAACCGCTGTAGCCGCGTATTTTAAGACTCTGAAGTAGGAATTAGAATCAGCGGAGCAGACTCAAGGCAGGCCCGCAATCCCTGGCGGGCCGCCTGCGCATGGAGGCTGAGGAGACGTGTCGTTGTTTGAGAGATTCCGCGAAAGCTGGCTTCGTCCGGCGCTGTTCTTCGGCAACAACCCCATCAGTCTGGCTGGCGGCGCCATCACCACCGCCTCCGGCATCACCATGATCAGTTATTGGCTGGCCGAGCTCTCCGGCCATCTCAGTGACAACCCCTATCTCGGCATCATCTTCTTTCTTATTCTTCCGGTCCTGTTCCTGCTCGGCCTGGCTCTCATTCCCATCGGCGTGTTCTTGCGGCGCAGAACCCTGCAGAAGGCCGGCCAGATTCCCGCCGCCTTTCCCCGCATCGACCTTAACGACAAAATCTTCCGGCACGGCCTCGACATTGTCCTTGTTGCGACCATCGTCAACTTTCTTGTCGTGGCTACGGCCAGCTATCACGGCGCGGAGTACATGGATTCACCTCAGTTCTGCGGCCGCTCCTGCCATGTGATGAAGCCTGAGTTTACGGCTTACCAGATCTCTCCGCACTCTCACGTGGCCTGCGTCGATTGCCACATCGGTTCAGGCGCTCAAGCCTACTTCAGTGCCAAAGTGAACGGCACCAAACAGCTGGTTGAAGTCACCTTCCATCCGCTCGCGCCGCTCGCGCCAAAAATCATTCCCAACTATCCCACGCCGATTCCGTCACCGGTCACCAGCCTGCGCCCCGCGCGCTACACCTGCGAGGGCTGCCACACGCCCACGCGCTTTGACGGCGACAAGTTGCTGGTCAAGTCGAACTTTGCCGACGACGAGCCCAACACCGAGACGCAAACTGTACTCATTCTGCACCTCGGAGGTGTTGACTCTCTCTCGCGCTACACGGGCATCCACGGCGTCCATCTCGGTCATATCGAGTACGTCTCCACCGACGCCACGCGCACCACCATTCCCTGGGTGGAGCGGCAGAACGCCGATGGCTCGTTCACCGAATACAGTTCTCTGCCGGCTGGCAGCGGCATCCCCAAAGGTGACCGCAGGGTCATGGATTGCATCGACTGCCACAACCGCGCCGCGCACACATTTGTGACTGCCGAGGAGGCTGTTGACCAGGCCATGACGAGCGGCGCAATCAGTACGAATCTGCCCTGGATTCACAAGGAAGGACTGGCGTTGCTGAATGGCACTTACTCAAGCCAGGAAGAGGCTGGCGTACAGATCCCGCAGCAACTTCAGGCCTTCTATCGCACTCAGAATCCCTCTGTGCTTGAACAGAATGCCGCATTGGTCGACCAGGCGGGCAAGGAATTGGTGACGCTTTACGACCAGAATGTCTTTCCATTCATGAAGGTCACATGGGGAACCCATCCCAATCACATCGGCCACATGGACTATCCGGGCTGCTTCCGCTGTCACGACGGCAATCATGCGGCCAAGAACGGCGATACCATTCCTCAGGACTGCACCGTCTGCCACAACCTGCTGGCCGTCGAAGAAGCCAAACCCAAAGTGCTCTCCGACCTCGGTATTCAGTAGCCGAAGTGGCTTTGCAGGCTCGCCCCGTCGAGGCAGCGCACCGAACCGCTGTTTGGCTCGCACCCGCCGCTATACAATCGGGTCCAGACGTAAGCTCGCCTGCGTAGGTCAAGAAGTCGAATGCGGCAAAGGGTCTTCGGTCCGCGGCTTGCAACTGCTCTCCTGAGCAGCCTTTCTCTATCGCCCTCCGCAGCAGCCATCGCGCCAATCAAGCCTGCTCTGTTGCCCGTCACAATCACGCTCGCCGCAAACAACGTCACCATTGCGCAGGGCTCCGCCATCATCCTCACAGCCACGGTCACTCCCAACTCCGCCCCGCCCGCAACCGGCGAGCAAAACCCGACCGGAACAGTGGTATTCCTTAACGGCACTGTGCAGATCGGCCAGTCCGCGCTTTCGCCGCTCGCCGTGGCCAACGCCTCCACGGCCACCCTCACCATCCAGGGCCTTCCTGCCGGTCAGGACTCCATCACCGCCTTCTACGCGGGTGACACAGTCTTCGGCTCGGGAACCTCGGCTCCGCTCGCGATTGACGTTCAGGGATTTGCCATTGCACCTGCGTCGACAAATCCGCCCACCAACCTCGATGTCGCCCTGGGCCAGTCCGGTTCGGAATCCTTCGTGGTCACCAACGCAGGCGGCTACACGGGGCAGGTTCAGGTAGTCTGCGCGGTCGCTTTGCAGGACGACATGACCTGCACGCCCACTCCGCAACAGGTCACGCCTACGGCCACAGTTACGTTCGCGGTCCAGACCTTTGCCTCAGGAGGCCCGCTTTACGCGACCGCGAGCAAGGTCCGGCGTCACAATTCGCCATGGCCGCAAGCTGAGAGAGGAGCAGCGCTGGTCGCATTGCTTTTCTTTATCATTCCGTTCGGGAGCCGCCAGCGCACATTTCTGCGTTACGGCTCGTGGCGCTTCATCCTCCTCTTCATTTTGCTGGTGCCGCTCATCGGTTTTGCAACCAGTTGCAACAGTACAAGCGTGCTCGCTCCCAACGGCACGCCGCTCGGCGTGGCTACGCTTCAGGTCACGGCCACCGCGTTTGTCGACAACGCCGTCACCAGCCAAACCATCTACTTCACCGTGAACGTGCAGCCGCAGTGAAACGGTCAGCAGACACTCAAGCGTGTTAGGCTGGCTCTTCGCGCTCAGGAGCAAAATTCTCCATGCAATCCACTCATCCCTTTCAATTCAATCTTGTGGCCGCGGCCCATGCCTCCATGATCGAGCACGGTTTTCAGCCTGATTTTCCCGCCGGAACCGATACGGAGCTAGCCGCCATCAAAACGCAGCCCGCAGTTCCATCCTCCGGTGGCCTCACGGATTTGCGCGGCCTGCTTTGGTCCTCCATCGACAACGACACGTCCAAGGATCTCGACCAAATCGAGTGGGCCGAGCAGTTGCCAGACGGACGCATCCGCGTGCTCGTCGGCGTGGCGGATGTGGACGGGCGCGTCCCGCGGGGCACGGTGATCGACAAGCATGCGCAATTCGAGACGACCTCCGTCTATACCGGCGTATCGATCTTTCCCATGCTGCCCACGGAACTCTCTGAAGGCGTCACCTCTCTGAACGAAAACCAGGATCGAGCCGCCATTGTGGTCGAGTATTCGATCGATGCCGCCGGAACCGCTTCCGACGGAAAAGCCTACCGCGCACTGGTTCGCAACCGCGCGCAACTGGCTTACCCGAGCATCGGCGCGTGGCTTGAAGGCAAAGGCCAGGCGCCGCCAAAGGTTGCCGCAAGCTCCGATCTCGCTGCGCAACTCAAGCTCCAGGACGCGGCGGCGCAGCGCATGGCAGGTGGGCGCTACCAGCACGGCGCGCTCGAATTCGACACCATCGAGACTCAGCCGGTGTTGGTCACCGACGAAATCATTGGAATCGCGCCCATTGAAAAGAACCGCGCCACCTCGCTCATCGAGGAATTCATGGTGGCAGCAAACGGCGTCATTGCGCGAACCTTTGAAGACGCCGGTCTGGCTTCCATTCGCCGCATCGTCCGCGTCCCCAAGCGTTGGGACCGCATTGTGGAGCTAGCCGCCCAAAAAGGCGCAACGCTGCCCGCCGATCCCGACTCGAAAGCCCTCAACGACTTCCTCCTCGCACAAAAGCAGAAGGACCCCGACCACTTTCCCGATCTCTCGCTCGCGGTCATCAAGCTCATGGGGCCCGGCGAATATGTGCTGATCAAGCCCAACGCACCATCGCCCGGACACTTCGGCCTCGCTGTCCGGGACTACACGCACTCCACGGCGCCAAACCGCCGCTTCCCCGACATGGTCACGCAGCGCCTCCTCAAAGCGTGGCTCGCGCACGCCACGGCGCCCTATTCAGAAGACGACCTCAACGCCATCGCGCAGCGGTGCACCCTGATGGAAGACGCCGCTCGCAAAGTGGAGCGCGAAATGCAAAAACGCATCGCTGCGGTTGTTCTTCACCCACGCATCGGCCAATCCTTCCAGGCCATCGTCACCGGCGCCACCGACCACGGAACCTTCGTGCGCACTCTCGATCCGCACGTTGAAGGCATGGTGGTTCGCGGCGGAAAGGGCCTCGACGTCGGCGACAGAGTTACCGTAAAGCTCGTCTCCACCGATCCCCAGCGCGGATTTATCGATTTCGAGGCATAAGCCGCCGGTAGACTCCGGATTAAAAAATCGATAATTGACACGCATCCCGTTGTTTCTCAGCGTTCTGGGTTATCGGGAATGGAACATTTCTGTGTCCGACGGGGACGCATGTGCGTCTAATTGAAAGAAACTGTCGATAATTAAACAGGCGGCAGACGCCGAATCTCAAGACAGGTGAATGAATGCAATCAGGTTTCGTTGGGGTCGCTCTGCGACTCGTTTTTGGGGTGGCCATATTGGGTTTATCGTCCGGGCTGCTTGCGCAGGAGCCGGATTCAACCCCTCCCGCAGCAGCCGTAGCTCCGTCATCCGCGATTCCTGACGCACCCACTCCGAAAATTGAGTTTGCCGCCGTCCCTGATCCACAGTCCGCGCAATCGCAAGGTGCACAGCAGCCCGCACAAGGACCTGCTCCCACGCCCGATGGCTCAGGCGGCGCACCGCAAAGCAGCGGCTCGCAAAGCAGCCCCAGTTCGCAATCCTCAGCGCAGCCAATAAGCGCTCAGGAGACGAAAGAACAGAAAGCAGCCGAGGAAATCAAAGAACAGGAAAAGCAGCGCATCGTCGGCATCCTGCCCTCCTTCAATGTCACCTATCGCAGCGATGCCGCGTCAATGAGCGCACGCCAAAAAATCGGGCTCGCCTTTCGCTCCGCCGTCGATCCTTACCAATTCGGGATTTCATTCATCGTGGCTGGATTCTCTGAGGCCCAGGACAATGGCACGGGTTTCGGCTGGGGCCCGGAGGGCTACTTCAAGCGTTCAGGTGCGGCCTATCTCGACGCCTTCGATGGCGCGATGATCGGCAACGGATTCCTGCCCGCTCTCCTGCACCAGGATCCACGCTACTTTCGTATGGGCCACGGAACCTTTCACCGCCGCTTCTTTTATGCCGTCGCCACCAGCTTCATCTGCAAGCACGACAACACTGGAAAATGGGAGCCCAACTACTCCAACGTTGGCGGCAACATCATCGCCGGAGCCATCTCTAATCTGTATTACCCCTCGCAAACAGCAGGCGCGGGCCAAACCATCAACAATGGTTTGATCGTCACTTTCGAAGGCACCTTCGGCGGCGTACTCCAGGAATTCTGGCCCGACATTTCGCGCAAGCTCTTCCACAAGGATCCAACTCATGGTCTCGACGCGCAGGCGCGCGCCGCGGACGCTGCTCAAAAGCAGAAAAAGCAGCAAGAGCAGAACCAGAAGTAGCCGCTTAGCGAATCTGGCTTCGAATCATCGCTCGTGAAATGAGCATCTATAGTAGTTGTCCAACACGAAAGGAGACCTCTGTTGATGAGTGGCTTGTCCACTGAAATCCAGGCTCCCCTTCCGCTTCTGGAAACTGTCAAAGTGGATACAAAACGTGACGCCCGCGCTCCCCAAGAGGTCATCCCCATGCCTTCGATATTTCGCTCCCGCAGATTAATCGCCAGGCGCCTTTCCTTATTCGGGCTGTTAGTTGTTGCGCTGGTTGGCGTGAACTCCGTCGCCGCCCTGGCGGCTCAGCAGGCCGGACCCGACAGTCCGGGCCCGGTCGCCCTCGCAGCTTCGACGACCGCACCTCCGGCACCGGATTCCGCCGCCCAGTCGACGACAGCTCCTGCGCCAGACTCTGCCTCCCAGTCGTCCGCAAATCCGACACAACCCTCAAGCACCAGCGGGTCTGCACCGCAATATCAGCCTGCGAATGGTGGGCAAGGGGACTCAACTGGCCAGCAAACCAAGCGCATCCTCGGCATCATCCCTAACTTCCGCGCTGTCAGCGCCGACACAGAGCTGCCGCCTGAGACTGTTAAAGAAAAGTTCGTAGACGCCACTGAGGATTCGTTCGATTACTCCTCCATCTTCATCCCTGCCGCTATCGCCGTCTACGACATGGGTGAGCACGCAACGCCCCAATTCCACCAGGGCGCGGCCGGCTACGCTCGCTACTTTTGGCATTCGGCCGTCGACCAAACCAGCGAGAACTACATGGTCGAGTTCATCTTTCCCACCCTCACCCATGAAGATTCGCGCTACTACACCCTCGGCCACGGCGGATTCGTTAAACGCACTGGCTATGCTCTCAGCCGGGCCGTCATCACCCGATCAAACTCCGGAGCCGAAGTCTTCAACATAAGCGAAGTCTTCGGTGCCGGCGCCTCCTCGGGCATCTCGAATCTCTATTACCCTTCTGCCTCACGCTCCGTTGGAAACACAGTATCCGAGTGGGCAGAGGATGTCGGGATCGACGCGGCTTCCTTCTGGTGCAAGGAATTCTGGCCTGACATCAACCGCCGTCTCTTCCACAACAAATACGCTGAGCCTCCCGCGCAAAAGTAGCCTTTCGGCGAAAAGCTGCCGGAAAAATGTCCCTGGCCATCGCACTCGCCGCAACGCAGCATTCGCACACCTGCGGTATCATTCCTGCATCTCGAAAGCGCGGACCAATTCACGCCCAATTCGGCGTTCCCGCAGCGAAGCAAGAAAGGCTCATCATGGACAATTCCGGTGTTGTCGTTTTCTTTCTAGTCGTTGCCGCAGTCATCGGCATCTTTCTACTGGTCACCATCCTCAAAACCATGTACACGGTGCGCACCTACTCGGCCGGCGTGGTGGAGCGCTTCGGAAAATTCAACCGCGTCGCGCGGCCCGGCCTGCAATTCCTCCTGCCCTACTGCGAAACCGTGCGCCTTATCGATCTGCAGGTGCGCCAGGCGGTCGTCAACGTCGAAACCAAAACCAAGGACAACGTCTTCGTCACCATTCCCGTCTCCGTGCAATACCAGGTTGTCGAAGCAAAAGTCTTTGACGCCTACTATAAGTTGAGCAATCCGCAGAGCCAGATCGAGAGCTACGTCTTCAACTCCATCCTCGGCCACGTGCCCACGCTCACCCTCGACGAAGCCTTCGAGCAGATGCAGCAGATCTCCGGCGCCGTCAAGAGGGACCTCGACGAAGTGATGGACAACTTCGGCTACAACATTCTGCGCGCGCTGGTCACCGACATCGTTCCCGACGCCAAAGTGAAGGCGGCGATGAACGACATCAACGCCGCGCAACGCGAGCAGATCGCGGCGCAGGCTCGCGGCGAAGCCGACAAGATTCTCAAGGTCAAGCAGGCCGAAGCTGAAGCCGAGTCGAAGGCTTTGCAAGGCGAAGGTACAGCCCGCCAGCGTCAGGCGATTATCAAAGGCCTGCAGGCATCGGTGGAGGAGTTCAAAACCGCTGTCGAAGGCTCGACTGCGCAGGACGTAATGGCCATGGTCCTCATGACCCAGTACTTCGACACCATGCGCGAAGTCGGCGTCACGGGCAAGTCGAGCACGATTTTCCTGCCCAGCTCGCCCGGCACGGTCAACGATCTGATGACACAAATCCTGGCCGGCTTCCAGGGCGCTAAATCATCCTGATTCGCTGGAATCTATTGTCTGCTCGGGGCCCGGCGTTTTCCGC
>Ga0181520_10002000_pt1 | contig 39702 bp, 52 predicted proteins | sample PEATcosm2014_Bin_29_FD_132451 | JGI IMG/M metagenome (GOLD analysis project Ga0181520, IMG submission 132451) | Peatland microbial communities from MTU Mesocosm Facility, Houghton, MI, USA - PEATcosm2014_Bin02_30_metaG | ecosystem: Environmental > Terrestrial > Soil > Wetlands > Peat | place... | reverse complement strand
GGTCCCATTCGTCGTTAAGGGCGAGGTCGATGGCCTGAATAAGCTCCTGCATGGTTTTGCTCCTGCGGCCTACTTGAATATCTCCGCGAAGAACGCCTTCATCGCCTCCCACGACCTTCGATCCGCTTTTGCGTCATACGCGGCACCGCGGGACTTGTCGTTGCCAGCTTCGGAATTGGTGAAGGCATGCACGGCCCCGCCATAGACGACAAGCTGCCAATCGACGCCACCGGTCCGCATTTCATTCTCGAAAGCTTCCACGTCTTTGACAGGAACATGCGGATCATCGCCGCCATGCAGGACGAGCACCTTGCACTTGATGTTCTTCGCTTCTTCGGGCGTCGGCGTATCCAGCCCGCCATGAAAGCTGACCACGCCAGCGATGTTGGCTCCGCTGCGGGCCAATTCCAGAACGCACGTGCCGCCGAAGCAGTAGCCGATGGCCGCGACCCGCTTGGGATCGCACAGTGAATTGCTGCGTAGTGCTTCCAGCCCAGCAAGGGTCCTGGCACGCATCAGCGTGCGGTCCTTCTTATACTTGCCCGCCTCTGTCGCCGCCTGCTGCGGTCCTTTGGGCCGAACGCCTTTGCCGTAGATGTCGGCGGCGAAGGCCACGTAGCCCATCGCCGCCAACTGCCGGGCTCTGGCTTTGGCATAGTCGCCCAGCCCGGTCCATTCATGGACCACCAGGACGCCGGGCCGCTTACCTTGTGCGGCATCGTCCCAGGCTAGGTAGCCCTCCAACGTCGTGTCGCCTTGCCGGTATTCGACGACTTGGGTCTTGACCGCGGCGGTTGCGACGCCGCTGGTTCCCATCAAAACAGCCACTACCATCATCGTTGTCCTCATGCTGATCTCCTACTGAATGGTGGTTTGAATGCCGGATGATGGGAATTGTAGGCTGGCAAAGCCTGGGAGGATATGACCGTATCGCGAGGAAAGCCGGGTAGGCCCGTCGGCAGACCAGCCGGCATCAGTCATCGTAACTTCAAAGAGCTCCGACACTTGCGGCTGAATTATCTGGACATCTCTTCTGTCAGATAATCTTTCGTGGGGCACTTCTCAACCCTCGATTGGCGGACTAGACTGGTAAGTTGGCAGCGGCCCACGTGACGCGGGCTGGGCCATTTTGAAGATTCGATGTGCAACGAGAACCTATGGAAAGAAAAAGAGCCGTTTAGCGGCGTCCAATACAACTGACTGACGCGAGTGCGTCAAGCTGCTGTTCCTTTCAAATACCGCCAAGTTGGGCTTCGGCCCATGAATCTACGAATGCAGCACTTGTGCCTCGCTCCCCAGATGGGAGCGGTGGCCGGTGCTGTTTCGTAGGCCCCTTGGCGGGGGTTGAAAGGACGGTGTCGGTTCACCGCTCTTTTTTGTCGCCTGATGGCAATCCGCTGAAGACAACCATTTCTTTGACCGGAGGTATGCGATGAAACTCAAGTTGTGCCTTGTTGTCCTTATCGTCGTCTGTCTTCTTTCGTTTCGCCAGGCACTCGCTCACGATGCCGCCAAGAGCCCCATTCCCGCCGAAGCCGTCCAGGCCGAAGCAACCAAGCTGGTCAAGGAGGTCTATGGCGATGAATGGGCTGCTGCCAAGAGTTCAACCGAAAAGCAAGCCTTGGCCAAAAAGCTGCTCGGAAAAGCCGACGAGACCACGGACGATCCAGTTGCCCGCTTCGTTTTGTTGAGGCTGGCCAGGGACATCGCTACGCAGGCCGGCGATGGGCAAACGGCGTTTCAGGCGATCGATGCTATGGCCAAAATGTTCCAGGTCGATCCTCTCGAAATGAAGATCGCCGTACTGACCAAGGGTGCTTCCACCGCCCAGAAACCGGCACATCACAAGGTAATCGCCGGGGAAGCCTTGAAGCTCGCGGATCAAGCCGTCAGCGAAGACAATTTCACGGCTGCTGATAAGCTTGGCAAGTTAGCCCTTGCGGAAGCTCGAAGGGCAGCCGATAACGACCTCGTTACCGAAGCCCAAAGACGGATCACTAAGTCAACCGACCTGGCCAAAGCATACGAAGACGTGAAGGCGGCAAGACTCACAGTGGAGAAAACGCCGGACGACCCGGAAGCCAATTTAGCCGTGGGCAAGTACCTTTGCTTTGTGAAGGGCGATTGGGACAGGGGCTTGCCGATGCTGGCTCTGGGGAAGGATGAGGCTCTGAAGGCACTGGCAAAGCAGGAGATGGACGGTGCGGCTTCATCGACTGAGCAGGCGACGCTGGGAGATGGTTGGTGGAGCTTGGCTGAGAAGCAAGAGGGAACGGCGAAGAAACAGACGCAAGGACGAGCGGGTTATTGGTATCAAAAGGCATTACCTGGATTGTCGGGCCTAATGCAGGCCAAGGTGGAAAAGAGGATGAAGGGGTTGGAGCAAGATGACAGCAAAGCGCGGACCGATATCGACGTGCATGCACAACAACCAAACCGTTACGCGGTTCCCGTCAAGCCGCAAAACAACGTGCAGATCGTGGTGGCCGACGCAAAGGCGTTCAATGAGAAATTGGCCAAGCAGTTTCCAGTATCCCAGAACAAGGCTCGGGACGGTGTATTAGAAGCCTCCAGTAAGGAACGCAATTGGGGACCAAAAGAGGCATTCTCGGGTTCCAGGACGGGCCAGGGTTGCAACTTGGGCGATTCAAACGCCCGTCCTTCAAAAGCTAAACGTTATTCACAAGCTGGTTCACAAGGTTCTTTTATTGCAACATGGGCCAAGCCACCCATGGGGCGATACATACTCATCTTTGCCAGGACGGAAAGCGGAGGTGGCAAGGGATCAGATGCTTGGGCTACTGCAACCGTCTCGGTAAACGGCGGTCGCGCCATGCCCATGCTCGGTATGGCTTGTCAAACGGTAGCTGTTATTGATTTGGGGCAGATTGCGTCAATTCAGAGAATTGTAATCTCCATAAGAAATGGCGGACAACATCCTGGTTTGGTTGGCCTTGAAATCTACGAAGGCAACAAAGGCACGAAATGAGGGTGTAGGCCGAAACCGTCAAGAAAGAAACCGAATGATAACTAGAGGGCCAAGCCATGAACGCAACCGGAGATCCGGCTCGCATCATGGCCGCCGCATGTCCGCATTTTCATCTTGTGAACAAGATCGTGGCTTGTGCGTCTGATATTGTCTTACAATCACTAGCTACGAGAACAGTCGTCCCACCGCCCGCCCCGCGACCCTAGCAAAGTCATAGTTGGAGATGGAACCATGCCTGGCCAAGTCGATCATCACCACAAAGGGCATTCGACCCGAAGAGCAACGAGCGAACTGCTACCGGCTGCTGGAGATTACGCTCTTCGAGGACGACCTTGACGCCATCACCCCAGTGCTGTCTATCAACGGATGGCCCCCTTGGCGACATCGGAGATCCCTGGCTGACCTCGGTTAGGAAAACATGTAAGACAAAGGCAATCGCATGAGCAAGTTCATTGACTGCTATAGAGTTCTCGGAGTTCAACCGGATGCGACTTCGGAACAGGTCGCGCGTGCTTACCGCGAAGCCGCGAGGAAGTTCCATCCCGACCATGGCGGCGATCCGGTACGGATGGCCATGATCAATCAGGCGTGGACGATTCTGTCTGATCCTAAGAAACGTGCTAAGCATGATCGCATACGTTCTAATCAGCCCCCGAACGAATCAATATGTTACGAGGCGTCCGAAACGACGGGCATGCCGGATGAGCCGAGTAGAAGGAACGAATCGTTCGATCCATATCACGAGTGGCTGGGGATACCGGCCAGCGAGCAACCGCCGCATCATTACCGGTTGTTGGGGATTGTTCTGTTCGAGGATAATTCCAAGGTAATCGAGAATGCTGCCGACCAGCGGATGGCCCATGTACGCACCTACCAGTTGGGTAAGTATTCCGACCTCTCGCAGAAACTCCTCAACGAGCTTGCAACAGCAAAGATTTGCCTGCTGAATCCGGAGAAGAAAGCGGTATACGACCAACAGCTACGAAAAGAAACAAAGGTGTCCTTGTCAGAGGCCATACCGGCTGAACCGGACGTTGAACTAGACCCGCTCGCGGACCTGGCTGAAATGACTCGTTCGGCTCCAATCAGCGACTCGCATAAGCCAACGCAGCAATCGCTGCATCGCCCGGTCGCTTCGGCTTCGGTTTCCGTCCCCGCTACTGGCCCCGCAAGACGTCGGAAAAAGGGCCAGATTAGTCCGCATGGATCGGTTCTCCGCTTTATCGGCTTGGCGGTTGCCGGTGTCTTGGGGCTAGGGACTGCCTGGCTGTTGAACTCCTACTTTAATAGTGGCAATCCAACTAGCAAGAATACGGCCGAAGCCGAACACAATCAACCAGCACGGAAGTCTGAAGAGGTCAAGGTGCTTGTTGATAAGCGGGCACAATCTGCTGCTTCCAGGAGCCCTGGCCCGACGAAACCTTCAGGGCAAACCGGCCCGCCGATGTTGGAGCGGAGCAGTGATCCATCTTTGTCCACCGTTAGCACGAAGCCGGTGATCGAAGTAAAGCCATCGGTCGATACCCCGGCAACTGTTGAGAAGCCACCGATTGAAAAAACCTTGTCGCAGGAAGAGGAAGAATTGAAGGCGGCCTCCGAAGCAGCCAAGAGCACAGAAGACCACCAGGCGGTCGCGGAGAAAGGACTCAGATTGGCGGATCGGGCGATTGTCGAAGGCAACGCCGATCTGGCAAAGACGGCAGTTAGAAAATCCCTAACCGCCGCTCGCAAGGCTGACGATGTTGCCCTCACCAAACGAGCCACTCAACTTCTTATGCAGTTGCAGAATCCGCTTTCAGAATCCGTCAAGGATGAGGCTAGGAAAAGGCGTGGTTTGGAGCAACATTTCGCCCAGGCGGCCGAGGAGTCAATTCCAGCATCCGTTGTTCCGCTAAAAGCAATGGTCATGGGTTTGACTGAAAGGGCGAATGGTGAATACTCCTACGCCACCGCCATTGCCTTCACTCGCCGTGATTCTCCACATGTGATAAAGGGCACGCTATACCCGGCGGATGGTACTTCGGACGGAACGATCACCATCGGACCTGGCGTATTGGTGCAAGATGGGACTATTGACCTGCGACGATCGGGCAAGCTTGTCGTGGAAGGAAGCCCGGCTAAACCTGCCGTTCTACGTAACGTGTGTGTCGTTCAGGACCTATCCGCAAGCATGACCGCAGAGAATGCCGTCTTTGACCAATGCACCTTCACGAAGGGAGGTGGTTGGTTTGTCACAAGTTACTCGTCGCAGTGGACGCTCGAAAAGTGCTTTCTCTACCAATGTCGTTTTCCATTGCTGTCCGAACAGGATTACGGAGTCAGATTTCGGAATTGTACCTTCGCGTCTATGCAATTTCCTGAGTTCCAAGCCAATCGCCCAAACACCGGGGATTTCGATCACATGCAAAAATTGCGGAAGGACTGGCGGATTATGGAGGACTTGAACTTCATCAACTGCCAGATTCCACCAACGGTCTTTTGGTGCAGCGTTCGGTCCAACTTTTTCAGATGTCGCTTCGTCCCGGGGGAGGCATTTGAGTCGCCACAGCCGGCTGAGTGCGTCGCCTACGTCACTGACACCATCGGGGAATCTCCTAGGAAGGTCTTCTCTGATCCTCCTCCAAAGAAGGCTACCATGGCCATTCGTCAGGCACCGGCGAGATTCGACGTATTCTCGCTCCAGACCCTGCCGATTCGGCAAATCCGAAATGACGAGGTAGTACGACGGTACTTAAAACCTGGCGGATGAGAACCGGGGGACCAGCACAATATTCGCAGTTGTGAACATGGCGGACGGTTGGCAATACGGCATACGGCACAAGTTATTGAGGTCGTGACAACGGAATCCGCAGCCTCGCGGCACGTTGCGTGAGCTAAGGAAAAGCCCAACCGGGTGCCCGCCCCGTTCTGGGGCGGGCAGGAGTTGGGCTGGTTTGGTTTCAGGTGATCACGATGTTCCATCCCAGGCTTGACATTCGCGACGATAATCGCACATGGCACAGCCGAAGCCAGGCCGGTAGTTGAACTTGCCGGAGTCGAGGGCATCGAGATACTCGCGGACGACGGCAAAGAGCCTGCGGAAATGAGCCTCGCTGCGTGCGGGGTATCCGTGGAATTCGCACTTCGGGACTTTGGTCTTTATCAACGAACGGATCTCCAGCCCCGACTCCGGCCACCGGCTGCCCTGCCGAAACAGGTAGGCGTAGCTGGAAAGCTGGATCTCGTGAATGACCTCAATCGGCTCACTGCTGCGGGCACTGGTCTTGAAATCGCAGATGACCGGTCCCGCTTCGTAGTCGAGCACTAGGTCGATGACGCCGACCAGCGGCATTCCCAGGTCCTCGTTCGTCAGAGGGTCAATCAACTGGGCTTCCACCGCAGTTTCCACGGCCAAAGGCCGTTCATGCTGCGGAGCGAAGGCCAGATACGCTGCCAGAAGGTCGCAGACCTGCTTTCGCATGGATTGCTCGTGCTCGACCGATTCGAAGGTGATTTGCTCTTCGTCGACTAACTTGGCCCACGATTCCAGCAGCTTCGCCGTGACTTGGCTGGTGTCGAGAGTCACGCCAAGCTGTTGATGGCGATAGAAGATTTCCAGGGCGGCATGCGTCGCTTTTCCGGTGAACAAGGCCGGCGTGGTCGGTGTGCGAATGCCTTCCAAGTATCGGAATTTGAAGCGTAAGGGGCAGGCCAACCAACAGCCAAGGCGAGATGGCGAGATGTACTCCAGCACCCCGCCCTGGCGTTTCTGGACCGACTCGAACCCAAGTAGTCCAGTGCTCATGCCGCGTTCCCCTCCAACACCGTGTTGAGGTCGATCGTGCCGTCCTTGATGCTCTTCAGAGTATCGATGAGGCCCGAGGCGTCCATTGTGCTTAGGGAGGCCAGCGGCTTGTGGAACATCTTGTCGGCCAGCGTTTCGAGCTTCCGCACACCGAGACCCTTGATCTGTCCGGCCAACTGGCGGGCGTAGGTCATTTGCTTCTCGCTCGCCACGGCCTTGCCATTGCCGTTCGTCGCGTGACCGTTGCCGTTGGTGCCGTTGGTGGCCGCATGGCTGTTACCGTTGCTGCCGTTATTTGACGGCTGAGTGGCGTGGCCGTTGCTTCCGTTCGACGCGTGGCTGGCCGAGCCGTGCTGACGCCCCAGTTCTTCGTCGATCGCCTGCTGGGCAAGCCGGAAGACCTGGCGGATACGCTCGTGGAAGAGCTTGGGGTCACTGATGAGGGTCGAATCGAGTTCGACCTCCAAATTCACGCTCGCACCGCGGCTGCCGTAATTGTTGTCCGCGACCTTGCGAGAGACGCCGATGTTCGTTTTGAGGGGCATGGTTTCAAACTCCGTAGTTAAGGGTGTTCATAAACGGCTTTCTGATCGAGCCGGCTTTGCCGGACGCCAGCCGATTGTCAGAGGGCCATTTCTGCGGTATCATCGCATTATTGGAAACAGAAATGCAATCGAAGGAGAACGATCGTGGTCAGATACTTGTCGAAATTGTTCGTGCTGGCGACTTCCGTCTGCTTGCTCGCAACGCCGCAGGCTCCGGCCGCGGAAAAATCCGTAGACAGGCCAGAGAAAAAGCTCGAAGTGCTTGTCATCGCGGGTGGACACGGCTACGCCGTTAAGCCGTTCCAGGCCATCTTCGACCACTACAAGGACATGCATTGCACGTTCGTCGTCGAAAAACAAGGCGGCGAAGCGTTCGACAACATCGACCATTGGCCCTACGACGCCATCCTGCTTTACGATTACTCGAAGAAGCCTTCGGATAAGGAGTGGAACAACTTCCTGAAACTCCTTGACCGAGGCGTGGGTTTGACTATCCTGCATCACGCAATCTATGGCTACCGCATCCGGCCCGAGTACAAAAAGATCGTCGGTGTCACCTCGTGGCTGAACGGCACGCAGGAAGGCGTGGATATGTCCATCCACATTGAGGATCCGAGTCACCCCATCACGCAAGGGATGAAGGACTTCACGATCAAGGACGAGATCTATAAAGCCTATTCCGTCGAGCCAACGGTGTATGCCTTGTTGACGACCGAAACCGGCGGGAACGGTAAGGTACTGTCCTGGGTGCATACCTATCGGAAGTCACCGGTGTGCTACCTGCAATTGGGACACGGCGAATCTGCGTACGTCAACGAGTCCTTTATCGAGTACCTGGGGCGGGCGATTCGGTGGACAGCCGGACGCCCACCGGTAGTTCAGTAAGAATCCCTACCGGCGATATTGATCAATCAAAATGTGCCGGGCTACACGCCCAACGTCTTGAGTTGCTTGAGCGAATCGAGCGTAGTCTGGATGGCCTTGTTCTTCCGTTTGTGCTGCTTGAGGGCCTTGACGAGGCCATTGGCCTCCTGCATCTGATCGTGGAGGGCGGTGCGGAATTGTGCGGCTTGGTCGATCAAGGTGGCGAGATCCTGCTGGCTGGCCTTGCGGCGAGAAGCCTTGCGGTTCGTGGTGTCGGTCTTGGCTTGGGCGTTCGTTTCGGCCTTGGCGGTGGTGGTTGTCGGTTCGCTCATGGGCTGAACTTCCTTTGAGGTTGCGGGGTTGGGAATAGGAGCAGCGAGTTCGCCTGGGGGCGATTCGATGCGGATGGCGTCTTCCGCCGGCGGGATGGCAGAGCCAGCCCCCAACGGCATCCAGAGAAACTTGCGATCGAAAGCCTGGCAAAGCAACGCACGTTCGTCGCCGTAGAGCGACAATTCGCCGAGGCCGAGCTTCATCGCCCGCTGCAAGTACGTGCGATTGATGTTGATGCGGATGGGCTCGCCCGTCCAATGCGAGTTCGTGAGCACGACTTCCGTGGGATTACCCTTCTGGCCCTCCTTATCGGGCTCCTTGGCACGAATGGCAATGGAACCATTAAGGTCGATCGTCACAGGCAAGTTGTCCTCGTCTTCACTCGGGAGATTCGGAAGGGTCTCGACCAGGAAACGGATATCGTCCTTGGACAACTGGCAGCGGGCTTTGGCAGTCTCCGGATCGGGAATGATATCCGCCACTTTGGGATACCGGCTTGGGTTGATCCGCAAGTAAACTGTCCAGCGGCCCGCACTGACGGCAACCCAGTCGCCGCTCTTTGCCACAGCAACCGGCTGGTCTTGGGGCAACTCCGCACAAGTGAAGACCTTGTTGCGAGGCACGAGCACGGCATCCTGCCACGGAAAGGTGAATCCCGACTGGATCAAGAGCTGGCGTCCGTCCGTGGCGTTGATGGTGCCATCCGGGGAAAGCTGAATGCAGTCGGTTGCGTATCGCACGCCTTCGAGGGCTGTGACTTCCGATGCCGCATCCAAAGCCTGCAAGAGTCCCGCCGGATTGGCGGTAAACGCAGTCGGTAGGACAGGAAACTTGTCGGCGTCGAGTGGTGCGTTGGTATCGTAGGTGACGATCTGCGGCACGTTGCCGGTACGCCACTGAACGCTGACCTGACCGTCGCCGGTTGCTTCCAGATTGACCTCTGCGTCGTTCTTTCCGGCGACATCGGCGAGGAACTCAAACGGCAGCCAGATGGCCTCGGCCGTGTGTTCGCCGGGCAGCCGACATTCGACGGCGACGTCGCCGAAGCTGGACTTCACGGTTAGACCCTCCTTGCCGGCGATGAAACCGATGGCGGGGCCGGTGCCGCGAAAGTTGCCGAAGGCCCGACGCAGAACGGAGCGAAGTTGCTGTGCAAGGCGGCGAGTAATGGTAATCAATGGTGGTTCTCCTTGTGAGATAGTTGAGTAGGAAGAGTATCATGCAGGCTTCCGATGCAGACGGGCACGCTGCGGCAAGTAGCCGGGTCGGCTGGCATCCAGGTGGTCCCAGTTGACGGTTCGGGGCCGGGGCAATTCATCGAAATCCTTGTCGCCCGCGGTAGGGTCGAAAATGCTGAAGCCGCGGCGGCGGATGGTGGAAAGTGCTTCACCCGTAGCGAGAGCTACGGCACGGTTGAGCAAAGGTTGGTTCACGAGGATGATCCTTCTGTTGGTGGGGGTGAAAATCGAACTGTTGGGGATAAAGCTTGTTCCGGTCGGACGAGCTTGAATCCGAACGGGGCCAAGCTGCGTATAATCTCATGCGGGGCCGGAACAAGAGGTACACCAATGAACGACGAGCGATTCAAGCTGCTATACGACGGGCAATGCCCTTTCTGCCGTCGCGAGGTCGAATGGCTGAAGCGTCGTGACAGACACGACAAGCTCATGGCCGAGGACATATCTAGCCCGAATTTCCATGCGGAAACCTACGGCTTGAGCCAGACGGAAGTAATGGCTGTCATGCACGGAGTTCTGCACGATGGGCGGATCGTGCGGCGGGTGGAAGCCATCCGCGAAGCCTATCGGGCAGTGGGACTCGGCTGGCTAGTTGCCCCGTTGTCGTGGCCGGTTGTGGGCTGGCTTGCCGATAAAGCGTATGTCGTGTTTGCCCGAAATCGTGTGGCTCTTGGGAGGTTATTTGGCCGGCGTTGCGAAGGTTCCTGCAAGACTTCTGCGTTCACGCGGTAGGACATCCTGATGCAACCTTGCCTTTGGCCTTGGCACCGGTCACGTTGGGGCAATCGTCGGACAGAATCACGCACAGCAGGGTGCAGGGCTTCGTAGAGTGCCGAGAGTACCGCACGTCGCCTCGCTTGGGACCGAAGCCGATGAACGACTGGGCCGGCAGCACGGTGTCGCTATGCTCGATCAGCACGGGGCTGTCATGGTACTGAATGTCCACAGCTTGGGGCGGGCCGCCCTTCTTATAGGGCAGGAAGGCGAACGTGATTCGCCGTCCTTCGCTGGTACGGCAGGACACGGTGAAGTTGTCGTCGGGCACGTCCACGCAGAGGTGCTTGCCGCCGTTGAAAACGGCAAACCCGTGACGCTTGGCGGTGTCCTCGTCAGTCGTCAACATGCTGCCCGGATCAAAGCTGCCCGGCCTTCCGCTTCGCGTGGCTGCGATGGTTTCGGGAATCTGCAATGCTCTACTTGTACGCTTTGACATAGCGAATCTCCTTGGTTACGTGTCTGATTTTTTTTGGCCCCTAGCTGAAGAAGTGGCTTGGCTGTTGTCCATCGGCTGGGGAAGCCGTGAACTTGTCGTAACGCGGCGGAGAGAATACCGCCTTGACTTTGGCGATTGCCCCCTTGCGGGATTCTGCTGCTACATAAGCGTGTTGCTTATAGAACGGTCGGTGAGTCTGTCGAGTTTCCACGCATTGGTACTTCACTTTCCATGTTCTCATAGGATTAGCGAACCTCCTTGGGTTTGGGGTGAATGGTAGCCAAGTTCCGCTGCACAGCGGGACGTGGACCCGTTTGAGCAACAACTTACAAACAGCCGAGGGGAGTGCCGTCAAGGACCATCAGTGGCTTCGAGCCTTCGCGAGAAACGCAATGGACACAGGCCGCCGTTGGCCACCAGCGTCCAGCTCCCTGTTGCGTGCTAGGGTGTCGAAGCCGAAGCCCGCTCACGATCATTTCAGGCACTCCGCACTCGGCTCGTCCCGCAGGACATTGTTTTGCGTCAAGCGTCGATTGCTTGCGGGGTCTCGATGATTTCGACCTTGCGGCCGACCACATGCTTGAGTAATCGCGGCCAGGGCGAGTCGTGGTTGCGGCACAAGTTGCCCATGTCGTCCACCCACGTTTCGTCCGGGACCTCGAATACGGCGTATCGCCTCATCCCTTCTCTGCCGCCTTCCTTGCGGGCTTTTAGCTTGGCTTCTTTCTCCGTGTCGCCTTTGCCCCAGCAATACGAGCCGATTACGAGGATCTTCATGCTTCTCTCCCTTCGGCCTTGGCAATGGCGGCACGAGCTTCAACAATCACGCCATCAATCGAGGATTCGATACGCCAAACCCCGAATGCGTTGTCGGGGGCTAACTCGGCACGATCAATCAACTTATGAAGCACATCCAGCAGTTCCGGGGCGGCGGTAATCAAGTCAGCGTTGGCTCGGTTCTCCTCGTCCCATCCGTCCGGTAGGCGAGCGACAACGCGGTCTCCACTGCCGTTCGTCACGACAAGTGGCCGGAAGTGTTCGGGAATCGCTCCCTTGTTCTCGGTTGTTTTCATCCACGGTCTCGGCGTATGTGTGCTCATACTCGCCTCCCTTCGGCCTTCTTGTCGATCGCTGCCCACTCGCGATTGAGGCGGGCAACTGCCTTGCGGTAGGCCGAGATGGACTTTTCGCCGATGTACAAGGGCATAGGCAAGTCTGGTTTTGACCCAGGGGCGGGAAGATCGCCGCCCGTGTAGCCGATCAAGTTGAAGTACAACTCGCCGAACTTCTGGCCGCGAAACATGATCTTGTATCGCGGCGTCCGCTCCAAAATGGCACGGCCCTCGCGGGTTTCAACAAGCTCAATGGCCTTCTTCATGGTCGGTCCTTTCCGTAGATATGGCCGCACTTGGCACACTTCCATGCGTAGCCGGGTTCGTTGTTCGCGATCATTTCGTTGTGGTCGCATGACGTGCCTTTGGCCTTGGCGATAGCGGCACGGGCCTCCCTGGCCAAGTCTTCCAGGTCTTGGCGTCTGGGGGCAAACTTGCCTCGTAACATTGACTCCAGACATTCCGAGAAACGGACTGCCTGAACGAATAAATCCGGGGCGGCGGCGAGCATGAATCCGTTCGCCATCACTTCTGCCCGCGTATTGTCCTCTTCATCCAGCCGAGCAATGAAGCGGCCTGTTCCCTCGGCTTCGATGATGAAGACCGGCTCGTCGGGGCCTTGGGTGTGGATCGTCCAGTGCATCGGGTACTCCTTGAGGTTGACGTTGCTTGACACCGGCGAAATCGAATTCGGCGGCGTCATGGAAACCAGCCAAGCTGTCACGCTGCAAGCAGAAGACCTGTCGCTTGGGGAAGTGCCGCAGATCGGCGAAGATCGAGGTGGCCTCTTGCCAGTGGTGACTAACCCAAGCCAGCGGGAAGACCCGCAAACCGGCGTGCTCGCGACGAAGGCGTTGCAGCAGCGATTCTGGCGTCTGACCAACACGAGCAGCGTAGGCGGCCAGTTCGGGCCCATCGCCCGTAATGCTGTCGGCGTAGTCGGGCTGGAAGCCTGCCCACAGTTTGGGCAGCAAAGGTCGCTCTCGGACTTGCACAGGAGCCTTGGCTTGGTGGTACAGTTCACGTTCGAGATGCAGACCAAGGGCCAGCAGTTCCGCGTCGGTCGAATCGAGCCGATAGCCGCCACCGCCAGGGACCGGCTGCAGGAAGAGGTCACGTAGGAAACGGCAAGGCCCGCCAAAGCGAACGCCCCAAGGGATGCGTTGGCAGCCATAGCCGGCCAACCGTAGTGCACACTGCCGCGGACGGATCAGATCGTCGTAAAGCAGCACCAGGGTCAGCTTCTCGATTTCAACAAGGCCGTCAGTGACGGGGCTGTCAGTCAAGTAGCCCATCGCGGCCAGCGGCCGTGGCTGGCTTCGACGGCATCGGCCGCCGAGACGTTGACGCCACAGGTCCAATAGAGAAGGTTGTTCAAGCGTTGAAACCATTTGGGAAAGGTCTCCAGGAAAGGAAACGAGGGGTGGTGATTGACGGGCACCAAGTGCCGACGGTAAACTGGTGGCTGTGCAGCGGACGATCTGGCCGTTGGCATTGTGTCTCACGACAATCTGCTGCAACTGACCTCGATAAAGGAGAGTTGTCCCGTGTTTCGACAACTATCGACAGTCGCTATAGTGGTCATGGTCGCAGTTGGCAACCTTGCGATGTCCGGTTGCGGCAACCAAACCAAACCACCTAAGCAGAACGCCACAACGAACGACGCGGGTAGCAACGCACAAACTCTGCCACGGGAAATTGTCGTGGAACTGGGTAACGGGGTAAAGCTGGAACTGATCCTGATATCGCCCGGCGAGTTCCTGATGGGATCGCCTGATCCCGAAATGCCTCACAAGGATTGGCCTCAACATCGTGTGCGAATCACCAAGCCGTTCTACTTGGGTAAGTACCCGGTGACGCAGGAACAATGGCAAGCTGTGATGGGGGCAACTTTTGAGGCCGACCATGTCAGTGCCATCGGACCGAGAAATCCAATGGAAGGCGTACATCGCGACCGCTGGGAGCAGTTCCTAAAGAAACTGAACGCAAGCTTCACGCGGCCAGAGGGTCGCTTTGCTCTCCCGACCGAGGCACAGTGGGAATATGCCTGCCGGGCGGGAACTACAACGCGATTCTACTTCGGCGATGACGTTTCAAAAGTGGGCGATTACGCTTGGTATGATGGAAACTCGGGCAAGCAATCCCACCCAGTCGGCCAGAAGAAACCTAATGCCTGGGGACTATACGACATGAGCAGCAACGTGTCGGAGTTGTGTGAGGATGATTTCATTTCGTACAAGGAATTGCCTGTGGACGATCCGGTAGCCCCTTTCAATGATGCCTACAGCGTGAGCCGTGGTGCAGACTGCGGCTGCGCGGCGACCTATTGCCGATCCACGTTTCGTGGTATGGTAGGCGGTACCATGGGTGGGTCGGGCTTGCGTCTCGCCTTAGTGCCAACCAATAAGTAACGGGGCTAGCACCCAACGTGGCACACGAGGCGGAGCAAGAGCATGCTGCGAATTGGACCGATTGCGAACATTATCGCTGGTTTGCCATCCAGTGTTCTTCCAACCACGCGTGCTCCGCAGCCAAAGCATCGCTTCGCCTTTTGAACGGTCCCAATACTGGTCCGCCCACCGGCCCCATATCAGCCTGCCAGCATCCTTGCTGGTCAGGCTCGACATGCGATGCCCTGGTGATCGTCAGCGTGCCGATCGTCGCCAGCTCAATTTCCTCCGAGTAGATGCAGCGAACGGTGCCGCCGGATTCGATGATGATCTGCATCGGCAGTGCCCCTACTTCGGACGACGCAAGATGTTGCGGCGGGGGCGGTCCACGAGCATGCCATCCAAAACGCTCCCCACTCGCGACATCTCGGTGGCCACGTGCTGACGCAGGCCGGCGTTGTCCCGCAAGGCTTGCGGCTCGACGCCACGGATAACCCGCTGGGCATCGGCGACCAGGTTGTCCAGTTGCTCGCTGGAACGCACGTTGAGCTGGCGGAACCGCTGGAAGAACTCGGTGAGGTTCTCGACGGCCGAGTCGCGGAAGATTTTCTGCTTGCCGTCCTCAGTGCCGGACAATCGCTCGGTGAGATGGCTGATCAGCTTGGCGAGTTCGGCAGTGAACGCTTCCTCGGCCATACGCACGGCCTCGTCGAAACGCGACTGCACGCGGCGGCATTGCTCCTCGTACAACTCGGGGTTGAGCTGCTCCAAGTAAGCGGGCGGGTCGATCGAAGGGAATTCGTACTCGATCGAGAACAACCCGACCAGGGATGCCGGGTAGTCGCTGCTGTTGTAGAGGGTGCCCAGCCGCCGCCGGGCCGTTGCCTTCAACTCGCTATAGTGACGATCCAGGGCTTCGACGGCCTCGGCAAGCTCCTCCTGAAACTCGCCCAGCTTGGCGGCGAAGTCGTCGATCCGGTCCTGGCGGATGAGCCGCACGCCACCTTCGGGGTATGGCAGGCTCAGCGATTTCCAGTACGCGATCACCTTGCCGCGGACCGCGGTGACCTTCTTGAAGGCCGGATGTGCCGTATCGAGCAATTTCTTCCCGGCGGAAAGGAACTTTGCCTCGGCACCGAAGGGCTCGGCGGCCTCGGCCTTCTGCTCGACGGTGAGCGACTTGCGGGTGCCGAACCAGGAAATCGAAACGCGGACGGCGGCCATCGTGGACCGCAGCGTTTCGGCAGGCGAGTGATCGAGAACGGTACTCATATAATAATGTCTCCGCAAAAGAGGGATTGAAGGGCTGGCGAACCAGCGGCCTTCGCGTGAGGGCGATTTGACGAGGCTGTGCTCTATCGCCACAATGAAGCGGTAATCTGGAACCGCCAAAGGATTTCTGACATGCTGCCGGCTGACGATCAACACGAGTACGATGACCGTTTTGTGACGGGCGAATGGAAGGGTTTCTTCATGCAGCCGGACAGCCGCCATCGGTATGCGATGGACTTGGTGTTGGAATTTGCCGAAGGCATCGTGTCCGGATTCGGTGACGACCGCGTGGGCAAGTTCACGATCCACGGAACCTATGACACGGAAACGGGCCAATGCTTGTGGCTCAAGCAGTACGTCGGCCAGCATGGCGTTGACTACGCTGGGCAGGCACGCCAGCGGGGCATCATCGGCCAGTGGCAAATCCCAGGACTGCCGGCCTTCTGGACGGGCCCTTTCTTCATCTGGCCGCGAGCGTATGGCGATCTGGATGCCGAGTTCGAAAGGGCGTTCCTGGAATATGAGTTGGAGCTATCGCCCGGGGTCGCCACGCCTGAACTGGTCGAAGCCTGAGAGCTTTCGTGCTAGAACAGCGTCCCCTGCAATGATTCGACGAGGGCCAGGTGCCCCTCGGTCTCACAGGCGGGCACAGCATGGCCGGCATCTTCAAGCTGCTCCCGCAGCGAGTACCAGCGATGCGGCGGCCGGAACGTGCATTGCCGCTGGGCCATCTGGCAGCAGGGATTAAGCGGCACTTCCGGCAGTTCGTCGAGTGGCGTGAACCTTAGATTCTTTGCCAAGATAAACTCCGTAATTGAGCCAGGCAGGCCCAAAGTTCGGCGTGGCCGTCGCCAAAGCCCATGAACCTTGCGATTGTACGGCTCTGCCCGTAGCTCCATGCGGACGATCCTTGCACGCTCTTCGTCGGATAGCTCTTCGACCTCTTCAGGTCGCTGGTTGGGGCAGAAGAAGCAGGCGGACTTGGGCGGCACTGGCATGGCGGCATCGTCGATCGCCTGCTTGCAGCGTTCGAGGTTCCAGCCCCATTCCATGAGCGGGTACTGCCATTCGTAACGCTGGGCATCGGGACTGCCACGGCCGGCGTGGGCACGATCGGCGGCACGCACTTGGCGATAGCCTTCGCACGCTTCAAAGCCGATGAGTTTGATAACCTTCTCGCCGCGTGCCCAAGCCTGTTGGCAGGCTTCCAGGCTGCAGCAATACCGGTTCTGCGGCTGGACCTTGAACTTGAGCGTACACGAGCCGCGATTGAATGTGGCTCCCGGCAATGTGGCATTGGCGAGCATATTGCCTTCGAGCGTGCTATACGGTGCCCGCACAGGCTTGTATCGCACGATCGTCAGCGGCGGAAAATCGACGCGGGCGAGCCAAGGTTGCAAGTGTGGGATAAAGTCATAAGTGCCAGTTTTCTCGCCGCCCACGTCTGCAAACAGGATCGCTTCGGGCCTGACCTGCCGTTCATGGAGACCGACAAGCATGCCGGTCGAATCGCGGCCGACGCCACAAGCGACGACCACGACGCGGTTTTGTAGACATTGCATAAGTCCTCAAGAGTTTGATGTTGTGATGAAAATTGGTAGCAGGAATTGGGCCTACTTGCCCAAGCGAGGATGCTCGCGTATGCTGACAGGGAGTATGCCATGAAACGCGAACTCCCAAAGCCTCAAGACGCTTCCGACCGCAAACTGCTCGCTGACGTTGAGCGAGTGGGATGGCACGTCGTTGGGGTTTACGATGACGATGGAAGCCCGGGATTCGCCTTTTCGGTCGGGCTATTCCACACGTTCGACCACCCGGAGATCATCGTATTCGGACTGCCGGACGTCGAAGCGGCTCGAATCATCAACATCATTGGCCTTCAGGTGCAAGCCGGAACACGATTTGAGGCGAACGACCTGTCGGACGACGTTGCAGAGGGCTTGCCCGTTGCGTTCAAGATGGTTCCCGAGGATTTCTACCGCGAGTACCTTGGCTTCGCCCTTTGGTTCTATCGCGGCTTTGACTTCCCCGTCCTGCAATGCGTCTGGCCCGACGAAGCTGGGCTGTTCGCATGGCAGGACGGGTACGATCATCGTTTCGATCAGGTGCAGCCGATACTGGCACGTCCGTCGCCGTAGGGTCAGCCGTCGAGAAACAGTGAAAGCTGTCGTGCCACGGCGGCACTGAGGGAACCAGTGGGCACGCGACGGGGACGACGGCCGGGGACAAGAAGACGCGGACTTGCGATGGTCGTCGCGGCCTGTTCAACCGCCACGGCCTCATCCATGTTGAGCTTGGCCCACACCCGTTCTGCATCCCCGAAGTCGAGGTTCTCGACTAGGCTCTTCGCAAGCTCCATCGTGAGCGAACCGCTGTCGGCCGATAACGCCGCCAAGCCCTCAGCAGAGAATTGCCCTTCCAAAGCGAGCGAAGCGTCGAGCTTCTGGGCCATCAACGCCATCGCTCGGGCCTGCATCGTCGCTTGGTAGTAGAGAAAGTACACGCGACATGGATACTTCTGGCCGATCCGCCATGACCTTCGCGATGCCTGACGCAGCGTAAAAAGATCGTAACCCGTCTCGTAGAACGCGATCGAAGGAAAATTGTGCCGGCCAAGAGCGTCGAAGAGCGTGAGGCCGGTCCTTACTGGCTGCGGATGCGAGACCAGAACATCGACGCCCGGAGCGTTATCAGCGATCCACTGGCTGCGATGCCGGGTAGGAACCTTCGCGGCGTCCAGAACTTTGACCGTGAGGCCGGCGTCCCGGATGATTTTCTCCAGCCGCCCCAGTACCGGATGCGTGTTGGTGTAGCAAGCAAAGACCCATGATTGGCGACTCTGTCCGTTCTCTTGCCGCAGAATCTCCAGGAGTTTACGCTCCTTGGGCCAAAGCGTTTCGCGATCGAGCGTCGGCGGCGTGGTGACATGCACGAACCGCCCGTTTTCGTTGTAGCCGATTGCGGACCAGTCATAAGGGAAGTCTGGGTAAGCGAGCAAGGCGTGCAACATGCCCGAGAGAAGCTGGTGGTTGCCCCGCCGCAAGAGCTTGGCAACCTCGTCCTTGAGCTTCGCTTCCATGTCCCGATAGGGCTCCATCAGATCGGTGCCCATGCGAACGGCGATGGGTTGCTCTTCGTAGCTGGGCAGATTCTCCGCCACGTCGGTCAAGGCAAGGAAGATCGTGTTGCCGATCAGGTGCCGGCCGTAGAGCGTAGGCATGATACCCGGCTGTTCGGCTTGGCGTTTGGTTGTGCTCTTGCCGTGGCTGCGGCGGTTGTCGTCGGAGACGGTCACCTTCTCGGTGATTATCGTGTCGACCCTGCCGTAACGACGGCTGAACTCCATATCATCTTGCCACGAAAGGCTCTCGGCTTTTAGGCTCTTGGGCGACATGCGGAACAGCAGCGACCTGACATGCCCAGCCTTGCCGCCGATGAGCGTGCCCGTCATCGCAACCACCTTGCGGCACGACGCGACCAGGGCACCCAAGGCGTTCGCCCTGGCTGAGGTCTCTGACTTCTCCTCATGTACTTCATCGAAGATCGCGTAATCAAAGACGCCCCTCAGGTGCTTGTGGATGTAGTCGGCCGGTGCCCACACACGACGCTTGTCGGTGTACTGCCACAAGGCTGTGCCGCATGGCCGCAGGATCGGCTCGCCATCGGCGTTGAGGCGTCGGGTTGGCACTTCGGCCGTGCAACGCTTCCGCGAACGCTCCAGGTCCTTCATGGTCAGGTAATCACCCTCACCGCCAGCCCTGCTTCGCAACTGCGAGCCGCAGTCGGGACAGCGGAGGATGCCCTGGCAGTCTTTCACGGCGGAAGCACGCCAATACGGCCCATTCTTTGCCAGCGTCTCGCCGATGATGAGCCACGACGGCTTTGTCGGCTTCTCGCGGGAGTGCGTGAGCAATTCACGCCATTTTTCCAGGACGCGGACTTCGACCGTGTTGTCGGGGAAGATGGCGTGCAGTTCGTTTCGCCAAGTCTCGACGAGGTGCGGCGGGCACATGACAATCGCCCGATAAGGCTTGCCGGCCGCGTGGGCATGTACGGCACAAGCTCCCATCTGCGTTTTGCCGGTCCCGCACTCAGAGCAAAGATAGACGGCTTTCTGCCGATTCAGGGTCTTGACCGCGGCGGTGACAACGTGGCCCTGGGCAGGCAACATCGGCCGCTTCAGGTCGAGCGTGATTACGGCGTCGGTGGTGGGGACGTGCAGCGGCTCGAAAGCCTGGCGGGCACGTTCTGCCACGAGCGGACCATAGCGGTCCAGATACTCTTGCAGTGTTTCGCAATTCATCGCGTTGAAAGTTTCCTGTGTTGATGGTTGGAAAGACGCTATGCCACCAGACACAGGTGGCCTTCCTTCACGCCTTGCATGACCAGGTCGTCCAGGTCGCCGGGTTCCGTGTTCAGAACGCCGACCGTGGACGCCAGTCCCTTGGCGACGACAATGCCGCCGTCTTTGGTCATGGTTTGCTTCAGCCAGGGAATCCACGAGCGTAACAGCGGCGTCGTGAAACGCGGACCAGACAATTCGGTCCAAAGATGGTCGTCGCTCATGTTCGGCATCAGGCCGGGGATCTTGGCTACCGCGACCAGGTGGATCACGCCAGGGGCCAGCTTGGCGATGGCGGCCCCGTAGCTCACAGGCTTGCCGCCAAAACCGGTTCGAGCCTTGATCATCTGCTCGGTGCCGCTAATGTGCAAAATGAACTCGGCTTGAATGTCGGGCTGATAGAGCGTAGCCCGTACGGCTTTGGCGGCCGTGTCGGGGCCGGTGGCACTGAGCAGGAGTAGGCCGGGATAGTCCCGTGAGTGCCGCCGATAGACTTGGATGCTGCCGCCGTAGTTCGCCGACCATGCCGCAGCATGACAACGGAGCCGGAACTCGCTCTTGGCGGTCTTCATGATTAGCGAGGGTAGTTCAACCTCGTCGGACATGGGTTCTCCTTGTGGTTTCTCGGTAATGGGTGTGACAGGCGAGCTTGGCGGGCCGCAGCTTCCGGTGATGCGACAAGACCCGCTAGGCCCCGTCGTTGAACAGCACGATGAACACAGGATCGCCATCGTCGGGGAACCGCTCAATGCGATAACGCTGGCTACGGTCGGTCCATCGCAGCCGCCGCCCAAGGATATTGTGCCGAGACTTGCTCGGCTGCTTGGGCCATTGCAGGGCTGGTTTCATGCGTCAGGACTCCAAGTTCGTGATGCTGCCTCGTGAATCCAGGACGCGGATCACCAGCCTCGGTTTCTCCGAAATGACCGTTCGCGTGGTAACGCTGCCGTCTTCGTTTTCATTCTCGTCACAGGAGGCGACGTACTCGTCCTTGGCGGCCGTGCCGCGAATGACGTGTGGCGGTTCATTGGGCGGGCAGATCAGCCCGTCGATATGGCCTGAAGCCAGGAGCATCGCACGATGGCCATTGCCAGGGCTTAAAGGCGGCCTGGGACGATAGTCAGCACGATCGGCAGGCCGTTCAATGTGAAACCTGAGCGGACTCTTGGCGACCAGCCGTGCCAACTCGGTGTCGGTGGGCTCCGTCTTGCGGAATACGTTGGGACGCACGCCGGCAGGTAGCTGATAGACGACACGATCATTCATCCGCTGTTCCAGCCAGTCGTAAGGACAGTCGCGGTGATTGACGACACGCGGCTGCTTCCGCTTGTAGCCCAAGATGACAGTCTCGTTGAACTTGCGGACTTCTTCCGGAAAAGGCATCGCCGAAATGTCGTGAAAATGCTGCTCGAAGAATTCGCTGGTCTGGTAGCTGTCGGCCACATCATGCGGGCAAACCAGGGCCAGAATACCGTTGTCGACCAACAGATGGGCAGCCCGTTCGATGAACTGCATTTCCACTCGACCTTCCCCGCCGGTGGCGTAATCGTAGGGTGGATTGCAGAAAATGCACGAGAACGAGCGATAGCTGATCGCACACCGCAGAAAGTCGGCCGGAGCCAGCGATTGGCCTTCGGGCAAGGAATCTCGCACCAAGGCTGCACGATCTTCGGACAACTCGATGCCGTAGGCCGTTGCCCTGAGACCTTGTGCCAGTTGCAACAACGCATGACCTTCTCCACTGCAAGGATCGAGAATGACGCACTCCCCGGTACTGGGCGGCCTCAGCCGTTCCAGCACGGCGGCAACGGCAATGGGATTGGCAGCGTAATAGCCGCCTCTTACTTGTGACATGAGACGGGCCATCGTTTAGTTACTCCTTTGGCTAAGCAGTGTGATTTTTGGATTCGGCAACGAAGAGCATGACGGGACGCTTGGCATCGGTGAACGTCAACAATCTTCCGGAGGTTAACGGCAGGTTAGAAAACGGTTGCGATCAAAGACCGGACAATTGACAACTCCCGGACGCGGCAGTAAATTCGTCGTATTCCCTTTGCCTTCAGAAGTCAGGAGATTTGCCATGCGTACCTTGATGAGTGCCTTGTTATTGTTCCTGGTCTGGCTGCCGCTGGCTGCGGCTGAAGAAGTCACCAAGCCGATCGGTCCGGAGGAAGCCGCGAAGAAGGTCGGCGAAACGGTGACGCTGAAGATGGAAGTCAAATCAGCGACGCTACGGGAAGATATCGCCTTCCTGAATTCCGAAAAGGACTTCAAGGACTCTAAGAATTTCCTGGTCTTTCTCGACAAGGCTGCCGTTGAGAAATTCAAAGAGGCGAAGATCGATGATCCGGCTGAACACTTCAAGGGCAAGACGATCGAAGTGCATGGCAAGATCGTGCTCTACCACGAACGGCCGGAAATCAAGGTCACTGACCCGGAGCAGATCAAGATCGTGGAAGCGAAGTGATGACTGAAAACAGAAAGGGCCGGCCATGCCGATCGACGACACGCCGGTCCTTGTGAACAGAGATTTACCAGAATCGAACCGGCTGTGGTCGCCTGAACGAAAACGCTCGTACACCCCGTACTCCCCGCGGGCTAGAAATCCTGCGAGATCAGCGTTTCGTCAGCATCGTTTTCCAGCGTGGATCGCTGAAAGCCCAAGCGGGCAATGCACAACGGGTTGCCACCACGGGGATTGATGTAGATCCGCCATTCCTTGGGATGCCGCTCGATGAGGATGTCGTGGTCTTCGCCCCGCGGATCGAGGATGATCCAGATCGCGACCTCGCTGCGGTGCCCGATGATTTGGGCAGTCTCCGTGGGGCTGATGTCGCCGTTGGCATCGAAGGACTTGATGACCGTGTGGAATAGCTCTTCGGCTAGTGGTTCTGGCATGGCTTGCTCCTCTTCCTTTTTGTTCTTGTGATGAATTTTCGACCCTGCCGATCGGAATAAGAGCCAACTCGCCTCAGCCCCTACTTGCATATCGATGCGTGGCCGCCTATGCTGGCAGAAATGGAGATCAGAGACCGCGACCCTTGGAGTCATCCATGTCCCTTATCCCTTGCCCTGAATGCGGCCGTGAGGTTTCGACGAAAGCCGAAGCGTGCCCGCACTGTGGTTGCCCCATCCACCCTTCAACGCCAGCACCAACAGGACCGAAGTGCTACGCCTGTTCGGCGACCGCGACTACGAGGTGCCAGCGTTGCGGTGCATTGAGCTGTGCCCAGCACCTGCAAAGTGTCTACGTCTCACACGGCTACGAATTGCGATGCGACAACTGCTACTCGTCGGCCATAACCTGGCAAGTGGTTAGTTGGGTCATTTTTGGAATCATCGCCCTTATCATTTTGATGACAATTGCGGGGCATCGTTGATGGCCTACTTGTGCTCTTTGAACGCGAAGGAGAAGCGTGGTGTCGCCTGGAAGAAGAGGCTGCCCTTCTGGCCGTCGCTCTTGCGGCGAACCGCAACGATTGGGGCGGCAAAGCCGATCACGTCGAAATCGTTGCCCAACTGACTCGTGTCCCAGACCTGACCGAATGTCGCTTCCAGGGCCTCGCGGCTGCCGGGCTCGGCATTGATCTCGGCCTGCAATGTTCTGCGGATGGATACGGTTGGATCGAACATTTGATCTCCTCGTGAAAGTGGTTGTCGTCACGGTTTGTCGTCGAAACACTCGGCGTGCAACCCGCTATCCTGGCGTGTGACGACAGCGTACCGATTACCGCTCAAGGCAATGCGGGCATGGTCGTCGCCGATTTCGGCTTCAACGGGATGACTCACCCGGTAGCCCTGTTTCTGAAGGAATAGCACAATCTCGGCAGTGCTGGCATCAACTCGCATGTTACGCTCCGACAAAATGGGATCAGGGAGGCTCGTAAGGTTCCACGCCCATCGCCGCCCGGAACTGGTTGATTCGCCTGACCATCGCTGCCCGCCCACGTCGTGCCAGCAACTCGTCCTGGGGCCAGCGATGCGGATCGGCAACTTTGTAGGAGCCCCAGGTCCAGAACAGGCAGTAGATCATGAAGTGCCGCTTGCTCAGCGTGCCGGCGTGGTAGTGGCGTTCGGCTTCGTCCAAACTACATTCACTGAGATAGGCGATCGCGTCCGCCAGCCGTTTAAGGATTCTCTCCACAATGCTCCTCCCGATTTTGTTGTTGTTATCAAAGTGTGCGATAGACCCGCCTGAGCCCCCACTTGCGTATCGACGCACGGCCGCTTATGCTTCCAGAATTGGAGATTGAGACCGCGACCATTGGAGTCAACCATGTCGCTCATAGCTTGCCCTGAGTGCGGCCGTGAGATTTCGATTGAGGCCGAAGCATGCCCACAGTGTGGCCATCCAAACGAGCCTTCGATGGAATCCGAGCCCACGTGCTACGCTTGTCCTGCAACAGCGACCACAAAGTGTCAAAGCTGTGGAGCACTGAGTTGTGCTGAACATGTTGCAAGCGTCTACGTCGCGAATGATCGTGGCGGAGCCCATGAATTACGATGCCAAACCTGCTGCGATGCTGCAATGGTCTGGAACAAACTAGGGTGCATTATCTTTGGATTGTTTCTGTTGATCACTGTGCCGACGATCGTATACCTGATACGTCAGCATTGACCTGCCTGCCAAGCAAGCAGTCGATGCCGTGCAGATCGTGAGCCTGGTCCGCGATTTCATCCAGCAGGGCCATGACGCCCTCCAGATGTTCTCGGCCTTTGCCGGTCGTATGCTGGGCCAAATCGAGGAGCCACTGCCGTTGCTGGGCGAGAAGCGGCCCATCGATCCGCAGGGCGTAGGCATGCGTGTTCTCATTCATTGCCGGTGTTCTCCGTGGTCTCTGCCTTCGATAGCTCCTTGGCCAGCCGATCAAGCTGCTGCATTACGCCCTGAACGCCCATTTGGTCGATCAGGTATCTAAGCTGTCCCTCCAAGCCCTCGTTGTTTACGTCGGCGGCAATGCTGCTGGTTAAATCGTGAACGATCTCGTCGAGGTCCGCGGTTTCCAGACCCGCTGCCTCAGCCTTGGCGAGCAGATCATCGATTGGCTCGTCACGGTCGTCGTCGGGCTCATCACAGTTGGCAGTGTCGGGGATGCCAAGGATGCTTACTATGATCAGATCGTCGGCGATGCGAGAGTCGGCCTCGTCGACGCACTGCTGGGCGACGTCACGCCGGGTAAACCGTCCGTAGGTCTCGGTCATCAACTCGTTGGTAGCCAGGCAGTAGACTGCATACTGCCGGGAGCCCATGACGAAGAATTCGCCAAAATGCGGGTCGCCATATTCGCCCATGATGCCCGGCGTAGAAAGAACCGTCTCCATGAGGCGGTCGGCGGCCGAAGCGATGGCTTCGGGATCGGTCACGTGGTTGTCATACTCGACGTCTACGGTAAGAGTCGTCTTGGCCATTGGTTTCTCCCAGGTTACGGAATGGTTCTATCGGAAACAGCCTCATACAATGCTTTCCACACAGCCGCCCGATCGTGATTCGGTGGTGAAGGCGGGTCAACCCATCGGCCCGTGCATTCGACGTGTCGGCTCCAGTATTGTAGCTGCCAGTAGCTGAAGTAGTTCAAGACCGCGTTGATCGCCTCGCGGCATTCGTCCTCGTGAAGCAACCACTCTGCCTTCATCGGAGGGATAATGCCCTCTGCTACTTGCTTACGCAATACTGACCGGTTGAGCTTAAAACCTAGCGGCATCGTGACGAATAACTCGCGTGTCAGTCCGGCGGGCAATGCCGGTGGTGGCTCAGGCCATTCGGACGGAGCAGGCACCACATTGCGTTTCTTTTCGATCGGGACTATGGGCTGCTCGCACGCCTCGCGAAGAACCCGCCGTGCTTCCTGCCCGGTAAGCCAGTTGAACCCGCACGTGGCGAGTTGCTGTTCTACAAGGTCCAGGGCATCTCCAATGGTGGGGCGAGACACGCCACGGAGCATGTTGATGCCCTGGCCAATGTCGATTGCATCGTCGATGGTCATGGCGTGTCTGGCTCCGTTTGGGACTGGCGGATCAGCCTGTCGTAATCGGACTGGTCGAGGCAATGAACCTCGTAGGGCAAGTCCTCAAGGTAGGTCGCGTTAACCGTTACCTCGCAGAACTCGCCGTTGGCCTTCCAGACAGCCAGCGACAGCCGCTCGGTGAACTCCTCCTCGCTCTCGCCGCCGCAGAGGCTTCCTTCGGCCGAGGCAGTCAGCGTGCCTTCCTGGTCATGCCACTCCGTAAACTCCCATTCCTGCCCGGCGGCGGCCTTGATCGCATCAACCAGTTCGGGCCGGCATCCTACGAGTTCGACGCTCATTTCATACTGACGGCTCATCGCTGCTTTCTCTCCTTTGTACTAGATGTTCAACTCCGGGAGCACAAATTCCTCGCCCGATCTCGTGGTGCCGTGCAGTGCCCCTGCATCGTTGCCTTCGGCATCGCGGGCCGCATAGATCGTCGTGCCGTTGTCGAGCACAAGGGCCACGCTCGTATGGTCCCACATCAGCCGCCGGCACTCATCGGGATTCAGATAGCGGACCTCGACGATCTTTCGGTTCAGCAGCCGCTCCCTAGCGACTGCATTGCAGGCTGCCATGAAATCGTCATGGCTCGGTCGGTTGCGTTTCGCCATGTTCGCGTTCTCCGATTATGTGGTCAAAGACGCCACGCACGGACTTTGCGATTCCGAACGCGGCACGCTGTTGTTCTACGAAATCGTGGGCAGTCTGCCACTTGATCTCGTCGGCCGTAACGAACACGGCCCCGCCGCCGAACTCGCCCACGCAGAGTTTCGAGCAGGTGGTGGCGTAGGTCAGCGACCAGCACTGATCGGGACGGAACCGCTTGAGAAACTTCTGTATGAGGTGGGCCAGACGGTCGGCATCGCCGTTTGCTTCGGCAGAGAACCATGCGTAATCGGTATCGTCGGCTCGATACTCGATCTCGAAGCCCTGCACGTCGGCGTCTTCGTCAAGGTCTTCGTAGTCCTGTAGGAATCGTAGTCCTTGGTAACTGGGCTCGGTATCGCGGTTTCGCACAGCATCATCGTCTTCGGAAAACTCCGTCCCGTTAAGGACGGCGATCGGCTCAAGCTGATGCCCGAGCCACGCCGACTCTTCGGGCGTCAAGGCGTCGAGCGTTTCGGAGAATTGAAGAAAGTTGTTGGCCATGCTGGGCCTCCGTTGGGTGTTGAAATGATTGTCTTGCCTGCCGGGTTCAACGCCCGATGACCTCGAAGGTTTCCAGTATGGGCACGTCGGCGGGAAGGCACTTACATAACTTGCCGTGAAGCCGCTGAAGTTTTCGTTGCAGCTTTGCGGCGTCACCTTCGCCGCTCCGCATGTCGGCCAGGATTGTGCCAAGCTTATCGGCGATCGGCTTTACTGCGGCGATCTGAACAGTCGGATGACGGTTGTGGTCGGTTAGTTCCTGGACAAGCCCGCAAGCGGGATGAAAGGCCACGACTTCCGGGTCATAATCGTATTTGCCCTCGGTATGGCGGACGAATGGAATCTTGTGCTCTTGCAGGAATCGTTCCAGGCTGTCGAATTCGCCCCAACTGGCCTGGTCGTCGTAAAGCCTGAGCGTGAGCAGGCCGGAGCCGTTGTCGACGTGTGCCGCCAGCAAGTCATCGACGGTCTTGGGCTCGAAGGGAACGTCGCCCCATTCCAACGATACACGCTCTGCGGCAATGACGTCGCGTAGTACCTCGGCAACAGGGCGGCGGACCTTGCCGCCAATGTTGATCTCTGCCGCAAGTTTTTCGGACATTTGGGATCTCCTTGAAGATGTTGTTGTGATCGCGGCCGAACGTCGATGCTGCGAATCGATGAAATGCCGTCAGTGCAAGGCCGGTCACGCTTGCAAAATGGAGCCGGTGGTCGCTGCTCGGGCGATGGTTTCCCAGGTGAAGCGGGCTTCCAGGTGTTGCAAGTCGGGCACGTAGACCGTTGCAACGTCATTCTGTCGGCCACGAACGGCACAACCGGGATAAACTTGATTCCCAAACCGCACGTTGACGGGTGGGAGCGTGTCTCGGGCTTGTTCGGCTGTCATAACGGATGGTCCGTTCTGAGGCTGTCGGTTACGGCCCGTACTGGTTGGTAATCGCCTCGATCGCCGTTTCGATGCCCTCGACGTAGGTAGGCGAAGTAACGTCAATGCCGACACAGGCGTGGGCCAGGATGAGAGCCTCCAGACCGTCGATAGCGTTGTTGAACGGTCTTACCGTAGCGTCCGATGCTTTGAGATCGCTTGTGATCCTGCCACAACCGGGGTCTTTGAAAGCAGGGTCTCGATCCAAATGAATCGTGATGCCGTAGCACGACAGCCGGATCTCGATTCCAGAGGACCTCTGGTCATCGGTCGTAGGGCCTCGCCCGCAAGCCCCGCACCGCCCGTCGATATGCAGGGGCAGGTCCTTTCGGCCGCAAGCCACACATGGGACGTTGGATTCCAAGTCGTCCTCGTTGTCCTCGTCAAGCCAGCCTTCTTCGCCGTCTTCCCACCAGCAGGCTGGTGCAACGGTCTTCCTGCCGATGTGCTCGGCAGAAAGCGTTTCCATGTCCGGCCGGTGAGCCGGGACCAACTCGAAGGTCTCGCCTTTCTCGGGCTCGAAGTCGATTGTGAAACGCTCTGCCACCTTGCGGGGCGAGGGGTACTTCAAGTCGCCGTTGGGCACAAAGTAGAATGTGAAACAATCCACTCCATACTCGTGGCGGAACACGGCGATGTATAGCTCGGGCTGGTTCAAGGTGTGGTCCTTTCATACGTCGGTTATTGGAATTGAACTCAGTCATCGCGTTCTGCCGGCCACTGGTGCCCATCAGGGCATTCCAAGATGGCCTTACCAGACTGGTCCCGGCAGCTTGTCTGACCGTTCCAGTCGATTGTGGTTTCGCCTGCGTACTCGGCCTGGCCGCTTTCGTCAATCGTAAGCAGGGCGAGGCCGGGCACAGTTTCAACAGTGCCCGCGGCGGACTGGCCGCACTGCGGGCATTTCCAAGGCGTGAATCGCATGTTTGCTCCGAAGTTAGATTGCAGGTTGAGCGGTCACCGCCAGCAGTTCCTCCATCGCTGAAAGCGGCAGTTCGCCCGTGGTTACATTGATGTCCGCGTGCTTAGGGCTGGCCGTCCAAGTGATCGAGAACTCCGTTCGAATCGCCGAGGGGCTAATCTGGATTATCATCTGGTCGGCTTCAGTCCGCTGCGATTCGTGGGCGTTCAGGTCGACACCAGCGGGCACCACGGCATATTCGCGTTGTTCAAAGTCGTTCAGCCAGTCGAATGCAGTCTCGTCCGGGTCGGGACCGCCGGCGGCTGCTATGGCCTCTTGGCAGGCGTCCAGGATGTTGTGATCGTAGAAATCGGCCGTGCTCCCCCGGAAGTAGAGTTCGTAAAGATCCCTGTCCTGTTGCTTGGCTTCACGGGTCAGGGCAACGCGGCTGCGGATTCGCTCTGCGAGTGCCGGCGTCAGATCGACGACGGCGTAATCGCATTTGCCGCTATAGTGGGCGTTCGAGCTATGGACATTGAGGATAAGGTGCATGTTGGGCTCCGGGATAAAGGTGCGAGGAATGACCGATATTGGCTGTTTCGGCCCGAGTTAGAACTAGTCGGAAGACCGGCGATATGTAACCGAGCTGGGTGGGTAGCTGAAGCAACACGCTTTTGTTAGCATTGGGATATTCCATCGGGAGTACATTGTGGCGTTACACAATTACGACACTCGGCTTGAGGGGCGGTTAATTGCCATTGCGGCCAGTTTGTCGAGAGGAAACAAACCAATGGGCTTTAGCGTACATCACGGCGTCCACGAGGGATCAATTCCTTCGCAGCGGCTTTTGTTTTTCATCCTTCGATCGCTTATATCAGTCCTGATTGCACTGAGCGGTTGTAGTGGCGAGAGCCGCCCACAAGAACCGGAATCAGCAGTGTCGCCATCGGCGGTTTCTCCCGAGATCAAGTCGTCAAGTGCAATGGCTCCGACAACTGCCGAACAATCTTCCCCGGTCGTGATCGCGATTACTGACAAAGACGGCGTGAGATCGGAAGTCAGGATGCCCAAGCCAATTTCGATTCTCTTCGTACTCAACGGTCAGGAACCGACGTTCCGAGGCAGTCGCAAAGTGATCACATTGAAGCAAATCAACACAATCCGCGTCACTTGGGGCCCGCAACGAGTACAGTTCATTGCCGATCGGAGTACAATCGAGACAGATCGGCCAGTGGAAATCGAATTGCCTGCCCAGGGGGCCGCGGATGCGATTCAGATTCTGGGGCAGTCCGGCGTTTCCGACATTAAGCCAAAGGTGGGCAGCCATGTTACCATCGAAGACGACGGTCATACCGTGGTTGCGATCGCCGCGGGACGGGCAGGTATCGCCCCGACAATCTACCCGACGCGTCCCGTAACCAAAAATATGCCGGCAACCATTGCCTCAATCCCAGCGGGGAAGAAAACGGAAGAGAAGGAAGAGCTCCCTGAAAATCTCCGCGAATTGCACGTCGTAGGAATTCACTCAGGCATTACCGATACAGGACAACAAATCCACGGCCCGACGGCATCGGTAGAAGTCAATCGACCGGGAAAACTCATCACTCTGGTACTTACGGCGTTCAATTCATGCACTTGGGATGTCACCGTAAAGGGCAATACCAAGCTGGAGAAGGTAATCTTGGGTGGCTTCAACAGACAGGCAGTCCGCGGACTTCCGTCGGCGACTCCCGTCGTGGATGCCTGGCGAGGTTCAAACGACAAACCAATTTCGTATTGTTATGACCCAAGCTCACCCACACTTCGTCAACAGGCCAAGGAGATCGCAAATTGGACGGACCTGTCAATCAGCAGTTTCCAGGGAGTCGCCCGGTATCGCCCTGAGAATCGGTTTATCATCGACAAAGTGCGGCACGAGACGACTGCGTTGTACGAGGGTCCGCGGCCGAGTCCCCGCTCTGAGCTACCTCAAGAGGTTGCGGACGCGACGTTCACTGCTCATCAGTATTCGGGAATGGGAATTAACCTGATTGCCTCGTATGGCACTTTCACCTTGCAAGGACCACGCCACAACTCCTTGGAACCCCTACCGCGTGGCGTCGATCGTGTGACTTACGATCCTGTGGGGAAAAGATACTACGGCATCCAGAGGCATCGCGTCGTCGAAGTCGATATGGAGCCCCAGAAGACAACCCCATTGGATCTTGGTCTCGATGTGCCAGAGATGAGTTGGCCAAGCGAAGTTACGTTCGACACCAAGAGAGGCCGGTTAATCGTCGGTAGTTCCGATGTCACGGGCTATCTCTACGAGTATTCCCCAAAGAGTAGAAAATGGTCAGTTCTCGCCAAGCGTCCCGGCTGGATCGACATCTTTGCCTATTGCGAAAAAGAGGACTGCTTTTACGGGCTTGACACTGGACCCGGCGGAAGCAGAAAGGTTGGCGTTTTGTGCAAACTGAGTCTACAGGGTGCTGTTCTCAGTCGGATTGTTCTGGGTGATCCGCTCACGCCAGGCAATCTCTCTACGGGAACTGGTGTCCGGCCGACGCAGGTTGTTTCTTTGGGCAAGTACGTGGCGATCCTTACCGCACCCGGTGGACCGATTCACAATGGCGGACTGGACGGCAACTGCATTTATCTGGTTGAGGTTTCAACAGGTCGGATCTGGCTTGCTTCAAGAGAACAATCAGCTCCCGTTCCGAAGGTCGCTCCCGTGGGGCAACCGGTAGCGGCTGTCTTTGGTGAAATTACGTCGTTGGCTGTGGACCGGAGCAACATACTCTGGATTGGCAGCCGTTCAGGCGTCTTTTCCCTGCGAAATGGCAAGCTGTCACTCTTTGACGCACCGAATACAGGCATACCGGACATGGCTATTACTGCGATTCACGTAGATCGAAATAACGTCAAGTGGTTCGGATCGGCCCACGGACAGTTGTATTCCTTCGACGACATCCGCTGGCAGGCATTCCCAGCTCTGACAAAAGTGGGCTACCCTGGCAAGGAAATCACCTGCATTCGCAGTGATCAACGATCCCGTATTTGGCTGGCTGCCCGCGACAAGACGCTGTTCCGCATGATCGGCCAAGAGACCGAGAGGATCGACCCCCGCTCGAACGCACCCGAAAGTGACTCCGCGGCAAAGAAGCCTCCGGAGGTGCCCTCCGGAGACATCGAGCTGTCAAGCATCGATTTCGATGCCGATGGAAAGCTTTGGGCAGCCGAACGACACTCCCTTTTCCGGTTCGACGGGAAATCATGGACATCTTTCTCCGGGGACCAACTACCATCCTCGGACATCTCGGGGCTGTGGTGCAATCCCCAGAGCAAAGAGGTATTTTTGGCAACGGCCAATGGACTCTTCGCATTCAAAGACGGCAAATACCGTCTTCTGGCGGAGGAGAGCAAGTCGATTCCTGTCCAAACGGTGTGCGGGACTCCGAGTGGGCGATGTGCTGCGGGATGTGGCAAACCAGGGGGTGCCCTATTAGGTGACGGTTCCAATTTTCGTCGCTACTCCGTGGGTACTCCACTGGCGGACGAATCGGTTCAAGCCACAGCCTTCGAAAAGCAAGGCAGGGTCTGGTTCGCTACGCTTTCACGAGGACTGGTTTGCCTTGATGGTGAACGCTGGCAGACATTAGCACCGCTGGATAGCATTGTCCCAGCCAACCCTGCAGATAAGGGACCAAGTCCGATTGCCCCGCCTTCTCACTAAGATTTCCGCCACACAAAACCACAATTGCCAGGGCAGGAGCGATCAGTTGGTCGCTCCTGCCCCTCTGCCAATCAGGTGCCGCACGCAATGCGGCCAGTTGTTATGCCGCCGCGGTGAGCCCAAAGCGGCGAAAGAAGCGAGCGGCCCGATGCTTCGCGTACCAGCGGCGTCGGGCCGGATTGAGAGAGAAGCGACGTTTACGGGTTCCGTCCGGCATGCTGCGTCTCCTGACTCTTGTAGAGGCGGTCCAACCGCCTCCGCGCCGCCCACCAACCGCCCAGCGACTGGCCCTGGCAGTTGGCGGCGTAGGTCTGGGCGATGACCTTGCGGATCAAACAGCGGTACATGGCGATAGGCATGACAACTCCTTGGGGAAAGGGACAGCCGCTGTGGTCAGTCCGAAGCGGCGAGAGAAGCGAACGGTGATGCCAGTCCCGGGTACCGAACCGCGTTGGCATTGGCGGCAGGCAGGGAAAATTGGGCAAGATGTAACGCGTTAATGGGCTTGGTAGCCTACTTCTGCCCGCCAGCATCCGTATATAGAATGACTGGAATGGTTCAAACTGGCTGATGAGAACGGCAGCCTTCGATCTCCTTGTACCCTCTGCATTTCATTGGCCAATGGGCTAACCCAACATGTATTTTCTGAGAAAGGGCCGTTACCATGACCAATCTGAAGAGACCTTTGACTAGCTGCCAACGCTGGCCGTTAGTCGCGTGCTTGCTGGCGGCAGTGTTGGCCAGCCTTTCGTCAACCGCTTCGGCACAGTTGTTTCGCCGCCCACGGCGAGTTCCGGTAATGCCGGTCCAGCCTTCCGGCCCGGTCACTGAGAAAGAGGCGTTGGAAACCGGCATTGAAGCCTACATCTATGGCTACCCGCTGGTGACGATGGAGATGACCCGGCGAGTGATGACCAATGTGGAGACGCCGGAAGCCACGCGGGCACCGATGGGCAACTTGCTTCGGGCTCGAAGTTATCCCGATGCCAAGTACCGTGATGTCACTGCTCCGAACGCTGACACGCTCTATACGACCGGATGGATGGATGTCGGGAAGGAGCCGTGGGTGCTGAGCTTGCCTGACGCCCAAGGCCGCTATTACCTCATGCCGATGCTGGATGGCTGGACCGATGTTTTCCAAGTCCCCGGCAAACGAACCACGGGCACCGGACCGCAGAAGTACGCCATCACTGGCCCCGGCTGGAAGGGCACGCTTCCGGCTGGTGTGACGGAATACAAATCGCCAACCGCCATCGTGTGGCTGCTGGGTCGCATCTACTGTGCCGGGACGCCGGAGGATTACGAAGCGGTTCACAAGATGCAGGACGAGGTATCCATTGTTCCCCTGAGTGCCTACGGAAAGCCCTATACGCCGCCTGCTGGCAAGGTCGATCCGAGCATCGACATGAAAACGCCCGTACGCGAGCAGGTCAACGCACTGGATGCCACTGCCTATTTCAACCTCTTGGTTTCCTTGATGAAGGACAATCCGCCCACCGCAGCCGATGCACGCATCCTTGCCAAGTTGGCGAGACTGGGCATCGTGCCGGGCAAGGTGTTTGACCCGAGCAAGCTCGACGCAGCGGCAGCCAAAGCTCTGAAGGACGTGCCGAAGCTCGGCTTCGAGAAGATCATGGCTCATTTCAAGACAGCAGGAACCTTTGAGAACGGCTGGATGTTCACGACAAAAACCGGCCTTTACGGCACGGACTATCTCCAACGTGCTCTGGTCACAGCCATCGGTCTCGGTGCCAACCGGCCCCAAGACGCCATCTATCCGACCTCGGAGGCGGACGCTACGGGCAAGCCCTACGACGGCAGCAAGAAATACGTCATGCACTTCGACAAGGGACAGACGCCGCCAGCCGATGGCTTCTGGTCGCTGACGATGTATGACGACAAGTATTTCTTCGTTGATAATCCGCTAAACCGTTACACGCTCAGCTCGCGATTCAAATTCAAGTACAACACGGATGGATCGCTCGACCTGTACTTGCAGAACGAGAGTCCAGGCCCGGAGAAGGAAGCGAACTGGCTCCCCGCCCCCAAGGGACGGTTCATCCTGATGCTGCGGCTGTACTGGCCCAAGGAGCGATCTCCCTCGATCATCAACGGCACATGGAAGATCCCGCCTGTTAAGCCGGTAGAATGATTGTTGGAGCATGATCCAGAAGGATCATCTCCGATCTTTGTGGAATGACCAGTGGGCAGGTGCGATTCGCTATCGCACCTGCCCCGTCACGCACAGGCTTTGTCGATCAATTATTCGACGGGTCCGCCCGCCGCAGCTTGCGGCCAGGCTTTGCCGGCGTGCTGCCCTGATAGACGCCGCTGCTTTCGGCATCCAGACAACGCCCTGACGCCCAAGATCGCAACCGCTCGACGCTCTCGGCAGCCGTGACAGCCACCGGCACCACGTTCTGGGCAGCCGCGGTCAGCGGCAAGTCCAGCAATGCCGCCAGTCGGCAGCAAGCTCTTATTTCGGCACCTGTCCATTGGTCATCCTTGGGCTTGGCCTGGTCGGCATCCAGATCGAACAGCCGCAGGTATATTTCCCAAATCCTCTGCCGCTGCTCCTTGCTGGGTAGATCGAGGAAGAAACATCCGTCGAATCGTTCGGCACGCGAGAACTCCGGCGGCAGCTTGGAGATGTCGTTGCACGTACAGATCGTGAACACGTCGCTCTGGTGGTCGTTGAGCCAAGTCAGGAACGTGCCGAAAAGCCGGGCCGAAACTCCGCTGTCGCCAGAACTCGAAACGCCGGACAGGGCCTTCTCCACTTCGTCGATGAAGCAGATGCACGGCTCCATTGCATCAATAATCTTCAGGGCCTGGCGATTGTTCGCTTCCGTGCTGCCAACCAGGGAGCCCATTAGGGAACCAATATCGAGGATCAGCGTCGGTCTGCCCGTTTCGGCTCCAAGTGCCTTGGCGAACGCAGACTTGCCCGTGCCGGGAACCCCGAGCAACAAGACGCCGCGGGGCCGCCGCAGCGGATCTCGATGGCCTTGGCGACGCATCGCCCTGAGAGTGAAACTCTTCAGCGATTGCAGACCGCCGAGGCCGTCGAACCGCTCACCGCCACGATGAAGTTGCAGGAGGCCGCTTTTCTTTAGCGTTTGCGACTTTAGCTCCCAGACCGCGTCGGGCCGAATGTTGCCATGTCGCACGATGCTCAGGCTGTACGCACCCTCGGCTTCATAGTGGGTCAGGCCGGCGGCGGCATCGAGCACCATGTTCATGTCGTCGCCTTCCGGAAGGTCGCCGTCTTCGGTGGCGATGCTACGGGCAATCTGCTCAAGCTGGTCGCGGCCAGGAAGATCATGGTCGAGCACGACGAAGTGCTTCTCCAACTCGGCGGGGATCTGCACGACCGGCGAGAGCACGACGATGAACGTGCGGTTTGCCTTGCCGGTGCTGATCTGCTTGGCCAGGGCCTGGACAATCTCTGGCGAATTCAAAAAGCGATGAAAATTGGCCAGCACGAGAATTGCCGAGCTATCCGGCGAAGCCAGGGCGTTGATGCTACGGATGGCGGCAAGTGGGTCACTTCCGCCGGCATCGGTGGGGTTGTTTTGGCCAGGGATCTGCAAGCCGGAGGCTATGTCCCAGACAGCCAAACGCCAGTTCTGCTGGCGGCAAAGCTGGGCAATCTCGGCCAAAGCATCGTCGTGTTCGTGCGATGTGACCCAGAGACCGGTAAAACAGGCAGAAATGTATTCAGTGAGACGTTGGACAAGTGACATTAGCGAAACCTCGAATTAGAATGGTGATTAGCTGATAAAGGGGAGAACAACGAACGAGTGGCTTGCCGGCCATCGATGCCGGCCACGAGACTTCAGGTACCACGTATGAACAGACAGATCGCCACATTGGCCGTCCTGCTGGTTGGTTACTTCGGATTGAACGCAATAACCGCAGCAGAACCGCCAGCAAAGCCAGCCATTTTTTCACCGACATGCTTCTGGTACACGCCGATTCCGGCCGTTGTGCCGCTGCATCCCAACTCGGTTAACTTCGCGATCGAATTTGTGCGTCAAAAGAAGGCGTACTACGGCACTGTGTCCATTAACTTGACGGCCTACGCGAGCCCCGTATACGTGGCGGATGCGAATTCGGCCACCGTCCGCGTCACAAAATGGGACTGCCAGAACAACGGGTTCTCTGATCCCAAACTCACGGAGCAATGGAAGGCCGTCCCGATCCCAGCCCACGCCGAACCCGCTGACGGGACTGATGCAGAAATGACGGTGTTTCAACCTTCTAGCGATACATTGTGGGAGTTCTGGCAAGCACGCAAGATCAATGGCCAGTGGCAAGCTTGCTGGGGCGGCTGTATGCGGAATGTGTCGAAGAGCCAGGGTATCTGGCAGCACCCCTACGGTACGACAGCCACAGGCTTGCCGTTCCTGGGTGGTCAGATCACAGCGGAGGAATTGCAGCGGGGCGAGATCCGGCACGTTATGGGCATTGCTCTCGTCGACACCGAGAAATGGCAGGTCTATTCGTATCCAGCGAATCGCTCGGATGGCTACAACCCGAAGGACACTCCCAATCGGATTCCTGAAGGTCTGCGATTCCGTCTCGATCCTGGAGTCGCTGTGGATGCCCTCAAGATGCACCCGATTGGGAAGATCATCGCCAAGGCTGCTCAGAAGTACGGTTTTGTGGTCTGGGACAAGGCTGGGGGCATCTCGTTGCGGGCACAGAACCCCAAGTCCTACACCAAGCTCGGACAGGCCGATCCGTATCCCGCTTTGTTCAAGGGCACGCCGACCTACGCCCTTCTCAATGGATTCCCCTGGGAACGCCTGCAATTCCTGCCGATGGATTACGGCAAACCGTGAGCAGTGACCGTTCGCCGGTGATCTGTGACACTCGCTGGATGCTGAACGGCCTACGCCCGCTGCTGTTGTTGCTGATCGATGGGCTGCGTCTGATAGAACTCAGCGGTGCGGTTCTCGGCGATCCGCTGGCCTAATGCCTCTTCGATGAACTTGCTGGCGTCCCGGCAGGAAGGGCCAGAGAAGCCCAAAGTTTGCACGTTGGTGCGGCCGTCGGTGGTGACGATTATTTCGATGGTCTTCATGCAGATCCTCCTACCTGAATCGTGAGTTTGAGCGAGCCGTCGGCGAGTTGCTGTTCGGTGACGACGTGGCCCTTACGGCGACTCTCGATCTTTACTTTCTCTGCCGCGTACGCTTGGAGAAATTTATCGAGATGCTTCTGATCTCCCCAGCGGCCATTGAAGTTGTCGAACTTGAGCTGGCCGGTGGCGATGTTGCAGACGACGGGGTAGACCCAATCGGGAAGTTGCACGGCGAGTCCTTCGACTTCGCCGCTAAACAGCTTGTGCTTGCCCTGCACCGGAGCGGGCAGCCGCAGACGATCGCACGCGGCACGGACGGCGGCGGCGTCTCTGATTTCCGTCTTGATGGTAACTGTGTGACTCAAGTGTTTTCTCCTATTGGTTGTGGTTGTCGGCGTGGCGTCAGCGTTGGCAGGTTTCGGCAGTGACGGCTTTCATGTCGCTGGTCGGTGCCTCTTGCCAAGTTACTTTCACGTCCCAGCCCACGTGTTCGAACAACGCTCCGATGATCACCTCGGCAGACCGCTTGGCGTGTTCGATGTTCTCTTTCGAGCCGGCGGCCTGAGCGACCATAAGCTGGGCCTGGTGCATCACTTCATCGAGAAGACCGGCGGAACGGTCGGCGTGCCAGGGAACCCAGCTCGTCGATCTCACTTCCCAGACCCTTGTGCGGGTATGGTCAACGCGGGCATGCGTGACCTCCGGTTGCGGTAATCGGATCGTCGCCCGTTTCGTTGTGTCGTCTCTGTCAACGATGGCGGCCTTGCTGAGGTCAACAGTCAGCAAACAATCCCCTCGCACAAGCCAGCAGCCCTTGCACGAGTCCGATTCGCCCACAAGTACGTCGGCCACGCAAACGCGGCTGGTGACAAGGGTCGCAAGACGCTCAAGCCGCTCGATCGTCGGACCTTGGCTGGTCACGATGATCGGCGGCGGTTTCTCGATACAGAACTGCCGTAGGCAAATCAGCAGGCCGATGAAGACGGCAAGCAGGCCAAAGGCAAGGATCAAAGTTTTCATGGACTCTCCTTGTTGTCGGGCGGGGACGTGACGGTTTCAGCGGTATAGCCGCTCTCCGGTGCCCGCCAGTGAATGGGATGGGGCTTCGGCGTCTCGGCTTTCTTCGAGCAGCCGGAATAGATGATGCAGGCCGCGGCCCCGATGCCGAGAATGGTTCTGAGGAAATGTGGCATAAGATTGATCGTGGAAACGAGTAGGAAGATGTCAGGTAGCAGGCCGATGCACAGGAGCAGAACGACTGGAGCAATGAGGCAGAAGGTGTTCACGGCTTCCTTGCTGGGCAATTGACGGATAAGGCTCTCGCGGTAAAACCAGGCGATGGTTGCGACGGCGATGATCGAAGAAGCGAGCAAGAGGATGGTGGTGATCATGGGGATTTCCTTTCGGAGTTCGAGGTAAACGAAGTGCGGCAAGGCTCTGGTTACTATGCCCTGCGATGGTTGAAGATTAAGCGGACAGCAGTCGAGAAAGGCTGCCAGACTTTGATCATGTGAACAAAATGCTGCGGTTCTGGCTCGGTCTAGCAGCGATCGCGTAGGAAGCGATTTGAGGCTCTGGAAGCTGAAGATGGCAGAAAGCCAAAGTAGGCCAGAAACTAGCCTCAGAACGTCGTGTAGTTGATTCGAGGGGGTACTGCGTGCTATCGGGCGTCGAACAGCATGGAGGAGGCGAGAATAGACCCTTCCAGCATTACTTGATATCCATGCTCAGAAATCAAAAAATCTTACTCTTCTCCTTCTCCGTTAGGAGAAGAGAAGAGATATACAGGTCCAAACATTCGAACTTCGGTTCTTCACGCACAGAACCCTAATT
>Ga0181520_10001998_pt1 | contig 39711 bp, 27 predicted proteins | sample PEATcosm2014_Bin_29_FD_132451 | JGI IMG/M metagenome (GOLD analysis project Ga0181520, IMG submission 132451) | Peatland microbial communities from MTU Mesocosm Facility, Houghton, MI, USA - PEATcosm2014_Bin02_30_metaG | ecosystem: Environmental > Terrestrial > Soil > Wetlands > Peat | place... | reverse complement strand
GCGAGCGTACTTTTCAAAACTCGGCTGTGTGGCGAATGTAAGTTGGCGCATTGCGTTTTGGGTCCACCTATACGATTAGACGCAATCGATGCGCGTTGGGAGCTTGATCAGAGGCTCCTTAGCTCGCTTATTCAGATTCACCCGCTACGAAGAAGTCGCGCGTACTTCCGTCCGCAAAAAGGAACGCGTAAGTGCGTGAAATCTCGTAGAGCTTCATGGTGTCTTCCTTAACAATTCTCGCCTTATAGTCCCCAACCCGCAGCAATTCAAAGCTGGCACCGGAGTTTGCAAGTTCGTACTTCTTTCCGTCGATGAGGACATTAAGACTTAGATACCATCCACAGAAGCCGTTTCCGCCCACGCGGCAATCAGGCGCCATGCGCGAGGATTGAACATGGATGACAATGGTATAGTCGGCCGGCTTCGGCGCTGGTTTTTCGGCCCATGCCAGCGCTGGCAACGCTATGAAAAGGACACATAGCACTTTCTCCATGAGGCTCCTCCAGTTTGTCAAAGTCTAACAGTTGTTTGGTGCAATCTCGCGTTGACGCTTGACGGTAACAGTCGAATGTTCGCCGGCAGTTCTATAATCGCCCCATGATCTTTACCCGCGATCCTCGGCGCCGGTTAGTGGCTTTTTATGCAGGCGGCGCGCTGTTGATCACGCTTTTATTTGGCGCGCTGCAGGCCTTCAACACCTCCAATGTCGGGTTTCTCAATCCTGAGAGCGCGGGCCAGACACTGATCTTCACCGGGCTGACGGGGATCGTCTTCCTGCTGCTGTTGCTGTTGCTGGTCTTGCTGCTGAGGAACATTCTGAAGGTCTATGCAGGCCAGGGCAGCAGCGGACTGGGCGCGCGGCTGCGCTCGCGGATGGTGCTGGGCGCGGTGTTGATTGCTTTGACGCCCGCGGTCTTCATGTTTCTCTTCAGCTATCAGCTGATGAACAGGTCGCTCGACCGCTGGTTTTCGCCGAACACCTCGCAAATGCGAGAGGACTCGACTCGCGTTGTGCAAGAACTGGCGCAATATGTGACCGCGAATGCGCGTGGAGAGGCGGAATCGATCGCCGCATCGGGGGCACCAGACAAGAGTCTGGAAGAACTCCAAGATGTATTGAACTCTCACCGAATTACGCTGGATGGCGGCTTTGTCGTCGTCTACGAACCGAACGGGCGAGTGTTGACTACGTTTCAGGCGCCGCCTGAGACGAGCCCGGCCACGCTGCTGCCGTGGCTAGATGAGGGAGAAGAGGAAAGGGCGGTTTTGCTCCGCGGGTCTCTGTCGTCGAATCTGCTTGGCGCGGCACGGCGCAGCGATGAGCCGGTGATCAATGTGGCTGGCGGGGAGTATGCGCTTGGCATTGGGGCCACTGCATCGGGGAAGACGGTAGTGACAGCGTTGCCCATGCCGCAGGGACTTAGCCAGACGGCCAGGCGCATCCGTTCCGGCTCAACCACTTACTCGGAGCTGTTCCGCACCCGCAACCGGATTCGCACGACGTTTTTCTTGATCTTGCTCTTGATTACCGTGTTTGTCTTCTTCCTTAGCGTATGGATGGCGCTGTTTCTCTCCAAGCAGATTACTCGTCCGGTGGAAGCACTGGGCATCGCAATGGCAGAGATCGCGGCGGGCAAATATGAACATCGCGTTGCATTGGATGCTACCGGCGAGATGGGAGAGTTGGTGCGAGCCTTCAACCACATGGCAACCGATCTCGATACCAGCCGCCAATTGGCCGAGAGTTCTTCCGCGCAGCTTACCGCGGCAAACCTGGCCATTGAGGAGCGCCGGCGCGAGCTGGAGACAGTCGTCGAGACGATTCCGTCAGGCGTAGTGACGTTGGATGGAGCGGGAACGATTCTGCAATCGAATCGCGCATTTGCGGCGCTGATGGGCAAGCGCGTGGACTTTGGGCTGGGCGGGCAGAAGATCGAATCGCTCTTCCCGGCCGAGTGCGCTGAAGATCTGGCCGGCGTGATCCGCAGCAGTCATCGCATGGGCGCGGCCTTCACTGAAATCGTGGTTCATACCGGCGGCCGAACGATGCATCTGGCCATCACCAGCGCGCGCTTTGAGCTGACCCGCGGCTATCCAGGAACTGTGCTCGTCGTCGAGGACACGACCGAGCTGTTGCGCGCGCAGAGGCAACTGGCATGGAAGGAAGTGGCGCAGCGAGTCGCTCACGAGATCAAGAATCCACTGACGCCGATCGCGCTCTCGGCGGAGCGGATAGGCAGGCATCTGGATCGCGGCCAGCCGGACTCACCTGCCATTATCCGCAAGTGCAGCGAGGTGATCCTGGGCTGCGTCGCCACACTGCGAACGCTCGTGGATCAGTTCTCAGCACTGGCCGAGTTTCCCGCACCGCAGCCACGAGCCTGCGACATGAATCAAGTGGCCGAAGAAGCCCTGGCGCTGTTTGCAGGGCGGCTCGATGGCATGACGATTCAGCGCGACCTGGAGCCTGGATTGCCGCCGGTGCTGGCCGATCCTGAAGCGATTCGCCGCGCATTGGCTAACCTCATCGACAATGCCGCGGAGGCGATGCAAGGCAGTTTGCTGCGCGTGCTCGGCATTTCCAGCTCGCTCAGCGAAGACGGCATGGCAGCCGAGGTTCAGGTCTCCGACACTGGCCACGGGCTCACCGATGAGATTCGCGAACGGCTTTTTTTGCCTTTCTATTCGACGAAACAGCGCGGCACTGGACTGGGCCTCTCGATTGCTGCCAAGATCGTTCAGGAGCATGGCGGTTCGTTGCGCGCTGAGTCGAACAGCCCTAAGGGCGCGCGTTTTGTGCTGCGGCTGCCCTTGATGGAGCCGGTGCCGGAGCCTGGGGTCGACGCAGTTGCCAATTCAGCAGAATCTGTTGTCAAGCCCGGAGGGCCGCTTCAATGAATCACATTTTGGTGGTGGACGACGAGGCGGAGATTCGCGCATCGCTCGAAGAGATCCTGCGCGAGGAGGGTTACGGCGTGGCCAGTGCGGCGACTGCGGCCGAGGGGCTGGTATTGCTCGAAGACGCGCCGTATGACGTTGTGCTGCTCGATATCTGGTTGCCCGATCGTGACGGCCTCGATGTGCTGGGTGACATTCACCGCCAGGGGGCTGCGATGCGCCCGGAAGTGGTGATCATCAGCGGACACGGCTCGATCGAGACTGCTGTGAAGGCGACAAAGCTTGGGGCTTACGATTTTCTCGAGAAGCCGCTTTCGCTGGAGCGCACGCTGATCGTGCTCAAGAATGCCGTCGAGGCGCGTCGGCTGCGGACAGAGAACCAGGAGTTCAAGCGGCAGTTCAGCGTGGGCTCGGTGCTGACCGGTGAAAGCGTGCCAGTCAAGGCCCTGCGTCAGCAGATTCGTCTCATGGCGCCCACCAATGGCCGCGTGCTGATCTACGGCGAGTCGGGCACCGGCAAGGAACTGATCGCGAGGGCGATTCACGCCGAGAGCCTGCGCAAGGATCAGATCTTCGTCGAGTTGAATTGCGCTGCGATTCCCGAGGCGCACATCGAGGCGGAGCTCTTCGGCTACAGGCATGGCGCTCAGCCCGGCGGCCTGCCCGAGCAGCGCGGCACGCTGGAGCGAGCCGACGGCGGGACGCTGTTTCTCGATGAAGTCGGGGACATGAGCCTAAAGACGCAGTCGAAGGTGCTCTCGGCGCTCGACGATCAGCAGTTCACCCCTGTTGGAGGTACGCAGGCGATCCAAGTTGATGTGCGGCTTATTGCCTCGACCAACAAGGATCTTGAAGAAGAGATCGCCAAGGGCAACTTTCGCGAAGACCTCTTCTACCGGCTCAATGTCGTCCCATTTTTTGTGCCGCCGCTGCGCGAGCGCAAGCAGGATATTCCGCTGCTGGCGCGCGAGTTTCTCGCTGAGTTCGGCAGGCAGTATGGCCGCCCGCGCATGGAGATCGGCGACGAGGCGCTGGATGCACTGGCCCAGTATTATTGGCCCGGCAATGTGCGCGAATTGAAAAATGTCGTCGAGCGGATGCTCATTCTCAATCCGCGCACACTGCGCATCGAACGCAAGCATCTACCGCCGTTGACCCACAAGGCCGGGACGCGCTCGACGGAGGAGTTTTCAACGCTGCAACAGGCGCGCGACGCTTATGAACGGGAGTTCATCCTGAAGAAGGTCGAGGAGGCTCGCAATAATGTCAGCCGCGCAGCGGAGCTGCTGGGGCTGGAACGCAGCCATCTCTATCGGAAGATGAAGACGCTGGGAATCAGCGTTCGGGAGTAAAGGACATTCGACTTGAAGCTCCAGGTTACATTCCGTCTTCGCGCATTCAACTTCTTGTCAGTTGCTATCGTTCTCTTATTCTGTTGCACAGTGGGTTCTGGTCAAACGGCGACTGCGCCAGATGACGAGACGGGTCTGATTGATCCGCAAGGCGTCCTTCGCGAGCTCGCTCAAGGCCCATTGGATTCGCTCACCCCAAAGCCGGCGAACAGATCGAGGGCCGTACGGCTCCTTCAGGCTGTCAAGCGCCAGAACACTGGTTGGAACAGACAAGAAGCCGTGTACTTGCTTGCCTTGCTGGATAATGATTACGCTCTCAATCGTGATGAACTTTTGAAGGTGTGGCACGGCTGCGTCTTCAAAGAAGACAACACAGATTGTGATGAAAGAACCGCGATGGCATTAATTGGACTTTACAAGCATGGGCATAAGGAGATTTTGCGCCCGGTTCTAGCCGGTGGCCGACATAGCGATGGAGCGCTCTCCGAGGCACTCGGTCCCTTCTACGCCGAACAGCTCAAACGCAATCCAAGAGATTTTGTTTCGATACTGGCTACGTTTCCTCCCAAGGAACAGAGCGCAATCTGCTGGCTCGGTGGAGCAGAAGACGGCGGAGGGATGCCGCCAAACGATGAACACAAAGTCCTCGCCAATCTAAGAGCGGTTGGTCGGAACGTAGCCAATCGATGCGCCCGTGCCGTGCGTGCCGGAGATCAGGACGCTGACAACGCGAACAGCGATCTCCCGCCAGCGGAGCCGAGAAAGAATTGACCGCTCTGCAATTTGACTCTTCTGCTTTGTGAGGGGACTGCCGTGTGTCCCATCCTTGCGCCTTATTCCCGGCGCAAGGATGGGATAACCACGAATTACGCCGCCGCGGTTACGACGAGCGGCTTCACTTTTTTGCGTTTCTTTTGTGAGGCGGCCCACAGGTCGCGCTGGGCCTGAAGGCGAAGCCAGAAATCAGGCTCCGTGTTGAAGGCCTCCGAGATGCGCAGGGCCATATCCGCCGAGATGCCCGCCTTGCCGTTCAGGACACGCGAGAGCGCAGGCCGGGTGACTCCCAGGTGGCGCGCGACCTCTGTCACGGACCTGTCTTCAAGGTAATAAGCAAGAATCCTTCCGGGATGTGCTGGGTTGTGCATCTGCATGGCGCGAACTCCTCTCCTCAATGGTAGTCCGGATAATCGACCAAAATCGCGTCTTCTCCTTCGAAACGAAAGGTGAGCCGCCAATTCCCGTTGACGCTTACTGCCCAATGAGCAGCGAGGCTGCCGGTCAACGCGTGAAATCGCCATCTGGGGATGTTCATTTGTTCAGCCCTTGTCGCGGCGTTCAAAGCGGATAACTGGTCATTCAGCTTCGCGGCATGACTGGGTTGAATTCCGGCCTTCGATCCGGTGAGAAAGAACTTCTCGACTCCTTTATGACGAAAGCTGCGAATCATTCAGCTAAGAGTGTACTGCGTAACGCTACGCTGCACAATAGTAATATTGAATGATTTACAGCAGCGTGGCCCGGGCGACCGGTTGCCCAATCCTTCGCGCGTTGTTTGCGGAGAGGATGGAAGGGTATATACCCAAGTCGGTCTCACGCAAAGGACTCTTTTGTCGATGATATGGAGTGGACGCCCCTGACAGGGCGTCCACCCGGATCGTTGCAATTTCTGACGGTGTTGCGGTTGTTTCGCGATTAGCGCGAGGTCGAGGAGTGAGTGCGAGTCGCTTTCTCTCCTTTCTCGACCGCCGTTTGCGAAGCGATTCCCATCATCGTGTGCATGATCTGGATCCCTACCGGCGATCCCAGACCAGTCGTCGGATCCCAGCCGGGACCGGCATTGTAGCTGCCGTTATTGCCGGAGGCGATGTCGTGGAAGCACATCGATTCATCCATGCTGTAGAGGGCTGGGTTGATGAACCCAAGGCGGGATTGGATCTTCTGATTGATCAGGGCTATGAGCCCGGCCCAGAGCGGCGCTACCGCGCTGGTTCCACCAACCACCATCTGCTGCCCATCCACAAGCACGTTATAGCCGGTCTCTGGATCGGCATCGCCGGCCACATCGGGCACCCCACGGTTGGGTGAGTTCACGTCGCTGGCCTGATAGTCAGGCCGCGCAAAGAAGGTGCTGAAGCCGCCGCCGGTGGCCCCGCCTTTCGAGCCATCATTCCAGACTGTTTCGTTAGAAATGGCGCTGTTGGCAGCAATCAGCCTTGTGCCACCGGCTGCGAGAACATGAGGACTCGACGCAGGGAAGTCGACGTGATTGAGGTTGTCGTCAACCCCGTCGCTCGAACCGTTGTCGCCAGCCGCTACGGTGACGGTGATGCCCAGCATTCCGGCTTCCTGGGCGACGTCGTCGAAGTTCTGCATCGACTGATCGGTCCATCCGGACTCAGGGCCGCCCCAACTGATCGAAATCACGCAGGGGTTGCGGAGCTGGTCGTGAACCGCCATGCTGAGCGCATCCTGGAAACCTCGCGTGGTGTTGGGCGCAAAGTAGACTACGATCGTCGCTCCTGGAGCGACGGCTCCAGCCACCTCAATGTCGAGCATCACTTCGCCATCGGCGCTATCGGCGGTGCTCGGGCGATTCTTCACTTGATCGACCGAGGAGGTTTTGACCTGAGGCGCGGGAAGTCCGAGCGACTTGAAGTAATCCTGGATGTCGGCCGGACGATAACCGCCGCCTAACTCGATGAGACCGATCACCTGTCCGGTTCCGTTGACATCCTGCGGGAAGTCGTAGAGCTTGGCGACATCAGTTGGTGAGAATGATTTGTCGGAAGCGCGAGTGCCGAAGCTGCGATTGTTGCCGCGATAGCGGAAATGCGGCCTGGCAACGGGCCGGTCGTCGAGGCCGAAGACTCCCTTGACGAACGGAGCGATGTCTTCGGGCAGCTGAATTGTGCCGATCCGTCCGCGGTAGTATCCATCGGGGTGGTCGTAGTCGATCAACTCGATACCAAAGACCTTCTCCATATTTGCGGCGGTTCCGGCGAGAGTCACAGTGCGGCGAAGCACCTCGTCGCCCCGTTCGAGCACCTGCAATTTGTTGTCTTGTGCAAATTTCTTGATCATGTCGACGTGCGCCGGATCGGCGCCGAACTGCGCGGCAAATTCGCTATGAGTCATGAATTTGCCGGTTGAGCGGGCTGTTTCGAGAGGCTGACGATGCTTGAGAATCACAGAGATTTCGATGAGTTGATGCGGATCGGTCGGACCGATCGCGCGCGCTCCCTTGAGCGGGATACGTTCGCTGCCGTTCAGGGCGACTCTTCTTGGATTGGCCATAACAGGCTCCTTCTCCGATAGGTTGCCCGTGGATGATGCGCCAGAGGGGATGACCTCATCAATGCGAGGCTCTCGCGTCGTGCCCACTGCGCCTCATGCCGCGGTATGGCATGGTTTGCGTCCCACGGCTAGCGTCCAAGGTTGCGGGAGCTTTTCGCGGGCGCGTCAGATCGCCGGATGCAGAAGAGGAGAAGCTTCTTCCAAGGGGAAGTGTCGCAGTCTACGACGTGCGAGATTTCATTCCGGACAGGCCAGTCACCATGAGATGTGCGTTGGCGCTGATGCCGGAGGCCGATGCGGCGTCTGATCCCGGGGATGCCGCACGGTCCGCAAACGAATATACTCCCGGAATCAAGAAAAGGCCACGGAGTTTGTATCGACGCGGTTGGAGGCACTTGGCGTCGCGCGAGGTGGACAGGGACGTTTGGTTGCAACTCTCAGATTGCGTTGAGTATTCGAACGCCTGAGGTTCGCGAGCGCAGCTACTTGAGGATCGGCCCTAGCGAACCCTCGTTATCTCCTAATCGTGGATCGACGCGGAAGTCCCACACGGACTGGTTGATGTCGGAGGAGGAGATGATCTCAACCAATGCGTATTCACCGATGGCAAGCGGATCTTGCGGTGTGATCTTGAGCCAGTGCTTGCCGGGCAGCACGTCGACCTTGGCTGGAATGACGTTTTCGTCCTGGGTTACGGTGCCGTTCGGACTCACGTGAACCGCGCCAACGACACGTACTGCCGTGCGCTCGTCGGCGCGGACGATGGCAAAGCCCGATTGAGGCGAGTGCGCGCCATGCTTGCGGTTGGCTACTTCTTTGGCGCCTTTGGTCTCCACGGTCAGAGCGTGAGAGAGGACCTTTTCGGAGTTGTCGCTGACCGCCAGCGCCAGGTAGATGGAAGGGTCGTTGACGTGGAGATGAATCTTGGCGTGCTGGCCATCGAGTTCAAGGCTGGCCTTGGAGCCGGCCAACGGATTCAGCGTATTGAGACCGTGTTTATTCTTGGCATTCAGCGCCAGATCGACTGGAAGAAGCTCGACCAGCTCCGGCGTGCCCTGGAAGGTGTCGAGCGCAAAGACGCCGTCTTCATCGGGTAACTCGAGCCCCTTAGCGACTTCGGGGCGTCGCGCTTGCTGCTCTGCCCGCTCGGCTGCCTCCTCTTTGTCGATCTCCGCAGCCTCCTTCATCGCCGGTGAGGCATCCTCTTCCGGCTGGTTGGCGTGGTCGCGTTCCCACTTACGGGTCGCCTCCCAGTCAACGAGATCGACGGGCAGTTCCTCCCAATCTCCGCTCCGTTCGATGGGAATGTAGCGCACACGGTCGCCTACAATCTCGTATTTGCGCACCACCTGATAACTTCCGTCTTTCAAAATGAGGCGATGATTGGTAGCCATGCCGGGAAGATCAGGCTTGAGCGGCAATGGTTGTTGTTTCTGCGGCGCGTTTTGGGCGGCTCCGGCAGCGGCCATCGCCAGCAGGAGCGCCATGGCGGCCCGCGCCACGAGTCTCATTGAATGGAAGTAGACCATAGCTCAATAGTTTAGACGGCCTGGGCAATATTTGGCGGGCCCGATGAGGGGAGAAACGGAGTAAATATCGCAACCCTTACTGCTTCTGAGGCGTCCAATTCTATGTATCCTTTGGGTTAGGGATGGCGAAGTGACTGGATTTGAGACTCATTTCAGCGCAAGCCGCCGCCGGAAGCCTCGCGGTTTCCAGGCAGCCGCGCTGGTGTGTCTGGCCCTGCTGGCGTTGCTGGTCGTGGTGCAAGTAGCCCATGTCCACGCGGTCGAAAGCGATGCAGACCATTGCCAGTTGTGCATTGCTATGCACTCGGCAGCACCTGTTGCGGCAATCGCGGCCGTGATCGTTCTGGTGCGGATGCGGAGCGAGGCCCAGGTCTTTGAGGCGCACGCGGTCATCCGGCATTGGCACCCCAAGCTCTTCACGCGCCCCCCACCGGCCGGCTGCTAGAGCCTCAGCTTCGACCTCATTTCAGTTTGACTCCGTTACTCATTGCATCATTGCAGGAGCAACGTATTTGCTTCCCTTCAATCTGACTCTGGGATCGAAACGAGGGTTCTTCGCATAGAAGACGCCGCGCCTGTTCGTGCCACGGCGTGCATTCCGCACATGCAGATCTGCCCTGGAGGCTCACCATGCCGTTCAACTTTAAAGCGATTCATCTCATTCTTCCCCTCGTCGCCTTGTTTCTCCTGACGCTTCATGTGCCAGCTGAAGGAAGCAACTCCGGCACTGTCCGTGGCACGGTGACCGACCCAACAGGCGCCGTGATTTCCGGTGCGACGGTTCATCTGACCAATGAGGTCAGCGGCCTCGACCGGACGGTCACAACCGACGCGACCGGCCAATTCTTCTTTGCGAATATTCCCTTCAATCCCTACCAGATCAACGTCTCGGCCAATGGGTTCTCTCCTTTGAATCGGGGTTTTGAGATTCGTTCGGTGGTGGGAACTAACCTGAACCTGGTTCTCGAGGTTGCTGGCGGCTCCCAGAGCGTAACCGTCCAGGCTTCCGGTGACCTGGTCGAGACAGATCCAACCTTCCACACCGACGTGGACCGCGAATTGTTTACCAAAGTGCCTCTGGAGAGTGAGTCATCCGGCCTCAGTTCGCTGGTCACTCTCTCGACGCCTGGTGTCTCGGCCGACTCGAACGGTTTGTTCCATGGCCTCGGCGATCACGCATCCAACTCGTTCTCTGTGGACGGCCAATCGATTACAGACCAGCAGAGCAAGGTTTTTTCGAACCAGATTCCCTCGAACTCGATTCAATCTCTCGAAGTGATTAGTGGCGCGCCGCCGGCTGAATATGGAGGGAAGACCAGCCTGGTGATCGTGGCTACCACGCGCTCCGGACAGGGCGTCGCCAAGCCTACCGGCAGCATCAATTCTTCTTATGGCGCCTTCGGGTCGGCCTCTGGCGGCTTCGATCTGGCCTATGGCGGCAAGAAGTGGGGCGATTTCATCGAGGCCGATGGTCTCAACTCGGGCCGCTTTCTCGATGGGCCGGAGTTCTCGGTCTTCCACGACAAAGGCAACGAGCAAAACGTCTTCGATCGCGTGGACTATAGTCTTACCCCGGTCGATTCCGTCCATTTGGACTTGAACTACTCCCGTTCCTGGTTTCAGACGCCTAACTCCTTCGATAATCTGAATGTGCAGAACGTGATCAATGACGGCGCGACAGCCAGCCCGGTCTTCGGTAGCGTGGGCAACACCGATCAGCACTCGAAGATCGGAACGATCAACATCTCGCCCACTTACACGCGAGTCATCGGCAATAACACCGTCTTTAATCTGGGTGGCTTTGTTCGCAGAGATCAATATAACTACTATCCCAGCGGCAATCCTCTGGCCGATCTTGGTCCTGCAAATCTGCAAACCTCGTCCATCGCGCAGAGCCGCTCGCTGACCAACGCCGCGGTCCACTCAGATATCTCGTATGCGAAGGGAATCCACAACATCAAGGCCGGCGTGCAGTACGGGCAGACCTTCCTGCGCGAAAACGACAGTCTGGGTATTGTGGAATCGACTTATCCCCTCAGCGCTCCCTGCATGGATGTCAATGGAAACCCTCTGGCGGGATACTCGGGTCCCACGGCTTGCGACGGCGTCGTAGCGCTCCAGAACCCTAACTACAATCCCGTTCTCGCGCCTTACGACTTGACCCGCGGCGGCAGTGAGTACAACTTTCTGGGCCGCACCGATGTAAAAGAACTGGGCCTCTTTGTTGAAGACCAGATCAAGGCCGGCAACTGGCTCTTCAATCTCGGAATGCGGGGCGACATCTACAACGGGCTCACCTCGGCCCAACAGGCGCAGCCGCGTATTGGCATTGCCTATAACGTTAAACCGACCACGACTGTGTTGCGCGTCTCTTATGCCCGCACGCTCGAGACGCCCTTCAATGAAAATCTGGTGCTGTCTAACAACGGCTGCGCGAATGCGGTGCTGGCGCCGCTGCTTAACTGCACTTCCGGCGTATCGGGAACGCTTCAACCCGGGTTTCGCAACGAGTTCCACGCCGGCCTTCAGCAGGCCTTCGGAAAGAAAGTGGTAGTGAGCGGCGAATATATCTGGAAGTACACCCACAACGCCTTCGACTTCAGCGTACTGGGTAACACGCCAATCACTTTCCCCATCGACTGGCATAACTCGAAGATTCCCGGTTATGCCTTGCGCGCGGATATTCCTCAGCTCCATGGCGTCAGCGCCTATCTGGTCGCCTCATCGGTCGCTGCGCGCTTCTTCCCACCGCAAGTGGCAGGGGCCGGAGCTACGGTTGGGCAGAGCGGTCTGCCCTTCCGCATCGACCACGACGAGAAGTTCAATCAGACCACCCACCTCCAGTACACGTTGTCGCACGGCAAAGTGCTGAACGGCATCTGGGGCGGATTCAACTGGCGCTACGACTCGGGCCAAGTGGCCGGTTCGACACCCTGCTATGGCCTGACCGATTTAAACAATCCCTGCACTAACAGTTCATATGCGCCGAACAGCCCCATCGGAACAAACGGCTTGCCGACAACGCCCGCCATGCTGAACGGCCAGCCTGCGGTGGTGTTAGTGGACACCAACATTCCCTTTACCCTGAACCCAGTAACCGGAGGCACTGCGTACCTTCCTTTAACTGCTGACGAGGAATTCCAGGCGGGGTTCGCCTGCAATGGAGATCGGGCCACGCCATCCCACCTGATCGGCACGCGCGTGGCGGGCACGTCCTATTATGAGTGCCAGGCCTCCCAGTTCACATCAAGCCTGATCAGCATCCCTGCGCCGGGAAGGGGCGATAACGACCACACCCCACAGCGCATCGCACCGCGCGACCTTTTCGATATATCTCTGGGAAAGGATAATCTCTTGCACAAAGACCGCTATAAGTTGAACCTCGACCTAACGGCGATCAATGTTACTAACAAGTACGCGCTGTATAACTTTCTCTCGACCTTCAGCGGTACGCATTATGTAACTCCGCGCGCGGTGACAGCAAAGATAACGTTGAATTTCTAGCTCTCTAACCGTTTTGTTCTTGCATCGGTACCGTGACCCATCCTTTCGCCTTTTTCCCGGCGAAAGGGTGGCAAGCCGCGAACCATAAAGTGCGAATTCACCCGGTCAGGGACCCAGGGCAACAATCTTGCGGATAAGCAGCGAAGGGATCAGGTCGTTCGGGCCACCCGTCTTGTAATTCATTCTTCACAGCCGCAACTTCGGGCCAAGACCTCCGCGAAGTGCATCGTGTCGCGGTGGCCCAGCTGACTGATCTGCTCGCGGCAGCTAAATCCGCCGGCGACGATGATCGTCATGGGGCCCGCGGAGCGGATCGCGGGCAGCAGGCCGTCTTCCGCAATCTTCTTCGAAACCTCAAACTTGTCCACCTCAAATCCAAATGGCCCGGCCATGCCGCAGCATCCGGCCGGAATCGGTTCGACTGTTGCGCCGGCCTTGCGCAGCAGCGCGATCTCATTGCCCGGGCCACCGAAGACGGCTTTGTGATGGCAGTGGCCGTGGAGAAGAATATGAGCGCCTGAAAGCTGCCCTGCGATGAGGTCAGGAGACCGGGCAGCGAGAAAGTCGGCCAGCAGCCACACTTGCTTGCTGAGCTGTTGCGCACGCGCATTGTTTGGGAAGAGTTGCAAGAGTTCATCCTTAAAAACGCTCGCGCAGCTCGGTTCCAGGAAGATAAACGGCAGTTCAGCATCGATCTGCGGAGCCATGCGGTCGAGGACCTTGGCAAGGTAGGAGCGAGCTGCATCGAGCAGACCGAAGTCATAGAGCGGGCGGCCGCAGCAGATGTGCCAGTGTGGTGTGTCGACTGCAAATTCAGCCGCAGTGAGCAGCGACTCTGCGGCGGCAAGGGCTTGCGGATAGTAGTAATTGTTCCAGGTGTCGGGCCACAGGAGCACCCGCGGTGGGGCCGACTGTGCTTCGCACGCGGTACTCGGTGCAGGCGCTTGCCGCCTCGACTTCACATAAGACATGGATGCGAGTGATGGCAGCTGTCGCTCCTGCGCAATTCCCAGGATGTGCTTGATGAGCGGGCTGGTCAATGACCCGGACAGGATCGCGTTGGTCAGCGCCGGAGCCAGCGAGCCCCAGCGCGCAAGCTTGTCGGCAAAGCCAAAGATGTAATGGCGGAGAGGATGCATGCGGCCTTTGTAGCGCTGAGCGAGGAACTCGGATTTATAGGCGGCCATGTCGACCTGCACCGGGCACTCGCTCTTGCAGGCCTTACAACTGAGGCAGAGGTCGAGCGCCTCGTGCACGGCGTTGCTTTGGAAGCCCTCTTCGCGCAGTGCTCCTGCCAGCATCTCCCACAAGAGACGAGCGCGGCCGCGTGTGGAGTGCTGTTCCTCGCCGGTCGCCCGATAACTCGGACACATGACGCCGCCGTCGTTCTTGCGGCATGCACCAACGCCGACGCAGCGCTCGGTCGCACGCTCGAGCGACCCGCCGTCGGCAGCGAAGACAAAGTGGGTTTGAAGTTGAGAACTCTCATGACTAGCCGCATCTCGCACGCCGTGATGCAGATTCTCGACCGGATCGTAGACGCGCACAGCATCCACTAGTTTGCCAGGATTCATTCGATTATCGGGATCCCAGAGTGCCTTGAATTCGCGGAAGGCCTGCATCAGTTCGGGGCCGAACATCTTGGGCAAGAGAGCCGCGCGCGACTGACCATCGCCGTGTTCGCCCGAGAGCGAGCCGCCGAAGCTGAGGACAAGATCGGCGGCTCGCTCGATGAACTCGCGGTAGTTGCGCAGGCCTTCTTCTGTCTGGAAGTCGAAGTTGACCCGCATGTGGACACAGCCCTGGCCGTAGTGTCCGTAGACGGGGCTGCTATAGCCGTATCCGCGCATCAGCACGACCAGCTTGCGCAGGTAATCACCGAGACGCGCAGGTGGAACGGCTGCATCCTCCCAGCCCTCCCAACGATTGGGTTCACCAGGAACGAAGACCATCGCAGCCAGTGCCGAATCTCGCACATGCCAGATGCGAGCAGCATCGTCTGCGTCATAAATGCGGGCTACGGGCGCGACAGTCCAGGCTTGTGCCGCGCTGATCAGGGTTTCGGCCTTGGCCCGCGCTTCGGCAAAGTTCCAAGCACCCATCTCGACGAGCAGGAATCCGGCGCCATCGGGAAAGAGCGCGACGTCATCTAGGGCAACGCCTTTGCGGCGCATGAAATCGAGCAGCATGCCATCGAAGCCTTCGAGACCGATGGGACCGAATTCAAGCACGCGCTGCACTGCGTCGGCAGCGTCGAAGGCGTCGTCGAACGTGAGTACCGTGAGCACGCGAAAGGGCGGGCTGGCGGTGAGATTCAGCGTGGCTGAGACGACGGTTGCGCAGGTGCCTTCAGAGCCGACGAGCGCGCGAGCCACGTGGAAGCCGTTTTCGTCGAGCAGTTCATCGAGGTTGTATCCCGAGACGCGCCGGGGAATGCGCGGATACTTCTTGAGGATCAGTGAGGCATAGCGGTCGCGCAGACGTGCGAGTCCATCGTAGATCTGGCCGACACGGCCGCCTGAACACCTGAGAGTCTCGAGATCGGCGGGGCTTGTACGGCCCACGGTCATCTTTGTGCCGTCGTAGAGAATCAGGTCGAGCGATTCCACATTGTCCGCGACCTTGCCGCCCAACAAGCCGTGAACTCCGCAACTATTGTTGCCGATCATGCCGCCCAGCGTGCAGCGCGAGTGAGTGGCCGGATCGGGAGCGTAGGTGAGGTGGTGACGCTCGGCAGCGTCGCGCAGTTGGTCGAGGACGATGCCCGGTTCGACACGAGCCAGCTTCGCCTGGGGATCAATCGATGTCAGGCCTCGCATGTACTTCGAAAAGTCGAAGACCACGGCCACGTTGGCGCACTGGCCAGCCAGGCTTGTGCCGGCGCCGCGAGGGAGCACGGCGGCTCCGGTGGCGCAGCAGGCGGCCAACGCGGCTTCGACGTCGGCGGCGTCGCGGGGAAGGACTACACCCACGGGGAGCTGGCGGTAGTTGGAGGAGTCGGCGGCGTAGAGCGCGCGCGAGCCGAGGTCGAAGCGGACCTCTCCGCGAAGAGAGGCCCTGAGACGAGCTTCGAGTTCGTGATGGGCAGCGAAGTGTTCATGCTCCAGCGGCGGCTGGTTTAGAAGGACGGAGAGAGGCGGAGTGGTCACGGGGCAATGGTAGCGCGTTTGGGAGGTCGTGTTGGGGGAGCTGCATGCCTTATTGCTGTTACCGTACGGAATTACCGGCGGCGGGCGCAGGTAACTCAGCTGCAGAACCGGAGCTGTATCTCTTGTATTGCGTCTTTAGAATGTTCAACTGATATTTGCTTTCACGAGGGTAGGTGAGCGGCTGGGCATCTTGGGGTGGGTCTTTTGGGACGAGGAGACGCCAGGCTTCTGGCGCCTGCCAGGGGTTGAAGCCCGCATCGGCGAGCAGTTGCAAGGCGATCCGCGCTTCTCCTTGCTGATATCTAGTTTCCTTCACGTGTTCCGCAATTCCTTCTACGACATCCCCAGCTATGAACCCCGCGGGAGACAAGGGAGGTATGAACGATGCTGCTTCGGCTCCCAAAGCTGCCAAGTCGAGCGTGGAAACTTGTGGTCGTTGTAAGTAGAACGCGACACCGTCAGCCAGTACTGCAGCCAGCTGGTCATCATTTTGCAGGCGTGCCACAACATTCCTCGGAATGAGGACCAGTCCCGCATTGCAGCCGAACACGGACCTGATCTTGTCGTCTGTAACGGCATAAAACCGGAAAGGAATACGGGAGTGGTTGTCGGGCGGGAGTTGTTTCTGGAAGTCGGGGACGAGCCGCATTCCGATCCGCTCCACGCGCTCCTGCAGGGGCGCGTCGGCGGGAACCCTGTGCCACCCGCAGGGACCACCGGCCTCACTGTAGCGGACCTTCGCGGGGAGCTTGACCAAGTGCCCGTTGGCGTCAAGCAGGCTATCTTGCGTGACAGACTGATAATCGGAGACGTGGCGCGCTTTACTGGCGCCGATTGCCGCAGGAGAGTCGCGCGGCCCCAAGGGGAAGAATTCAGCCGTGCGGGCGACGAGCACTCCGGCACCATCGCGCACTCCTTCAAAATGTAGCCATGTGCCGGGTTCAACGTCGGCTAGGGTTTTCAAGTTACCTGAGAATGTGGGCACACTTTCGGGCCGGACACGAATGACATATCCATCCGCGTGGAACAACCGGTCTCCTGCGATCAAGTCGATTTTGACGATTACGGCCAAGCCGGATAGCTTCCGGCCTGAGTTACCGGGGTCGCCATTGGCTTCCGCACTCTGCTCGTTCTTAGGCGCTCCGGCGCTTCGAGCCGCAGGCTGCTGCGCCCGGTATTCAAACGGACGGAAAAACGCGAAGAGAGTGCAGAGACACACGCACGAGAAGATCCACCGGCTTCCTGGGTTTGCCATGCTCTCTCCGGTACTGGGCTCTGTGAATCAGTATAGCTTCGAAACGATCGCGATAACACCGTACGCATATTCGCATCGTCGAATATACTGGCAGATATGCAGGAGAAATTGCGCACTTACAAAGCGAAAATCTTTCGTGCGTTCTCCTGCCCTACACGCATGGCGATCGCTGCCGACGCGGTTCAAGTGCTCGGGAAAGCGAAATGCGAGGTCTCGCACCAATGACCTCTGTGTTTTTTCTAAGTGGAGTTGTGGTCTGGGTTGCGGGTGCCCTGGCCTGTCTGGCGCTGTGGCGCAGGCCGGTAGAGGCACGACGGGTCGGGTGCGCGGCGGCGCTGACGGGTTCGCTGCTCGATCTCGTCGGCTCTTCTGCCGCGCTCGTAAACGGCAGCTCCGCGACGATCGACCTTCACCTGGGCAATGCGATTCTTTCTTGGGCTATCCGAATCGATCCGCTTTCGGCCTACTTCAATGTGACGTTGGCGGTGTTGGCTTCCGCTGTGTCGCTCTATTCCTTCGGCTACCTGCGAGAGATGGAAGGGCGGCGCAACCTGAGCGCCTTCGGATTCTTTTTCAACCTGTTGCTGCTGAGCCTGGCGCTGGTCTTCACCGCGTCGAATGTTTTCTTCTTCCTCGTGGCGTGGGAGGTGATGGCTCTCTCGGCTTTTTGCCTGGTTAGCTTCGAAGACGAGAAGGAAGAGGCGCGCAAGGCCGGAGTGCTCTTTCTCGTGATGTCGCACGCGGGCACAGGGCTGCTGCTGATCGCATTTCTCATGCTTGCGTCTGTTGGCGCCACCCTTGAGTTCTCGAGCTTCCATCATCTGGCTTCCGCGATGTCGCCACTCTGGCAGAGCGCGGTCTTTTTGCTTTTTCTGTTTGGCTTTGGCGTGAAGGCGGGGTTAGTGCCGGTGCACATCTGGCTTCCCGATGCTCATCCGGTGGCGCCCAGCAATGTTTCGGCACTGATGTCGGGCATCGTGATCAAGACGGGCATCTATGGGATGGCGAGGGTCTTCTTCGATTTCTACGGGCCCACTCCGATCTGGATGGGAACGGTGGTGCTGGCTTTGGGCGTGGTGTCGGCGTTGCTCGGAGTGCTCTATGCGCTGATGGAGCACGACCTGAAGCGCCTGTTGGCCTGGCACAGCATCGAGAACATCGGCATCATACTCATGGGATTTGGCGCGGCACTGATGTTTCGCGCGCTGGACCAGCCGAATCTTGCGGCCCTCGCACTGATCGCCGGACTCTATCACACCTTCAATCATGCAACTTTCAAGGGCCTGCTCTTTCTCGGCGCAGGCTCGGTGGTGCAATCCACGCACACGCGCAACATGGAGAAAATGGGCGGGCTCATCCGGCTGATGCCGGTGACTGCGATCTGTTTTCTCGTGGGTGCTGTGGCGATCTCGGGACTACCACCGCTGAACGGATTTGTGAGTGAATGGCTGACCTATCAGGCGCTGCTGGCGGGATTTGGCACTACGCAAAGCCTCACGCGACTGATGTTCCCCATCGCGGGCTCGCTGTTGGCGCTGACTGCTGCGCTGGCTGCGGCGTGTTTCGTCAAGGCCTTTGCGATTCCGTTTCTTGCACTGCCGCGCAGCGAACAGGCTTCGAATGCGCGGGAGGCCTCGCCCACGATGCGCGCCGGAATGGCGACACTGGCGGTGGCGTGCATCGCGCTAGGCCTGGGAGCGACATGGCTGATTCGGATCTTCGATCCCATTACACAGCAGACGATCGGAGTGAGCGCCAGTTCGGCATTGGTAACGGCTCGCGGCATGGCTCTCTCGCCGGGAACGCCTCATGGCGGCACGATTTCGACCTTCGGAATGGCGTTGATCTTCGTGTTTGCAGGCGCGGCATTTGCGCTACCGCTTGCATTGCGCTGGCGGCGATGCAGCGTGAAAGGGCCTGCATGGGATTGCGGCCTGCCAGGATTGACTGCCGATAACGAGTACACGGCCACGGCATTTTCGAAGGCACTGCGGCTGATCTTCTCCGCTCTTTACCGTCCGCGACGGGAGATACAGGCGGAGTATGAAGTGTCGCCTTACTATCCCAGCGCAATCCGATTCGAGAGCGAGATCGAGCCCACCATTGAAAAGCATCTCTACGAACCGGTGAAGCAGCGGGTGTTGGCTGCAGCACGGCGCATGAGGGCGATTCAGGCGGGCAGCATCAACGCCTATCTTGCCTACATCTTCATTACACTGATCGTTCTGCTGCTGTTCGGGGTGCGCGGATGATGGAGAGAATGGTCGAATCCGCAGCCCAGCTGGTCTTGCTCGTGGCGCTCGCGCCGCTGGTTACGGGAGTGATTCGCACGCTGAAGGCGCGGCTGCAAACGAGGCGCGGCCCTCAAATCTTTCAGCCGTACCGAAATCTCTTCAAGCTCTTTCGCAAGGGCATGGTGATACCGCAGACCGCATCGTGGATCTTCGCGGCGACGCCTTGGGTGGTCTTCTTCAGCACGATACTCGCGGGCCTGATGATTCCGATGGTTGCTGCCGATGCGCCACTCGGCCTGATTGGCGGAGCGCTCGCCGTGATCTACCTGCTTGGCCTGGGACGCTTCTTTCTCGCGCTCAGCGGACTCGACACCGGCAGTTCCTTCGGAGGGCTCGGCAGCAGCCGCGAGATGACGATCTCGGCTCTCGCCGAGCCGGCCATGATGATGGCCATCTTCACAGTTGCTATCGGAGCCGGCTCGACTGGACTCACCGAGATTGCCGGAGCCGCGATCGGACAGACCTGGCGCTTTCTGGCGCCAGCGCAGATGTTCGCCTTCGCCGCGCTCGCGGTTGTACTGATTGCGGAGACGGGCCGCATTCCGGTCGACAACCCTGCCACTCACCTCGAACTTACGATGATCCATGAGGGGATGATCCTCGAGTATTCGGGCCCTTATCTGGCTCTTGTCGAATGGGCGGCCTCGATCAAGCAGCTGGTGCTCATGACACTGTTGATCAACTGCTTCTGGCCTGTCGGTTTGCAGCACACATGGTTCGGATTCGGAGCGCTCATCGGAATCGGTTGGCTGCTTGCAAAGCTGCTTTTGTTGAGTTGCGCCATTGTTCTCGTCGAAACCGTCAACGCCAAGATGCGGCTCTTCCGCGTGCCGGAGCTGCTTGCCGTGGCATTTACTCTTGGATCGCTCGCTCTGGTATCCACCTTCCTCTTCTGATGCTTATGAGACCGTTTCTGGATCTGCAACTCGGCGAAAGAATCATCACTCTGATGGCGGCGCTGGTGCTGGTGCTGCAAATCGCCGTTGTGGCCCAGCGCTGGATCATCACGCATATCCGCATCTTCGCGATTCAATCATTCTTCCTCGCGGCGATTGCGGCGACGATCGCCTGGTTTAACCATGCGCCGCATATTTATGCCGCGGCCTTGCTCACGCTGATCGTCAAGGTGATTCTGGTGCCGATCTTTCTGGAACGCTTGGTCGTGCGGATGGAGATTCGCGAAGAGATCAAGCCGATCATCAACGTGCCGCTCTCTGTGGTGATCGCCGGCGGGCTCACGCTGCTGGGCTATGTGGTGGCCGAGTCGTTTTATCACCCGGACCAGCCCGGCCTGGGGCACAACGAGCTTGCTGTCGCCATCTCGCTCTTCCTGATCGGCTTCTTTACGATGATCAATCGACGCAAGGCGCTTACGCAGGTGCTGGCCCTGTTGTCTCTGGAGAACGGGCTCTTTCTCGCAGCGATATCGCTCACCTATGGAATGCCGTTAATTGTGGAGTTGGGAATTCTATTCGACGTGCTGGTTGCGGCGATGGTGCTTGGGATTCTCGTTTACCGCATCCGCGAGACCTTCGAGTCAATGGATGTGAGCCGCTTGCGGAGGCTGCGAGGATAGGATGCTGCTGATCGCTCTACTGCTGATTCCCGTCGCCACCGCCGTTGCGTCTTACTTTGCGCGTCGACGGGTGGAGATGGAACGGGCTAACCTAGCCGGCTTCAGCCTGGTGTTTATCGTCGCGATCGCTCTGGCTGGGCAGGTGCTCGCGAGCGGCGCGCTCTCGCTGGCGAAAGGTTTCTTTTATGCCGACGCGCTCAGTGCGCTGGTGATTCTGCTTACGGCGCTGGTGGCGCTGCTCTGCGCGACTTACTCGATCGGTTACCTGCGCGACGACCAGCAAAGCGGTGAGCTCGGCGATGAAGAAGCGGAACAGCTCGCGCAGCTTCGCATGATTTACACGCTGACGCCGTTGTTCGTCTTCTCGATGATGTTCGTCGCGGTGGCCAACAATCTGGGTGTCATGTGGGCGGCGATCGAAGCAACGACACTGGTCTCGGTTTTTATGGTCACCTTCTATGGCAAAGTCACCTCGCTTGAGGCCGCATGGAAGTATGCGATCATCGGCGGCGTGGGGTTGTCGATGGCGCTCTTTGGCACGCTGGTGGCCTACTATGCAGGGCATGGCCTGGCCGGCTCCGATGCGCTGGCGGGGTTGAACTGGTCGGTGTTGGCGCAGCATGCCGAGTTGCTCGACAAGACCTCGATGCGGCTGGCCTTTGTTCTTATTCTGATGGGCTATGGAACAAAGGCAGGCCTTGCGCCAATGCATACGTGGAAGCCGGATGCCTACAGCGAAGCACCGGTGCCCTCTGCCGCGATTCTCTCTTCGGCGATGCTCAACTGCGCGCTCTATGGTCTCATTCGCTTTTACATTCTGACCAGCCGCTGTCTGGGAACAGAGTACCCAAGCCGTTTGCTGCTGCTCTTTGGGCTGCTCTCCATGGGGATCTCGGTGCCGTTCATCCTGGTGCAGAAGAATCTTCGCCGCTTGCTAGCCTATTCCACAATCGATCACGGCGGCATCATGGTCACGGCGCTGGGGGTTGGCGGCGCGCTCGGCAGCTTTGGCTTGATGCTGCACATGACCTATCACACGCTGGCGAAGCCGCTGATCTTTTTCTGCGCGGGCAGTGTGCGGCAATATTACAAAACCGATCTCTTTGATGAGATCGAGGGCGGCGTGCTGCGAGCGATGCCTTTGACCGGAGCCGTTTTTTTTATCGCGATGCTGGCCATCGTCGGCATGCCACCCTTCAGCCTCTTTCAGAGCGAGTTCATCATTGTGCGGGCGGCTCTGGATGGAGGGCATCTGCTTGCGGTTGCTCTCTTCGTCTTCTTTGCCACCGGCGTATTCGCAGGTGTTGTGCTGCACGTAGTGAGGATGATCCTTGGTCGCGGCGACGAAAGACCGGTCGCACCACGGCGGCCGTGGCGCGATGGTTCGATTGTCGCTCTTGCTGCCGCACTCGTCGTGATCGGATTCTGGATTCCGGCTCCTCTGCTTGAACTGACCCATAGAGCGGCACAGGTGGTGAGCGGAAGATGACAACCTTCTTTGACGAACTTCACGATCGCTTTCCGGATCTGGTCCGATCTGTGGAAGAACCTGTCGCCGATCAGGCGGTCGTTCTTTTGAATGGCCCTGACGTTACGGCAATCGTCCGTCATTTTATCGCCGAGCACCAGGCGAGAATCGTGAGTGTCTTCGCGGAAGACCGGGTAAGCGCGGAAGGCGTCTTCTACAACTACTACATCTTCGATCGGGCCGGTGATCCAAGCTGGGTCATTGTGAAGGTTCCCATTCCCGAGCGATTCCCATCGTTCCCATCGCTGGCCGCGGAACTGCCCGCGATCAACTGGCAGGAGCGCGAGATTCAGGATTGGTTTGGGCTGGAAGCTGCCGGTCATCCGAATCCGCGCCGCGTCGCGCTGCACGATAACTGGCCCGACGTTCATCCGCTGCGCAAGAGCTTTGCGCTCGATACGGAGCTGGCACCGTTTGAAGGCGAACAGCATGTCTACCGTCCGACGTATGGCGAGGGAGTCTTTCAGATTCCAGTCGGCCCGGTTCACGCGGGAATCATCGAGCCTGGGCACTTCAACTTTGCCGTTGCCGGCGAACCGATCTTGTATTTGCAACTACGCATGTTTTACACGCACAAGGGAACCGAGAAGCTCTTTGAGAATATGCCGATCCACCGCGGTGTCTTTCTTGCCGAGAGCATTTCAGGCGACTCGGCTGTTTCTCATGGCACGGCATTTTGCGAGGCTGTCGAGAGGGCGGCTGGGATCGAGGTTCCGCAGCGCGCACAATGGATGCGCGTGATCCTGCTTGAACTCGAACGCATCGCGAATCACGTCGCCGATGTTGGCGCCATCGCCACCGATGCCGGCTTCGTGATCGCCAACGCTCACGCGGGACGGGTCCGCGAGATGGTGTTGGGGCTGAACGAGACTCTCACCGGAAGCCGAGTGCTGCGCGGAACGGTTGCCATCGGCGGCGTGCGCAGAGAATGGCAGCCCGGCCAGGCCGAGGCTATCGAAGGAAGGCTCGCAATAGTGGAGGGCGAGTTCCGCGATCTGGTAGCAATCATTCAATCGTCCGACTCGACGCGCGACCGTCTTGAGCACACCGGAGTTCTGCGCCCTGAGAAGGCGCGTACGCTGGGAGTTGTCGGTGTGGCGGGGCGCGCCTCGGGCGTCGATCGCGACATTCGACGCGATCACCCTTACGAGGCTTACGGCGGACTTACATTCAAGGTTCCTGTCTACCAGGCGGGAGATGTGCGCCATCGCATGCAGGTTCGCATCGATGAGGTTGGCGAGTCGATCCAGTTGATCCGCGCAGCGGTCGCGCGCCTGCCCGAGGGCTCGCATCGCGCTCCAACTCACCCGATACCGCCGGGCCGCTGCGCGATGAGCGCTGTCGAAGGCTGGCGCGGCGAGATCGTTCACTGGATCCGCACGGGGGAGGGGAATCGCATTGAGCGTTGCAAGGTCAAGGATCCATCGATCAACAATTGGCCGGCAATCGTGGAGGCCGTTGAAGGCAACATCGTCGCGGATTTTCCGGTGATCAACAAGAGCTTCAATTTGTCCTACTCGGGGACCGATCGGTAACTCAATGTTCAAGATTTTGCAAAAATCGTTCCATGTAGGCTCCGCGACTGCCGATTATCCGAACCTATCGCCTCGACTGGCCGAGGAGTTTCGAGGATGCCCAGAGTTCGACTTCGAGGCGTGGAGCGATGCGCGTCCGGCGGCCGAAGCCTGCCCAACAGGAGCCATCTCATTTCGCGATTCCGATGGCCTGCGCACAGTCACGGTCGATTATGGCCGTTGCATTTTTTGCGGTGAGTGCGAGGCCGCATCGGCCGACGGCGCGGTGCACATGACGCGAAGGTTTGAGCTGGCGTCGAGTGATCGGCGCGACCTTTTGCTAACCGCTCAATACAGGCTGCATCCCGATGGTACGCACGCGGAGTTGGAGTCGAGCACCAGCGGCCGCGGCGACGTATTGATCGGCAAGCGAGTTTCGGAGGCGATTCAGAGCCTGTTAGGGCGATCGCTGGCAATTCGCCAGGTTGATGCGGGCTCGTGCAACGGCTGCGAGCAGGAGATCGTTGCACTGAATAATCCAGTGCACGACATTGAGCGCTTCGGCATTCACTTTGTTGCTTCGCCTCGCCACGCCGACATGCTGCTGGTGACGGGGCCGGTGACTCGCAATATGGAGTTGGCGCTGCGCAAGACGTGGGCTGCGACACCAGAGCCGAGGATCGTGGTTGCCGTCGGAGCTTGCGGTATTAGTGGCGGGATTTTTGGAGTTAATTATGCTTCGCTTGGGGGGGTGGATGCTGTGATTCCTGTTGACGTCTACATTCCTGGATGTCCGCCTCGGCCGGAGGCGCTGCTGCATGGGATTCTGCTGGCGTTGGGAAGGATGCGGCAGCGGGTGGGTGCAATCTAAGTCACGCTATCGCGTGGGCCACTCCTCGACGACGACTCCGAGGTCGTTGAGTTGCTTGATGGCGGCCTCGACATTTCGGCGGACGGTGGGCCGGTCTTTTTTGCTCGCGACTGGCGATTCTGCCACGGCGATTACACGACCGTAGCGCCAGGCGCCGGGCGGCAGGGCGATGAGGGCCTTGGGAAGATCGGCGGGGCGAATCTGGATCTCCTGGCGGCGGGCGGCCTCGGGGCGGAGCATGGTTCCCTGGCCCAGGGTGCTGGGGTTGGCGTCGGCCATCGTGACGCGCAGGTTGAGGCTGTCGGCGTCGACCGAGAGGAACGGATTGGCCCACGCGGCGGGCTCGTGCACATCGACATACATGCTCTTGGTTGGCAACGGAATCAGGGCCAAGGCGGCGCGCTGGCGGTCGCTCTCAGATGCGTTTTCCTGAGCCGCGGCCTGAGCCTGCTTTTCGGCGTTGACGGCGGTTTTGGCGACGCCGACGACTGCCTGTTCTTCCTTGTGACAGGCGATGACGGCCACGGCCAACAGCAGGCCCATCGCGGCGAATCTATAGAGTTTCGAGCATTGAATCACCTTTAAAGGATAACAGGAACGGTGCTGCGGAGACCTCGGCAGAGGGCTTTGCGAAAGTGCGCAAAAACAACGGATTTTGGCTGAAAACGACTGCTTTTTAGGTCAAAAACGGCGCACGATCCGGAGTTTGCGGTTACCGATCAGTTAACGGGTAGAAATCACAAATTACTGATTGCGCGTTAGTTATAAGATGCCAAAAGCAAAAAACCGTGGTTCCAGCGGGTGGGGGGTGGGGTCAGGCGGTTTTTCTTGGTCTTTGCTCGCGTTGGAGGGTTGCGAGAGCGACCTGGGCGGCGTAGAGGAGCTGGTTTGCCTTCTTCTCTGGAATCGCATCAATGAGGATGCCGTGGGCTACGCAGGCGATGAAGTCACGAATGTTTTCGCGGCCGACGAGTGGGGGCAAGGCCTTGCAGTAGGCGGGACTTGCGCGTTGGGATGCGATAGTTTTGTCGTATTCGTCGCCTGGCTTGCTTCTCAGGTATGCCTCATAGGCGCGCCGGAAGGGAGAGGCGCAGCGCTTGATGGCGGTCTTGGTTTGTTTGGAGGTGGTGTCGACCGCTGGTTGCGGAACGGCCTCGATGTGGGTGGGGTTGGGTGTGGATTCCGGTGTTGGTTCTGGTGTCATGGTGGTTCTCCCTATGGATAGGGTGCGCCGGAGAGAGCTAATTATCTGCAAAACGACGGGAGATTTTTGTATCCCGGTCTTGAATCAAGAAGGCGATTCAAGGATGGGTCACTCGGCCCATCATTCCTTTTGTGGTTTGCGGTTCTCGTAAAACCAAATCTGTGGATCGCAAACAAAAGCAGCGCTCTGTTCCTGATATGGCGTGTGGGTCCATACCTGATGAGCGCTCTCCCATAATTTGTCCATAATTTGCTCATGAGCATCATAGGACAAGGTCTTTGGCCATACAACGGAGAACTCGTTGCCAGCCTTGTTAATCATGAAGCAGAAGATATTCTGGGCAATACTCTCGAAAGCATCGATCAGAGCCGCCACTCGTACCCAGTCGCCGTCAGTGTCGACAGGAAGGTGGGTCAGGGTATAGAAGTATTTTGACTCCGGCAGCGACGGCTGAAAGCGTGACCAGTCATTGCCCTTACAGCGCTTGGAATAGGAAGACACAACAACGTTGCTATGCTCAAGAAAATCAAGGTGAACAGTGTCATCGCCTCTGTAAAGAAGGCTCGTTTTGAGCGCATCCAGTCCTGGTCTTAACGATGTCGAGATTCCTTGCCACACAGTAACAGTATCGCTAGTCGTAGCTCGATTGTGGCCGATCACATTCCGAATCTCTATCGCTTCAGAGAGTTTATTTACCAAGAAGCTCTTTTCATAGCCACTAAACTCACGCACAATGGGCCATATCGAATCCATGGTCAAAATGGTTCGAAGTTCTTCCATCGTTGTGATCCAGACTGGATTCCTGCTGTTCTCGCAGTTAAGGTGGATTCGGCTCGAAAGCTTACTTAGACGCTTCTTTAGTTCGGGAAGCAACCCAGCAGGAAGGAGCCCAGCCCACCCTGTGCCCCCTTTGTCCATTAATGAAGCGTGCGCCAGCCTTCGGAACAACTGCTCGTATTCGTAAAGCTCGCGGTATACGCATGCATTCGTTTCCGGGAAGGGCAACTCAAAGACAAAGTGCACGTTCGTGCTCATCAGCCATACCTCTTCGCTGCCAGGCGTGCCACTGGCTGTGGCCTGTCTGCTCAACTGTGGCTAGCATACAAGGACGGAAAGAGTTTCCGGTTCATCCTTTCAATCGCAAAACTGCGTCGGTGATGTTGGAGCCACACCTTCGTGACTTGGTCGAACATGTATTTCAAAAGCCGACGCTGTGCCTCACTAAACTGGCTGAACTCAAATGTTGTTCGGCCTGGTACTCTTTCTCCCAGAAAGTGCTCTGTGAGGTTCTCAAACTCCCGTTCAAGATCGAGCGGAGAGACCGGTCCGAGCCAGGACCGCAACGTGCCCGACTCACGACAAAGAGCTGCGAATTGAATGAAGTACTCCCGGAACATGGCCTCCTCGTCGAGGCGGCCAGGGTTCTTCTTTTTCCACTCCACTGCAAGCTTCTCCTTGCGTCTCCATAGCTTGCAGGTATCGCAGATTTGGCTTCGCGGGCCAATGCGTACTTGGTCACCTCGAATTCCGCACCATTCGCACTTTCTCCAGTTCTCCATGGTCGCTAACAGTTTGACCAATCGTTCTTCGAAATCCAGGGTCGTAATTGACATTTAGGACTAACCTTTCAGCCCGGAGGGCTATTGATCTGCACCTATGAAATAGTGTTGATGATCGTGGCCGATGATTCAATATGCTTTGATTCAGGATCACGGTTTCTGAACCAACTCCATTCGTCTACAAATTGCATCTGAGAATCACATCCCCCGGTGGACAGAAAAGCCGGAAAAGCAACCGCAGGTCCTTCGACTGCGCTACGCTCAGGATGACAGATTTGTTGGTGGGTTTCGTTCCGCCCTACAGGGCTTTGGTCGTGTTTCGATTCAAATCCCCGGGTTGCGCGCGCTGTGCTCCACCCTTGGTAATTTCATTCTCTCCCTCCGGGAGAGTGGCGATTGAGCTGCCCGTTGGCTTTGCACGGGGGATGAATCCTCCGTCTCCCTCCGTCTTGAGTGTTTCTGCAAACTGTGAAGTCGTGCCCTGATACAAAACATCGATTGCTCGAATTGTTTCCGCAAGTTGTGAGGTCATGCGCTGACACAGCACATTGTTGTTCGAGGTTCGTGGTTTACCAGGTCCCGTCCTTCACTTCGTTCCGGATGGGGCCCTGGGGCAGCTTGCAGATAGGGGCTGGCCCATGTTGTCTAGTGAATGGCTAACGCGGGCCAGCCCCTTTTCTTGCTGCTTATTCTGGCTCGACACCCCAGACCAGGATGCCGTTGATGTAGGCCGTCACGGTCTGCGTGGGTTTGTAGACGAAGCTCTCGTCTGTGATGAAGGAGTAGTCATTGGCTCCGAATTGGAGCGCGTAATCGACGTTGTGGACCCTGGTCTGGATCTCTCCCGTCTGTTGGCTCGCACCAATCGATCCGGCGGCGGAGGTGAAGCCGAGCTGCACGTAGGTATCGGCCATGTTTCGCGGCGGATCAAGCCCCACGAAGGTGCTTGTGATGTTGGCGCAGTTCACTTGCGCGTAGTCGCAGCTAAGGACGAGCGGATCGCCGGGATTGGAGTTGACAAACCAATAACGAAAGGTCACGCTGCTGAGCGGAATTGCCGTTGTGCCGGTGTTGAAGAGTTCATAGTCTGCGTAGAGTGAGTTGTCGGGCGAATCGTTGTCGTGCGATCTGTCTTGCACCTGGAGAGCTGTGACAGCGGGTCCGCCGCCGTTGCCGCCAGAGGCCGACCCGCTGGGCTCAACTCCCCAAACCAGCACGCCATCGATGTAGACGGTGATGGTTGTTGTGCTTTTGTAGACGAAGCTCTCGTCTGTGATGAAGGAATAGTCATTGGCTCCGAACTGCGGCGCGTAGTCGACGTTGTGGATTCGAGTCTGAATCTCGCCGGTCTGTTGACCGGGCAAGAGCGATCCGGCGGCGGCGGTAAATCCGATTTGCGCGTAGGTGTCCGCCTGGGCAACAGGCGTGGCCAGCTTGACGAAGGCGGAGGTGACGTTGGCGCAGTTGACGGCGGCATAGTCGCAGGAGAGGACCAAGGGGTCGCCGGGGTTGGAGTTGACAAACCAGTAGCGGAAGGTCACCGAACTCAGCGGCACAGCGGTTGTGCCGGTGTTGAAGAGTTCGTAGTCACCATACAACGAGGTGTCGGGCGAATCGTTGTCGTGCGATCGATCTTCGATCATAAGAGCTTGCTGAGCAATCGCGATGCCTGAGCACGCGATCAAGCAGAGAAGCGTCTTGATTGCAAAGGTTGCCGGACGGTGAAGGCGAGACGTCAATGATTGAACGCCGTTGGACGAGAGGATCGTGCCATCGCTTCGTAACATCATGGGGGAGTCACCTGTTTTTGAAGTTTGTGATTCTCGAACAGACGCGGTCGAGTTTGCTTAACATGGTGGCTGACCGCAACACCGGCATGATGCTAGCCCAGCCTTTGAACCGCCGACAAGATGTATCGCGATCTCTTAACAATCAAATGACAATTGAGAGAAGTGAATCGTTTTTTTAAAGATTGTTCACGCGGATCGACTCTTCATGGGTCATTGGTGAGCGACTCGAGAGCCAGATCTAAGACACGGTGAACCATGCTATCGGCAGTGCAAAGAGGGATGGAATGGCTGTCGTGCATAATTGTAGGCACGATGAGTTTATTGTGGAGTCCCGAGAGTTGGTCGTTGCGGCTGGCGGAGCTGGAGGCGCAGACGGGGGAGCTGAAGGAGGCTCCGTTGCGGCGCGATGTGCGTTCGCTGGGCATGCTGCTGGGCGAGGTGTTGCGCGAGCAGGCGGGCGTGGATCTGTTTGCGCATGTGGAGGCGCTGCGGCAGGGCACGATCCGGCGGCGCGATGAAGAGGCGCGGGGGCGGCATGAAGAGGCCGCGCGTCATGCGGCTACGGCGCTCGAGCTGGTGCATTCGCTGCCGGTGGAGCGGGCGATTCTGCTGACGCGGGCCTTTGCATTTTATTTTGAATTGATCAATCTGGCGGAGACGAACCATCGCAAACGGCGGCGCGTGGCTCTGCATATGAGTGGAGAGGCAGGTCGTCAGCGTGGGAGCTTGCTGGGGACTCTCTGCGAGATGAAGCGCGTAGGCATCAGCGCGGAGGAGGCTCTGGAGTGGCTTGGGCGCGTGCTGATTGTGCCGGTGTTTACGGCGCATCCGACTGAGGTGGCGCGGCGGTCGGTGATGTTCAAGCGGCGGCGGATTGGGGAGTTCCTGGAGGGACTCGATCGGATTCCTGTGCCGGAGCAGGAGATGGCGCGGCTGGAAGATGCGATTCGCGCGGAGATTACCAGCCTGTGGCAGACGGATGAGGTGAGGTCGCGGCGGCCGACGGTCTACGACGAAGTGAAGATGGGGCTGGACTATTATGACGTCTCGATCTTTGCGACGCTGCCGAGCCTCTATCGCGAGATTGCGGAGGCGCTCAAGGGCGCGTATGGGCTGGAGATGGAGACGCTGGCGCTGCCGCAGGTGCTGATGTTTGGTTCGTGGATCGGCGGGGATCGCGATGGAAATCCGTTTGTGACTCCGGAGGTGACACGGGAGTCGATCCGGCTGGCGCGGGGGCATCTGCTGCTCTACTACCAGCGGCAACTGGATGAGATTATCGATCTGCTGACGACGAGCGCTCAGCAGATTGGGGTGAGCGATGCGCTGGTGAAGCGGCTCGAAGCTTATGTCGCTCTGGTTCACACGCCCGAGGCGGAGGCCTTTGAGCGGCAGTATCAGTTTGAGTATTACCGGCGATTTGCGATCTGCCTGAAGGCGCGGTTGCGGCGCACGCTGGATAAGGCGGCGGCGCAGGCGGGTGCGGCGAACTCGGCGCTGCCGGTGATGCCGTATACGCTGGCGCGGGTCGACGATGGCCTGGGCAAGCTGGCGAATGCGCTGCCGGCTTATTGTTCAGTGCTGGATTTTATCGATGATATGGAGGTGCTGAGGGAGTCGCTCACGGCGAATCGCGGCGTGCGGATTGCGCGGACGCTCGTCGATCCGCTGATCTTGCAGGTGAGGACGTTTGGATTGCATCTGCATACGCTGGACATCAGGCAACATGCGCGGGTGCATGCGGCGGCACTGAAGGAGGCGATTGCCGATACGGCTGCGGAGTCGCTGGCAGGTGAGTTGTCGGAGGAAACGGCGAGCGTGCTGGAGACGATGCGCGTGGTGGCGGAGATCAAGGATGGTTGTTCGCCGGAGGCTGTGCGGCAGTATGTGATCAGTGGGGCTTCGACGGTGGAGGATGTGCTGACGGTGGTGCGGCTGGCTCGGCTGGGCGGCATGCGGGTCGAGGGTTCGGGGCGAGATCCTGGCTTGATGCCGGTGCCACTCTTTGAGTCGATCGAGGATTTGCGGAGGGCTCCGGAGGTGTGCCGCGAACTGTGGAGCCGGCCGGATTATCGCAAGCTGATGGCGACTTGGGATCACTGGCAGGAGGTCATGCTGGGGTATTCGGATTCGAATAAGGACGGCGGGATGCTGACCTCGACATGGGAGATCTTTCGCGCGCATCGCGATCTGCATGTGGTGGCGCGCGGCTGCGGCGTGAGGCTGCGGCTCTTTCATGGGCGCGGGGGAACGGTGGGACGCGGCGGAGGGCCGACGCATCGCGCGATCTTCGCGCAGCCGATGGATTCATTTGACGGGCAGTTGCGGATTACGGAGCAGGGCGAGGTGTTGAACTTCAAGTATGCGGATGAGGTGCTGGCGGAGCGGAATTTGGAGCTGATGATCGCAGCTTCTCTCGATGCGCTGGCGCGGCCCAATGCGCGCGATCCGGAGGGGCATTTCACGGGGATCTTGAAACCGGAGTGGGAGGCTGCGCTCGATGAGTTATCGGTGATTGCGTTTGACTATTACCGCAAACATATTCTCAACGATCCGGATGTGGTGACTTATTTTGAGCAATCGACTCCGGTGGGCGAGCTGGAGCAGGCGAAGATTGGGTCGCGGCCTTCGCGGAGAAACTCGTCACCGAAGCTGAGCGATTTGCGGGCGATTCCATGGGTCTTTGGGTGGACGCAGTCGCGGCTGCTGGTGCCGGCGTGGTTTGGTGTGGGGTTTGCGCTGGAGGAGTATCTCACGCGGCCGGGCGCGTTGGAGCTATTGCAGACGATGAAGCGCGAGCTGCCACTGTTTATCGACCTGCTGCGCAATGTGGAGCTGGCGCTGGGCAAGGTGGATCTGGCGACGGCGCGGCTTTATTCGGAACTGGTGGAGGACAAGAAGCTGCGCGAGCGTGTCTACGATTTGTTTGAGTCGGAGTTACATCGGACGGTGAGGGCGGTGCTGGCAGTGACGGAGCAGAAGGAGCTGCTGGAGTCGAATCCGGTGCTGGGGCGGTCGATCAAGCTGCGCAACCCGTATGTCGATCCGATGCACCTCATACAAGTTGACATGCTGCGGCGTAAGCGGGCCGGCGAAGATACACCGGAGGTGAATCGCGCGATTGCCGCGACGATCAGCGGGATTGCGTCGGGGCTGAGGAATACGGGCTGATGGAGCGGCGGAGCGCGTTTCGGCGGGTGATTCCGCCGCTCCAAAATCGCCGTCGCCGCAGCGCTGAACCGATCATTGAATCCGGTCCCAGGCGCCGATTGTTCGCAAATGGCAACCCGGGAATCGCGCACCGCGGGGATGATTGTACAATGTTGCTGTTCTCCACTTAGAACAGGAAGGCTGCATCTGCCAAATGCATGATCCGGAATCATCGCACCCCGGATTCACGCTTCCAAACCAACCGGAGTTGCGCACGTGGGAACGGCCTCTTTCAAGAATCGAGGACGCGCAGAACTTTCGATGTCACCATAACGCAATTCTTGCAAAGAAGCATCTGCCCACTCACACAGGCACTTGCAACGCACCTGGAGATGCATATGCGGTTCAGAATTGATCGATTCCTTTCAGTGGCCGTCATCATTCTGCTTTGCGCTGTTCCGGGACTTTCGCAAAGCGAGAGCGCAGACCGCCTGACCTCGCCCATTGTCGCCGCAAAGCGCACCGTCACCAACGGTGTGCATTCCCAAGCAACGAAGCAGAATGATCTTGGCAGAGTAGCTGGAACGGAAGTCTTTCATCGGTTGGTTTTGTTGACGAAGCGCAGCGCTGCTCAGGAAGCTGATCTCGAGGAACTGCTTCAGGAACAGCAGGACTCAAATTCGCCGCAGTATCACCGGTGGCTGACGCCCACTGCATTCGGAGCGCGCTTTGGTCCCAGCGCGAACGATATGGCGAAGATTACGAGTTGGCTGCAGGCGCAGGGCTTCACGGTGGAAAAGCCGTCGAATGGCCGCCAGTACATCCTTTTCACAGGCACGAGCGCGCAGTTGGAGTCGGCGTTCCAGACGGAGATGCACCGGTATGGCGTGAAGGGCAAGGCGTATTTTGCCAACGCCACGCCGGCCAGCATTCCCACGGCGCTCGCGCCGGCAGTGAGCGGGTTCGCGAGTCTGAACTCCTTCGCGCAGTTCACGCCCCAATACCACTTAGCGGCGAATTCGCAGAATGGAGTTCAGAGCACCGGGACGATTCCGCAGATCAAGATTCAAAACACGGCAATGACGGGGCCAGCCGATTTGAGCGCGATTTACGACGCTGGGCCGCTCGCAGAAGCCAACGTGCTGGGCCAGGGGCAGTCCATTGCGCTCATCGAAGAGAGCAACATCGTGCTGCAGGACGTGAAGGATTTCAGGACCATCGCCGGGCTTCCCGCTGCAACAGTGAACGTGATCGTGAACGGACAGGATCCCGGCCTGGTCTTTGGCGAAGAGACCGAAGCCATCGCCGATGTGGAGTACGCGGGCGCGCTTGCGCCAGATGCGGTGTTAAATGTGATCGTGACCGCGACGACGGAACTGAACCAGGGCATCGACCTTTCCACGGCCTACGCGGTCGATAATGAAATCTCGCCCGTCACATCGCTCAGCTATGGAGGGTGCGAGACGCTGAACGACACCTTCGCGCCCAACGCAGTGGCGCTGTTTAAGGCAGCCTACGAGCAGGGGGCTGCCGAAGGGATCAGCCACTTTGTTTCTGCAGGCGATTATGGCGGCGATGCCTGCGGGTATACCGGCCTGAGCCTAGGATTCGGCGTAAACGCGATCGGCGACTCGCCATGGAATGTGTCGGTTGGAGGCACTGAGTTCATCATGCCCGATCCAAGCGCTTATTTTCCTCCGCCGAGCTATACCGCAACCGCTTACATCCCGGAGAGCACCTGGAACGACTCCGAGAATCCTGAAGATGGACGGCCGCTGGCGGGCGGCGGAGGCGTTTCGATCAATTTCACCAAGCCGGCATGGCAGACGGGGCCCGGGGTTCCGGCAGATGGCGCGCGCGACGTGCCCGACGTCTCCCTTGTGGCAGGCGACAACCTGGATTACATGGTGTGCGAGGCCGATGAGGGCGGCGTCTGTTCGCAAGGCTATGCGATTGGGCTGATCGGCACCTCGCTGGCTTCGCCCGTGTGGGCGGGCATCCAGGCGCTCGTCAACCAGAAGAACAACGAAGTGGGTGGGGCGGGCAATCCCAATCCGGCCTACTATCGCCTGGCTGCGGGATCGAACTCGCCCTTCCACGACATTACTGTGGGTGATACGAATGTTCCCGATAATTGCTTCTACGAGATCCTCTCTGAATTTTGCGACGGCGCCCCCGACCTGGTGGGCTACGAAGCGACGCCAGGCTACGACCTGGCGACGGGCCTGGGTTCGGTGGATGTGAATAAGCTGGTGACGAATTGGCTGCCGCCCACAGGTACAGCAGCGGCCACCGTTACCCTGAGTACCGGCGGCGTGACCAGCATGATGCACGGTGATCCGCTAACAGCGACGGTGACGGTGACGAGCAGCGGAGCGACAGCGCCCACAGGCGACGTGGTGCTGATGGCCGGATCGCAAGGCGTGAACCGAATCACGCTGAGTGGGACAGGCATGGCAACGGTGACATACGGCGCGACCTCTGGGGTGGAACTCCCTGGCGGCACGTACAACCTGACCGCACACTACGCCGGCGACACAAACTTTGCGGCGGCCACCTCGAACGCGGTGGCCCTCACCGTCAGTCCTGAGCCGACCACGACGGTAGTCTCCGCCAATGTGACCGGCGCGGTCCCGTATGGCACACCAATTACGCTTATGGCCACGGCGTACGGCAACAACAGCGGAACCGGATACGCGGTTCCCGGCACATACAAATTCACTCAAGGCACAACCACGCTGGGAACCGCTACCCTCGCAGCGGCAGGCGAGGGTATGGCGTTTGTGACAGACAACGCCACGGCAAGCCTCGTCTGCGGTGTGCAAAGCGTGCTGACCACAGTCATCTGCCCGACTCTGGGCGCGGGCACGTATCAGATTGTCGCGGCATCGCCGGCGGCAAGCGCCAGCTTTCAAGCCAGCGCCTCTGCGCCCGCCACTGTTGTAGTGACCAAGAGCCCGGTGCTGGTGGCACTCGCTCCTGGCTACGACAACCCGGCAGTGAATAAGACAGTCAATCTGGCGGTTACCGTTATGCCCTCGTACGAGACTAATAACGAGATCTTCGTGGACGTGGCTCCCGCCACGGGCAACGTGGACTTCTACGACACCAGCACAAATCCGCAGACGAAACTCGGTACCGTAACACTGTCAAATAGCGCTGGCGCGCTTCCAGTCACTTTCAGCACCACAGGCCTGCACGCGATCATCGCGCAATACGACGGCGATGCCAACGACCTCGCCAACTCTTCTGGAACCGTGGACATTACGGTGGGCACGAAGGTTCCGACGGCCACGATTGTCAGTTCGCGAGGCTGGACCTACTCCTCCAGCCCGATCACGCTGACGGCATTGGTCGTCGGGGACTTCACCGGTACCGCGCCCACCGGGATCGTAACGTTTACCGATGCCTTGGCCAACAACGGAGCGGGCGCAACCCTCGGCACCGCGACTCTGGGCTCGCCGGTGGACGGACAGGCGCAGGCTTTGTTGATCACAAGCGCGTTGAGCCCCGCGGGCATGCACAACATCACGGCGACATATTCGGGGGACGCGAATTATAACGGCTCAACGTCAATGGCGGCGCAAGTCGACATCATTGCCATGGCGCTTTCTCTGAGCCAATCGTCGGCTACGGTGACGGCGGGGCAAAACACGGCTCCGATTTCGATTTCGTTTTCGACGAATCCCAACTCCACCACCTATGACTATGTCTATTGGTGGGTAAACCTCTCTTGCTCCGGCTTGCCGACGGGCGCAACGTGCGTCTTTACGCCCGGCTCCTTCGATCCCACACCCAACTCAACGAACGGCGGCCTTGCCGGCTCATCGACCATGAGCATTTTCACGAACGGGCCAACGCTTCAACAAGCGGCAATCGCGCCTCCGCGGAAACCATGGGGTGGTTTTGGGGCACTGGCGACGGCTGGATTGCTGGCGTTCGGTTTCCGCCGGCGCTGGCGCCGGCTGTTCGCAGCACTGGGGGCGTTGGCGATGCTCACTTTCTTCCTGGGCCTTGGCGGCTGCGGTGGGGGCGGGGGTGGAAAGTACAACATTACGAATCCGGGGACGACAGCGGGCGCCTATCCCGTCGCGGTCACCGGGACTATGGTGGTCCAGGGATACGGCACCTACACCGCGACCGCAACCCTCAACCTGACGGTGACAGCAGCAGGACAATGAGGACGCACGAATCCCGGGTCTCAGACGCGAGACCCGGCTAGTCACATGTTGAGATCGGACTGCTACATGGTTTGTGACTCGGATATTGGCTGATTGGTTGGGGATTGCTTGTGCGGGGCGGGGAGAGCGCGGATGGTTTTGCCGAGCATCCCAGGTCTGAGAATCAGGATCTGGGAGACTCAGCAAATAGAAGCGCGAGATTCTTTTGTTACTTGGCAAAACCGCGGAAGTAGAAGATTGAATCCTCGATCTGAGTGTCGGTGAGAGCCGGCATCGGCTTCATCGCCCCCTTGCCATTTTTGACGGAGGGAAACATCTGGTGGTCGGTGAGTTTCATGATGTCGGGATCGGTGACAGGTTTCACGTTGAACATCCGAGCTGTCGGTGTGTCGGCTGCGCCGGTGGCTCCATGGCACATTTTGCATGTCGTTTTGTAGACCACTTCGCCTCTGGATTGCGCAAAGCTCACAGTGCCGGCAAGCGCGACTACGATGGCCAACACCAGCTGGGATCGATACGTCTTAAACATTGCAAAGACTCCCTCGATTTCTGTCGGCCAGTTTCTGTCTGCCAGGTCGAGCCAAACGTACTCCTGACGAACTTGTTCTCTCTATGTCTGAGATTCCCATCGACCCGTCGCGTGAGGTATTCGAATCGGAGGAGCCATTGCAGGGAGGTCAGGGGCCAACTCTATCTCCTTGCTTTAGAGCAAGAAGCCGGGTGGGTGTCGCAGGTGGCTGGCTTGCAACGAGAGGCAAAAGGTACTATGCTCTTGCTATGCGTCGATGTCGCTAACACCGCCCTGGTGCCAGTTGCGACGGAGAGTTGCGCCCGAGTTCGCGCAGTGGCTTCCCCGCCCGACAGATCGACACAAACCCGAGAAAAATTGAAACGAATGCTCCGGGGTTGAAATCCCGGAACGAGGAGATCATCATCATGGCGCACATTGCTGCGAATGTAACGGAGTTGATTGGCCGCACACCCCTGGTGCGGTTGAACAGAGTGGCGGCCGGGTTGCCTGCGACCGTCGTTGCGAAGCTGGAGAGCCAGAACCCGGTTTCGAGCGTGAAAGACCGCATTGGGCTGGCGCTGATCGAGTCCGCCGAGAAGGCCGGCAAGATCACACCGGGCAAGACCGTGCTGATTGAGCCCACGAGCGGCAACACCGGGATTGCCCTGGCCTTTGTAGCTGCAGTGAAGGGTTACCGGCTGATCCTGACCATGCCGGAGACGATGAGCCTTGAGCGCCGCACGGTGTTGCTTGCCTTTGGCGCGGAGATTGTGCTTACCCCCGGCCCCAACGGGATGAAAGGCGCCGTGGCCAAGGCTGAAGAGATTCTATCCAAGACGCCGAACGGTTATGTTCTGCAGCAGTTCAACAATCCCGCGAACCCGGCCATTCACTATGCCACGACCGGACCCGAGATCTGGAACGACACGGACGGCAAGGTGGACATTCTCATCTCGGGCGTGGGAACGGGCGGTACGATTACCGGCGCGGGCAAGTACATCAAGGAACAGAAGCCGGGATTCAAGGCCATCGCCGTCGAGCCTGCCGATAGCCCTGTGCTCTCGGGCGGCAAGGCGGGGCCGCACAAGATCCAGGGGATCGGCGCTGGTTTTGTGCCTGGAGTGCTGGATACCAAATTGATCGACGAGATCGTGCAGGTGACCAACGACGAATCGATCGCGCTGGCGCGCCGGTTGGCGCTTGAAGAAGGCCTGTTTGTGGGCATCAGCTCGGGAGCGGCGGCGGCGGCGGCGCTGAAGGTGGCCGCACGGCCCGAGAATGCGGGCAAGCTGATTGTGGTGGTGTTGCCCGATTTCGGTGAGCGCTATTTGTCGAGTGTTCTTTTCGAGCCGCTGCGCCAGCAGGCGTTGGCTCTGCCGACCGAGCAGATCGCGGTTGCGGTGTAGGCAGTTCCATCGCCGGAGGAGCGAGTCCCGTTCCGCCGGCACCAGTTGAGTTCTTGATCCGGCCCGAAGTTGGTTTGAGGTTTCCCACCCTTGCGCCAGAAGAAAGGCGCAAGGATGGGGCACGGACCGACCTTGCACTCGTAGCAAAAAAGCTCGGGCCGGCTCTGCTACCGTTGTCGTGAGAATACGCCCGTATGTCTCTGTTTGCACGCATTCGCGAAGACATCAACTCCATCATGGAGCGTGATCCGGCCGCGCGGTCGCGCGTGGAGGTTTTGCTTTGCTATCCGGGGCTTTGGGCGGTGTGGATTCACCGCGTCTCGCACCGGCTCTGGGGTTGGCGGTTGCGGCTATCGGCGCGGATGCTCTCGCAGGTTGGCCGCTTCTATACTGGAGTGGATATTCATCCGGGCGCGCTGCTGGGACGAAGGCTCTTTATCGATCACGCGACCGGCGTGGTGATCGGCGAGACGGCGATTGTGGGCAGCGACGTGACGATGTACCAGGGCGTCACGCTGGGCGGCACGGGAAAGCAGCATGGCAAGCGGCATCCGACGCTGTGCGACGGCGTCTTTGTGGGTAATAACGCCAACATATTGGGCAACATCACGGTGGGTGAGAACTCGCGCGTGGGCGCTGGCTCGGTGGTGCTGTCGGATGTGCCGCCGAATTCGACGGTGGTGGGAGTGCCGGCGCACATTGTCTATCGCAACGGCGAGAGGGTGCTGATTACCGATCCGCACGACATCAAGGACCCGCTCTCGGATTCGCTGATTGCATTGGCTGCGCGAGTGGACGAGTTGGAGGAGCGGTTGGGCAGCGCGCACAGACCGGCCGATCAGTTCACCGTCGAAGATGCCGAGCGCGAGGCTTATCGCGCGGAGTTGGAGCAGCGACAGTATGTCTCGATGGGCGAGGGGATCTAGGCCGCACTGCCCATAGGTCCTGGCCAGCCTGCATCTCTTCTAAACCGTTGCGGAGAGATATTGCGTTAGGGGTCGCTGGCATCAATTTGGAATTACTTCCGGTTTGTTTGAATGCTAAGTCTAGGAGGAGCACGAGGTGTTGCATAAGCTGAACTCAGTTGGACGCTGATTCAGAGAACGACCTCGGAGGCTCCTCATGGACGATATGTACTATATCGGG
>Ga0181520_10001997_pt1 | contig 39715 bp, 32 predicted proteins | sample PEATcosm2014_Bin_29_FD_132451 | JGI IMG/M metagenome (GOLD analysis project Ga0181520, IMG submission 132451) | Peatland microbial communities from MTU Mesocosm Facility, Houghton, MI, USA - PEATcosm2014_Bin02_30_metaG | ecosystem: Environmental > Terrestrial > Soil > Wetlands > Peat | place... | reverse complement strand
TCATGCACTTTGCGCTCCTCATCGGGTACGGCGCGAGCGCCATCAATCCCTATCTCGCCTTCGAGACGCTGCACGATATGAAACGGCGCGGACTGATGCCCGATGATGTCAGCGCAGAGTACGCAGAAAAGAACTTCATCAAGGGCATTAATAAGGGCCTGCTCAAGACCTTCTCCAAGATGGGCATCAGCACGCTGCAGAGCTACCGTGGAGCGCAGGTTTTCGAGGCCGTCGGGCTGAACCGCGAGTTGGTGGATACGTACTTCTCCCGAACCGCCTCGCGCATCGAAGGCGTGGGCCTGGATGTGCTGGCACGGGAGGCGCAACTCAAGCACGCGTTCGCCTTCCAGCCGCTTACCGAGTCAGAGACCGAGCTCGTGGTTGGCGGCCAGTATCAGTATCGCGAGGGCGGTGAGTATCACCTGCTCAATCCGGCTACGATCAGCAAGCTCCAACACGCAGTGCGGCAGAACAACCCGGCCACCTTCCAGGAGTACACCGACCTGGTCGACGAGCAGAGCAAACATCTGTGTACCCTGCGCGGCTTGATGAAACTGAAGTACGTCGACCAGCCGGTGCCCATCGAGGAAGTGGAGCCAGCCAAGGAGATTGTGAAGCGCTTCACTACCGGCGCCATGAGCTTCGGCTCCATCAGCAAGGAGGCGCACGAGACGCTCGCCATCGCGATGAACCGCATTGGTGGCATGTCCAACACCGGCGAAGGCGGCGAGGACGAGGCGCGTTTCAAGCCCGATCCGAACGGCGACCTCCGTCGCAGCGCGGTGAAGCAGGTGGCCAGTGGACGCTTCGGTGTCACCGCCAACTATCTGGTCAATGCGGACGAACTGCAGATCAAGATGGCGCAGGGCGCAAAGCCCGGCGAAGGCGGGCAATTGCCCGGACACAAGGTAGACGACATTATCGCCAAGCTGCGCTACTCCATTCCCGGCGTCGGCCTTATCTCGCCGCCGCCGCACCACGACATCTATTCGATTGAAGATCTCGCGCAGTTAATCTTCGACCTCAAGAACGTCAACCCGAAGGCGCGCATCGCGGTCAAGCTGGTGGCCGAGGCTGGCGTTGGCACAGTCGCCGCGGGCGTCTCCAAGGCCCACGCCGATGTGGTCCTCATCTCCGGCGACAACGGTGGTACCGGCGCATCGCCGCTCAGTTCCATCAAGCACGCCGGCCTGCCCTGGGAACTCGGTCTGGCCGAGACACAGCAGGTGCTGCTGCTCAACGATCTGCGCAGCCGCATCCGTGTCCAGACCGACGGCAAACTGCAGACCGGCCGCGACGTCGTGATGGCGGCGCTGCTGGGCGCAGAGGAATTCGGCTTTGCTACCACCCCGCTCATCACTATGGGCTGCATCATGATGCGCAAATGTCACCTCAATACCTGCGCCGTGGGGATTGCCACTCAGGACCCGGTGTTGCGCGCGCGCTTCACCGGCCAGCCCGAGCACGTCATCAACTTCTTCTTCTTTATCGCCGAACAGGTTCGCCAGTACATGGCCAAGCTCGGCTTCCGCACCGTGGACGAAATGGTTGGCCGCGTCGACCGCCTGGAGACAGCCATCGCCGAGACGCATTGGAAGGCAAAGGGCATCGATCTCTCGTCGATCCTGTTCTCTCCCACGCTGCCCTCGCACGTCAAGCGCCGCCGCACCCAGGCCCAGGATCATGGGCTCGATCAGGCGCTCGACCACGCGTTGATTGCGCAGGCCAAGCCGGCGCTGGAGTCGTTGCAGCCGGTCACCGGCAGCTTCGCCATCCGCAACGTGCATCGCACGGTAGGCGCCATGCTGGGCGGAGAAATCGCACGCCGCTACGGTACCGCGGGACTGCCCGACGAAACTATCCACTTCCGATTCCAGGGATCGGCCGGCCAGAGTTTTGGCGCGTTCGTCCCCACCGGCGTTACGCTCGAGCTCGAGGGCGATGCCAACGACTACGTGGGCAAGGGACTCTCCGGCGGGCGTATCGTCGTTTACCCGCCCAAGACGTCGAGCTTCCTGCCCGAGGAGAGCATCCTGGTCGGCAACGTCGTCCTCTATGGCGCCACCGGCGGCGAGGCTTTCCTCAGCGGCATCGCCGGCGAACGCTTCGCCGTCCGCAACTCCGGCGCTACCGCCGTGGTGGAAGGTGTGGGCGATCATGGCTGCGAGTACATGACCAACGGTACCGTCATCGTGCTGGGAGCAACCGGCCGCAACTTCGCCGCCGGCATGAGCGGCGGCCGCGCCTATGTTTACGACGATCTGGGCGACTTCTCCACCCGCCGCTGCAATCGCGCCGCGGTGGATCTGGAGCCGCTGACTGCGCCGGAAGACCTCGATCTGGTCCGCGGCCTCCTGCAGCGCCACATCGATCTCACCGGCAGTCCCCAGGCCGCGTGGATTCTGGAGCACTGGGACACCACCCAGGCCCGCTTCATCAAAGTCTTTCCGCACGAGCACAAGCGCGTTCTCGGCGTTCCGCGTGCCGAAGCGGTTTACGTATCCCCCACCAATGGGGCAACTCTGGTAACCACCGGGCAGGTGCAGCATGGGTAAGGTCACGGGTTTTCTTGAGATTGAACGTCAGCAGCCGACTCGCCGCAAGGTAGACGAGCGGCTCAAGGACTGGCAGGAGATTTACGAGCCGTTCCCGGAGGAGAAGCAGCGCGAGCAGGGCGCTCGCTGCATGGATTGCGGCGTGCCCTTCTGCCACACCGGCTGCCCGGTCAACAACCTCATCCCCGACTGGAACGATCTCGTCTACAACGCGCGCTGGGAGAATGCAATCCGGCGTCTGCATGCGACCAATAATTTCCCCGAGTTCACCGGTCGCATCTGTCCAGCGCCCTGCGAAGCCGCCTGCGTGCTGGGCATCAACCAGCCGGCGGTTTCGATCAAATTAATCGAGCGCAGCGTGGTCGAGCGCGCATGGGACGAGGGCTGGATTCATCCCGAGCCGCCGCAGGAGAAGACCGGCCAGCGCGTCGCCGTGGTCGGCAGTGGTCCCGCCGGTCTCGCCGCCGCACAGCAGTTGCGCCGCGCCGGCCACTCGGTCACCGTGTACGAGAAGAACGACCGCATCGGCGGTCTGCTGCGCTACGGCATTCCCAACTTCAAGCTGGAAAAACACATCGTTGATCGCCGTCTCGAACAAATGCGCGCCGAAGGCGTCACCTTCGTGACGAACGCGCATGTCGGCGTCAATGTGCCCGTCGAAACTCTCGCCGACGAGTACGATGCCGTCCTGCTCGCCGGTGGTTCGGAGAAGCCGCGCGACCTGCCCATTCCCGGTCGCGAGCTGAAGGGAATCCATTTCGCCATGGAGTTTCTGCCGCAGCAGAACAAACGCTGCGAAGGCGATTCCATCGATCCGGCGCTCGCCATCCTCGCCGAAGGCAAGAGTGTCGTCATCCTTGGCGGCGGCGACACCGGCGCCGATTGCCTCGGCACCAGCCTGCGCCAGAAGGCTCGAATCGTCCACCAGTTTGAGATCATGCCCAAACCGCCCGATACCCGCGCCGCTACCACCCCCTGGCCTATGTGGCCCATGCAACTGCGCACCGAAAGCAGCCACGAAGAGGGTGGTATCCGCGACTGGGGTATCAACAGCGTCAGCTTCACCGGCGACGAGCATGGCCGCGTCCAGCAGCTCCACGCCGTCCGCGTCGGCCCGCCGCCCTCCTTCACGCCGGTCCCGGGCAGCGAGTTCACCGTCGAAGCCGATCTGGTTCTGCTGGCACTTGGTTTCCTTGGTCCGGTGCGCTCCGGCATGATCGAGCAACTCGGCCTCAAACTCGACAACCGCGGCAACGTGGCCACCAACGCCGATTACATGACCTCGGTCGAGGGCATCTTCGCAGCCGGAGACATGCGCCGCGGCCAGTCGCTGGTAGTCTGGGCCATCTCCGAGGGTCGCAAGGCCGCCGAGGCGATCAACCACTACCTGTTCTCCCGGAAAGAATTGCTGCCCATAAGCCGCCGCGTGCTGGTGTAGTTCGCCGGCCAGCTCGGCACGCATCCGGGCCAGCCCGCGGACATGCCGCCGCAGGTTCGCGCCCCCTCGGGACAGGGCCTTCAGCCATTACAATCGACTGAGGCCGATCGCAGCCGCGTCTCCCATCCTACGGCAAGGCGCCGACCGCGGTCCGGGCGAGTAGCTCAACTGGATAGAGCACCGGCCTTCTAAGCCGGGGGTTGTGGGTTCGATTCCCGCCTCGCCCACCATTTTGCAGAGTTATTGCAAGGCATAAGAGCCTGTGTGTACTTGATCCGAGTGCATGCTCGGCCCCGCTGCTGCACTCTGGAACCTTGGCTCGACTCGCATCGCGGACGGGTTGATATCGAACGTGGATTCCACTAAACTGGAACAGTTGCGGCCAGCCTGGCGGCAATTCCTAGAATGTGCGCCCGTAGCTCAGCTGGATAGAGCAACTGGCTACGAACCAGTAGGTCGGGCGTTCGAATCGCTCCGGGCGCACCATCCTTTCCGCTGCGGCGGTCCCCAGAAAACTCAACCATCCGATACTCGCACCGAGGCACGCCGCGTCGCGGGTGGAGCTTCTTCTTCTGCGGGTTAAGCCGGGACGCTATCTGGGATCGGCAAGAGTGGATTGAGCCGGAACGCCTGCTTGTGATTCGGCGGCAAGGTTCCTAGCCCGGTCGGCGCCGAGACTCGTACTTGCGGTATTCGCCAGGTGAAGAACGTGGCCAGGAAGAATGCCCAGCATCAGCGTCGCGGCCGCGGCTAGACCCAGGCCGATTCCCGCCGGCACGCCCATCGCTGCAGTCCGCGCGGCCTCAACATCCGGTGCCGCGCCCATCTCCGCCGGCTTTGCGTAGACTGAGGCGAGCAGTTTCAGGTAGTAGAAACAGGCGACGCCGCTGTTGATCAACCCGATTACGGCGAGCCACACATGGCCTGCCTGGAGCGTGGCCGTAAACACGTAGAACTTGCCGAAAAACCCGCCGGTGAAGGGAATCCCAATCAGCGACAGCAGGAAGAAAGCGAGCAGTGCGGCGAGGATCGGACGCCGCATCGCAAGGCCTTGGTAGTCTTCCACCGTGCGCAGCGTCTCACGGTACCCCCCCACCTGCGTAACCACCGCAAAGGCTCCGACGTTCATTGCCGAGTACGACGCGATATAGAAGCTCGCGGCGGCGATACCGTCCTGCGGGAAGGCGGTGAAGGCCACCAGCAAATAGCCGGCGTGCGCAATGCTGGAGTAGGCAAGCATACGCTTCACGTCTCGCTGCATCAGCGCGCCCAGGTTGCCGATAGTCATCGAGAGCGCGGCCATCACCCACATCAGGACGGCCCAGCGGTGCTGCATCGCGGGAAAGCCGGAGAAAGTGACGCGCAACAGTACCGCAAACGCGGCCGCTTTGGGTGCGGTCGACATCAGTCCAACCACCGGAGCCGGAGCGCCCTGGTAGACGTCCGGCGTCCACACATGGAACGGTGCAGCGGAGACCTTGAAGCCAAGGCCAACGATCATCATGGCGAGAGCCAGGAAGGCCAGGTGCGAGCTCGCACCACTGCCGAGTCCAGCTGCAATTGCGGCAACGCTGGTCGACCCGGTGGCGCCAAATGCAAGCGCGATCCCGTAAAGGAAAAACGCCGTGGCAAACGATCCCAGCAGAAAATACTTGATCGAAGCCTCTGAGGCGGAGGTCTGCGATTTGCGGAAGCCAGCCATGATGTATGTCGAGATGGACGAAATCTCCAGGCCGATAAATACCATCAGCAGCTCGACTGAGCAGGTCATCAACATCATGCCGACGGCACCGAAGAGGACCAGCGCATAGTATTCGCCCGCGTGGCCGGCATGACCTTCGAAATAATTGAGCGAACCCAGCAGAGTCACGAGCACGATCGCGGCGATCAGCAGGTGGAAGAAGATGCTGAAGGAATCTGCCTGGATGCTTCCGCTGAAGGCCGTCAGGACGCCGAGGTGGAGCTGATACCAGCTCGCAAGACCGGCGGCAACGGTGGCAACGATGGCCAGCCATCCCAACGGTTTGCGGCTGGTGCCCGACTTAAGCACCGCTTCGATGAGCATGGTTAGAACGGCCGCACCCGTCAGGATGTACTCGGGCAAAAGCGCGGTAACTTGTGTGGGAAGGGCCGTCATTGCGCGCCTCCGGAAGTTGTCGCCAGCGCCGCCTGCTTGAATACCGGATGAGGCACGGCAGATTCGTTCGTTGCGGGATGATCGACCACGGCAACTGCTGCGCCGTCGATCGCCTTCAGCCAGAGCGGCGACGCGACCCCCATAACCAGGAACAGAGCGACCATGGGCCACAATGCCAGATGTTCGCGTACGTCCAGATCCTGTGCCCGGACTCGTGCTGGCCTTGGCCCAAGATCGCAATAGAAGACCCGCTGAATCATCGTCAGCATGTAGGCTGCGCTCAAAATCACGCCCAGCGTTGCCAGCGCGGTCCAGAAGTGACGGTGCGCAACCGCCGATTGCATGGAGCCGGAGAGAATCAGAAACTCCCCGACAAAGCTGTTCAGCATGGGGAGTCCAATCACGGAGAGCGTGGTAATCACGAACATCGTGACCACCCAGGGCAACTTCTGCGCCAAGCCCCCGTATTCGCGCATGTCGTAGGTGCCGTATCGTTCATAGAGCAGCCCCAGCAGCATGAACAGGGTGGCTCCGGCCAGGCTTTCATTCAGGATCTGGAAGATGCCACCGTTCAGTCCGGCGATGGTAAAGGTGAAGATGCCCATCACGATGAAGCCGAGTTGGCCCAGCGTGGAGTAGGCGGCCAGTTTCTTCAGGTCGTTCTGCACCAGCGCCAGCAAGCCTCCATAGACAATACCGATCGCCCCCAGCGCAATCATCAAGGGCGCAATGCGATGCGACTGATCAGGGAAGATGGCGAGCGAATACCGCAGCATCGAATAAAGCGCAGTTTTGCCCGCCAGCACCATTACGGCTGCGGTTGGAGCCTCGCTGATCGCGTCCACCAGCCATCCGTGCAGCGGGAATACGGGCACCTTAACCGCGAAGGCCAGCAGAAAGCCAAGCGAGGCAAGCCAAAGCGCCGCCGGACTCGGGGAAATCGCATGACGGGCGGCGAGCGCAGCCAGCGTGGGCAAGTCAAAGGTGTGCACCTGCGCATAAACCCACAATATGGCCACCAGCAGCAGCCCGGACGGAATGAAGGCGTATAGGAAGTACTTGATGGCCGCGCGCCGCCGCTTCTCAGTTCGACCGAAGGTGGCGATCAGAATGGTCATCGGAACCAGCGACAGCTCCCAGAATCCGTAGTAGAGGAACAGGTCGAGCGAGGCGAAGATGCCCATCATCGCCACCTGCTGCAGCAGAAACAGAATATAGAAGAGCTTTTTGCGGCTGTCGATGGTGTGCCATGAAATCAGCACGCCCAGTGGCGCCAGCACGCCGGTGAGCACCATTAGCCAAAGCGAAAGCCCGTCCACGCCGAGATGGTAATGAATCAGAGGCGCCGCGATCCACGGCACATTCTGCTCGAACTGAAACGGGCCAGACTCTGCCGCATAGGAGTAGTGGTAGGGCAGATGCAAGGTGAGCAGGAAGGTGAACAGGGTAATCGCGAGCGCGCCCCACTGCATGGTCTTGCCCCGGTCCGGCAGCAGCGCCAGCAACAGGGCGCCGGCCAGCGGGGTGAACACGATGAGGGTCAGAATGGCGTGATCGATATTCATCGGTTCCTCACAGGTGCACCCACACAGCGCGGCCAAAGATCATCACCGCAAGAACGGCCGCGGCGCCAAAGGCGAGCCATCCTGCATACGAGCGTATGTTGCCCGAGATCTGTTTGCGGGTCAGCCAGGCCAGGCCGCGTGCGGACGCGCCCGCCGTCGCTCCTGAGCCGTTCACCACACCGCTGTCCACGACCACCCCCAAAAACCCGCGCGTAAACAGCAGCAGGGGAGTGACGATGAAGTTGCCGTTGAATTCGTCGATCCAATACTTGTTCTTTACCAGGCCGTACAGCGCCTGGTTGCGAGTCGCGAACGCCGCCGCGATGCCGGGCTTCTTGTAGTAGCAGACATACGCAACGTAGAAGCCAGCCAACGCAACCAGAACCGATAGGGCCGTGAGTGAAAGTTCCAAACCATGCCCCGTCGTCGCTACTGCAGTGGTTTGGCTTGCGCCACTTGCGAAGACCGGATCCAGGAAGTGCTCGATCTGGTTATGCCCGCCCAGGGCCGCAGGAATTCCGACCCATCCGCCGATCGCGGCTAAAATTGCCAGCACCACTAGCGGAAACAGCATGATCCACGGCGACTCGTGCACGCCATGCGCGGTGTGTCCATCCGCGGAGTGACTCTCTTCAAAGCGCGGCTCGCCGAAAAACGTCTTGAACCACAGACGGAACATGTAGAACGACGTCATGCCAGCGGTGACGAGTCCAATGAACCATAACAGCTTGAACAGCGGGTTGGGCGAAGCGAAGGCTTGATAGAGAATCTCGTCCTTGGAAAAGAAGCCAGCCAGCGGCGGAATGCCCGCAATCGCAAATACCCCTGCGCTCATGGTCCAGAACGTGACGGGAATACGGGTACGCAGCCCGCCCATGTTGCGCATATCCTGTTCGTTCGAGAGCGCGTGAATCACTGACCCGGCGGCAAGGAATAAGAGTCCTTTGAAGAAAGCGTGCGTCAGCAGGTGGAAGATCCCGGCGGCATAAGCTCCCACTCCACAACCCAGGAACATATACCCAAGCTGCGATACGGTGGAGTAGGCAAGCACCCGTTTGATGTCGTGCTGCACCATGCCGATGGATGCTGCAAAGATCGCCGTGGCCGCGCCGATGCAGGCCACCACGGCAAGCGCGACGGGCGAGCGGTCGAACAGCGCATGGCAGCGCGCCACCATGTAAATGCCAGCAGTCACCATCGTCGCCGCGTGGATCAGCGCCGACACCGGCGTGGGGCCCTCCATCGCGTCCGGCAGCCAGGCATACAGCGGAATCTGTGCCGACTTGCCTGTCGCGCCCAGCACCAGTAACAACGCGATCGCGGTCAGGAATCCGGCTCCCTGCCACTCGGGATGTTGCCCGATCGTTGCGAAGACCTGGCTGAAGGTCAGCGAGCCGAAGTGAGCGATCAACAGAAACATCGCCAGTAGAAAGCCGAAGTCGCCGATGCGGTTGAAGACGAATGCCTTCCTTCCGGCATTCGCCGCCGAGGTCTTGCGGAAGTAGAAGCCAATCAGCAGGTAGCTCACCAGCCCCACGCCCTCCCACCCTACGAACAGCAGCAGGAAGCTGTCGGCCAGCACCAGCACCAACATGAAGAACATGAACAGGTTGAGGTACGCGAAAAAGCGCCAGTAGCCCTCTTCGTGCGCCATGTAGCCAACCGAATAGATATGAATGAGGAAGCCGACGCCTGTAACGACGCCCAGCATGATCAGCGTCAGATGGTCCACCGCAAACGCAAAGTTCACCGTGAAGCCCGTGATCTGAATCCACGGATAGCTTGCAATCGACATTGAATTAGGAGCGCCCGGGGCAAGCATAGTTGCCCACAGCCAAGCCACAATCCCCGCGGGTAGAGCCGTGAACAGGAGCGCCACCACACTCACGGCTGCACGCGGCAACTTTCGCCCCAGCGTTCCGTTGATCAGAAAGCCGGCAAACGGCAGCAGCGGGATGTACCAAAGATAGGTTGCAGGCATGGCGTTCATGATTTCATCAGGTCGATCTCGTCGACATTCAATGTCTGGCGCGTGCGGAAGATGGAGATGATGATGGCGAGCCCGACTGCGGCCTCGGCAGCCGCAACCACCATCACGAAGAACACGAAGATTTGGCCGCTTACCTGGTGCCACATGTGCGCGAAAGCGACGAAGGTCAGATTGACCGCATTGAGCATCAGCTCAATCGAAATGAAAATAGTGATAACGTTGCGCTTGATCAGGAACGCGGCGACGCCGATGGAAAAAAGCATCGCGGCAAGAACAAGGTAGTATGCGGTGGGCACCATTGTTATTGCTCCTTCCGCGCGAGCACGACTGCGCCCAGGATCGCCACCAGAATGAGAATAGAAGTGACCTCAAACGGCAGCAGTTGTTTGGTAAAGAGCATCTGACTGACCGCGGCGATGTTGTCCACTCCGTTGCCGAGATCGCCGCCTACGTTCGATTTTCCCAGCCCGCGCTCTGTCAGAAAAACAAAGCTCAGCAGGCAGAAGATCGCCGCGGCGCCGGGAATCCCTACAGCGTAGGCTGCGCGGCTGCCGTGCGTACGCTCCTCTTCGCCTGCATTCAGCAACATGATGACGAAGACGAATAGCACCATGATCGCTCCCGAGTACACAATCACCTGTGCCGCAGCCAGAAACTCCGCGCCCAGCGACCAGTAGAGAACGGCGAGCGACATCATCACCACCACCAGCGACAGCGCGCTGTTGATGGGGTGGCGCTGGAAGAGCAAGTTCAGTGCTCCGCCCAGAGCCAGTGCGCCAAAGATGATGAAGAGTGCGAGTTGCATTGGGTTCCGTCGATCCTTCTGTTGTACGCGGAGAATATGTCGAAACCAGACGAAAAATGTTGCGTATCGACTGATTGTAAAGCAGCAGCCTGCTAGCCCCGCAGGGCGAGAACGAAGCTGGTGACAATGATGTTGGCCATGGCGAGCGGCAGCAGGAACTTCCAACCGAAGCCCATCAATTGGTCGTAACGGAAGCGCGGCAATGTGCCCCGCACCCAGATGTAAAGCAGCAGAAATGAGAATACCTTCAGAACAAACCAGAACACCGACAGAAACGCCTGCACCACAGCGCCGCCGAAGGCCGGAATCAGATGTCCGAAGGGGCTTGACGCACCGCCAAGAAAAAGCAGCGTGGCGACGCAGCCCACCGTGATCATGTTGCCGTATTCCGCCATGAAGAACATGGCAAACTTCATCGAGCTGTACTCGGTGTGGTATCCCGCCACCAACTCGGTTTCGGCCTCCGGCAGGTCGAACGGCGCGCGGTTAGTCTCCGCGTAGGCGGCCATCAGGTAGATGAAGAACGCCACAAATTGGAAGCCGCCAAAGATGTTCCACGACAGAATGCCATGCGCGGACTGGCTGTCGACAATCGTCCGCAGATTCAGCGATTGCGCCCGCAGTACCACGCCCACCAGCGACAGCCCCAGCGCAAGCTCATAGCTGATTACCTGCGCCGTCGAACGCAGCGAGCCTAGCAGCGAATACTTGTTGTTCGACGACCACCCCGACAGTGCAATGCCATAGACGCCAATCGAGGTAATCCCGAGAATCACCAGCAGGCCAATGTTGACGTTGGCGACCTCGAATAAATCCACGCCGTTCACCCGGGTCACCGCTCCAAACGGCACTACTGCGACTGAGATCAGCGCGCAACCGAGCGCAATTACCGGAGCCAGGAGAAACAACGGGCGTTCCACCGCCGTCGGCATCAGGTCTTCTTTCAGGAAGAGCTTGGCACCGTCGACCATAGGCTGCAACAGTCCGAACGGGCCAACTCGGCTGGGGCCCCAGCGGTTCTGAATATGGCCCAGCACCTTGCGCTCCAGCAGCACCGTGTAGGCCACTCCCATCAGCGTAATCACCAGCACCAGGGCGACCTTGAGCACGCTCAAGAGCAGGAAAGCTTCGAAGTTGGTTAAGTGGCTCAAGGGTTCATTCCTGGTCTAGTCGGCTGCTGTTTGATCTGCGAGGGGCGCGTGGCGTCTGGCTTCGTTCTGTTCAAGTTCGTTCAGCATCGCGGAATAGTGACCCAGCGTTCCCGAGGTAAATAGTGTGTCCCGGGCAGGCAGCACCAGATCGCGGCGGCTGGATATCTGTATCAACCCTGCGTTGTCTTTGATCGGAGTTGCGGCAGGGGAGAGGTGCTGATCATTGCCAGAGAGCAGTTGCAGTCTCCTGAAGTCGTAGCCCGGCACCAACCGCTGAATCTCATCCAAAATCGCGTAAGGATCGAAGGGGCTCAGTCGCGGTTCAAGGTTGTTTGCCGTCAGCCAAACGGCATGGCGATCCGCTTCACCGGACTCCGCGCCACGTGTCTGTCCCATATCCGCGCGCACTCCCGCGCCAAAGGGAACCAGTTTGTGCATGTCCATGCCCATCTTGTCGGCAATGCGCACAATCATCTCGAAATCCGTGCGCACACCCGCGCGGTCAGCCGCTTTCTTCACCTGCTGCAGGTCACCGTAACTGTTGGTGACCGAACCGGATTTTTCATACAGATTGGCGGCTGGCAACACCACATCGGCGAGCGCGGCGGTCTCGGTCAGAAACATGTCCTGAACCACGACAAACGTGCTCTGCAGTGTTGCGGCTTCGACCCCGTAACGCGCCACCGGATTCGCCCCCACAACATACAGCGCGGAGAGAGTACCCATGGCGGCCGCGTCGAAGATCTCCAGCATGTCGAGCCCCGGCGTTGTCGGCGAGCCGTACTCGATCGCTATCTTGCTCCCGGGGTTCTCCGTATCGATCGGTCCAATTGGCGTATAGCCGGGCAGCATATCAGGCAACAGGCCCATGTCGGCAGCGCCGCGGGAATTGGCATAGTCGCCCAGCAGAGCAAACTTCGCACCGGGAAGGCTCAATCCGAAGTCGATCAATCGCTTCAGTTCCGCACCGCGCAATTCCGACCCAATTAGAATCAGCAGCATCTCCTGCGTCTTGATGGTGTCGCGGAAACATGAGAGTGCCGCTATATCTGCCGTGACGGCATGGGCCACGGAGTCGTCACCCGAGAGATATGCGGCAAGCGCGCCATATCCGAACTCCGCAACCCGCAGGAAGACTTTCGCCTGACGCCGCAGCTTAATCTCCGCAGTATTGGCAACGTAGAGTTTTGCCCCATTCAGACGCACCGCCGTGCGCAGGTTCCACGCCGTCGCCGGGCTTTGGTTGGTCGGATCGCCGCCCACCAGCAGCACCGCTTTGGCGGTGTGCGTGTCCCGCAGCGAGGCTACCCGGTTGGTGGTTCCGGCCAGTGCCTGCGCAAACGCAACGTAGTCCGCGGTGCGGTGGTGGTCGATGTTGTTCGTCAGGAGCACGGACCGCGCAAACTTTTGCAGCAGGTAAGCCTCTTCGTTGGTCAGGCGGTTACCGCCGATCACGCCAATGCTTCTGCCGCCGCGTGCGTCACGCAGTTCGGCGAACTTCCTGCCTACGTGGGTCAGCGCCTGCTCCCAGCTGACCGGTTTTAGCTCGCCATTGGTCTGCCGCACCAGGGGCTGCGTAATGCGTTCGTGCGAATTCGCAAAATCAAATGCGTAACGGCCCTTGTTACACAAGAAGTCTCCGTTGATGCCCGACTTATCCCGGTTGTCGCCGCGCACGATCTCCGACCCGTCGGAGGTCGAACGCACTCCCAGCGTTGTCTTGCAGCCGTCGCCGCAGTGCGTGCACACCGTCGCAACGTGGTTCATCTCCCACGGCCTGGTCTTGTAGCGATACGTTCCGCTGGTGAGCGCACCAACTGGGCACGCATCGATGCACATACCGCACTGTTCGCAGTCCACATGCGCCAGATTATCCGGTGAGTTTGTCGCCGTAATATTCGGCATAATGATCGACGAAGCGCCGCGGTTTTCCACGCCCAGCGCGAACACGTCCATCCCTTCGCCGCACATCCTGACGCAGCGATAGCACAGGATGCACCGCGGCCGGTCGAAGTACACCACCGGCGACCATTGCTGTTCTTCGCGATGGTTCTTCGGTTCGGCATAAAAGCTCTCCGCCGCCCCGTACTTGAAGGTCATGTCCTGCAGTTCGCACTCGCCTCCCGCGTCGCACACCGGACAATCCAGCGGGTGGTTGCCCAGTAGCAGTTGCAGCGTCGCCTTGCGCGCCTGCACCACCTCCGGCGTGTCGGTAAAGAAGACCTGGCCTTCCGCAATCTGCGTGGTGCACGCGGTCTGCAGCTTGGGCACTTTCTCCTGCCGCACCACGCACATGCGGCACGCTGCCTGCAGCGACAAGCCCGGGTAGTAACAGAACGCAGGAATCTCGATGCCCGCGCTCTTGCACACCTCAATCAGCAGCGTGCCCGCGGGTGCGGTGATCTTCTTGCCGTTTACCGTAATGGTCACATCAGCCATGCGAAATCCCTACCCCCGCTGCCTTCAGTCCTGGTGCGCCTTCTGCAGCAAAATCCTCTGTCCAGCGCTGCGATGATGCATCATCCTCGTCTTCACCAGCACGCCCAGCACCAATACCGCAAATGCAATCGTGAGCCAGACCGCGATTAGAAGCCCGCGGTTGCTCAGTGTTCCGCTCCAACCAAATCGTGCTCGGTGGTCATGACCGGGGTTCCTGCCTTCTTGCCCTCGATGTAATCCTCAAATTCCTTGCGGAACTTTTTCACGAATCCCAGTGTCGGCATCGCCGCCGCATCGCCGAGCGGGCAAAATGTCCGTCCCATCATGTTCTCGGCGAGATATTGCACGTTGTCGATGTCCTTCTTCACGCCGCCGCCCTCGTACACGCGGGTCAGCGTTTTCTTGATCCAGTCCGTGCCCTCGCGGCAGGGAATGCACCAGCCGCAGCTCTCATGCTGGTAGAACTTGATAGTCCGCAGCGCGAACTCCACAATCGACACCGTCTCGTCCAGCACCACAATTCCGCCCGACCCCAGCATCGTCCCTGCCTTCGCCATCTGGTCGAAGTCGAGGCCTACATCAATCTCATCCGCCCGCAGCACCGGACACGACGCCCCGCCCGGCACCACCGCCTTCAACTGCTTGCCGCCCTTGATCCCGCCGGCCACCTCGTAAATCGCCTTCCGCAGCGAGTAGCCCATCGGCAGCTCATACACGCCCGGCCGCTCCACGTGCCCCGAAATTCCAAACAGCCGCGTCCCGCCGTTGCGCTCCGTGCCCAGCGCTGCATACGCCTCGCCGCCCATCAGCAGAATGTGGGGTGCGTTCGCGATGGTCTCCGCATTATTGATAATCGTTGGTCCGCCATACAGCCCAACCACGGCAGGGAAGGGAGGCCGAATTCGCGGAATGCCGCGCTTGCCCTCTAACGACTCCATCAGCGCCGACTCCTCACCTACCTCGTACGCGCCGGCGCCCGTCTGCGTCACAATGTCGAAGTCCAGCCCAGAGCCGAAGATGTTCTTACCCAGAAAGCCTTTGGCGTACGCGTCGTTAACCGCCTTCTGCATGATGTCCAGCAGGTAGCGATACTCGCCGCGCAGGTAAATGAACCCCATCTTCGAACCGACCGCCAGCCCCGCAATCATGGTGCCTTCAATCACCGAGTGCGGGTCCTCTCGGAAGATCACGTGGTCCTTGCACGTCCCCGGCTCGGACTCGTCACCATTCACCAGCACATACTTCGGCTTGGGCGAAGTCTTTGGCACAAACGACCACTTCATGCCGGTCGGAAAACCCGCGCCCCCGCGTCCCCGCAGCCCGCTCGACTTCATGGTGTTGATGATCCACGCGGACATCTCGTCGCCCTGCGCAATCGCCTTCCGCACGGCCGCATAGCCGTCCAGCTCGACGTACCTGTCGATGTTGGCAGCGCCCTGGCCAAATCTTCGGCTTAGCACCTTCACTTCGTCGGGATGGGAGACAAGACGCGGCATAGTTCTTTCTTGCGATCTGGTGGATTACCCCTGATTATAAAGGCGCGGATGAATTTGCTCCGCTCCGGCTATGAAAGACGAGATCTTCGGCACGATGCCTGCCGAATTCCGTTCGATGACGATTGAGCCGCCTGTGGTTCGCCTGCCCGACGGGCATGTGCGCGTGTACCGCAGCGGTGCGCGATTCCCGAATACCTGCCCGCGCTGCGGGCGCTCGCCTGCCGAGACCGAGGTCAAACTCGGGTTCATGAAGTTAAAGCTGGCCAGCTTCACGCGCAATCGTTCCATCAAAGTGCCCTTCTGCTCGCGCTGCGGTAGGACGCTGAAGACGGCACGAGTTATCTCTGCGATCCTCGGCGCTCTGGCGGTGGCCGCAGCGGAGTCGCTGATCTCTAACCGCAACCTGCTTCCGAAAATCCCGCCCGGCTTCGCGGCGATGATAGCGGCGGCGGTGGCCGCCGCGGTCGTGGGCGCGCTCTTTGAATGGGCGCCAAACGTGTTCGTCCGAGCGGGCGTTGAAGTGGTTGGCATGGGCAAAGACTTCACCGATCTTGCCTTCGACGACCAGATGTACGCGGAAAGGTTCGTCGAATTGAATCGTCCCTCGTTCAGCACGGCTACTTCGCGTCCTTCTGGGCGTCGCTGGAGCCCGGGGTCGGAGGGATCTGCCCAGCCGAGTACTGGTCGAGGATTTCGTCCACCTTGGCGGGTGTCAATTCGTCGTGAAAATCGTAGTTGACCTGCATCGCCGGTGCCCAGCAGCACGCCCCGATGCACTCTACTTCCTCAAGCGAAAACTTCCCGTCCGGCGTCACCTGCTTGTGCCCGATTCCCAGCTTCGCCTTGCAGTGGTCGAGAATCTCGTACCCGCCCCGCAACATGCAACTGATGTTGGTACAAACCTGAATGTTGTACTTGCCCGCCGGCTTGGTCCGCAGCATTGAGTAGTAGCTCAGCACGGACCGCACATCCAAATCGAACAAATCCAGTCGCTTGGCAATCTCCTGGATCACCCCTTCGGAGATGTAGCCCACCTCATCCTGCGCATACAGCAGCATCGGAATCAGTGCCGACCGCTTCAGCGGGTAAATCGTCACCAGCTTGTCGAACCGCGCCGCCAGCTCCGGCGAAAAAATCGAATTGGTCACTGCCGCCATTTCGTTTCCTTACTTCCTGCTCAAACAATTCCTGGTCAAATCAATAAAGCTGTCATCCTGAGCGAAGTCCCAAAGGGACGAAGTCGAAGGACCTGCCACGAGCCTGAAGAACCGTTTACGTTTCGATCGTTCCGCCCCTTGGTCCTCATCGCCTATGCCATCAACTCTCTGGTAACCCGCTCCGCCGCAAAATCCATCTCATCCATCTTACCGTCCAACATCACCGTTCCATCCTCATTCAACCCAAACGAAACCCTGCTCCCGCTACTCGCTTCCATCCCGCTATGCGTAAACCGAGCCCACTTGGCATCGACCCGCACCACAATCAAATCCTCGCCAAACTCAATCACCGCAAACCGCCCGCTGTTCAACCCATGAGCCGCCGCATAAGACCGCAGCATCGAAGCCCAGGAAATCCAAAGCTCGCGACGGACTTTTTCGCCAATCATCATGTCCAACCGGTTGCAATCGTCCAAACCTGGTCCAGGCATTCTCTCAGCTCGGCCTTGGTCGTTCTCCACTCCAACTTCCTTCCCCATTGGCTCGATAAATCTGGTCGCCTTTCTGCCGCATGAACGCGGACAAAACCTTCCTTGTCCGGTGCATCCACCCAAAGCTGTATCGGGTGCATCCAGATACTCCGAACCACATCCCCTCGGTAATCCTCATCGAAACGCCGATCATGCTCCCGTGCCCAATCCTTCAGAATCGGATCAATAGCGTGATAATCGGGCTCCTCATACTCCCTGTCCATTGCCTACCGATCGATCTCCCCCAGCACAATATCAATTGACCCGATTACCGCAACCACATCCGCGAGCAGTCGACCTTTGCACATCGTCTCCAGCGCCTGAAGCGTCGCAAAACTCGGATTCCGCATATGCACCCGATAAGGCTTAGCTGTCCCATCCGAGACGACGTAATACCCCATCTCGCCCCGCGGGCTCTCGACCGCCTGGTACACCTCGCCCGCCGGCACCGCAAAACCCTCGGTCACAATCTTGAAGTGATGGATCAACGACTCCATCTGCGTCTTCATCTGCTCGCGATCCGGCAGCACCACCTTCGGCGCATCGGCGTGGATGTGCCCGGTTGCGGGCAGGTTCTTTAGCATGTCCATCGCCTGCTGGCAGATCTTCACCGACTCGCGCATTTCCAGCAGTCGAACCGTGTACCGCGCCCAAACATCGCCCACCGTTGAGGTCGGCACAGCAAACTTGAACTTCTCGTAACTCGAATACGGCATGTCCCGCCGCAGATCCCAATCCACCCCGCTCGCCCTTAACGGCGGTCCCGTCACGCCCAGCGCAACCGCATCCGCGGCCGAGAGCGTTCCCACTCCCTGCAGGCGGCCGATCCAGATCGGGTTTCCGGTCAGCAGCCCCTCATACTGGTCGATGCGTCCCGGCATGATGTCCAGCAGGTGCTGCACCGACTCGAAGAACCCGATGGGCGGCTCCAGCGCCAGCCCGCCAATGCGGAAGTAGCTGGTCATCATCCGCTGCCCGGACACCGCTTCATAGATGCGCAGAATCTCTTCCCGTTCCCGCCAGCAGTAGAGGAACATCGTCAGCGCACCGATATCCATCGCATGCGTGCCCAGCCAAACCAGGTGGCTCTGAATCCGCGTCAACTCGTTCAGCAGCACGCGCAAAATCTGCGCTCGCTCCGGAATCTCCAGTTCCAGCAGCTTTTCCACCGCCAGGCAATACGCCAGGTTGTTGGTCATCGGACACAGATAGTCGATGCGGTCGGTCAGCGGAATCACTTGGCTGTAGAACTTCGCCTCGCAGGTCTTCTCGATCCCCGTGTGCAGGTAGCCGATGTCGGGCGCCAGCGCCACAATCGCCTCGCCATCGATCTCGAGCACCAGCCGCAGCACGCCATGCGTCGACGGATGCTGCGGGCCCATGTTCAGCACCATGGTGTGATCGCCGGTGCCTGCGTTGCCATGCAGCTTCGCATTGGCAACTACGTCCTCAATCCCCGGCGTAATCATATCTGGTGCAGCGATAGGTGCCATAAGTCTCTGCCTCTGCTCTTACCTAGTTCCTGGTTCCGCGCCCCTGGAACTCTGTTTTACCGGTATCCTTCCACCGGATAGTCTTTGCGCAGGGGATGGCCCTCCCAGTTTTCAGGCATCATGATGCGGGTCAGCCGCGGATGCCCGTGGAACGTAACGCCGAACAGGTCAAAGACCTCGCGCTCATAAAAGTTCGCCGAAGGCCACACCGGCGTAATCGAATCAATCGCCAAGTCCGCGGAATCCAGCCGCACCGCCAGCCGCACCCGTTCCTTCAGACTATGCGAAACAATGTGATACGAAAGCTGGATGCGCGGTTCCTGCGGATACCAGTCGACGGCGGTCAGGTCCTCAAAGAAGTTGTAGCCAGCCGTCTTCACTGTCTGGCACGCGGCCACAACCGACTCCCTCGCCACCGTGATCGTCAGCTCGTTGCGGTCGAACTTCGCATCGGTGGCGAGATCGGCCAGTGCTTTGACGGCCGCATTGTCAGGCATCGCCTCGAACACGGCGCTCTTGCCCAGCAGGGCGGGCATAGGCGCGGCCATTACAGGTCACCTTTGTCTTCGGCCCAGGTCAGGATGCCCTTTTTCCATACGTAAAACAGCCCCACCCCAACAAAGCCGATGTAAACCAGCATCTCCCAGAAACCGAACATCTTCGCCCCGGTGATTCCTGGCAGTCGGCGGAAGATCACCGCCCATGGCAGCATGAAGACCGCCTCCACATCGAAGAGGATAAACAGCATCGCTACCATATAGAAGCGCACCGAAAATCGTCCGCGCGCGTCGCCCACAGGGTCCATGCCGCACTCGTAGGCGCCCAGTTTGGTGCGCGAGTTCTTGTGTTTGCCAACGAAGAACGAAGCGCACACCATGCCCGCGGCAAGGCCCAGCGCAGCCAGTATCTGCAGCGCCAGCGGGAGGTAGTTCCAGATATAGGGGTAGCTCGTCATGGGCATCTTTGACTCTAGAAGTGACTCCGTCAAGTGTCAAGCAAACCGCCTAATCGCACACAACTCACGTGACGGCGATCACCAGGAAGCATAGAGAGTTGTTTACCAGCAAACAGTTGTCATTCTGAGCCATCGGCGAAGAATCCCCGTAGTTAGCCAGCCGATACTCTCCCCCGGAGACAGCGAAGTCCACCAACTCGTTACCCTGCCGCAGCCGTCAACATCGCCTCTACCTTTCGGTCGAGATCGACTGCAACCTGCGATGCCGCCGCGTTCTCATACGATGCCAGGAAACTGGCCATCCTGTCGTACGAAAGGTGAACGCCGTCCGCGCGCTCGTCGATCAGAATGGTTACGGGAGCGTACGAAGCCGTATCCGGAACGTGCTCTGCCATGCGCCGCATAATCAGTGGATTCCCAACCAGCATCCGGATGCTCCGCGGCGTGTCGCCTGGGCGCCCTTTGGCCAGGTAAGACCCCATGTCCAGACGCATGAACTCCATCAAGCCGGTTGGCCCCACCAGCTTCTGAATCACGGCTTCCATCTCCGCATAGGTATTGGCGGTGGCAATATCGCGGTGCATCTGGGGCAGATTCGGATGGCCGATGGCGGCGTCGATCGCGGTGAGAACGTCATCGAGTGAATTGGCTGAGACCACGCGGAAACGTTGGACGACTATCTGGCCGACTGGCATTCCGACTCCTTTGCGGTGGAATCTACCGCAACAATCTGATGTACCAATCGACAATTGGATTCCCGAAGAGCGCGGCGGCGAGACCACCGGCGGCGAGGAAGCTGCCGAGGGGGAGCTTCGACTCAGCGCCCGCCTTCCCACGGACGACCAGGGCAATTCCATAGAGGCTGGCAACGAGGACCCCCACAAACAACGCCACGAGCGACTGTCCGAAGCCGAGAAAGGCGGCGATCATCGCCAGCAGCTTCACATCCCCCAGCCCCATCCCATCGCGCTTCCGCACCGCTTTGTATAGCCAGCGTACTGCCAGCAATAGCAGGGCCGCTCCAGCAATTGCCGCCACGCGCTCCAGCACCAGCGCCTCTGTCCCTGTCATAAACACGTTCCCCTGCGCCTGAAAACTGCCCGGGCTCGACAACCGAAGCTGGTGCACCGGATTCAGAACAATGTCGCCTTCTCCAGGTTTGAGAAAGAACGCCTGCACGCAAACCAGCAGGAAACCGATTCCAATCCCCGGCAGCGTAAACGCATCCGGCAGCCGCATCGTGCGCCAATCCATCACCATCAGCCCGATCAGCAGAAACCCAACAACGGCAAACCCAATCACCTCGGGAGAATTGGACATTCCCTCATGAATACTTCGGTGCGCACTGCCGTAGGCATGATTGGAGACGATCCACGCCGCCCAAAGCCTTCCAGCCGCCAGGGCAAACCATACCCCCACCGCTAACTCCACCACGGGATACCGCGAAGAGATCCCCACCCCACAATCCCGGCACCGACCCCGAAGCACCAGCCAACTGAGCACCGGCAGATTGTCATACCACCGTACCGTATGCCCGCACGCCATGCAGTGCGATCGCGGTTGCACCACCGACTCATGCTCCGGCAACCGCACAATGCACACGTTCAAAAAGCTGCCGAAATGCAGCCCCAGGATGAATCCAAGCAACTCAAAGAGAAAAGGCGAAGGCACGCCTGAAGTATACGGGCGTTGGCACGGCTTTTTCCTGCCTCGATTCAGTCCTTCCCTTGGTCGGCACGGAATCTCTTATGCGACCATCGGGAGCACCGACGCGAAGCCCAATACGCGTCACGAAGTGACGCCTAGAAGTCCACGTGCATGCGCACCGACTCCACCAGCACCGGTCCGCGGGACTGGTTGTATCCCGGATGTTCAATGAATTGGCCGTCCAGTGCGTAATAAACCCCACGCCACGTGTGCAGGTTGTAGTAGCCCTCCAGAATATCCTCGCGTGCGTAGTCCAGGTTGCCGTCGCCGAGCAGGAATCCGAGGCCTCCCATCTTCAGATACGCCTGGTGGTCGCGCTTGATCGCGTTGGACACAAACGTCAGCCCAATCTTGTCGTTCGGCCGTCGCCACTGCCTGCCGGCGAAGTCGCCGCCCACTGCAATCGTCTGGTCCACCTCGGTATACGCGAAACTCTCGTGCTGCCCCTCGTTCCACCCGAAGCGGCCGTAGAGGCGAAGATTGTCGCTGACCTCCTGTTCCACGTTCATCCCCACGCCGAACTTGACCGTGTTCTGCAGCGGGTGCGCCGTAATATCCGGTGTTGGCGTCACGCCCTCAAGAAACTTGATGTTCTGCTGCCGGTAGTCGCCCATGTTGGCGTGATTCACAAATCCCAGCATCCGCACCACGCCTTTGTGCGCGGAGAGTGCAGGCACAAAGAAGCCCGGTCCGTGGGGCAGTTCTAACTCGAAATTCTGCCCATTGGCGCGCCGCAGTTCGTACTGCAGGTCTTCGCCATTGGCCACCACGGGCATCAGTCCCAGTGCATACCGGGCGGTAAACGCGGGATCGACGTACTCAGCGACCAAAGCGTCGGTGTACCCGCGCGTGTTGGCTGCATAGTGTCATGCGCCGGTGTTGTCCACCGTCCAGTTCATGAACTGCAGGTGCGAGTCGCTGCCCACGGAGTTAATGTCGAGGTAGTCAGGTAGACCCATGCGTCCGGCGAACAGTTCAATCCGCCGTTCGGGCAGCTTCGTAGCCAGCGAGAAGGGTCCCCTGTCCGTATCCACCAGCTTGTCCGAAAGGCCAATCACCTGGTGCAATTCGTAGCGAGCAATGTACGGCGGCTTGCCCAGGTTGGGGTTGCGGACGACGTCTAGATTGGTTGCCCCAGCCAGGCCAAGCGCCTCAGAGATGCCGCGCCCGTCGGCGATTTCGATGTCGAAGATCCCATCGGTCGCGAACTTCGGGCTGCGGCTCAACTGGTAGGCGAAGTAGGTGGTGCCCAGCATGGAAGTCTTGTACTCCCCACGCGATAGCAGACTGTTCGTCCCTTCGTACGGCGAGTGGAATGGCCCATGTGCTTGAAAGATGATGTTGGCTTGTCCGGCAAGGAAGTAGCGGGTGCCGTCCGGATGGGGGAACATCGTCAGCACCGAGCCCTCTTGCGCCTCGGCGGCTGCTTCCGCGATCGGCGCCTCCGGCTTGGGAGCGTCGACAAGGTCGGCCAGGATCGTCTGGGCGGCGGCGTGACCGGCGAATCCCAGGGTCAACACAGCCAGGAGCAACGGCAACAGGCCGATTGCCTGTCGTCCGCGGGGCGATAGGGAAGCGGGCATCCAGCCGCCATTGTGCCCTTGCCGTGTGAATGGAGTGCAAACAACCATGCCGAAGGCGTCATCCTTGCAGAGATTGCTGGGAGCACTTTCTTCGTGCTCGCTGGTCCATAGTATACCCCGGTAGGATATAAATAGCAGGTGAAAAGAAAGGGCAAAATTGCGTCGTCGGGGAAGCATTTCGTTGCGGAGAGGATGCCTCGCCGGCCCGCGCAATGCGTCGAAGTCCGATTCTCTTGACCCCACTCGCGCTCTCCGGTACGCTGCATCTACACGGGAAAGGAGGATGGTCCAGCCTATGAAAATTGACAGTAGTAGTTGCACAACGCTACGTGAGGTGACTGAGGCTTAGAGCCGTCCTGCTCTAGTCCTGGCGTTCTACGAAGTTCCGCGCCGAGGCCCGTCCAAAGAGAGGACGCCTCAGGTCAATCTCAACAGATCACCGCCGCAAAGCCCGCGCCTCTTTGGTGCGGGCTTTGTGTTTCTGTACTCTGACTTTTCTGACAACTGAGAACTGACAACTGTAAACTGCACTTATGGAACCTCTCGTCATTGCCGGCCGCGCCTTTCAGTCACGCCTCATTGTTGGAACAGGGAAGTACCAGGATGGCCCGCAGACCCAGGCGGCCATCGAAGCCTCCGGCGCCGAGATGGTGACTGTCGCCGTGCGCCGGGTTAACCTCGACCGCTCGCGCGAGTCGCTGCTCGATTTCCTCGACCCGCAGCGTTACTTCCTGCTGCCCAATACCGCCGGCTGCTTCACCGCCGACGAAGCGATCCGCGCGGCGCGCCTGGGCCGCGAGGTCGGACTTTCCGATTGGGTCAAGATTGAGGTCATCGGCGACAAGGCCACCCTCTACCCGGACATCCAGGCCACGCTCGAAGCCACCCGCGTGCTGGTGAAGGAGGGCTTCACCGTCCTGCCCTACACGTCCGACGACATCGTCTACGCCAAGCGCCTGATCGACGCCGGAGCCGCAGCCGTGATGCCTCTGGGCGCGCCAATCGGCAGCGGCCTGGGCCTGCGCAACACGGCCAACCTGCGCATCCTGCGCGAGATGATCACCGAGGTCCCGCTGATCGTCGATGCCGGCGTGGGCACCGCCAGCGATGCGACGCTGGCCATGGAACTTGGCTTCGACGGCGTATTGATGAATACGGCCATCGCTGAAGCACACGATCCCATCCTGATGGCCGAAGCCATGCAGCACGGCGTCCTCGCCGGCCGCCAGGCCTATCTCGCCGGCCGCATGCCGCGCAGGCTGTACGCGACCGCCAGCTCGCCGCTGGATGGAATCTCCGTCCAGCAGTGATCTGTTGCCCGCACGGATCCGAACCGCCTTCGCTATCGCGTGTGGCGCACCCCAGGTTTACACTTCACCCATGCGGGTCTTTGGCATTGATTGCGGCACCGAGTTTACCGGCTACGGCGTAGTCGAGATGGACCATACCGCGCGCACGCCGAAACTCACCCACTGCTGCGCCGGCACCATCCGCCTAAGTAAAAAGGAGAAGACGCCGCAGCGCCTCGCCCAGGTTTACGCCGAGCTCACCGCGCTGATGACTCTGCACGCGCCCGACTGCGTCGCCATCGAAGAAGTCTTTTTCTCCGCTAATGCCAAATCTGCCCTCAAACTCGGCCAGGTTCGTGGAGTCGCCATGCTGGCCGCCGCCACCTGCAACCTGCCCGTATCCGAGTACTCCCCGCTCACCATTAAGTCATCCGTCACTGGCTACGGTCTCGCGGCCAAGGAGCAGGTGCAGTTCATGGTCACCCGCCTGCTCGCGCTCGACGGTCCGCCTGAATCACCCGACGCCGCCGACGCGCTCGCCATCGCCATCTGCCACATTCACACTGCGCAGACGCTGCTGCTGCAGGGAGCGGGCCGGTGACACGGCCAAAGACGGCCGCATACACCGCGTTCTTCGTGTTGGTCGCCGTTCCAATCTGTGTCATCGCGCAAGATGCTGGCTTGGCCCATTCACCATCCAGTCTGCCCGCGTCCATGCCCCAAGTCGTCTTCGCGTTTGAACGTCAGGGACTCCCCGTCCCCAAATACCGGATTACCATTCAACAGGATGGTTCGGCCGTCTACGATGGTGAAGAGATGCCGCAGGCCATTGGACCGGATCCCGCGCCAGCCGGACCCGCTCAACCGTTCCACAGCCAGGTTATCCTCACCTCCGCGACCACCGGCCGCATCTTTGCGCTCGGTCAGAAACTCAACCGCTTCAATATCTCCTGCTCTTCAAAGGCAAAGAACATCGCCGACACCGGAACCAAGAGCCTCACCTATACTGCTCCGGACGGCTCCGGTTCCTGCACCTACAACTACTCCGAAAACAAGGACGTGCAGGCGCTGACTGAGACGTTGCAGGCTATCGCCGAGACCATGGACGAGGGCCGCAGGCTCGACTACCTGCATCGCTACGACCGCCTGGGTCTGGACGCGGCGATGATCTACCTCACACAGGAGGTTTCCGACGGCCACGCTCTGGAAGTGGGAACCATTGCACCCTCCCTGCGCTCCATCTCCGCTGACGCGATGGTGATCCAGCGCGTCCGAGCCAAGGCTGATGCCCTGCTCACGCTCGTTCCCGCAGGCAGCGAAAGTCATTGATGACGACGGGACTTATCGCAAACCTGGCATTGACACCACGGAGTACAATTCGAGAGTGGACCGGGCAGCTACCTTCGGTTCGCCGGAAGCATCCTCAGGGCCGAGAAGTATATCGATTTTGTCCCGTACTGCGTCCTTTGCTTTGAATACTTTAGGACTCAAGTCCGGAGCTTCGGACGAGGGCTTCCCGGAGGCGTCACGATGATCGGCCTTAGGAATTGCTTCCCCCGCTCCCTTCTGTTTGCCTGCACTTTCGGCTTCGCATTTTTGGGCCTCGCGCACAGCGCGCAAGCGGACCCAACCACTCGCGCCGCCCGCCTGACCTTTCTTCAGGGCACGGTCACGGTGAACGCCCCCGGAAACACCGAGAGCGTCCCCGCCCAGATGAATCTGCCTCTGCTCGCGGGTGTGCAGTTGGTCACCGGAGCCGACGGCCAGGCCGAAGTCGAGTTCGAGGACGGCAGCGTCGCTCGGCTGACCCCGAACAGCGCCATTTCGCTTGACAACCTCGCGGTTCAGCCCAACGGGGTATTCGTCACCAACCTCAGCCTGCTGCATGGGCTTGCCTATTTCGAGTTGCGCGCGACCCCGCAGTACCTTTACTCGATCAACGCCGGTGGCGATGTGCTGACCCCGGTTGAGAACACCACAGTCCGCATCAACTTCGACGAGCCGCCGGCCATCTTCGCCGTCTTGGACGGGACTGCCCATGTCGATCGGCAGGTCAACCCCAATATCGATGCCGCCAATGCCGGCTTCCAGACGGATGTGCGCGCCGGCGAGAGTCTGCGTGGCGACACGGTCAGCACGACCCGCTATTTCCTGACCCCGGAAATCGGTGACGATTCCTGGGACCAGTGGAATGAGGATCTCGATCAGGCCGCTGCTGCTCAGGGGGCCGACGGTACCGCCGTCCGCGATAACTACGCCGGTGCGCAGGGCTACGGCTGGTCCGACCTCGATGCCGACGGCGCTTGGTACGACGTGCCTGGGCAGGGCCCAGTATGGCAGCCTCAGTTGGCCGCCGACGACTCCGGCTTCGATCCCTACGGCTATGGAGATTGGGTCGCGTACCCCGGCCTCGGCTATGTCTGGGCGTCCGGATATCCCTGGGGGTGGACGCCCTACCGCTGTGGCACCTGGTCCTTTTTCGGTGGATTCGGCTGGGGGTGGTCGCCGGGTTTGACCTGCGGCGGTTTCGGCTGGGGGTTCTTCGGGGGCGGCTTGCCGGTCAATGTCGGATTGGTTCCTGCCGGCTACCGGCCCATCCGCGTTCCCGTTACGGGACCTCACCCGATTCACCCGGTCTTGCCCGTTCGCACCTATCAGCCTTCGGCGCCCATTCATCCGGTGCAATATGCTCAGCGCCAAATCGCCGGAAAGACTGCCACGGCCATTGCACCGGTCGCTAACGGCTTCACCTCCAGTGGTGGGATAACTGGGTCCTCGCTGCGCCGCGATTATCCTGTCGACTCCAACACCCACGCTCCGGTCCTTGGACTGGCCAGCACCACTCCCGCGGTCGTGCATACTACCCGCGGATTGCGCCCTGCGGCCGCCCAGCCGACGGTTCAGCGCCCAGCGACATCTAGTCTTCCGGCCGCGGCTGCTCCGTCCTACAGCCGTCAACCCACACCGCAGCCGGTCGATCGCTCCCAGCCGACGACGGAACCGGTACAACGGCCAACCCAGCAGACTGCCCCGGTCCAGCGCTACTCCCCTCCGCCGGCCGCGGCTCCGGCGCACCCGACCTATTCTCCGCCACCACCCTCGCGGCCCACGTACTCGCCTCCGCCTCCTCCGCCGCCTCCGCATCCCAGCTATTCGCCGCCTCCACCGGCTCCTGCGCCTGCTCCGGCTAGCCGACCCAAATAGCACATTGGCCTAGGGCATTCGCGCCCCAGTGAGCCCACGGTACAGTTGCGCCATGGGTTCCAGCGCAACCGTCTCAGCTCGCGCCTGCACCGGCAGTTCCTCAGGCCACGCAGCCTGCAGCTCCTGCTGCGAATACCCCGCCGCGCGCAGATTATTCGCCAGCGTCTTCCTCTTCTGCGCGAAGCAGCCTTTGAGGAACGCATCGAAGCCCGCTGCATCCACGCCAAGCTCGCGAAACCGCGGTGCGAACTCCAGCCGCAGTACCGTGGAGAAGACCTCCGGTGGTGGTGAGAACGCCGCCGGCGGAAGGGTAAACAGCGTCTCCACGCGGGCATTCATTTGCGTAGTGGCGGAGAGCAGCCCATAATCTCGCCCGCCCGGAGACGCAGCCACCCGGTCCGCTACCTCGCGCTGCATCATCAGCACCGCTCGCGCGAGCACGCCCTGGCCTCCTGCGGCTAACAGCTTAAGAAGAATCGGGGAGGTGATGTAGTACGGCAGATTGCCGACCACATTGGCCGCCTCTCCTGGCTGTATGAGCGCCGCGAAGTTCACTTCCAGCACATCGGCCTCGAGAATCTCGACCTGGGGTTGGGCACGAAACTGAAAGCGCAGCTCCGCGGCCAGTGCGCGATCGATTTCGATCGCGATCAGCCGGTGGCAACGACCGGCGAGAATCGACGTGATGGCGCCATGCCCCGGGCCAATCTCGACCACCGTGGAGGCCGATCCATCCCCAAGGGCGTCGGCGATGGCGTGGCGAGCGGCGTCGTCAACCAGAAAGTTTTGTCCGAGCTTAGGTTTACGGATCATAGATTCGTCTGCGGCGCGGGTCAGCTTCCGGCGATGCTCCACTTAAATACGGAAGCCCGGCTCGGCCGGGCTTCGATCTTGCCGCGACTCGATTGGATCGCGGCGCAGTTCGGATGACTTTCGGTCACCCAGCAGTTCCGCCTTCGGTTAGCTGCCCAACATAAGCGTATGCTTCTCCCATGGGCCCACCGGAATACAAACCGACGGCCTGCCCCGGTGCGCAATCCCTCCCGACTGCGCGACCGCTCAAGAACGCTTTGTTGAAAGCCCTGGACCCCGACGTCATCACGCGGCTCCATCTGCATCCCGTCACCTTCGAGTTGGAGCACGAGCTGGAGTTTCCAGGCGCTGTGATCGGCTACCTCTACTTCATTGATGAGGGCATGGCGTCCATGACCACGACGTTCCGGAACGGGGCCCAGATCGAAGTTGGCGTTTTTGGCTACAAGTCAGTAATTGGCGTCTCCGCCCTCATGGGCTCAAAGTGCAGCCTCAATCGTGTCTATACGCAGATTGCCGGCCGTGGCTATCGCTCTCCGGTGGAGGAGGCTAGACGGGAATTCGCACTTGGAGGGGCATTTCAGAGGCTCGCACTGAGCTACGTCCAGGCCCAGTTGGTGCAGGTAATTCAACTCGCTGGCTGTAATGCCACCCACAGTTTTGAGCAGAGGCTGGCGCGCTGGCTACTGATCTGCGCCGACCGGGCCCAATGCGACACCTTCCATATGTCGCACGAGTTCCTTTCCAACATGTTGGGAAGCACTCGCTCTACCATGTCCATCGCCGCCGCGCAGTTCAAGCACGAAGGCCTCATCGAGTACACGCGCGGATTCATCCATATCCTCGACGAGGACGGGTTGGAGAAGAAAGCCTGCGAGTGCTACGCCGTGGTTGAGGATTATCTGGACAACTACACGCACTTCGACGCCGGAGCGCAGATGTAATCTTGCTTCAACTTCCCGCAGGTGCAGATGTCATTGCACTCGCGCCGGCGTCCTGTGTGTCGAGGCGATCCTCACGGTGTTGCAGCTCATTTAGCCTCCGAAACCAGGCTCACTTTGCCCAACAGACCGGACGAGACCGGTACCACCTTATCCAGATCCTGCATCTGGAAGCGGTCTCCATACTTAGCGATCAACGGACCGTAGTCGTGCGGCGGCAGCGCCGACCACGCGTTCAGTGCCGTGTTGTACACCGTGATTTCGATGTGGTTGGTGCCGGCCTTGAGCAGCTTGGTCACGTCGAGCCGATAGGGCGGGTGCCACAGCGCGCCCGCGGGCTGTCCGTTGATAGTCACCAGGGCAGCCTCGCGGATGGGTGCGTCATAGTAGCCGAAATTGCGCGGCTCCGGGCGGGTGACCAGCGGATTAGGCAGGCCGTCCGGGCCGAGTACCCGCTGCGGGGTGCCGGAGTTCGGTGCGCCCGGCAAGGGCTTGCCGCCGGCAACCTCAAGGTAGACCGGACCAGCGGGCAGGGAAGCCACGGTCACGTCGTTGGAGTACACCGCCTCGCCCGAATAATGCAGGGTGGAGGGGTCCGCGATCCAGTCGGTTAGCACCGGCTCGACCGCAGATTTGTTAATACCCGGAAACGCGACCTTCCACGCGGTATTGATATCCACTCTTACGGCGCTGCCGTTATTGTGTGCCACGGGCTGGGCAGCAGCCCGCGCATCGCTGAACACGAAAACCCGCGACTCGTACGGCTCCAGGTGGAGCGTGATCGCTTCTGCCGGGGACGGTGTGACTGCGGTGCCGTCCGTGTCCCACGCCTCGCCGAACTTGTGCGCGGTAGCGAGGGAGATGGTGGTGTCGATGGGCTTGTTGCTGGTGTTGTTAACGAAGTAGACGTCCGCAGTCGGCAATTTGCGGCGGATAAAGCCCAACTGCGTCCTGTCCGCGGAGTCATCCGCCGGCAGTTGAAAGTCCGGCTTAACGGCCTCATTCAGAGCCGCACCCAGCGCGGCTTCGTTCGCTACCAGGGTCGACTTGGCCGGATCGAAAAGCCGGCTCGACAGGTTGGTGAGCTCCGGCAGCGTCTTTCCTTCCGGATCGATCGAAGGCGCGCGGCCAACCGCGATCACCTTGCCCCCCGCCGCGGCAAAGGCAGCAATCTTTCTCAGCGTCTCCAGGGGAATACGATCCGTGGGCGGGAGGACGAGGATCTGGTGCGCGCCGATCCCCACCTTATTGATGGCTTCGGCGTCGATGAAGTCGACGTTATATCCGGCGGAGAGAATGGGCGACATCAGCGACGAGACGTGCGCTCCCATGGCTCCGGTGACGGTGGTCTGAGTGGGACGGAAGCCGGCCCAGACGTCATCCGTCGGCAGTAGAATCGCGACCTGGTTGGCGGGCTGGCCCTGGCGCAACAGATAGCTCATGCGGCCGATGTAGGCTGTGACTGCGGGCATTACCGGGTGCCACGGGTTGTGGTTGTTGAAGGAAGCAGCCGCGTAAAGCGACCAGCCCGGCTCGGGGACCTCCTCGTCCGGTGGTGAGTACGGCCAGCCGTGGCAGATGATCAGGTTCTCGCCCATGATGAAGTCGATGTCGGCCTCGGTCTTCATGTCCAGTGGCGTTGCCCGGAACACCGGAGAGTGTAGCCAGGTAAAGGTCTCGCCGGAGCTCACGTCGTGATTGAAGACGTGGTTCGCGGACGTGGCCCAGCGCAGAGTTGAAAACGCGCGCCACTGTGGGCCTTCCCCTTCGGCCAATTGCGGGATGTTCTGGCTGGAGAAGCTAACCGCAGGTTCACCATAGGTTTGCGAGCGAAACTTCGTGTGATGGGCCGCGGCCCAATCGGCCATTTGCTGGAGATAGTTCTCGTTGATCAGCTCGGTCAGCGTCTTGCCGTAGTCGTGGCGAATGGTGTCGGCTTCGGGCGTTCCTCCGGCGACCAGCTCAGGGAGGTGCGGCATCAGGTCATAGCCGCGCCGCTTCTTGAACTCTTCCGGCAGCTTTGGGGTCCAGTCAGACCCGTACGCCTCTAACGAGTCGGAGAAGATGGCGTAGGGCGGTGTCGCGCCGAAGGCCTTGATCAGGGGCTCGCCCACCTTCTCGATATGTTTGGCCACGGCCTCGTGCGAGAACGAATCCAGCACATAGCCTTCGGCGCCGACCGCAGCCCGCTTCACCTGCTGCCGGGTGTGGCTTTGGACGAAGAAGACGGCAACGCGGGGCTTGTCGGAGGCCGCGATGGCGGCGGAGGTACCGGTGACGGCGATTGGTTTGGCGGTTGCGGCGTCAAAGGAAGGCGGACGCGGACCGCCGCCGCCTCGGCCTCCGCGGCCCGGCGCAGATGTGGGTGCAGCGGCACTGGCGGGGTTGGCGATGAAGGCTTCGAGGATGGTGTCGCCTTCGGTCAAGGTGGGGCGACCGTTCAGGTTTGCTGGAAGCTCGACGCTGACCGCGTTTGCAGGGACGGGAACCTCGAAGGTGTGGAGGGCGGTGGAAGCCTCCTCAAGCGTGATGTGTGGCCCACCGTACGGCCAGCCGGAGCACAGGGTGACGTCGATGCGCAGACCCAGCTTGCGCCCCTCCTCCTGCGCGTAGGTCACGTCGTCCAGCATCTCCGGCGAGAGGAAGGGAAGGTTCTTCAGTCCTTTCGCCGGGTCGTCCAGCACCTCGGGATATTCAAACGCCAGCTCCGCTCCCTGGATGCCGTCGGCCTTCATCTGCTGCAGCTCGCGCAGAATCTCAGGCTTTACCACGGCCGTGCCAAACCACCACCAGCGGACCATCGGTCTCGCGTCGTTCGGCGGATTGACGAAGTTCTTGCGCAATGTTTCGACCGACGGCGCGGGCGTCTGTGCCACCATCGCGGGAGCAAGCGCCAGCAGCAGTGCTGTGGCCATGCCGCATGCGGCCAGGTTGCGGAGAGCGTGAAAACGGGATTGCGGGCGCTGTTGCTGACTCATGGGATTCTCCAAGCTGTTGGTTCAAGCCTTCTGGTGCGGATTCGTCAATTCCTGATGGCGGTAATGTCTTGAAATACGGCTGCCACCTGTCGGGAGTTTCGGCGCTGCCCATTATTCCTGATTGCGAGTGGTTTTGTCGCTGGCCCGGCCATCGAAGATGTTGGTTCCGGCGCCTGCCACGAATAACCGCGACGGGCCCGAGGCCGGAGAACCGCAGCGGCGTGCCCACGCAGCGCAGCCAAGTTAGTCTGCTGCGAGCGAAGTTTCAAGCCATAAAACCGCCGGTCACGCGCTGTTCAGCAAGCCGGGGTGGTTGTTGCGGACATTCCCCACGTCCTGGTGGGCCTCATGGGCCTGCATTCCCTCGGCCGGGTACGGCCGCAGAAGCGCCAGCAGCTCCAGTTGCGGGCCGGACTGCGCGTGTTTTTCCGCCGGGACGTGCGAGAGCCATAGGCCGTAGTCCTGCGGGCGCAGGATCACCGGCATGCGGCTGTGTACCGTCGCGGTCAACTCATTCGGCGTGGTGGTAACGATGGTGAAGCTCTCGAGCGCACCGTCGTCCGGATCGTTCCATCGGTCCCACAATCCGGCAAACGCGAACGGCTCGCCCCCCGCCAACATAAACACATGGGGCTGCCGCTCCGGAGAGGCCTTTTTCTTTGCAGGTTTGCCACCGGTCTTGGCTGATGCGGTGGGCAGCACCTTCCACTCGTAAAAACCATCGGCTGGCACCAGGCAGCGCCGCCGCTCAAATGCGGTTCGATAGATGGGGCTGGTCGAGACGGATTCGGCGCGCGCATTGATGGTGGAGTAGCCAAAGCTCTTCAGGTCCTTGGCAAAGAAGGGAACCAGGCCCCAGCGCATCAGCGTAATCTCGCGCTCTCCGGCATCTCGGTCGGCGCGGATCACGGGCTGGAACGTGCTCGGCGCGATGTTGTAGTCCCACGGCGGAAGCACCAGGTCGGCAAGGCCCTTGGTCAGATGGAAGGTCTCGGCAATGCGCTGCTTGTCGGAACGGCGAAGATATCTGCCACACATGGTTAGCTACAAGGTACAAGCTGGCAGGGCCCGGATGCCACAATGGGGTGGCGCACTCGCTGTTCGCAAGGCGTATGCTGTTCCGAGGAATTTGGGGGTGAGGATGAGGGTTGGGTTGATGACGCGGGAGTACCCGCCGCAGGTTTATGGCGGCGCGGGTGTACACGTTGAGTATCTAAGCCGCGAATTGGCCAGGCTCATCGAGGTCGAAGTGCATTGCTGGGGCGACCAGCGCGCGGATGACGGCAATCTCCACGTCATTGGCGACGAGCCACCTCCGCAAGTCACCGCCGGAACACAGGAGAAGTTCAAGACCGCCGTCGATGCGTTGGCGCTGAACCTCTCGCAGATGAAGGAACTCGGCCGCATCGACATCGTCCACACCCATACCTGGTACGCGTCCATGGCGGGATTCCTCGCCAAGAAGCTGTACCGGATTCCCTTCGTTCTCACCACCCATTCGCTGGAGCCCCTGCGTGCATGGAAGGCCGAGCAACTTGGCTCTGGCTATGCCATGAGTTCGTGGATGGAGCGGACTGCCATCCTCGACGCGGATGCCATCATCGCCGTTTCCCACGGCACCAAGGCGGACATCCTGCGCGCTTATCCCGAAGTCGACGCGACCAAGGTGCATGTGATCTACAACGGAATTGATCTGAAGGAGTATCAGAAGACCTCGGCAACCGCCGCGCTGGCGAAATACGGTGTCGATGTAACCGCTCCCTATGTGCTCTTCGTCGGGCGCATCACCCGCCAGAAGGGCGTGATGCACCTCGTCGATGCAGTCAAGTACCTTCCCAAGGGCATGCAGGTGGTGCTGTGCGCAGGCGCTCCCGACACGCCTGAGATTGCGACAGAAATGCGCGCAGGCGTGGAGACAGCGCGCGTGGCTGGCTGCAACATCGTCTGGATCGAAAAGATGGTGACCAAAGCCGAAGCCATCGAGCTCTACTCGAACTGCCGCGTCTTCTGCTGCCCGTCCGTCTATGAGCCCTTCGGCATCATCAACCTCGAAGCCATGGCGTGCGGCGCTCCGGTCGTCGCCAGCGCTACCGGCGGAATTCTGGAGGTTGTGGTCGAGGGCGGTACGGGGTATTTGGTGCCGTTCGAACCAGACCCCGTCACCGGCTTTCCCATCCACGGCGACCAGTTCTCGCGCGACCTCGCCCGCCGCATTGCGGAGTTGATGGCCGATCCCGCTCTTTGTGCGCAATTCGGCACTGCCGGCCGCAAGCGTGTCGAAGAAACCTTCGCCTGGGAGGCCATCGCAAAGCAAACGGCGGCGCTGTATCAGTCGCTCATCAACCGCCCAAAGTGAGAAGCTCCACAATGACGCGTTGACTCTGCTCCGACATCGAGTTCCAGGAGGACTACTTCAGGTTTGCCTGCGGAATCTCGGTTACGTCTTCCTTCGTCTGCGGTGGGGTATACGGCAGGTGGAAGTCGGCGAAGGCATCCGGGTGAGCCGGGTCGAAATCGTGCACCGCAGGATCGAGGAACTTCGCGATCGGCAGCTTGTCCTCGCGAATGCCGTGGGTGACGATTTGTGCGAGCTCATACGCTCCGAAGTTATTGAAGTGAGTGCCGTCCGCGATATCGCGCACTACGCCCGGATAACTGCCCGCCTTGAACCGCATAAACGCGTGCGCCGCACCATCCGGGCCCATGGCCTCGAACATAACCTTCGACATAGCGTTCAGGTCGATCAGTGCGGTGTTAGTATCCTTCGCAATCTGACGTGAAGCCTGCGGATACCCGCCCAGCGTGTCCGTGATGTGGCCATCGGCGTCGAAACTGTAGCGGTTCTGCGCGGTCACGATCACCGGCGTCGCCCCCTTGGCGCGGACCTGGTTGACGAAGTCGGTCATGATTTCGATGTAGCGCGGCAGGCCATTGGGAACCTTCTGGTCATTGTGCGCGAACTGCACAAAAAAGTAATCGCCCGGCTTGATGATCGAGATGATTTCGGCAAAGCGCTGTTCGCCGAGGAAAGAGATAGCGGATTCGCCCGATTCTGCGTGGTTGGCGACGGCCACCCCAGGCAGGAAGAAGCGCGGAAGCTGCTGGCCCCACGAGGCCCACGGCTCCACGTCCTGATCGACCATAGTGGAATCGCCGGCCAGGTAAAGCGTGGGCTCGGCCTTGTCTCCGACCAACGGTTCGATGGTTAGCGAGCGGAAGGCGGGGTTGACGCCGTTGAATTCGAGCGTAAGCTTGGGGTCCCAATCCAGGTTGCCGATCTCGCGCTGCTTCAGACGAACGCGGCCCTGGGTCCCATCCGGCTTGGTGAACTCCGGGATGCGGACGTTGACGTCGAAGCTGCGCGTGGCGCTCTTACCCGCGGCAACCGGAACTTTCTCCAGCATCAGCCGCCGGGCCTCCGCCCGCACCGTGACGGTCGAGGCATCCCTGCCTCCCAGGTCCACCCTGATTCGATAGTTGCCGGGAGGGACTGGGATCGAGAAGAAGAACGGCTTGTCCGTGCCGCTGGCCGAGCAGACTCCGCCGGCGATCGAGGGCACCGTCTTCAGGTCCCATCCGGCTGAGGTGCCCGATATCAGGGTCGTCGGCATCAGAGCGGTAGCGCCTTTCCTGGCAGGGCCGCAGGTATAGGTCACCGGACCCGGCAGCGCCGGCGGAACAACCGTTGGCGGAGGCGGCGTTGACGGCATCACCGGCGGGCGCGCCGCACGCGGCGGGGCGGCTGGCGCTGCGGAGTCTGTGGCTGGAGCTTGCGCAATAGCGCAAAGGCTGACGGTGAAAGCGAGGGCGAAGAAGCAGGGTAAAACACGCATGGATGTGTCCTTGAAGAAATCAGGAAGATGTGTCGACCGGGAAAATCGTAGCACTGGAAGGAAGACGTGGTCGAGCGGTGAGGAGTTGCAATAGACCCCCTACTTCATCGCGGCGCAGGCACATTTGGCAAAACTTGCCCCGCTGTCGTGGTTCATGGAGCATGCATACTGCGGCCATACCAGACGAAGCAGGGCCGACGCATCCCCGGGAAAGTAATTGCGCAGATACGCCTGGCTGGCTGCCGTCTGGGCCATCGGATCTGCCTGGAACCCGGCGATCATACTGGCGAGCGATGCCCCGTCGAAGGCCGGCTCGCGGTAGGCCGTGGAATACGTATACTCGTCGTTCCATTTCGTGGTTGAGTCGCCGAGAGAGTTCGACGCCATGACCACGGTGTAATCCGTCAGTGTTGCGGTCGCCGGATTAATCCTGGCCAGCGTGAACGTTGGATGATTGCCGTTGATGGGCGTGATCGAAGCAACCGTTTTGAGCGGGACCCCGAAGGCATTCCCGGCGCGCCCCCCCGGCGGATCAGCCGTTAGCAAGTGCATCTCGTCGGAGTGGGTGTGCCCGAAGATTCCGAGGGTAACGATGTCGGCATTCGCCACGAGCAGGTCTGCCAGCGCCTCCGACCCGAGATACATCTTCGGCTTGCCGCTCGAGCACAGGTCAGGAACCCTGCGCGCGGTCGTGTATAGGTCCACGCCGGGTGGAATGTGGCCCATCACCCACACGCGCTCGTGCTGCTCTCGCGCCGAGTTCAGTTGCGTCTGCAGCCACGCAATCTGGCCGGCTGCGGGGGCAGGATCAGGTTTGCGGGAGCATGTAACGTAGTTGGCGGAGAGGAACGTATCCTCCAGAACGATCAGCCGGGTGTGAGCGACCGCGGGCAACTCCGTGCTGTAGTTGCCGCCATCCGTGAAGTCGTGCATCGCGGCGTCGCGGTCGGCCTGCTTGAGGTCGCCAGGGAAGCCTTCAGCGACGATCTTCGCCGTGAGGCCGAGGAAATCGTCGTGCGTGGGATCGAGTGCGTAGTCGGTACAGCCGGAGTCGTTATTGCCCAGGCCAATATAGATCGGCACGCCGGGAAGTGTCTTTTGCAGGCCGGCGAGTTCATAGCGGATGGTCTTCTCGACGAACGCGAGATAGTCCGCGTGGGTTGCGGCAGGCAGCAGCGTCTTGTACTTGCAATCGAACACGTGCGCGAGCAGGTCGCCGCTGATGGTGACGAAGCTTGCGTTCGCCGCGTTGGCCTGAATGGCCCGCAGGCTGGAGAGCCACAGGGCGTTGGATGTATCGACGCCCCGGGCCGGGCAAGTTGTACTCAGAGCTGCAACGTCCTGCATCTGCGTGTGTGAGGCCGCAGTTGCGAGGATCGCTGCCCACTCGCCGACCGGAGCGGCGTTCAGGCGCGCCACCTTGGCTGGATCGCTGAATGGGTCCAGGTGAATGTCGGACAGGAAAAGCGCCGGAATCGTTGTGGGCGGTGACGGGGCGACGGACTGCGCGACCATCCCCACGCAAGGGAAAAAGAGAAGGGCAAGCGCAGCCGCCCTGCCAGGTCGGATTCGAAGCGAACTGCGCGAGTTTGCGGAGGTCTCCACCACGCTCAGAGGGATACCGGCCTTTCCAGCAGTCCTTCGTATGCCACGATCTGGTCCAGCGTGAACGCGTGCATGTCGGCTCCAGACTGCCACGCACGGTACCACGCAACTAGCCATTCCAATGCGGTTTCCAGCCGCAGATGCGGGGTCCAGCCCAGGTCGGCGCGAGCGCGGCTGGAGTCGAGCTTCAGGTAGCCGGCCTCGTGCACGCTTTCTTCCTGATCGAGAACCCAGGACGCTTCGTCCCCCCAGTATTGCGTCATCTTATCCACGATCCAGCCCACTGGCCTGGCATCGTCGACGCAGGGACCGAAGTTGTACGCGGTCGCGTAGGTTGCTGGATTGGCGGAGAGTAGGTGCTCCGCAAGAGAAATGTACCCGTGCAACGGCTCCAGCACGTGCTGCCACGGACGTATAGCGAAGGGGCGCCGAATGGCTACGGGATCACCGGCCAGGAAGCCACGCACCAGATCGGGGAGCAGTCGATCGGCCGACCAGTCCCCGCCGCCGATGACATTGCCGGCGCGTGCCGTCGCCAGGGCCACCTTGTGTTCGGCGAGCCTGGCGACAGGGAAGTAGGACTGGCGATAGGCCGCTGCCACGATCTCCGCGCACGCCTTGGAACTCGAGTAGGGATCGTAGCCACCCAGCGGATCGGTCTCGACGTAGGGACGGAGAGTCTCCTGGTTCTCGTAAACCTTGTCAGTCGTCACTGCGACAACCGCTCTCACCGAGGGCGTGCGACGCACAGCGTCCAGCACGCGCGCTGTGCCGATGACGTTGGTTTCGTAGGTACCGATGGGATCGTCGTACGAGGCGCGCACCAGCGGTTGCGCAGCCAGATGGAAGACCACCTCCGGCGCGAACTCGCGCAGCACCGGCTCCAACGCGGCCGGGTTGCAGATATCTCCGCGAATGTCCTCCACGACGGATCCGACGCGAGCTGCCGTAAAAAGATTGGGTTCGGTCGAGGGATCCAGCGCATAGCCGCGAACCTGTGCGCCCTTCGCAGCCAGCCAAAGCGCCAGCCATCCGCCCTTGAAGCCGGTGTGGCCGGTGAGAAACACTTTCTTGCCGTGCCACGGGAATGCTGCCTTGTCGGACATGGCTATCAGCATACTTGGTTCCCGCGGATGAGAGAATGACGGAAAAGAGTCCGCAGCGGGAGGGGCAGGATGACCAGGCGAATCGTAGCGGTGGTGTTGGCCTTGGCGGCGTGCGGATTGTTGGCGCAGGCTCCGGCTGCGCGGCCCGCTTTCCAAGCGTTCGAAGTGGCCACCGTGAAGCCGGTAGACGCCGACGCGAAGGCCGGACGCATGTTTCGTATGGACGGGACGCATCGCTGGGTGGCCACGAACTTTACCTTGCAGGCCCTGATCGCGCTGGGCTACGACTTGAATCCGCGTACCATATCCGGTGGGCCCGACTGGCTGGCTTCGCAACGCTTCGACATCGAGGCGGTTACCCCCGGGGACGTTCCCCCCACGCGCCTGGAGCAGATGCAGATGCTGCGGGCGTTGCTGGTGGAACGGTTCGGGTTGAAGTTCCATCGCCAGGAGAAGGAGTTTGCCATCTACGCGCTCACGGTAGCCAAAGGCGGTCCGAAGCTGCAGACCGCTGCAAAGCCGAACGATCCGCCGAAGATAATCGGGATTGTCTTCCCGGACCGGATCGAGGTTCCTGCGAGCAGCGTCACCATGGATGACTTTGTGGCCATGCTGCAGCGGGCTACGCTCGATAGGCCCACGGTGAATCAAACCGGTCTCACTGGCAAGTACGACTTCGACCTGAAATTCGCGCAGGATGAGTCGCAGTATGGCGGCGAAGTGCCTAAGGCGTCCGACGATTCGCAAAGCCCGCCACTCTTCACTGCGGTGCAGGAACAGCTCGGCCTCAAGCTGGAAGCGACGCGAGGGATGGTTTCGGCGATGGTGGTGGATGAGGTGAAGAAGCCGCAGACGGATTAGCTCCCATCAGAGCCGGTCAACCGAATTGCGGCTACCAGGTCTTCCACGGCGCCTTGCCCGACGCCCACAGGTCTTCCAATTGCT